>Ga0075021_10001370_pt1 | contig 12469 bp, 8 predicted proteins | sample ColStrG_CSR_2012_FD_72749 | JGI IMG/M metagenome (GOLD analysis project Ga0075021, IMG submission 72749) | Freshwater sediment microbial communities in response to fracking from Pennsylvania, USA - Cold Stream Run_MetaG_CSR_2012 | ecosystem: Environmental > Aquatic > Freshwater > Creek >...
GCCCAGAAGTCCGCGCCGCGCCGCTTCTCCGCCCAGCGGAGAAGCGTCCGGGGGCAGGCCGAGCACGGCGTGCAGGCCCGTGTCCAGGGCCACCGGGTCACGGGCCGCGCCGAGAAGCGCCAGCGGATACGGCTTGCCCTTGGCCGGGCCGCTCACGTGCATGGCGACGATCCCGTCCACCAGGCTCACCGATGGGGGCATGGCCTGGCACACGTCCATGAGCATGCTCTCGAAGCGCGTGCCCTTTTCGCCGTGCACCTGATGCGCCCAGGATTTGCGGAATCCGGCCACGCAGCCGAAGAAGTTCTTCACGGCCAGGGTGAGGAGCATCTGGTCGTGCACCTTGAAGCGCGGCAGGTTGACCATGAAGTCCGCGTCCAGCGCCTGTCCGGCCACGCCGATGGAGCCGCCCTGGGTGAGCGGCAGCTGCCTCGGGCGGGTGAAGTTGACCAGGGTGGCGGGGAGTCCGGCCAGGGCCTTGTCCAGGCCGCAGGTCCGGGCCACGATGCGCCCGGTGCCGAAGGCCGGGGAGTCGCCCACGCGAACGCGCGCGCCGCAGTCCGCCAGGTAGCGGCAGGCCGCGCGCACCACTTCGGGCCGGGTGCAGGACAGGATGGTGTTGGACGGGGCGACCAGGTTGGGCTTCACGAGAACGTGATCCCCCCGGGCGGGACGGCAGCCTGATAACTCAAGCAGCCGTCCGACCGAGGCGTCCAATTCCGGCCCGCCGTAGGAGGACAGCCGGAGGAGGAATACGTCTTGGGGCATGGCGCGAGACTACACGCAAGCCGCGACGGAGCCAAGACACCCGTGCGGGCCGGGACCGTAAAGACCGCGCGGCTACCCCATGTTGACCACCTCCGGCATGATGGCGGGCGCATCATGGGGATGGCCGTGCATGGTGTCCGAATTGGCCGCTCCGGGGGGGACCATGGGAAACACCATGGCGCCTGGGTCCACCCGGGCGTGGATGAGCACCGGCACCGGCGCGTTCAGGGCGTGGTCCAGGGCGGCCGCCGGATCGGAGCAGGCATCCAGGTCCAGTCCCGAGACGCCGAAGGCCTCGGCCAGGGCCGCGAAATCGGTGCCGCGCGCATAGCCCGACGCGCTCTTGCGCTCAAAAAACAGCTTCTGCTGCTGGGCCACCAGCCCCAGGCTCTGGTTGTCCAGCACCACGATCTTCACGTTGGCCCCGGTCTCGGCCAGGGTAGCCAGCTCCTGGATGTTCATCTTGAGGCTGCCGTCGCCGGAAAAGCACACCACCTGGGCGCTCGGGTCGGCCAGGGCCGCGCCGATGGCCGCCGGGAGCCCAAACCCCATGACGCCGAGCCCCCCCGAGGTGAGCCAGCGGCCGGGCCGCCGGTAGGGGAAGCTCTGGGCCACGAACATCTGGTGCTGCCCCACGTCTGTGACGATGATGGCGTCGTCGCGCAGCCTGGAGGCCACCTCTTCGATGATCCCCCTGGCGCACCCGGAACAGTTGGAGGCCCCGGCCGTGGGGGCTTCGGCCTTGAGGCCGCTTATGCGTCCCAGCCACTGGCGGCGCTCGCGCCGCTCCAACAGGGGCATGACGGCGGCGAAGGCCTGGGCGGCGTCGCAGGCGATGCCCAGGTCGGCGCGCAGGATGCGCCCGATTTCGGCCTGATCCAGGTTGACGTGGATGATCTTGGCCCTGGGGCAGAAGGTCTCCGGCCTGCCGGTGGCCCGGTCGTCGAAGCGGCTGCCCACGGCCAGGAGCAGGTCGCATTCGGCCAGGGCCGCGTTGGCCGCGTGGTGGCCGTGCATGCCGTGCATGCCCAGGCTCAGGCGGTGGGTGGCCGGGATGGCCCCGAGCCCCATGAGGGTCATGGTCACGGGGATGTTGGCCTTTTCGGCCAGGTGGCGGGCCAGCTCCGCCGCCTGGCCCCTGGCCGCGCCGCCGCCCAGGAGCAGCACGGGCCGCGAGGCCGCGTTCAGCATGGCCGCCGCCCGCGAGGCGTCCCAGCCGGTGGGCGCTTTCACCTCACGCGGGGCCTGCGCGGGGAAGCCCGCGTCCTCGAAGGACTCAAGCTGCACGTCCCTGGGGATGTCCAGCACCACCGGCCCGGGCCTGCCTTCGGAGGCCGTGTGGAAGGCCCAGACCAAAGCCTCGGGCAGCTCGGAAGCGCTGCGCACCATGCGTCCGGCCTTGGCCACCGGGCGGGTCACGGCCACGATGTCCACTTCCTGGAAGGCCTCGGTGCCCAGCATGGCGAGGGGAACCTGCCCGGTCAGGCACACCAGGGGCACGCCGTCGCGCTTGGCGTCGGCGATGGCCGTGACCAGGTTGGTGGCGCCGGGGCCGGATGTGGCCAGGCACACTCCGGGACGGCCGGTGAGGCGGGCCATTCCCTGGGCCATGAAGGCCGCGCCCTGCTCGTGGCGGGCCAGCACGTGCCGGACCGCGCCGCTTTCGGCCAGGGCGTCGTAGAGGGGCAGGATTGCGCCGCCCGGGATGCCCGTGACGGTCGAAACGCCCTGCTTCTCAAGGAATTTCACGATGTAGCGCGCGCCGGTGATGCTCATGATCGACCTCCTCTCGTGTCTGTCCGGGCGGTCCGGCGGGAGGTCTGGCGCTTGCCTGAAAAGAAGAAAACCCCCGCCGGCTGGCCGCCGGAGGGGGTTGCATTTACGATGTCACGTACTGATCACAACCCGCTGAAAGCGGCCACAAGAACTACCTGGCGTACTACGGATAGGACGTCGGTCATTCGGGAAGTGGCGCGGGTCATGCTGGTGTGCATGGAGTTCGCCTACGCCGGGCCGGAAATACTGTCAAGAGTTACGGCGGAAGAGGAAGATGTGAAGAGCGAGGATACGAAGAGGAAGAGGCCTCCGGCGGCCAGGGGGAGAAGCCTCCCCCTGGACCCGGCTTTTAGCTTGGCGGGATTCGTGAGCGGGTTGGGGGGAGTTGCGCGTCAGGCCAGGGCCACGGGCAGCTCCTCCCAGGAGGTGGTGTAGCGGGGCGAGCGCTTGGCCTGGCGCATTTTCCAGGGCCGCTCCACGCCGCAGGAGGCCGGGAAGAGCGCCTCGCGGCCCCATCTGGCGTTCACCCGGTCCAGCACGGCCATGAGCTTGTCCGAACGGTCGTCAGGGGCCTGGATGAGAGGGAGTTGCGCCGTGCCCTCGCCCTGGACGCCTGTGAGCATCACCCCGGCCTTTTTGTAGCGCAGGCCCGGCCGGAAGAGCCCTGCCAACGCCTCGGTCGCGGCGCGGGCGATGCGCACCGTGTCGCAGGCCGGGGGGCACAGCGCCCGGCCGGAGCTGGCGCTGTAGGCCGTTTCCCCGGGCCAGGACGGATACGCCTGCACCCAGACCGTCACGGCCGACGCCTGCTGCCGCCCGGCGCGCAGCTTGGCTGCGGCGCGCGCGGCGTAGTGGCACACGGCCTCGCGCATGTCCTCGGAACGCGTCACCGGCACGCCGAACGAGCGCGAGTAGATCACGGACTGCCTGGGCCGCGCCCCCGAGTGCAGCGTGATGCAGGGCGTTCCGCGCAGTTCAAGCCAGGTCTGCAGGCCCGTGACGGTCATCATGCTCCTGACGCTGTCCCTGCCCATGCGGGTGAAATCCAGGGCCGTCAGCACCCCGCGCGCCATGAGCCGCTCCGCGTGTCGCCGTCCTATGCCCCAGACGCCGGCCACGGGAAGGCGGGCGAGACATGCCTCCAGTTCCGGCCCCACGGACAGGCGCAGCACGTCGTCCCGGGCAGGGTCCTTCTTGGCCAGCCGGTTGGCGGCCTTGGCCAGGGTTTTGGTGGGGCCGATGCCGACGGACACCGAAATGCCCGTGGCCCGCTTCACGGCCTGGCGCACGGCCCGGGCGGCCTCCTCCGGCGTGCCCGGCAGGCCGCTCAGGTCCAGGAAGGCCTCGTCGATGGAGTAGACCTCCATGCGCGCGACCATGGCCCTGGCCGTGGCCATCACCCGCGCGGACATGTCGCCGTAGAGGCCGTAGTTGGAGGAGAGCACCGTCACGCCATGGCGCTTGAACAGCTCGCGGCATTTGAACTCCGGCGCGCCCATGGGGATGCCCAGTTCCTTGGCCTCCCCGGACCGGGCGATGACGCAGCCGTCGTTGTTGGAAAGCACCACCACCGGCGTGCGGGCCAGGCGCGGGTTGAACGCCTTCTCGCAGGAGGCGTAGAAGTTGTTGCAGTCCATCAGGGCGATGTTCATGGGAAATACGCGCCGCGCGGCGTCAGCTTGTGGATGACATGGATGGCCACGCCCCAGATGTCCACCTCGCGGTCCCCGCCCAGGGGGATGGGCGTGTAGCCGGGATTTTCCGGGGCCAGCACCAGCTCCTTGCCCGCGCGCTTCAGGCGCTTCACCGTAAGGTCGCCGTCCACGGCGGCCACCACCACGTGGCCGGGCAGGGGTGTGACCGAGCGGTCCACCACCAGCAGGTCGCCTGAGGCGATGCCCGCCCCGCGCATGGATTCGCCCTGCACCCGGATGAAGTAGGTGGAGGCCGGATTCCTGATGAGGTGTTCGCTTAAGTCCAGGCGGTGGTCCATGTAGTCCTCGGCCGGGGAGGGGAATCCGGCCGAGGCGGTGAGGACTGGGAGCGAAAGTGTCGTCGTGCTGTTCACGACGCATGTATAGTTTTACAAGACGGAACTAGCAAGAACTATTTGCCGGTTCACGGCGGGACCGGGAGCTGTCCCGTCCGCGCCTTGCCCGGCGGGCTAGGACCGATTTGAAGACGATCCGTCGCCCGCCGGGCAAGGACGCAGCCGTGCCAGCCCCCGGCCCCGCCGGACGGCGTTTGGGCGCGCTCAACGCGAAGCTGTAAAGGATTCCAAAGGAACGAAGTTCCTTTGGCCGCCGGAGGCATATTCTCTTAGTCTTACTTCTTCTCCAGCAGTTCCATCATCTTCCCCACGTCAGTGGTGGGCGGCTCGCACAGCCCGTCGCGGCAGACGTAGGCCGTGGCCTTGCCGTCCACGGGGCACATGCCCGCCGTGTACGAGGCCAGCGAGGCCAGCTCTCCCTGTGCGTCTCGCTTGAGCACCAGCGTATCGGGCAGGTAGCGCCCGCGTAGCGTCGCGAGAAACGGGGTTAGCGAGGCGTCGTCCGGCCCGGAGAGCACCACGTCCGCTCCGGGTCCCAGGGCGAAGTCCAGCCCGCACAGCAGCATGGTGAACCCCGAGGGGAAGCGGGCCAGGTTTTCCCCCAGGGAGCGGATCAGGCGGCCGGCCTCCTCGGCCAGGTCGTGTCGGGCCCCCAGGCGCGAGAGCTTGGCGAGCACCAGCATGGCCGCCGAATTGCCCGCGGGCATGGCCGCGTCGAAGAAGTCCTTGCGCCGCACCAGGAGGCTCTCGGCGTCGGTGGCGGTGAAGTAGAACCCGCCGTGTTCCTCGTCCTTGAAGTGGGCGAGCATCATGTCCGCCACGTCCAGGGCGGCCTGGAGCCAGCCCAGGTCGAAGGTGGCCTGGTAGAGCTCGGTCAGGCCCCAGGCCAGGAAGGCGTGGTCGTCCAGGTTGCCGGGCACGGCCGCATCGCCGTCGCGGTAGCGGTGCAGGAGCCGCCCGGCGGGGTCTCTCAGCCGGGCCAGGACGAAGTCGGCGGCGCGCGCGGCCGCCTGTATCAGCGGGGGCTCGTCCAGCACGCGCCCGGCCAGGGCCAGGGCCGCCACGGCCAGGCCGTTCCAGTCGGTGAGGATCTTGTCGTCCCTGCTTGGGCGCACGCGCTTTTCGCGGGCCTCGAAGAGCTTCTGGCGCAGGCTCTCCAGGCGCGGCAGTTCCGCGCCGGAGGGCGGCGCGGCCAGATGGGGGATGTTGGCCCCGGTCTCGTGGCCGGTGGCCTCCTCCACGAAGTTGCCGCCGTCCTGGAAGCGGTAAAGCCCCGCGTAGAACGCGGCGTCTTCGGCGGGGAGGACCTCGTCCAGCTCTTCCCGGGTCCAGACGTAGAATTTTCCTTCCTGGCCCTCGCTGTCGGCGTCCTCTGCGCTGTAAAAGGCCCCTTCCGGGCCGGTCATGTCCCGCAGCACGTAATGGGCGGTCTCCAGGGCGGTGCGCCTGAAGAGGGGGTCGCCCGTGGCCTGGTAACCTTCGGCATAGGCCATGATGAGCATGGCCTGGTCGTAGAGCATCTTCTCGAAGTGCGGCAGGAGCCAGTGGGCGTCGGTGGAGTAGCGGTGGAAGCCCAGGCCCACGTGGTCGTAGACCCCGCCCAGGCGCATGGCGGTGAGGGTCTTGGCGGCCATCTCCAGGGGGGCCCGCTCGCCGGTGCGCTTGTGGCGCCGCAGGAGAAAGAGCAGCTGGTGGGGCGAGGGGAATTTGGGCGCTTCGCCGAATCCGCCCAGCTTGGCGTCGAAGCGCTGGGCCAGCTGCTCGTAGGCCCGCTCCAGGTCCTGGACGCCCGGGTCCGTGCCGGACGGCGCGGAGGCCTGCTGCTCAAGAAGGGCTGCGGCCACGCTGCTTGCGGTCCGGTCCACGTCGCCGGCCCGGCTGGACCAGACTTCGCGTATCTTGGGCAAGAGGTCCATGAGCCCCATGCGCCCGAACCGGGTGAGCTTGGGGATGTAGGTGGCGGCGAAAAACGGCCTGCCCTGGTGGTCGGCGAAGATGGACAGGGGCCAGCCGCCCGAGCCGGTCAGGAGCTGGCAGGCGGTCATGTAGACGCCGTCCAGGTCGGGGCGTTCCTCCCGGTCGATCTTCACCGGCACGGTCACGGCGTTGAGCAGGGCGGCGGCCTCCTGGTCCTCGAAGCATTCGCGCTCCATGACGTGGCACCAGTGGCAGGTGGAATAGCCTATGGAGAGAAAGAGCGGCTTGTTCTGCGCCCGGGCTTTCTGGAAGGCCTCTTCGCCCCAGGGATGCCAGTCCACGGGGTTGTGGGCGTGCTGGAGCAGGTAGGGGCTCTTTTCGGCGCTCAGCCTGTTTGCGTGGCCGGACATGCTGCCTCCTGGGCAAGACGATGCTGAAACATATCCAATTTTTCCGGCCTCAACCACAAAATTCGTGTTTCACCTATTTGAATCGGCTGGCGGGGGGTGTATCCCGGTAACAGGTTCGTAATATGAAACTCAGCGCCAAAGCCTCCCTGCTGCTCTCGGGGCTTGTCCTCGCCGTCATCGCGGCGACAGGCTTGTTCCTCTTCGCCTACCAGCAGAAGGCCATCAAGGGCTTGGTGCTGCAGCGCCTTGAGTCCGACGCGGCCACCCTGTCCCTGGAAATTCGCGATTTCGTGGAAGAAAACGTGCGCGACATGGGCGCGGTGGCGGGCAACTTCCCTCTCTCCGCTTTGAACTCCGGCGGCGCGAGCGCCATCCGCGAGTACCTAGCCAGGCAGGTGGCCTATTTCCCGAGGCTGGAGAACGGCCTGTTCATCCTGGACCGCGAGGGCCGCTTCATCGAGGACTATCCTCCCCACCCGGAGCTGCGCGGCCAGTCGTTCGCCCACCGGGACTATTTCATGCGCTCCATGTCCCAGGAATACGGCGGGCTGGGCGATCCCTACATCTCGGCCCGGACCGGCCTGCCCGTTCTGACCGTGACCGCGCCCATCAGAAACGAATCGGGGCAGACCCTGGCCCTGGTGTGCGGTTCGCTGAACCTGCTCTCCAGGTCCGGCCTGTGGGAGCAGCAGCAGCGCAAGGTCGGCGACTCAGGGTATATTTACGTGGTGGACCGCCACGGCCGTTTCGTCATCCATCCGGAGGCCTCCCGCATTCTGTCGCGAAACGAGCCGGGCAAGAATGTCTTCCTCGACCAGGCATTGCTCGGGCACGAAGGATCGGGGGAAACGGTCAACAGCCTGGGCGTCCCCATGCTCATCGCTTCGCGCCAGATCCGCCCGCTTGGCTGGGCCGTGCTGACCCAGATGCCCAAGTCCGAGGCTCTCAGCTCCATCCGCGAGTCCGTGCTTGCCCTGGGCCTTTTCTTCTGCGCCGCCCTGGCCCTGGTGCTGCCGTTGGGGCTTTGGGCCATGCGCCGCATCGTTAAGCCCCTGGAAGCCCTGGAGACCGCCACCCAGGTCATCTCCCAGGACCTGCGCAAGTCTGACGGGGCGCTGACCAGGCCGTTCGCTTCCAGCGCCATGGACGCCCTGCGCAAGATGCGCTCCGAGGACGAGATCGGCAAACTGGCCCGGGCCTTTTTCCAGCTGTCCGTGCGCCTGAAGCAGACGCTCACCTCGCTTCGCACCGCCGCCGAGGACTGGGAACGGACGTTCTCCTCGGTGCAGGAGGCCCTCATGGTGCTGGACGCCGACGGCAAGGTGCTGCGCGTCAACCGGGTGGCCGAGGACAGGCTGCGCATGGTCCGCAGCGCCATGATCGGCAAGCCGTGGCGCGCGGTCCTGTCCATGGGGCAGCCCGTGCCGGCGGACTGGCCCACCATGGACGATCTCGCCCATACGGGCCGTTTGCGCCTGGATACCCGCCTGCCGGAGACGCCGGGCGCGTTCGAGTTCTCCTTCTCGGCCATCCAGGGGCGCAGGAACTCGGCCGCCAAGGGCTACCTGCTCGTGGTGACCGACGTGTCCGAAAAGATGAAGACCGAGGAACGCATCCGCGAACTGGCCTTCCACGACCCCCTCACCGGCCTGCCCAACCGCATGCTGCTCACCGACCGCCTGGAGCAGGCCATGGCCACGGCCGACCGCAACGCCACCAAGGTTGCGGTGATGTTTCTGGACCTGGACGACTTCAAGCGCATCAACGACACCTGGGGACACGAGACCGGCGACAACCTGCTCAAGCAGGTGGCCAAGAGCCTAGGGGTCTGCCTGCGCTCCAACGACACCCTGGCCCGCTACGCCGGGGACGAATTCGTGGCCGTGCTCATGGACTTGAAGGACCTGGAGGAGGCGGCGCGGGTGGCTTCGCGCATGCTGGAGAACGTGTCCTCCCCCTTCCTGTTGCCCGGGGGCCAGACCAGCATCGGCGCCAGCATCGGCATCTCCCTCTACCCCGGGGACGGCGCCACGCCCCAGGAGCTGATCAGCCACGCCGACACGGCCATGTACAAGGCCAAGGGACGCGGCAAGAACAGCTACCGCTTCGTGGACAGCCCCACCACGATTACCGACGGCGCGGACCTGCCCAGGCAATGACGGCCTGGCGGATGTGGAGCGCGCCGCATCCATGAACAAAAAGAGCGCCCCGGCAGGGGCGCTCTTTTTGTTTGCCTGATGAAGCCGCGCCGCGCGGGCGGCTATCTGGGGAAGGAGCCGTTGTTCAAGTCGATGCAGGTGCCGTTCAAGTATTCGGGGCTTTGGGTGGCCAGCCAGACCATGGTTTGGGCCACCTCATGCGCGCGGGCGAAACGCCCGGAATAGACCGAGCGCAGCACGCCTTCCCGGCGGGGCTCGGGGATGGTGGCCAGCATGTCCGTCTCCGCCGGGCCTGGGGCCACGGCGTTGACCACGATGCCGCTCGGGCCGAGAATCCTGGCGAAGCTTTTGGTCATGTTGATGAGCCCGGCCTTGGAGATGCCGTACCACACGTCGGGATGCCCGGTCTGTCCGGCCAGGGAGGCGTTGTTCACGATCCTGCCGCCGCCCTTGCGGATCATGGAGGCGCTCGCGGCCGTGATAAGGGCCACGGGCGCTTCCAGGTTGACCCGCATGAGCCGGTCCGAGAGCTGGCGGGTGTAGCCGTCATGTGTGACGGCGTTCATGATCCCGGCGTTGTTGACCAGGATGTCCACGTGGCCGATGGACTCCACCAGGGCGGGTATCTTCTCCACCTCGGCCAGGTCGAAGGCCACAGGGCGCACATTTTTCTCCCCGGCCAGGGGGAAGTCCGCGAAATCGCGGGCCACCACGTGAACCACGCAGCCCTGGGCCAGGAGCATCCTGGTCACTTCGAGCCCGATGCCCTTGTTGCCTCCGGTGACCATGGCGGTCTTGCCCATCCGATTCTCCTGCATCCTGAAAGAGTGGAGCCATGCGGCGGCGTCAAAAGAAGCCGCGCCCAAAGAAGACTTGCTGGGTGTGGGGCTGGAAAGCGCTCCCTGGCGGGATCGCCGGTGGTCTTCAGCTCCCGGCCGGGGTCGAGCGGAACCTGCCGCCCAGCATGTAGAAAAGGGTCTTGGGGACTTCCAGGAGCACGGTGCGGGCCGACTCCTGGTCGGACCACCAGGCCGTGCGGATTCTCTCCGACGGGGTGCCCACCACGCGCACGTCCCAGCCGGGGAGGGCGTCCTTGAAGGTCATGCGCGCCCGGCGGACGTGGAAGGGCGAGGTCACCACCAGGAGCGAGCCCGGACCGGCTCCCAGGTGCGCGGCCAGGGCCTCGGCCTCCTGGGCGGTGCTCAGGAGCTCGTCGCCGTAGTATTCGACTGCGTCGGCGGGCACGCCTTTCTTGCGCATGAGGGCCTTGTACACCTCTTCGTGCCGGGGGAAGCTGAGCATGTTCTGGTCCAGCACGCGCTCGCCCCGCAACCGGTAGGCCCGGCCCACGTAGACCTTGCGGGCCATGCCCAGCTTGTAGAGCTCGGCCGCGTAGGCCGGGCGGCCGAAGTCGCCGCACAGCACCACCATGGCGTCCGAGGCCGTTGGCGGGTCGCTGTTCTGCAGCCAGTATCCGGCAGTGAGCAGCACGGCCAGCCCGGTCACGGCGGCGGCCAGCAGCAGGTGCTCGGCGATGTGGAAGACCGTCTTGAAAACAGGTCTCTTCACGGGACTTACCCCTGGGTACCGCTGGGGTACACCGCCTGGAAGCGGGCCTTGCAGGCCGCGAACCCGCCGGCCGCGATGGCCTCGCGGGCCTGCCGGGCCAGCTCCAGGAAGAAATGCACGTTGTGTATGGTGTTGAGCCGATACGACAAAAGCTCTCCGGCCACGTAGAGGTGGCGCAGGTAGGCCTTGGAAAAGGTCCGGCAGGTGTAGCAGGCGCAGGCGGGGTCCAGGGGGGAGTCGTCCTCCTTGAACTCGGCCCGCTTGATGTTCACCTGTCCCTGGCTGGTGTAGAGGGTGCCGTTGCGGGCGTTGCGGGTGGGCAGCACGCAGTCGAACATGTCGATGCCGTTGGCTATCCCCTCCAGGATGTCCATGGGCTTGCCCACGCCCATGAGATAGCGGGGCTTCCCGGCTGGAAGAAGCGGCGCGGTGTGGGCCATGAGTTCATACATCTCGGCCGTGGATTCGCCCACGGAAAGGCCGCCGATGGCGTGGCCCTCGAAACCCATGGAGCAGATGGCCTCGGCGGATTTCTCGCGCAGGTCCTTGAAGAAGCCGCCCTGCACGATGCCGAACACCAGCTGGCCGTTTCGCCCCGGCGCGTGGTCCTCGCGGGAACGCCTGGCCCAGTCGTGGGTCAGCACCAGGGACTTCTCGGTGTAGTCGTGGTCCGCCCCGTAAGGCACGCACTCGTCCAGCACCATCATGATGTCCGAGCCCAGGTTGCGCTGGATGGAAAGGACCTTTTCCGGGGTGAAGAGGTGCTTGGAGCCGTCCAAGTGGGAGCGGAACTCCACGCCATCCGGGGTGAGCTTGCGCAGCTCCGAGAGCGAGAACACCTGGAACCCGCCGGAGTCGGTGAGGATGGGGCGGTCCCAGCCCATGAAGGCGTGCAGGCCGCCGCGCCTAGCCACCAGCTCGTCGCCCGGGCGCAGGTAGAGATGGTAGGTGTTGCCCAATATGATCTGCGCGTCCGCGTCTTTCAGGTCCCGCGGGCAGAGGGATTTCACCGTGCCCAGCGTGCCCACGGGCATGAAGGCCGGGGTGCGCACCACGCCGTGGGCGGTGTGCAGCTCGCCCAGGCGGGCAGGGCCGTCGGTGGCCGTTACGGTGAAGGTGCCCGGTCCGTTCATGGGGCCACGCCCCTCTTGGGGCAGATGTCGGAAAGTTCGCACTGGGGGCATTTGGGCTTGCGGGCCGGGCAGACCTCGCGGCCGAAGTACACCAGCATGTGGTTTATCTCGCCCCACTGTTCGCGGGGGAAGAGCGGCATCAGGTCGCGCTCGATCTTCACCGGATCGTCGGAATCGGTGAGCCCCAGGCGGTAGGACAGCCGCGCGACGTGGGTGTCCACGGCGATGCCCTCGTGCACCCCGAAGGAGTTGGACAGCACGATGTTGGCCGTCTTGCGGGCCACGCCCGGAAGCGTGATCAATTCGGCCAGGGTGGAGGGGACCTCCCCGCCGTACACGTCCATGACGCGTTTGGCCGCGCCGATCAGGTTCTTGGCCTTGTTGCGGAAGAACCCCGTGGAGTGGACGACCTCTTCCAGGTCCTCCTGGGAGGCATGCGCCAGTTGGGCCGGTCCGGCCCAGCGGGCGAAGAGGTTCGGGGTGACCATGTTCACCCGGGCGTCGGTGCACTGGGCGGCCAGCACCGTGGCCACCAGGAGCTCCCAGGCGTTGTGGTGGTCCAGGGCCGGAACGGTTTGCGGGTATCTGGCGCGCAGGCGCGTGAAGATGATGGGGGCGCGTTCGGTTGCGGTCATGGGCTGGGGGATAGCCGAAAGCGGGCCCGGGGGCAATTGCCCGGTATGCGAG
>Ga0075021_10001372_pt1 | contig 12461 bp, 11 predicted proteins | sample ColStrG_CSR_2012_FD_72749 | JGI IMG/M metagenome (GOLD analysis project Ga0075021, IMG submission 72749) | Freshwater sediment microbial communities in response to fracking from Pennsylvania, USA - Cold Stream Run_MetaG_CSR_2012 | ecosystem: Environmental > Aquatic > Freshwater > Creek >...
CAGCACCAACGGGACAATGACGTCGATTGCACGCTTCGCCCAACGATCGATGCTGCCAGCCCTCCCCCGTGCCGGCTCCCGCGCACCGCCCGATGACTCGAGCATCGCGCCGGGACGAGCGTAGTCGCCCGTTACCTCACCCAAAACAGCCTCCCCCCCGATTCCCTACCTGACAGCCTCCCGTGGGGCGTCCCTTACGCGCGCTTCGCCCTCTACTCTACTTCAAAGTTGTGAGACACAATCGCGCGGGCGTCAAGTGCCGAGCGACAACCTACCCAAAAGTACAGGACGAGCCTGCACAAAAGAAACAGCAAGCCGGATGACGTCGATCCGCGTATGGTGAGTGCAATGGCACCACAGTGGAAGATCCCCCTGTCGGACGTCGCTGTCGACGACGAGTTGACGAACGCCGTTACGGCGGCGGTCCGCTCCGGGTGGTGGAGCATGGGCCCACGCGTGGCCGAGTTCGAAGCCCAGTTCGGTTCGATGACCCGGTCGACACATTCGTTGGCCGTCGCCAACGGGACCGCTGCACTCCACCTGTCGCTGCTCGCCGTAGGTTGCGGCCCCGGCGACGAGGTGGTTCTCCCATCGCTAAACTTCGTCGCCGCGGCAAACACCATCGTCCACACAGGCGCCCAGCCGGTGTTCTGCGACATTCGCGGGAGTGGCGATCTCAACCTCGACCCGGCCGACCTCGACGCGGCAATCACCGACCGCACGCGTGCGATCGTAGCTTTGCACTACGCGGGGTTTCCGTGTGACATGGACGCGGTCTTGGAGATAGCAGAGCGCCGGAAGGTGGTTGTGATCGAAGACGCCGCGCACGCACCGGGAGGATCCTGGCGCGGCCGCCCTTGCGGCTCGCTCGGAACCGCGGGCTGCTTCAGTTTCTTTTCCAACAAGAACCTGCCGATCGGCGAGGGTGGGATGGTCGTGACAGACGACCCGGAGGTGGCGGAACGGTTGCGTCTTCTCCGCTCGCACGGCATGACGACGCTGACCTGGGACCGTCACCGCGGCCACGCCCATTCATATGACGTCGTCGAGCGCGGTTTCAACTACCGACTCGACGAGATTCGGGCGGCGATGGGGATCGTCCAACTCGGCCGGCTTTCGACAAGCAACGCTGCCCGAGGGCGCCTCGTCGATCGGTACCGCGCGTTGCTCCATGGCGTCGACGGGATCGAGGTTCCGTTCGCCGAAATGCCCGATCATGCCGTCTCGAGCAACCACATCGCCGTCGCGGTGCTCCCCGCCGGGTCGGACCGGGCAGCCGTTCGCACCGCGCTTACTGCGGCCGGCGTGCAAACGAGCGTGCACTATCCGCCGATCCACCGATTCTCGACGTTCGCCTCGGGTTTCCAGCGGCCACTTCCCGTCACTGAGGCGGTGGCCGACCGACTCCTCACCCTCCCGCTCTATCCGCACCTGGGAGAGCGCTCGGTCGAGGTGGTCGCTGTCCAGTTGCGGGAGAGCCTCGACCGATCGTCGGGCGCTGTCAGCGCCGTTGCATGACCCGACTCGATCGCGTTCTCATTCAAGCTCGCGCACGATACGGTCGACAACCTCTTCGATGACACTCTGCACGCATCACTCAACTCGAAATAGGGGGACGCTGACATGAGTGGTCGCGTCCTCGTCACCGGGGGAGCAGGCTATGTCGGCTCGATGCTCGTCGAGGAATTGCTCCTGCACGGTCGAACGGTCCGCGTTCTCGATGCGCTGATCCACGGAGGAGTTCCCTCACTCCTCGGCGTCTGGGCGCGTCCGTCGCTCGAATTTGTTCGCGGAGACGTACGTGATCCCGCTATCCGGCGCGAGGTGCTGGCCGACGTCGAGGCGATCGTGCACCTGGCCGCGATCGTCGGCGATCCTGCATGCTCGCGCGACCCGGAGGGGGCTCGGAGCGTGAATCTCGATGCCACCGCTGACTTGGTCCTCGAGGCGGCACGCGCGGGTGTCGCTCGATTCGTGTTCGCCTCGACCTGCAGCAACTACGGCAAGATCGAGGGCGATGCCATGGCGAACGAGGAGTGGGCCCTCAATCCCGTCTCGTTGTACGCCGAGACCAAGGTTGCCGCGGAGCTCGACGTGCTCGCCCAGAGCCAGAATGGGCTGTCGACGACCTGCTTGCGGCTCGCGACGGTCTACGGGACATCGGCTCGGATGCGCTTCGATCTGACGGTGAACGAGTTCACCCGAGATATCGTGCTCGGCCGCGAGCTCGTGGTCTACGGGGAGCAGTTTTGGCGCCCATATGTGCATGTCCAGGACGCAGCCCGCGCGATCGTGCTCGCCCTCGAATCGCCCGTAGAGAGCGTGCGCGGAGAGGTATTCAACGTCGGCGACACAGGAGAGAACTACCGGAAACTCGACATCGTCGAGCTTCTGCGCGCGCGAATCCCGTCGGCCGAGATCACCTTCGTTCGTCGGGAGGAGGATCCTCGGGACTACCGCGTCAGCTTCGACAAGATCGCCACGCGGCTCGGCTTTGCGGTGAGGGCGACGGTGCCTTCGGGCATCGACGAAGTGGCATCGCTCGTACGGAGCGGGCTCCTAGCCGACCCGTACGCAGCCGTCTACCGCAACTAGACCGCCGGTAGAGAACCAGAGGGCGAACTCGTGCGCATCTGCATCCTGACGCAGTACTACCCCCCGGAAATGGGCGCCGCACAGTCACGCCTCTCCGATCTCGCCGTGCAGATGCGCCGCCGGGGCCATGAGGTCGTCGTGCTTACCACGATGCCGAGCTACCCACACGGGCGGGTCCTCGCTGGCTACGGCGGACTGTTCCGGCGCGACCAGCGGGAAGAGGGCCAGATTCTCCGGACGTGGAGCTTGGCGTCTGCCAGCCGGCGACCGCTACCCCGCATATTAAGCTATCTCTCCTTCACGCTGAGCGCCGCCGTCACCGGGGCTCTCTGCCTGCGAAGACTCGATGTGGTCGTCACGGAAAGCCCGCCTTTGCCGCTCGGCGTCGCGGGCTGGTTTCTGTCCCGCATGTGCAGGGCGCGGCTCGTATTCAACGTTTCCGACCTCTGGCCTGAGAGCGCGGTGGCGCTCGGGATGCTCTCGCCTGATGGTCGCGCCACGAAGCTGGCTTCGAAGCTGGAGGCCTTCGCGTATCGACGGTCTTGGCGGGTATCCGGGCAAACACGTGGCATCCTCGACGACATCACGGCCCGCTTTCCTCGGGTCAAGACGATTCCGCTCCTCGGAGGAGTCGACACGACGCGCTTCGATCCGGCCCTCTCATCAGCCGAGACGCGTGCGAGGGTGCTCGGCCCCGAGCCGGTCATTGCGATCTACGCGGGTCTCCACGGTTTGGCGCAGGGCCTCGACCGCGTCCTTGAAGCCGCCGAGCTCCTCGCGGACGTCGACGGTCTGGCGATCGTCCTCGTGGGCGACGGGCCGCTCAAAGCGGAGCTGATGGCCCAAGCCGCCGCGAGGCGACTCCGCAACGTGCGGTTCGTCGACGCCGTCGACAGCGAATCGGTACCGGCATTGCTTGCCTCTGCCGACATCGCGATCGTCCCCCTGAGCGAGCAGCTTGCGGGCACCATCCTCTCGGGCGCTGTTCCATCGAAGCTGTACGAGGGGATGGCGAGTGGAATTCCGATCGTGCTTGTCTCCGAGGGCGAGGCAGTCGACGTGTTGGCCGCCGCCGGCGGCGGCGTCGCGGTCGAGCCGGGAGACGTCGATGGGCTCGCCAACGTACTTCGGCGTCTCGCCGCGTCGAGCTCCGAACGGGAGGCGCTCGGAGCGGCGGGTCGTCGGGCTGCCGTCGAGCGCCACGATCGCCGAGTGATCTGCGACGGGTTTATCGACGCGCTCGAGCGAGCCGATTGAGCTGCACTCTGGTCGCGAACGGGGGACGCGCCAACCGATCAGTGCGGCGCTGTCGTGTCGGCGCCCTTCGTCTGATCGTCCCGGCGACGTAGCCGCCGCCTGAGAAGCGAAGGTGAGACAATACCTCCGGCAGCCTTCAGCCGTGTCCTCACCCCAGTCCCAGGATGCTTCATCAGCTGCCAGGACAGCCGGTGGGCGCCGGGAGAACCCTGCTCGATCGCGACACGCAGGTCCTGACGCAGCACCTCGCGCTCGTTGCCGGCGATGGTTCGACGCACAATCGCCCGCTCGGACGCCGTCAGCGTCGAAAGAGCCGCAGCCTTCCGCAGTGTGCTTAGCTCGCTTCGAACCATCCGTGCCTGGTCGGCAGAGAGGCTGTCCGGCCGGTCGAGATACACCGCCAGCGGCTCGTCGATGCAGGCTGCGCGCGATCCGCTGAGGATCAACCGAATCCACAGTGCCCAGTCCTCGGTTCCCGGCACCCCGTCGAACCCTCCGACTGCCAACACATGCTCCCGGCGAACTGCCGCCGCGACGAAAATGAAGTTTCGCCGGAGGATCTCGGCGCGTTGGTCTGTAACCTCGAACCGCCAGTGCGGGCCGTAGAAGAGGCCGACAGTCTGACGATCTACCTCGACATAGGCGTCCGTCGTCAGGATGTCAAGATCAGGCCGGTCGCGCAGAACCTCACCCAACGCTTCGATCCGGCCGGGCAGGTAGCGGTCGTCGGCGTCCAGCACGAGGACGAACTCCCCAGATGCAGCCCCGACGGCCTCGTTGCGCGCTCTTGCAGGTCCAGAGTTCGTGTCCAATTTCCTGAGAAGCACCCGCGATCCGTACGCCTCGACGATGCGGGCGGTCTCGTCGGTCGAAGCATCGTCACAGACGATGATCTCCTGAGGAGCGACGGACTGCTCGAGCACCGAGTCGATCGCAGCCCCGATGTACGCGGCGGCGTTGTAGGCCGCAATGACGACGGAGAAGGTTGGCGTTTCTGGTCGGGGGGTCACTCCTGGGCTCGGTGGAGCGAGGATCTGTCGGCCGCCGATGCGGACGCTGTCGGCAGGCTCGCTCATCTCAATCCGTCCTCGTGGCGGCGGTCGGCTCCACCGCCTGCTCGTCCGCCTGGCGCTCGCGGGTTCCTTCGGCGTCGCACAACTTCCGGAACAGACTCTCGTAAGCCGCTGTCATCTGTTGCTGGTCAAAGAGCGCTGCGGCCCGCGCCTGCCCGTTCTTGCCAAGCCTCTGGCGCAACTCGTCATCGGCAACGAGCCGATTCAATGCATCCGCGAGTGCAACGACATCACCGGCCGGCACAAGAAGGCCGGTCTCTCCCTCAATCACCATCTCGGGGACACTTCCAACCGTCGTGGCGACAACAGGCTTGCCTCTGTGCATCGCTTCGAGGATTGAGAGAGGGAATCCCTCGAAGCGGGACGGCAGCACGAAGACGTCGAAGCCTGCGACGAGTTTCATTCCGTCGTCGCCCCAGCCTGTGGTGAACACGACCCGCCCCTCGACTCCGGAGGATCCAACGAGCTCCGCCAGCACGGGCTTCTCCTTTCCCTCGCCGACCAGGACCAGGCTCGCACCCACTACCGTCGCCATCGCCTCGATCGCTACGTCGTACCCCTTTTGCCCGTCAAGGCGCCCAATCGAACCAACGACGATGCCCGGCAGCAACCGCCGCGGGTGCTCACCGGCCTTGGGTCGCGGCACACCATTGTGGATCACCGCGATTGAGCCTGACGGCAATCCAGCATCGCGCTCGATCATCCGTGCCGCAGACTCTCCGACCCCAACGTGCGCTGCCAGGCGCGCTGAAAGGTGCCGCTTCAGCCAGCGTCTAAAGGACGATGTGGTCGCAAGCGGAAGGTGCTCAGTCACCACCACCTCGGCGCCGGCCAGCAATCCCGCCAGCTGACCGTACTGCCCCGCATACGGCGTCTGCAGGTTGACGAAGCAGATATCTGGGGCCAGCATCCGCATGGCACGAACCTGAGTCACGATCGCCCTTGCGTCGCGTTTGGAGGAAACAGCAGGAACGACAACCGTCCGACTCGACGGCCGCCACGCCGCAACCCGCTGCACCGTCGATCGGCTTGAGCCCATCACAGTGACATCGAAATCCGCAGGCAAGTGCTCGAGCAGCATTCCGAGCACTACCTCCGCGCCACCAAATCCACTCGAATCGGTGTATGCAACGAGGCGAATGGACTCGCCGCGACCAGCGCGACTCACAGACACGGCTCGCACCCCAACAGGGAAACCACCGAAGGGAATCTGGCAGCCGTCTCGGAACCGCGGGTCGACGCGGTGCGAGCGGTGCGACTCATTTCCGCTCCGACATCCGCCGGTACAGGTCGACAAGCGGTCGCGTCGCCACTCCCGGAGCGTATCGCTCCCGAAACGTGGCCAAAGCAGCGTCTCCGCGCTGCCGTCGCGCCCCGACATCGCGAAGCAGCTCGGCCGCTGCGTCGGCGAGTGCCCTAGTGTCGGTCTCGATGATGACGCCGTCATTCGGAACGATGCCCTCGGCACCCTCTGGCGTCGTCACGACCGGCACACCGCACGCGAGCGCCTCCAGTACTTTCACCTTCATGCCGCTGCCGCGGGCGATCGGGTACAGAAGCACTGACAATCCCTCCATGAACACCGCGCCGGAGTCGACCTCACCCAGTACCTCGACACCCGTGCCCCGCAGACCGATCCGGCCGGTCAGCCTGCCCGCAACCTTCAGAGAGGCCTCCGGCACCGTCGACCGTACGAGCGGCCACACGTCGTCCACGAGTCGGCGCATCGCGGCAGCTGTCGGCTCCCAGCCGCCCGTTCCGATGATGCCTGCGATGGGTTGTTCGAGATTGGCGCGACCGTAGCCGGACGGGTCGAGCGACAACGGAGCGAAAGTGACGTCCGCCCGGGGAGCGATCGCCCTCAGGTGGTCCGCAATCAGCGGAGAGCTGGCCGCAAGCGCAAGATATCGGCGCGCCGCAACCCTCTCCGAGAGCGCAAACTCGAGAGTCGAGTAGAAGCGCTTGTGAAAAGGCGATCCGAGCGAGCGGTCTCGGAGGGTGACAAGGTGGATATGCAGAACTGAGGGGACGACACAGTCGAGGTTGGCCCAGGCAGTCTCGGTTTCCTCGGCGTGTAGAACGTCGGCTCCAGCAGTGAGCTCGCGAACGCGTTCGCCGAACGCTGTGCGGGAAAGGTGCCCACGGGGACGACGAAGCATGTCCACGCGCGCCCGGAGCGACCTCACCCGGGGTGGGACGTCGACCAGTTCCACGCCGAGATCGGCGGGCGAAACGACGTGCGACGAGAAATGTTGGCGAGCCGCGACAGGAACAACCTCGACGCCATTCGCACGCAGGCCAAGGATCAGACCGACCGACGTTTTGCCGGGGGCGTTCCCCTCCGGATGAGGAGGTTGATTGAAGGCGACAACGACACGCATGGGGATCGCTGACAGCTACAAAAGTACGCCGCAGCCAGAGCAGGCGACCACGCCACCACGGTCAAACCAAGAACCAGAAACTGGAGCTAGCTCTCGTTGCGCCCGAGTCGACGAAGTCCGGCGCCGAGGGCCAGAAGACCAATGCCCACAGCGACGAAGATCGACAGATCGGTTCCTGTGAACGGGAGGGTCCCGGTACCACCACCGGTCGGCGCCGTCGAGGTGGTGAGGGAAGCTGGCTCGGTCTTGGACGCCGCCGTGGCGCCCTCTACGTTCACGACCGGATTCGAGCCGCTTCCGCCATACGCGCCCATGAGAGACGTGCCCGCAGCTCCAAGCGGAATGATTACAAGGCTCGTAAGAACGACGCCGAGTATCAAGTACCTCCTCACGATTCCATCCCCCCCACCTTTTGACCCCTTTTGAAGCCCGCACGCAGCGTACCCATACGCGCTGTCTTCGTCTAGATACGTCCGATGCGGCCTAGCCTTTGGTCTAGTGAGGAGACAGGCAAGCGCGATCGTCCTCGCGCGCCTGTGAAAGCTCCGCTCAGCACGATCAGAGTCCCTCTAGCCCTGACTTCTACCCGTCAGCAGATTGACCCTCGCCACCAGCATTCTGTCGATAGCAGCGTTCGACGGCGGTTTGTCCGCACGCACGAGCCGTTGGACGTCGATGATCACCGGTTCGAGTGGATCGAGCCGATGCGCCTCGTTCAACTGCCGCAAGCCGAGCCGGATATCACCCTGCCGCGCGTTGAGCGCGCCGAGTACGAGATAGGGATACCAGTTCGTCGCGTTACGTTCTATCGCGTGCTCGAAGGAGGCCCGCTGCCGTCGCTCGTCTCCTATCTGGCCGGCGATCACGCCGGCGTAGATATCTGGCTGATCTGACAGCGGATTGTAAGTTCGCGCCCGGTCGAGCTGCTCAAAAGCACGCCTCGGACTCGCGGGCCACCCGGAAGCCGCGGCATCGATCTCGCGCGCCGACAGCCATGGAATCGACATCGAGCCGATGACGACGACGGTCAACCCGATCGCCGCCACCGGGAGAACTCGGCGAGCCCGTAGGGACCAGCGGGTTCGTTCGCGATTGGGTACGGCCGCCGGCTCGGTGCTTTCGGCTCCCGTTGCACAGGCAAGCCCCATGCATGCGAACGCGACAGCTCCCAATACCGGCATCTCCCACAACCAATCGACCGAGCCGTGGAGCAGCCAGTAGACCACCACGGCGATGCACGAGGCGACTACTCCACGTGAGAACTCGGAACCGCGGCGCACCCGACGCACCGCTGAAATCCCCCAGGCAATGAAGAACCCCAGCAAGAGCGCCGTCCCGATGAGGCCGGTTCCGCCAAGTGTTCGGAGCTCGATACTGTGGGGGTAGATCGGATCATCCAGCCGCGTTCGGTGAAGCAGATACTCGGCACCGAACGTGTCGACCCCGGCGCCGAGCCATGGGTCGCGCTTGAACCGATTGAAGCTAACCCTCCAGATGTCGTACCGCCCGGACCCAAAGCCACTCACGAGGTGAGGAGTGCCCGGTTCGTACAGGTAGCCGCCGCCCTTGAACTGCTGCCACCACCCCGAGGCGTTCTTGCTCGGTTGGTACTTGTGGACGAAAAGCACCGAGCCGGTCGCTGAGACCAGGAGGAAGACGGCGACAATCGCTGCACCGACTCCGAACGCAACGCGTCGTGGAACGACTACGCGCCGGTCGAGTAGACCGATGCCGGCCCCGAGCACGAAGAGGATCGCCGCGCTGGCGAGAATCGCCCTTCGCGCCGATGCGAATGCGGACGAAATCCCGGCACCGGAAACGACGGCTTCGTAGACGTGGAGCACGGGCCCGGCTCCCACCAAAGCGACGACGCCGGCAACCGCGGCAAGCGTGATAGCGATCCGCGTCCGTCCCGGCGCGATCGCCAGGAGAACGAGCAACGTCAGGGGAACCGCGACGATCGTCGCCCGGCTCTGGCTCATTAGCGCAAGCTCCGCGAGCACGCCGACAACGGAGACGAAAACACCCCGCAGAATCCAATGTACTTCGCGTCGAGACGCGAGGTACAGGGCTGGCAGTGCCGCCGAGACGAACAGCGCGGCGTTCGCATTAGAATAAGTAATCGGCGTGGCCAGTCGGCCGGCGATAAACGATCCACCCGGAGAATCCGACCCCGTCGCGCTGATGAATGCGATCAGACCGACCAACGCAGTGGAAATCGAGAAGGCCCCAAGCAAAGCGGCAGCCACCGCGGCTGGCCAAGGACGCCACGAAAAGATCACAAACACCGCGAAATACACCGCAGTCAGGTTCGATCCCGACCAGGCGAGATCGGGCGCGCTCGACCAGACAATCGAGAGAAAGCACCAGCCCGTGAAGGCCAACAGGAAGACGGCAGCGACCACGACGGAGCGGCCGCTGACGAATCGCCTAGGCGCCGTCGTAACGTAGACGACGGTCAACGCCACGAGCAGGATCGAACCGGGGATCCAGACGAGAGGATCGAACCCTCCGTCGTCGATGGACCACCACGTGGCGACCGCGACGAACACCAGGCCGGGGATGACGCCGGGGGCCGAACGTTGAAGCGCAGCGGCGCGCGCGACGATTTCCCTTACCACTTTCGTAGGATAGTACGGGTCTCGCACGAGCGGACTCGCTATCCCCACGCGCCATCAGGTTCCGGTGGCCGGGATAGGAGGGCGCGGCGCTACGACGGGGAAGTACACTACGCGTCGCTGCTTGCGACGGACGGCCATGCTGCCCACACACCCGATGAGAAATCCCCTTTTGCAGCAAGAGCAGTGACGACGTACCCCTTGCACAGGACGCCTGCTGGAACGAGAGTGTGGGTGATGCAGTTTCACCTGAGACAGGCCGGGTCGTTTACGAGGGGCAACGTGGCGACGTGATCGAGACGGCGACAGGAAGCTCTGAGACGGTTCTTGCGGCGCGCGACGCGCGTGCCTCTCGCGGACGCAAAGTGTCGCGACGCCTTGGGGTCGGAATCCTCTTCCTAGGAGCCGCGGTTCTCCTCTGGGCTTACGTGACGTGGGAGTGGGGCGACCCAGTTACCGGGCTGTACACGAGGTATAGGCAAGGCCAGCTGCGAGATCAACTCGCGGTTATCGATCGGCAGTTCCAACGCACGTCGACCCGGGACCCGAGCAGCTCCGGAACCGGTCGAAATCCCTCACCGGTCACGGCTGCCAAGCCGAATCTGGAGGCTGCGGCGCTCCGCCTCCGCCGCGCGAGTTCAGCCGGGTCCCCAGTTGGCCGGATCCGCGTTTCGCGGCTCGGTCTCGACGCTGTGTTCGTCGAGGGAACCGACCACGAGTCGTTGCGAAGCGGGCCGGGAGTCGATCCCCGCTCGCATCTTCCCGGCGAGGGCCAGCTTGTCTACATCGCCGGACACCGGACCACCTACGGGGCGCCGTTCGCCCACATCGATGAACTCCGCCGGGGCGACCGGATCGAACTGGACATGCCGTATGGCCGGTTCATCTATCGGGTATCGGGTTACGTCATCGTCCCGGCAAACGACATCGGACGACTCAGGAGCCGCGGCTGGGAGGAGGTCGCATTGCAGGCCTGCTATCCCCGATTTTCTGCCCGGGAACGCTACATCGTCTATGCGCAGCCCGTGAGCGCAAAGCGTGCGTGAGCCCGGCTCAGTCGATCCGTCCGAGAAGCACGCACCGGTTGTACCCACCCAGGCCGATAGCGTTCGATAGCGCGACATCGAGCTGACACTCCGCGCCTTGGTTCGGGATGTAGGTGAGATCAAGCTCAGGATCGGGACTGAGGGAGTTGATCGTCGGCGGCAGGATCTCATGGTACAGCGCCCTGGCGCACATCACGCCTCGACAGCCCCCGCCGCCCCGAAGCAGTGGCCCGTCACCGACTACGTGGACGAGACCGCAAGCTCGTCGGCCTGTTTGCCGAAGACCTGCCGGAGTGCCCGCGTCTCGGCCAGGTCGCCGAGCGGCATCGACGCGCCGTTAGCGTTGAGGTAGCCGACGCGTTCCGGCGCGATTCCCGCAAACTCGAGCGCAACGGCGATCATGGCTGCCACTCCCGTCCCTTCGGGGCTCGGGATGGGCGTGGTGGCGCGTCGTTCGAGGCTCCGTAGCCGAGCACCTCGGCCGAGATGGGTGGCGCCAAGCGCATTCGCGGCCTCGAGTTCCTCGAGCACAAGGATGCACGCGCCCTCGCCCATCACGAAGCCGGCCCGCGTGGCGTCGAACGGCCGCATCGCGAGCGTCGGGTCGACCTCCTCGGCCACGAGACCGCGCATCGCGCAGAACCCCGCGAGGATCAACTGCGTGACCGCCGCCTCGGCGCCGCCCGCAAGGACGACGTCGGCCTGCCCTCGCTGGATCGTTGCCGCTGCCTCGCCGATCGTCGTCGGCGATCGATGGGAGATCGTGACCGAGGTCGAGGGCGACGTCGACTTCGACGCGATGCAGACCCGTCTCCATCCGGCCGAGAGCAGGATCAGGAAGCTCTCGGCGGAGAACCCGGCCCGTTTCATCGCGTTCGACGTCCTGGCCTGGGACGGCTCCGAGACCTGGCGTCAGCCGTTCGCTTCGAGATGCGCGTTTCTGGAGGGAGTTGCCGGCTCATTCGACCTCTCGCCCTCGATTTCCGATCCGTCCGCCGTAACGTCGTGGCTCGACGAGCTCGAGCGCCTCTGGCTGGACGGCGTCTTGGCGAAGCAGCTCGATCGCCCGGTCGAGCCCGGCGCGCGGGGCGCCAAGACGAAGGTCAAGCCCGAGCGAACCGCAGACTGCGTCGTCGTCGGCGTGCGCTGGAAGTCGAAGCCGGATCGGATCGCGACGCTCCTCCTCGGTCTCTATCGGGAGGACGGCGAGAGCGACTATGTCGGATCCGCAGCGGTCGTCGTCATGCAGTCATCGCAGAGCAGGTACTCCGTTGCCCGACGAGACTCCGACCGGCGGTTCTCCGAGCCGAACCGCTGGGCGGAAGTGGCCTCGAGGAACAGCCTCTACGCCCCGAGCCCGTCGCGAGGTGCTCTACGACAAGGTGCAGGGCAGTCGCTCCGACACGGGACGAAGCTGCTGCGCTTCAGGCCCGACAAGGATCACCGAGGGTGCGGGTGGGCCGAGCTTCTCCAATCGCGTGAATCCGAATG
>Ga0075021_10001373_pt1 | contig 12460 bp, 4 predicted proteins | sample ColStrG_CSR_2012_FD_72749 | JGI IMG/M metagenome (GOLD analysis project Ga0075021, IMG submission 72749) | Freshwater sediment microbial communities in response to fracking from Pennsylvania, USA - Cold Stream Run_MetaG_CSR_2012 | ecosystem: Environmental > Aquatic > Freshwater > Creek >...
CCGACAATCCAAGAAGTCGAGAAGGCTGACAAAGAGCAACTAGCGCGCTGGTATCGCTTCCTGCCTTCCGGGGAGAAGGCAGCGGACCAGAAAATCATGAAGCGGATCGCTGAGCGGTTCGAGAAATTGGGCGGCATGACCGCTGAACTCAGCAAGAAAATTGGGATGTAACGGAGCTACTGTCGCGTGCTACATTTTATGTCGCCGTGCTACATCTTTCGTGCGAATTAGCCCTCAGAACAGGTCGATAATATCGCGCGGAAACTGAAATCCCGATAAGTGCTTTGTTTCCTGCGTCTGAACCAAGTCATGCAAGCCGGTACAAGGCTCCACATTCAATGCTTCGAATCCCACCCTCTCCGCCATACCTACAACAATCCCATCCAGTAGTACTAATCACATCTGTGCTGCACAGCGCTGCATTCTTTGTGGCAATTATAGAGTCTGGCATAGCCTTGCAGCGAAGTAGATTGGCTGATATAGACTCTCTCACTCGATGTGGGACAAGAACTCGGTCAAGTGAGGCACTTGAATGAAGCTCTGCGAAGCTGTTAATTAGGTCCAGTTCTGGGAAGCTAGGATTTTTCAATCCACTCGATTAAGGAATTCGTGACATTTTCCTTGGCCGGTAAAGAAACGCTATGTAGTTGGGTTCGGATGCAATTTTTACTTTGTCTTGCACCACGGCTTTGTACGGAACTCGGCATTGTTTATTCCCAATTTCTGGGCTGAACCCCAATGTTGAGACACACACTTTGGCCCATATGTCGTGAGCAATTATCTCCCTCGATTTGAATTGCAGCATATGATGTTGGCCAACTTTTTTCGGCGAGGCTGCGAGTGTCACACCTAAACCTTTGGTTGCAGCCGTTGGACTCCCGGGAAACCCATTCGCTCTTCTGCGAGTCAAGCTTTTTTCTTTTTCTTCTGAGCAGGCAAGGCGATGTCACGGATCTCCGGAGGTGGACCGCCGAGTGGAGGATTACCGTCGGGAAGCGTGATGTTCAGGTAGGTCGTTGTGCCCACCACGGGTTGAAAGTCGGTCGTGCTGAGATAAACGGGTAGCGCATTCGAATCGGCGATTTCGATGAAGAGTTGCGGGGGTGCCGCTGCCTGAATTGCGGGCTCTGATTTTCCCTGCACGGATCCCGGACCAGCGTATTGCAGCAGGAAGTATCCCGTGTCGTCGGTATAAGCGAATCCGTAAGCTTGCTGATAGGTTTTCTTCGGATCCACCAGAAACACGGTGAAGCCAGAAACAGGCTGAAGCTGGCCGTCGAAGACGCGGCCATGCAGGGCCCACCCATTTTGCGAGACCTGAGGATCGACGGTTGTTAGCTGTCGTTGCAGCACTGAGACGCGCGCCGCAGTGACATTGGCAGAAGCAACGGCGGCTTCGGCAGTTTTCACGTCGGAGTTGTCCGCTCCGTATTGGGCTTTCAGACTGGCTGCCATGCGCGATAGCTGCGCCGCGCGTGCCTGGTGTATCCATTGCAAGTTCTGGACGCGTTCCGCCGCGGTGCTGTCGGCGTTAGCGAGGCCGGTAGTAAGCTCGTCGCTGAGCTGCGAGGCGTCTGGGGGTGGATCCGTTGCCGTGGTATTCGATTTCACATCCATAAGTGACGGTCCTTTCTTCTGCTTCTTGGATCCGGTGCGGCCCCGGAGGCGGCGCACCGCATGCTCACAAGTTCAGTTGTTGCGCGATCCTATCGCAAGTTTGCTTATTCGACGTTATAACGAGGTTGTTGATGTCGATCGCTGGTTGCAAAGTGCCCTTTACGAAGAGGCAATACGTAGAAATGTTCTGCGCCGTGATATTAAGTGCCCCTAGGGTCAAGCCGGACGCGAAGACCGGGAATCCGAGCGCTTCCTGAAAGCGATTGCCTGTAGCCTGAAGCGATCCGGCCACCAACCAGGCATCTAGGGCAGCCGTTCCCTTGGGCCCGTCGAGCCAGCACTGGTTGTTGGCAAAGATGAGGTCATCGAGCGAGAAGATCATCACTGAAGAGAGGCAACGGCGTCCGCTTCCCCTCGCCTCCAACTGGCAGATGTTGTTCGTGAAAATCACGGCTCCGCCTGGCGAGCCCGCAAACGCCCGGTTCACGTTGGCGGCGGAATAAACATATTTGCCCTTACTGACTGCAGTATACGTGGTTGCCCCGCTTGCGACTTCGAGCGCGGTACCCAGATTCAGGATCAACACCGTTTCCGCGAGCGACCTTCCTGCGGCTTTAACAGCGCCACCACAGCCCAACTGATTGTTCACGATGGAGAAAGGGCCAAATCCGACGACCGCTAGAGCTTCGCCCAACGGGACGCGAACGACGTTATGCTCGATGCGCAGCGCGGGCAATCCTGGCTCATAGACAGGCGGAGTGAATTCGGCGGTAGCGACATCGAGATTGGCATATAAGGATGCGGATGTGGCGAACGTCGGCGGAGTAGCCAGCAAAACCGCGATGCCGCCGCGCAAACCGCTGCCGGACTGAGCGTCACCGCTCGAAGTGAGGTTCCAGTCCCGTGTTTCGAGGACATGGTTGCGACTGATCTCGACCATCTGCCCATTCAGGATGAATATTCCACATACCTGAGCTCCGGGCTGCGGGCCGAAGTCGGTTATGCTGTTGTCGCGCAGAATGAGGTTCTCCACGTCAGGAATGCAGATGGCCGCGTAACCAAAGATCGAAGCACGTTGGTCAAGAGCGGCAAGCGGCCGCAATACGGTACTGGAGACGGTATTCGAGCTAATGATAAGATTTTCGATGCTGATGACTTCGAGCATTTGCACCAGGTTGAAAAAGCCCACTGGTCCGATCCCACACAGACCGCAATTGCGGATGCGGTTCCGGTTGATTTGAATATTAAGCAGTTTGCCTGAGGCTACGACTCTCCCTCCCGGTTGACCTGGCGTGGTGCCGGGCACTTGCAAGGTGACCGTGGTATCGCAGGGCCCCTCTTCCACAATAAGCACCCCTGGAGTCTGGCCGGTATCGTTGCCTTTGGCATCCAGGATCGACAAGCTGCCGAGCGTAATGCCGTTGCGCCCGGCTTGGTCGATCTCGTTTTCCACGACGAACACATCCCGCGATGGGCCGGCGACCTGAATGCCGCCGGGATGAACCGGCACGTTCCCGCCAGTAGAGGACAGATTTGCCCCGCCAGTTTTTGCGTCAGCTTGCAAGTCTCCGGTGACGGTAACGGGAAGCCATTCGCTGTCAGGAACTGCGCCCTTCAAGCGGCTGGCCGTCATATTTTGCATGCCGAGCCAGTTGTGAACAATTCGCATTTCGGTTCCGCTCACCCACACAGCCGGCCACATGCTCCGCACATTTTGCATGGCGATGCGGTTTTTCTCGATCTGCAGCAGAGTGACGCGATAAGCCAGAATTGCCGGAAGCGTCGATGCGGTGATCACGAGATCATCGATGGTCGTGTCGATCACTCCAGGAGGCTGGATCACGATAGCCGCGGCGATGGCGTTTCTGTCGCTCGTTCCTGACTGCGGCACGGCACTCAATTTCCCGATGCCGTCGAGCAGGATGCCGACCTCGTCTTTCGCAGCTTCCACTGCGAACGAGATCAGCTGCACGTGTTGCGAAGAAGAAACGGTGATGACCGCGGCGTAGGGAGGAGTCAGGGCCGCCGAAGACGTAGTGGTCGCATTCACCGGTGCAGCGGCAGCCGGGGCGGAGGGAGGAGGCGCCGGCTTAAGCAAAGGCGACGCAATCCTCGTTTGCCAGCCACAGCCGCGTAAGACAACGTCACGACGCCCCTCGATGAAGACATGCTCAAAGTATCGCCCAGGAAGGATGCAGACCTCCCCGCCAGCGGCAGGCAATGCATTGATCGCGTCATTGATCGAGGTGTATCGGCCGAAACTTTCGACGCCATCGCCCACCGTATACGTACAGCAGCAGCCACACTCTTCCCCGGTGGTCCCCGGCGGCCATTTGGTGCGGCAATCCGTGGCTGAGTTGGGAAAGGTAACGATGGAGAGCCGCGCATAGTGATGGTGGATGCCGCGCGGAGGAACTGCGTTCAACTTCTCTACCGAGCCATCTGCCGTGCGAGCGGCAAACGTCCAGAAATCGCCGACGAGGAACGAGCCACTCACAGAACTCACATTGAAGGTTGCGGTGATGCCGTTTTCGAGAATCAACGAAGTCCCGGGCGGCGGAACTGGAATATCGCCCGTACCTTGCGCGTCGAGGTCCCACCAGACCGTGATGCCGTCCTGCTCATACACCTTGCCGGATTGGTCCCACCGGCGAATGCGCGTGTGGACCTTGGGATCGGTATTGCCGACCGCGAAGCCTGTGAGAGTGTTCGCAAGAGTGATGGTCTTGGCGGAGAAGTCGACCGTGTCAATCTGGTGTAATTCGCCCGACTGACCGTTAAACTCCAAGTTGTCATCCAGAATTTCGATCCAATTGCCAGGCGCGAATCCGAGCACTTGATCTCGGCCCAAACTTTGCACCGAAAGTTGGCTGGCAGGGTTGCCGGCGCTATTGGTGACATTGGCGACGCTGGTCACTCCTGTTATGACCGAAGCATTGTCGCGCGACCACTTGAATGTTGCAGTTCCGGCGGCGAGAGATGCCGGCGGCACTCCGCTGGCTTCCGCAGTCCCTGCCTGGTGAATCTCCACCCGGTGGAACTGGTTCTCCATCCCGGTGTAGGCTGCTCCGGGGGCAAGACAGCACGGGCCGGAAGGAGTCGACGGCGCAGTTCCGGTGCTAAGCAGGCCGCCGGAAGAGGGTGGAGGCCAGCCCGTGATAACGGAGTCACATGTCGCGCCTGGCGAATTCGCCAGGTCCATCAGCTTGACCTGCCACACCGTCTGCAGACGGCCCGTGGTATCGACGCCCACCGCTTTGTCGATCAGATCTGGATCCTCCAAGTAGGTGACCGGCCTGATCCACACGTCGAGATAAGCCAGGAACGGTCCATTGCCGCCGGGCAGCATCGAGCCTGCCGGCATGTATGGCTGCTCGGTGTAGCCGATCGCGCCTGTCTCGCTTGCAGGCGGTGGCTGTGGCGAATCCGACATTTCGCCCAATGCGGGATCCCACTGAACCGTTTTTGGATCTCCATGATTTTCGGCCAGCAGGCCATCGACGTACATGCGTCCCGGGCCGATCGTAAGCGCGTTGCTCCCTGCCGGCGAGGAAGCCGTGATTTGAAAAGCATAGGGCGTAGTGGCTGGATACGCGGCGCGGCCCATCGTGTCCAAAGTCCCAGCCTGGATGCGGCGTGAAAGCTCCGCCAGCCATTCGTTCCAGTCGGCATCCAACTGGACGCGGCCCTGCTGCATGACGACTCCGGAGTAGTCCTTCGTCGGATTGAACGTGAAACGGCTGTTGTCGAAGCTCACAATTGCCTCCCGTCCGGTCGGACATTGACGGTTTTCTTAATTTTGGTAAATGATCCCGAACTCAAGCCCCACCGGGAGGTACTCCTGCATCCTGACGCGCAGGTCGGTTTCTCGCAGCGGCGCCAGCACGAAATGGAACGCCCCCATCTCACCACCGTCGTCTGCGCCGCGCCTGACAACATCGGGTGTCGAAGCCAGAAGCTTCAAGTATCCCGGGCGTCCGTAGCGTAAGGCGAAGAAGATTGGCTGCGGCGAGGCAATGCCTCGTTCAATGCACTCGAAGCGGCGCGGTGTCTTCGCGCCTGCAGGCAGAAAACTGAAGCGCACGCAACCCTCTTGTTTGCGATCAGCGATCAAGCCGGTAGCCCATGTGTCTGCCACAACCAGGCCAGCCCAGAAAATGCTATTGGAGACGAGTGCGAGCAAGGTGGCGTGCACCTTGCCTACCACCGTGCATCCCTGCAGAGTCAAAGCGCCGCCTGCGCCAGTGCCGTCCAAGGCCGCATACGCCACGTTGGTTGGATCCGTGGAATCGGCGATGCTGTCTGAGGCATTGACGGTGACGAACTCTCCGGCACGGACGGCGCCCAGGATGGATTTTCTGGCGGTCACTTCGAGCCCTGCCGGCTCGGCGATCAATGTCGGTTGCTTGCCGAAGCGTGGCGAACCGTGCGTGTCAACCGACCATCCGGGAACCAACGTGCAATGTGAAACGCTCAGCTTCTCGAGACGGTTCGTGCTGCCGTCGGGTCTCGTGGCAGGAGCATGAACGAGCGCGGCGGGCGTTGGGCTAGCCGGAGTCATGCCTGCAGCACCGGCGATGAGCAGACCGTTCAGGTAAAAACTGCTGGACGCCGCTCCAGAGACACTGATCTCTCCATCCAAAAGCAGCGTGGGACGCGTTCCTTCCGCCGCGCGGAGCTCGAGCCCGGTCCCAGCGGGCAGATCGATGCCGAGTGAAAGCGAGCCTGTTTCCGGGTAAGTTCGGCTGTCCGTGATTTCGACTGCGACTTGGCCATTCACCGATAGTTGCGAGATGGCGAAGGTCACCGCAGCCTGCAGAGTCAGGTAACGCGGCACACCGGCAGTGTCGGGAAAAGGAAAGACGAAGGAATCGTCTTGGACCGCAAAGGTATCGGCTCGAGCATATTCGCCGCCGCCCATGTCGGCGTTGAAGCCGAAGTGATATGAGACCTTCAGGCTCGGGAGGGGCTGACCTGCGGCCACAGGCGGCAGCGCGATGCGGCCAAGCTCGGGGTCGACCGCCGCGCGGTAGGTGCCGCCGGCGGCGGGCATGTTGGCCCATGACCCGTCGGGGCCGGACAGATTGGCGACTTCGATCTCGTACGGATTCAGCAGTTTTTCGTCGAGATAAAGGGCGAGGCTTTTGCCCTCGCCGTAGTAGACCGCGCCAACACCCTTCTGAAGGTCTACACAAAGAACCCGACGCTTCAGCCGATCAGCCACATTGAACGGCTTGGCAGGATCGACGATCCTCTCTCCTTGCGGCAACGCGCTGTGAAACAGCGGGATATCCATGTCGAGCGAACTGAAACGCAGGCACTGGGGAGTGGCCGGGCTGATCGCGCCTTGGTCCTTGGTAATGCGGTAGGCATTGAGCGACCAGAGAAAAATACCGATGTTCTGAATGTTGTAGCGGCCGCGGCGAGAAGGGATGCGGCGGACGTCGACCTTGTGGGCAGTACGGTCGAAGCCGCCACCGATATAGAGTCCCGGTTTCCAGCAGCGCAGGTCCGGGGCGTAGTGATTCCACAGGCGCAGGTGGTTCATGTACTGCGTATCCCCGAGGACTTGAAAAAACTCGACGGCATGCGCCCCCCATCCCGTGACGTCGCGAGCGAGTTGCTCCATGACCAGCACGGTTCCCTTACGGCGGCGCAGCGAAATGGTGTCGGCGACTTCCGAACGCGGGTTGTCGATCGCCGGAGCAATTCCCTTCACTGACTGATAGCCGATGAGGTCGCCGATATAGGGAATCAACCAGGCGGCACAGGTCTCGATGAACTGATCGTCATAGAGCTGATCGAGATCTTCCCCCAGGACCGCAAGTTGTTCTTGGATCAGCAGCAGCAGCGAATGAAGCGGCCCGCGCGACGCCTTGGAGACGAGCTCGTCGAGCCGCAGTTGTTCGTCAATCGACAGCGGCGGAACCAACGACTTGAGCCCGTTGAGCTCGATAATCTCCGCAGGCGTCAGCAGGGATTCGGACTCGGCAATCTGGATATCCCGGATGCGATGCACGGCGGGCAGCAGGTTGAACAGGTCGAGGCTCATGCCATCACCCCCAGGACCACGTTCTTTGGGTTAGGGTCGAGTACCAGGATTTCGGCTGCATAGGGAAGCGTGTCCGGATTGGCCAGCGGCAAATACGGGCAGATGCGGGTCGGCGAACTGGAAGGAGGACGCGTCAGCGATACCTGCTGCGAAAGCCAGCTGTTGTAAGCCGAGACGGACCACGCCCCGCTGCCGAGATCGCCGGCCGCGCTGGTGGCCTCGGCCTCAACCTTTGTCACGTTCACCGCGATTACGCCGGGAACGGCTTGAATAAATGCGGTGACTTCATCGGCGGAAACTCCCTGGCCGAAGGTGCGCGCGTTGAAGCTGTAATTCTGGCGCAGCTGTTGCAGCACGTTCGCTTTCACAGCCTCGAAGTCGTAGCTTGGGTCGCACTTGATGTATGCGCTCAGACTGAACAATGTTTCCAAGAAGGACAGCACATGGATCGGGATTAGAGGGTTACCGTAGTCATGCAGCGAAGTGATTAGATTGGCGAGCGTGGGATTGCCGGGCGGCAGAGCCGATCCTCCTGCGGCGGCAACGGTGGCGAATACTCCGCGGCCGGGACCGCTTGGAATCCAAATGGCATAAGCCTTTGCAATGCCGGCGAAGCTTTGGGCGTAGTTCTGGTAATCGGTGATGGACACTGCTCTCCCCAAGGTCAGCACGGAAAGCGGAGCATTTTCTCGGATGTCGTCGACCGATTGTGGATCCTCGCCGCCTGTCGCGGCCTGCGGATTATTCACCCCGCTCACTCCGAGAGGGCGGTCGACGAGGGTGGTGATTGATCCAGCCGCAACATTGCCGGAGAGTCCCGCCCCGATTCGATAATTCGCCCGGATGTTGTTCTGCCCCGTGGGAAGCGTCGCGCCCTCCACGCCGTCGCCAAAGAGGACGTCGGTGTGCCCACCTGGCTGGTTAAGAGTGGCGAAAACGCGAGCCGACGGCTTCTTTTGATAGAGACTGATCTTTTCGGTCCAGGCCTCAGAGTTTGCTGTGACCTGCAGCGTGGTGAGACGGCCAGTGGGAGTAGGGGACTGGGTGAATGTCAGCGGAAACTGCTTCAGAGAGAACTTCTGGTTTGGCGTGGCAGCCAATCCGCTGCCCAGGATTTCGCTCACCGACATCCCCTGCGTTGCCGGGCCGACGTTGGCATTCACGCTGGTGGCTGTGCGGTCGTAACAGTTAAGCAGCTCCGATTTCAGATGAATCCGCGTGTGCGGATAGTCCTTCGTGGTTACTGAAACCGACAAGACAACGGCGAACTCTTGGATCGTAGGATCGTTGCTGGTGGCCGGCACAAGCGAGAAATCGCCGAGCGCAGCGACGACGGTTCCCGTTCTGCCGCCGACGTCGAGAACGCGCAGATTGCGGGTGCCCGTGATCGAATGCCAATCCGGGATGGAACCATCGCTGTTCAGAGGAAGGGGAGCGGGTTCGAAGATCGTGACCACATCGTCGGGCTTGAGGGTGAGGTCACCCGAATCGTCGTCAGGCTTGAACTGCAAGGGAACGGCTTTGGTGTTTACACTCAGCTTCTGACGCTTGCCATAAATGGCGACCGCGTGCACGCCCATAAGGTCGGCACGCAGCTCTTTCAGGTCGAGGAAAGCGCCGTATAGCGGAAAGCTCAACGGTTGCTCGGGGACGGCGAGTTCCTCGCTCTGCGCCAACACCGAGGTGGAGCGGGTCGCGCTGTAATATTTGGACAGGTTGGGCTGAGAATCCGTGGCGACGCGGCTGATCTTCGCGCTCGCGCCGTAATCCGAACGGCTGATAGACGTGACCGATTTGATCAAGCAGAGGCTAACCAATCCTGACGGCGAACGTGACACGCTTTTGTCCGGAACAATCAGCACCAGCCAGCCTCCCACGGCGAGCTTGGAGTAGACAGCGTCAAGATCGACGACGTTCTCATTGGCAAGATTGATGCCATCGGCGCTGCTTGTTCCGAACTTCCACTCCTCGTTGACGCTGAGCAGGCTGCCTAGCTGCTGGCGAATTCTGTGCGTGAGCATCAGCGGATTGATTGCGTTGTATCCGAACAGTGCAGCCTTTTGACGGAGCGCGTAAAACTTGGGATTGCCGCTTGCGGGTGCAATGCCGGCGACCGGATCGCCCAGCCCTTCGCTCCAGGTCACATAGGTTCGATTCTTTATCGAATCGGTCTGTACGAAAGTAACGAGCCTGAGGTCCCACTGTTGGTTGGTGCTGCCTTGCAGGCGTTCATCACCGACCACCAAGATGGCGTCACCCGGTTGCAGCTGTGTGGCTGTTCCCTCGAGATAAACACTCGTATCGCCGCTCCGCGGCGCCCAGGGCACTCCGGTCTGCACCGCGAGCGCGTTCCAATCGGCCTTTGCCAGTATGTCGGCGGACGTCTCAAATGTCTGCGGCGCTTGCCCTTGCCCTGGCACGCTTTGCACTTGTGTTCCCTTGGGGACAGTGATGGCGGGCGTGGATGGGTCGGCGGGCAAACCGACCGCTGCTTGCAGACTGAATGACAGGTACACGGATGAGGAGACACCCGGCGCGGGCTGATAGCCGATCAGCCGCGTCAATTCTGTAAGAGATTGAAGTTGCGTGGCCGTCCGCAGGTAACTCTCGTTCGCCAGGCGCTCCTGGTAGAAGGTGAGAATGTCGAGCATCACCGAAGTGGCATCCAGAAGCGCGATGCTGAAATCGTCGTCGTCGCGCGTTTTGAGCGATGCGAGCGCGGGATAGTCGGCGCTCGAGAGGCGCGCCAGCAAAGACTGCTTGAAGGTTGCCCAGGTTCCAGTGCGGTAGGCGATGGCGCTCAATCCCGGCAGGTTGGTTTCACCCTGCGGCGTCCACACGCTGGTGCCGGAGCAGCAGCCGCAGAGGCAATCGGATGTTCCCTTACAGCCCACAGCTCCTCACTTTCCTCCCTCCATGACCAGCGTCAACTGGCCGTGGTCGGGAAGGCTCGGATCATTTTCGAGGCGAGCAATCTGGAAGTGACCGAGAGGGATTTCTCCCTTGCTCAGATAGATGGTGGTCGGGATGCCTTGCGGCTCAAAGGTGGTGGCCACGACGCTCCTCACACCCGCGACTTTTCGGGCAGCCGCATAGATCGGGCTCAGGTACACGGTTTGTCCAAAGGTGAAGCTACCGGGATAGAACAGACCCTTTCGTCCATCAGGCAAGATGCAGCTTCCTAGAACGTCTAGCAGCGACCGTTCGACATCGGCTTGGAAGTAGTCGGGATCGACGCAGACCGTGAGCTCGATCCGAAGCGAGACGTATTGTGGAGATTCAAGCTCGAGGTCCTGTCCAGCGAGACGGTATCGGTTGACGTTCTTCTTAAGCTCCCGCCGAAGAGTCGGAGTGAGATTTCCGTCCCCCACGGGCTCGGCTGTAATGAAGACGGTGTACCAACTGCCTGTCCAGCGCAGTGTGGCCACGGCATTGCGAACTCGGCGGTCCCTTTCCGTCGCCTGCTCATAGTCCGCCATGGTGACGGCGCGCTCTTGCGTCAGGAACGCCTGCGGAGCGCGGCGGCGAATTTGGTCCTCAGTTTCTGGATCGCTTCCTCCCGACGCCGGCATTGGGTTCGTACACGAGTCGACGCGGGGGTCACCGGCAAAATGGATCAGAGTCTCCACTCCCACGTTACCTGCCGTCCCGTTGCCCACGCGATACGCGGCGGTAAAAACACTATCGGGTTCCGGCCGGAGACCGTTGACGTCGTCCCCAAAACGCAGGCGGGCTGTTCCGTCGGATTCGACCTCAACAACGAAGACGGCGTCCGTCGGGGAGTCGGCTAGAAGGTCCGGCTGAGGCGTCCAAGTTGTGGTTCCATGGAGCACGCTGCCGAGAGTTATGGCAGGCGTCGCCTGATTGGCGTCGTAGTGCATCAAGTTATAAGCAGAGAGGCTGAGGTTGGGCTCTTGTTCGAAGCTCTTGACCTTCACCAGTTTCGATTGGGAAGTCTGCGCCGCAATATTTTGCAGCGAAATGTTGTTGAACTGCTCAACCACGACTGGGACCAAGACTCCGGCTCCGCCCGACAAAGGCGCGTAAACCACCAGCAGATTGAACAGGGAAGGATTGTCGAGTTCTCCTTGCGCCAGCACGCCGAACGAGGATGGCCATGTCAGTGGGTTGCTCGGTTGAATGGTCAGGTAGGTGCTCCCGCCAGAATCCTTCAGAGCGGTCGCCCCGATATTTGAAAGCATCGTGGGTGTTGCGGGAAATCCCGCAGGTATGGCGCCTGGCGGAGGCGAAGGCACGGTCACGAACTTTGAATGCGCGTTAACTCTGGCGACCACAAAATTCGGATCAGCGGAGTTCAGCGACAAATTGGTTAGAGTCTCAAGAACCGGCGGCGCCGTCAGACCGCTTGGGCCTCCCGGCGGACTATATACAACGGACAGATCGAAATTCGCCGGATGCACTGCGTTTTGCGCGGCCACTATGCCGAAAAAATTTGGCCATGAGCTTGGGTCGAGTGCTCGAAGGGCGAGACAAATTGAACCATTCGCGTCCGTCAATGTGACAATACTGTTGGTGAGCAGATGAACGATTGCCGATGTCACCGGGCTGCCTGCCAGCTTGAGCGAAACGGCCTGGGTAATCGGGCTGTCAGGAATAACCGGGCGGTACCTTACCGGCACAGGAAGGGCCGGAGCGGGTTGGCAGCGGTCCGCAGATCGATTGCGCGGATAGAAAATTCTTGGACGCGGAACAGTCCCGAGGTCGATGCCGGATACCGACAAGCCGTGATCGGCCAGGACTACATTTCCGAAGACCACACTCACGTCGGTC
>Ga0075021_10001374_pt1 | contig 12451 bp, 11 predicted proteins | sample ColStrG_CSR_2012_FD_72749 | JGI IMG/M metagenome (GOLD analysis project Ga0075021, IMG submission 72749) | Freshwater sediment microbial communities in response to fracking from Pennsylvania, USA - Cold Stream Run_MetaG_CSR_2012 | ecosystem: Environmental > Aquatic > Freshwater > Creek >...
AGATGCGACACTGTTGCCCGTAAGGCGATGACGACGCAGGAAGCCGGTGTGAATCCGGCGCGGTGCCGCCACTGTCATCGGGGAGCGACCCTCACATGCCACGGCCACAAGCCGGAAGGCGAGGCGAGCGGCGATCCGAGAGCCAGGACACTCGCGTCATCGCATCGTGCTAGCCCGGGGCGGTGCACCCCGGAGAGAGCTGCCCTCCGTGATGCGGCATGTCTTATCCAGCGATCCCGGCGCCGCAAGCGCCGAAGCGCTAACTGAGCGTTTACAAACCGGGCCCGCGGGTGATTCGCGATGACCGCCCCGATCTGGATGGCCGCACCGCCCGAGGTGCATTCCGCGTTGCTCAGCAGCGGGCCGGGGCCTGGTCCGTTGTTAGCGGCGGCCGAATCGTGGCACTCGTTGAGCACCGTGTACGCCGAGACGGCCGCGGACCTGGCCGCACTGCTGACGAGCGTGCAGGCCGGCACGTGGGAGGGCCCGACGGCCGCGGCCTACGCGGCTGCCCACGCCCCGTATCTGGCGTGGCTGACAGAAGCCTCCGTGAACAGCGCGGTGACCGCGGCGCGACAGGAAACCGCGGCCGCCGCGTACAGCATCGGACTGGCCGCGATGCCGACCCTGCCCGAATTGGCCGCCAACCACGCCACCAACGCTGTGTTAGTGGCGACGAATTTCTTCGGCATCAACGCCATCCCGATCACAGTCAACGAAGCCGACTATGTACGGATGTGGATCCAGGCCGCGACCGTGATGACCGGCTATCAGGCGGTCGCCACTGCGGCGGTGGCGGCCTCGCCGCAGACCCCTGCGGCGCCGCAGATCGAAAAGGCCAACCCGGCGTCGATTGTGTCCAATGTGGGGAACAGGATCTATAACTGGCTGGAATCGTTACCGCTGCCCCCCGACACGGAGAATGAGGTCCTTCAGTGGTTGGAGCAGATTGGTTATCTCAACTTCTGGAACAAATATTTAGAACCGTTGAGCAACGCGTTTTTCAACAGCCCTTACTTTCAAGCGATGTTCGCCGGGTTTGACCCTTACCTGCCCCTGCTCGGCAATCCACTGATCTTCTTCACCCCTTTCAACATCGCGTTCGCCCTGGGCTACCCACTGGACATCGGTTCATATATCGCCTTTCTGTCCGAGACATTCTCGTTTATCGCTTTGGATCTGACAGCGGCGGTCGCGTCGGGAAATCCTGCGACGATCGGTTTCACCATCCTGTTCACCACCGTGGAAGCCGTAGGCACGATCATCACCGACACCATCGCGTTGCTAAAGACTCTGCTTGAGCAATTTATTGTCCTGCTGATCCCCGTTATCGCGCCCTTGCTGACTGTTCAGTTGGCGTCGTTGGCCGCCGGCACCGCGGTGACACCGGTCGCCGGCCTCAGCGGCTTGGCGGCGCTGGCCGCCATCCCGCCGCCGGTCCCCCCACCGCCGATCCTGCCGCCCGTCGGGGCGCTTGTCCCAAGCCTCCCCACCCCCACCTCGGCGCCGGTGCCGGCTCCCGCGGCGGCGCACGTGTCAGTCCCTGTGGACAGCCCACAACTGCCGCCTGGAACCGCGCCACCAGCGGCCACCGGTTCGGGCATAGGTATGAACATGGGCATGGGAGCTGGCATGGAGAACTACGGCTACCTGGTGGGTGAGCTGAGCGCGGTTGCCAGCAGGGCGGCCGGGATCGGCGCCCGAAAGATGGCTCCACTTTCCGACGCCGCAAAGGCCGCAGCCGTGGCGGCGACGCCCCAGGGGCCGGTCCAAAGGCAGCGGCGACGGCGGCCGAAGACGCAAATGCTCGGGCGCGGCTACGAATACATGGACCTGGAATGCGACGACGCCGCTTCGAGTGGCGAGCCGGTCGCGGCGGTGACGGCCTCGGGTACCGGCGCGGGGACTCAGGGTTTCGCCGGAACCGCCACCAAGGCCGGCGCAGGACAGGCGGCAGGGTTGGCGACGCTGGCCGACGATGCGCTCGGCGGCGGCCCGCGCATGCCGATGATGCCAGCGACGTGGGGCGCCGACTCGGCGCCGGGCCCAGACGTACCCGGCGACCACGACAACAGCTGAACTCATCGACAGGCACCGCGGAACCGGCGGTGGCGACGTTGCCGATTGCAACAGCTATGTCGTCGCGCGACAAGCCTTACCGTGCACTCGTATGCGTTAATGCTGGATATTTCGAGAACAACCGAGGCGCTGGCGGCTTCTTCAGCTCGGGGGTACCGGCGGCGTCGGCTTTGATGGCGACAGCAAAGGCAACAGGGTCAGTCCCCACCTAGCCCACACCTAGCCCTACGGGCGGCAACGGAGTTAACCGCAGTGTTAGCGTCATCGGCGTGACCCTCAAAGACATCGCCCTGACCACCCTCGACGGCAAGCCGACCACGCTAGCCGAACTGTCCGACGGCGTAACGCTGATCGTGAACGTCGCCTCCAAGTGCGGACTTACTCCGCAGTACACGGCGCTGGAGAAGCTGGCCGAAGACTATGGCGGCCGTGGCCTGACGGTCGTCGGCGTTCCGTGCAACCAGTTCATGGGCCAGGAACCGGGCACGGCCGATGAGATCCAGGAGTTCTGCTCGACGACATATGGGGTGACGTTCCCGTTGCTGGCGAAGGGCGACGTCAACGGCGACGACCGCCAGCCGCTCTACACCGAGCTGACCACGGCCGCCGATTCCGATGGCGCCGCGGGCGACATTCAGTGGAACTTCGAGAAATTTCTTGTCGCACCCGACGGTGAGGTGGTCAATCGGTTCCGGCCCCGGACCGAACCAGACGCGCCCGAGGTCATCAGCGCCATCGAGGCCCTCCTGCCCCGATAGGCAAAGAACACGGAAGCGGCCCCCGGAGGAATCTTCCAATGGACACTTCGCCGCATGAGGACCGACTTGGACGGACGGTCTTCGTGCCAACGCCTTGGCACACATATCTCGGTAGGGTTGGGTCCGATGAACGATAATGCCGAGCGTCGAGTGGACGCCGGAATGCTGACCGCTGTCTCGGAAACGGCTTTGCTCACGCTCAACGGCAGGGCCTACCAGGCCAATCGGCCGGATGCGATCATCGAAGATCCGATGGCGATCAAGCTCGTCAACTCCATCGACTTCGACTTCGACAAGTTCGGCCGCAAAGGTCAAGAAATGGCACTGCGTTCATTGGCTGTCGACAGGTGTGCGATTGCCTACCTCAGGAGTCATCCCAAGTCCACCGTTGTCGCGCTGGCAGAAGGCTTCCAAACCACCTTCTGGCGACTCACCAGCGCACTACCCAGCGTCGAATTCCACTGGGTGTCGGTTGATCTGCCGCCGGTCATCGCACTACGCGACAGACTACTGCCGCCGTCCCCGCGGATCGTCAATCTCGCGCAGTCCGCACTGGACTACACCTGGATGGATAGCGTGGACGAAACTCACGGCATATTCATCACCGCGGAGGGCTTGTTGATGTATCTACAGCCCGAAGAGGCGATGGAGTTGATCACACAGTGCGCCAAGCGTTTTCCTGGTGGTCAGATGTTCTTCGATCTACCACCCGTAATGGTCAAGAAGGTGGCCCGCAACGGCCTGCGGTCATCAAAGCACTACCGGGTGCCGCCGATGCCGTTCAGTCTATCCTTGCATCAACTCGCTGATCTCGTCCACACCGTCCCCGGGGTTCGAGCTGTGCACGACGTCCCGATGCCACAAGGGCGAGGGCTATTTTTCAGGACCGTCTTTCCCGCGTTCTGGCAATTCCGGTTGACCAAGCAGCTAAGAGGCGTATACGCGTTGCTGGAGTTCGGCTGAGCAGATTCCACGACGAATGCCGTTTTGCTGCGCCGCGCCCACCCCGGGTGGAGGAGTTTCGCCGGTACGGCGTCCTGCGCCCGGCCTCCGGGTAGTCGTGGTGCGAGCGGAAGGGACAGGCGAGTTACTTCGCGGCATACGTCGTTCCGCAGCCGGGCGGCTTCTACGGCGGCTGGGTCACCAGTTGGGTTGCCGGTCCCTTCAAGGGCATCCTGGGATCGATGGGATGGTGAATTGCGGCACCTGCCCCAAGCAGTACCGATCTGATCCGGCGCGTTATGGCCGTTCGCAGCGCGGAGACAGTCCGCTGGCCGTCTACGCTGGGTGGTGCACATTCGCCACGCCGCTATCGACACACGTCTGGGTCATCAACCGTCGCTGAGGAACACCCATGCACATCATCAAGATTCCCGGTCAGGTCTTCGGATCCGCGTTGTCGGTCATCGGTGTCCGCGTCGGCACCGAAGAGCCGCACTTCATTCGGCGGCCGCTGACCGACGCTGTCGAGATACGGCAATACGGGCCGCGGATCGCGGCAGAGACGACGGTCGCCGACGACGAGGACCGCTCCCGCAGCATCGGGTTCCGGCGGCTTGCGCGCTACATCTTCGGTGCCAACCACCGCCACGAGACGATCGCTATGACGGCACCCGTCAGTCAGCAGCCGAACCGGGAAGGCGACGACATCGCCATGACCGCCCCGGTCGCACAGTCGCGAAACAGCAGCGGCCATTGGACGATTAGGTTCTTCATGCCGTCGAAGTGGACCATGGACACGCTGCCCACACCCGACGATGACAGTGTCAGACTGGTTACGGTCCCTGCCGAGACCGTCGCAGTGCTGCGCTTCAGCGGGGACCGCAGCCCAAAAGCCGTGGCGTCCCGCACCGACGAGCTGGTCAGAACGTTGCGGGACAACGACATCGTGCCCGTCGGGCAATCCACCGCGTGGTTCTACGACCCGCCGTGGACATTGCCGTTCCGGCGCCGCAGCGAGATCGCCATCGCCGTGGACACTAACAACTGCTAGAGCGTGGCGCGCTCGCGGCTCGCCCGGAGCGCGATGTCGAATCACGGCCCAAGCGCGCCAAAAGCGCAGTCTGCATTGGGGCTTGGTCGTCGACGCTGACCGGCGCTGTGAACACATGGCGCACCAACCCGGATCCAACCGACCGTCTGCGCCGACCGCGCGGGCGGGTCAGCTAGCCGGTACGGTGCGGCCGGGACGGCATACCGAGTTGCCGCTCAACAACGTCGGCACCGTGGCGTATACCCCCCATGGCGGCGAACCCGGCAGCAACTGCCTCCGCGCCGGCAGTCATCGTCAGCGCGGACAAGAACTTCTGGCGCAGCCGTCGAACGGTCAGACTACGAGCGGGCAGCCGGGTCCCAGCCTGGGCGACCTCCACCCGGCGGGCTACCTCGAACTGGTCACGGCCGAACGGCACGGCACACACCGGTATTCCGCGGCTGAGCGCCGTTTGGGTGATCCCCAGTCCACCGTGCGTCACCACGCAGACCGCGCGGTCGAGGACCGCCGAGAGCGGTACGAACCCCGCCAAAGTCGCGTGACGATAACCGCTCGGGTCGATATCGCCGGCCCCGGCCGGATTCGCCGCGACGACGTGCACGGGCTCGTCGTCAAGGACGCGCAGCGCAGTACGCAACAGTGACGTATCACGTTGCCGCAAAGACGATGTCGTCACCAGAACTACAGGTAGGTCGATGTCCGCGAGCCAACTGGGAGGTTCTTGCGACGGTGGTTCGAATATCGCCGGGCCGATCAGGTGGACCGACTCACCCCACTCGGTGTGTGCGTACTCGAACGGTTTGCCGGTGGCGACGAGTACTGCCGGGGCGCGGCGCAGCAACTCGTCCGCTGAGCGCACCGGCGCGAGTCGTAGCGCGGCACGGATGGGATTGATGCCGTCACGGAGGGGCCTATCGAAAATGGCAGCGGTCACCGCCCGGATGCCGCTGTCGCGAATCTTACCCGCCCGTCCCGAGCGGGGCGGGGCTCCGGGCCCGAACGGCGGTGATCCCGGACTGTCGAGATAGGGGATGAAGGGGCTGAAGACGAGCCAAGGAATCTGCTTGGTCTCCGCGGCCGAAATTGCCCCCCAGCAGTTCGCGTCGACCACTACCACATCTGGGTTGACGCTGCTTATAGCTCGATCAATGTCGGACACCTCGATAGCGGCGCGACGCACCAACATCTCGACTGATTTGCTGACTACCCGCAGTGCACTACCGGTGGTCCAGTCCTGGCTCTGCAGAGACTCGATGCGTGGGTCGACATGCTCCGCCGTGAATCCCGACTGGCGGCATAGGTCCACCCCGGCGCGCAGGGTACGGACGTGGATCCGGTGTCCACGCGAAGCAAGCTCGGTAAGCAGCGCACAGAACGGATAGAGGTGACCAATAGCCGGGCACGTGTATGCGAGCACTACCGCCATCGCCGACCCCGTCGGATATCGTCGCGTCGACCAATCCGAACCCGCGTTGGTAACGAATGCCTTCCTAGCATTGAGTAGACGTTCTCCTATCCGTAAAGGCGATATCGCGGTGGTGTGTATGAATTCTGTCAGCAGTCAAGAGATGGTTGTTCTTCTCGACGAAGAAGGTCGAAGCATTGGCACGGCGCCCAAGTCGGACGTCCATCATCATTCGACTCCACTGCATCTCGCGTTCTCATGCTACCTGTTTGACGACGCAAACCGGGTGCTACTGACCCGACGGGCGTTGGGCAAGCGCACTTTTCCCGGCGTGTGGACCAACTCCTTCTGCGGGCATCCGGCGCCTGACGAATCGGTAGCTGACGCTGTCGTGCGCCGCGGACGCCAGGAGTTGGGCCTTGGTATCGCAGAATTGCGCTGTGTGCTTCCAAAATTCCGCTACCACGCGGTCGGATCCGATGGTGTGGTGGAGAACGAAATCTGCCCGGTGTTCTGTGGCCGCGCCGTCGGGGCGATAAATGCTGACCCCGCGGAGGTCATGGCCTCCGCGTGGGTACCTTGGGATCAACTGCGCGCGGCGGCGGGGTTCGGCTGGGCGGTCAGTCCGTGGGCGGTCGAGCAGGTCCCGCTGCTCGAGGCTTCGGGCGTCGGACGGGGAAATTAGGACCTCAGCTCGAAAAGGCGCTCGGCATAAACCAAGTCGTCGCGCCACAGCCGCGTTGCCGACCGTCTCATCAGGGGCCTGATCAGCGAGGCTGCGATCAGGGCCTTATCGAAGTGTGGTCGATCGGAGTGTGCGATGACAGCTTCCACAACGGCCGTCCTCGGCAAGCCGTCGCGGCCGCGTCCCACTGGGGTGCCGTGAGTCTCGACGACGCTACCCTGACCTTCACCGTCGATGATGCGCATGACGACCGTCCGCGGTCCGGGACACGTGAACTCGGCGATGACCGGGACGCCAAATCGGCCTATCCGAAATGTCACAGCAACGAGGAAACGGTCGAGCTCATCGGGAAGTTCATCGTCGGCGGCAGGTGCGCTGAGCACCTCGAGTCGGGTGAAGGAATGCGGATGGAACCAGGCGCCGTGCCACGGGTCTAGCCTGTTGGTGACGATATCGCAAGGCTCACAGACACCTTCCAGGCGGGTAACCGCTGCCAACCAGGGATCCCCCGGTCGCGGCAATGGGATGGGCGCTTCAGTCGGAGTCTCGCCGCCGATGGCGTCCAGCCGCACCCAGCACAGCACGCCGTCGTCATGGGAAGGGAATGGCTGCCACGTGCCGTGGCGGCGGTCCGACAGCCGCAGACCGTGCCACGGGCACACCAGCGTCCCGCACTCGACCGGTGCAGTGGACAAGTCGGCACCCAGATGCGGACAGCCTCGCGGAGCAACGAGCAGTCCCCCGTCGGCTCCGCGCCAGGCGACGATCTGGACCCCCGCCACCGTGGTACCCCAGGCCTTGGCGGCGACCTGCGAACTCGCGGCGAAGGCGTACCAGTTGCCGCTTGGGCGGCGGTGCGCGCGCACAAGCGCCGATCGGATTATCGCCGGGTTGGCCTCGCCGTAGGTAGGTGCCCGTGTCGACGCGTCGATCGACGGAAGTAGAAGGAAAGGCCAGGCTTTAGCCGCCTTGATTCGCAGTTCCGACAGCGCGCTCATCGACGCTCGCCTCCCGCGCGGGCAGCCAGCCGCCGCAGCAACGCCGAGCGGCCTCGGTTGGGAACGGTGTGCACCGCGTGTCCCGCCAGGCCAAAGCCGCTGAGCAAACGGTTGGCGGCCACCCACCCGGTGGTCGCCGCGCGTTCCATCAACGCCACCGGCAGATCGATGCGAATTCCGTCTCCTGCCAGCACTACTCGCGGATCCGGTGTTTGCACGGTCGGCCGGTGGGCGAAGTCGCCCGGTGCGAACCGCGGGCAGTCCGCGCGGCGCAACAGGCGTTCGTCGACGATCGCCGCGCCGACGGTTTCCGGGTACAACTCGTTCATGCGTGCCACCAGCGCGTCGCGCACGTCGTCGTCGGCATCGGTCACCGAGTAAGCGTGCAACTCCACCACGGAGCCCCCTGTGCGAGCGGCCCATTGCGCCGCTTCGCGCTCGTAACGCTCAAGCACACTGACATTATCCAGGGGTGGGCGGCCAGCTGTCCCGACGAATGCGGCGCGATCGGGGCGCACCGGACGGTCCAGCCACAACCGCAGTACGACGAACGGCGGTGCGGTATGCAGACCAGCGACCCGACGTCGCCAGTCGTTGTCACCGAGGCCGGCGGATCTTGCGACAATGTGCCGCAAGCCGGCCACATCGGTGGCAAGCACCACCGCGTCCGCAGTGAATTCCGTATCCGCACCGCAGTACACCCGCACGTCGGAGGCCAGGGAGAGGCCATCGACCGTTAGCCCGGTGTGGAATCGTACACCGTTGCCCTCCAGGTACTTCCGCAGCGGATTCCACAATGCGACATCGAAATTCGCGTTGGCGACGTCGAAGGTCAGTCCTTCGCTGGAGCCGAGGAAGTAGATGTGGAACATTGCCGCCAGCTCACCCGCCGACAGGAACTCCGGCCTGGCGAAGAAACTGCGGGCGAACACCTCGAACGCCAGATGCCTTGCAGCGTCGGGGAAGTTGATGTCCCGCAGAAATGTCGCGGCGTCCGTATCGTCGAGATCGTAGTATATCTGGGGCACCGACACCGTGGCCAGCGGTGCGGCGGCCCTGACGTCAAGCCGAATCAGGTCGCGCACCGGGAACGTCGGACTGCGAATCGCAAAAGCCAGCGCGTTCAGCGGTGGGGTGCGTGGCAGCCCGCGGAACGTGTCGCGACGACCTAACCCATCGATCAACGGATAATCATCGACCGCGGTGAGGGCGGACAGCTGGGGGTCCGCCCGGCGCAGCAACGCCCGTAGGTTGTAGTACTGGCGGAAGAAAGCGTGAAAACCGCGGTTCATGGCCGCGGTGGAACCGTCAGACAGAGTTTCGGGCCATCCGCCAACCCGGCCACCGAGGTAGTCGCGCGCTTCCACGACGTCGACACTGACTCCGCGCTCGCTGAGTCCGGCGGCGGCGGCCATTCCGGCGATTCCGGCACCGACGACGACCACGCGGGGCTTCTGCGCCAGGGCATTTGAGTCAGTCAGGCCCGGCGGTGCCGGCAGTGTCACGCGGCGCCGATCCGGCTCTTTCATAGCCTTCATAGCTGCTCCGAACCGTCCGGCCGGTGCCGGCGGCGCTCCCACAGCAGGAGCACGGCGGTGACCAGCGCGAAACCGAAGAAGAAATCCTCGAACGGAATGTCGAACGGGAACCGGATGCCGATTGTCTGCCGATCGTCGTAAATGACTATGGGCGCGCTGAGTTTGGTCAGCCAACCGTCGACGAGGATCTGAAAGCCGATCACGATCACCATGGAAATCCAGTACGCCGGACGGCGGAACAGTCCGGTGCGCAAAACCCCGAATTCCAGTGCACAGACAGCAACCACCGCCAGCACGGCCGGAATCGTGTAGCCGAGGCCGCTCACCGCCGTTTGACCTCGGCGAGGCGACGTCGGAGCACCGACAGCATCGAGTCCACGGCGGAGTAGGTGAGCAGCGCGCACAGCGGAATAACCACGAAGAACAACACTTCCTCGGCCGGCAGGTCGCCGGGTGCGACCACCCCCAGGATGTAGCGCGGGTTGAACGACCAAATGTGCGCGGCGACGGCGATGCCATCCCAGATCAGGTACACCGCGGCGACGGGCAGTATGGCGGCCAACGCGCGGCCGGGCTGCCGGTAAACGCCTCGCCCGAACAGCTCCAGCGGCGCGGTGATAAGAAGACAGGCGCCCAACACGGTCAGGTACTGCCACCGATCCACCCTCACCGACTCCCGTCCGACACCCGCGCACCCCAGGCCCGGGCGATGTACTTGGCGGCGACGGCGAGTCGCCGGGGCTTACCGACGCTGGCGCGCTCACTGAAGATCTCGAAATCGATCTCCTCGATCCGTTGCAAGATCTCAGAGTAGAGCGTCAGAGCCGCCGCGACACACGGACGCGACGCCGGGAGCAGCATCTCGATGCCGGGCCGGGCCTGCTTGTAGACGCCGCGTGCGATCGCGTGTTGCTCGACCAGGGCCCGACGCACGTGAGAATCGGTGCGTCGATTGGTTTGACACCAGCCCAGCACGTCCCGGTCAACGCCGTGCACGGCGAGTTCGTCCGCGGGTAGATACACCCGGCCACGCCGCAGGTCTTCGTCGACATCCCTGATGAAGTTCGTGAGCTGAAATGCTTTGCCGAGCGCGGCGGCGTACGGCGCGACGTCCTCCCGCGGGCCGACGGTGCCCAGAATCGGCAGCATTTGCAGTCCGATCACTTCCGCCGAACCGTACATGTAGCGCTCGAGCGCGATGCGGTCCGGGTAGTCGGAGACGGTGAGGTCCATCCGCATCGAGGCCAGGAAGTCGTCGAAGAGGGCCCACCCGATGTCGTACTTGCGTGCGGTGTGGACTACCGCCGTCAACGTGGGGTCGTCGTCGCACGGCTGCCCTTCCACCAAGCTGTTGAACAGGCGGGTGGACAGCTGCTGGAGCTGCCGCGCGCGTACTTCGACATCGCACGGGGCGTCGAAGTCGTCGAGAATGTCATCGGCGCGCCGGGCGAAGCCGTACAGCGCGTGCACGGCGGGTCGCTGCCTGGGCGCCAGCAAGCGAGTGGCAAGGAAGAAGGTCTTGCCGGTGCGGGCGTTGATCGCGCGACACCGCCGGTAGGCGTCTCGCAAAGCCGGGTCATCGACGCCAGCAGCGTCGAGTTCGGAGCCGATCATCGTTGTTGGACCTCCTGGTGCTGTCGTGCGGACACTCCGGTGATCCGGTCGGCGGCAAGGCGGCCCGAAATGACCGCGGTCGGCACGCCCACCCCGGGCACCGTCGAAGAGCCGGCGAGAACCACGTTGTCCACGCCGCGAACGGTGTTGGCCGGCCGGAACGGACCGGTCTGGCCGAAGGTATGCGCCAATGCGAACGGGGTGCCCGCCGCCATGCCCTGACGGGCCCAGTCGCTGGGCGTCACCACGGATAGCACTTCGGCGTCATCACCGAGTTGGGGCAGGCGTGCCGTGACCACACCCAGCATCTGTTCGACGTAGGCTGATGAGGTTGCGTCCCAATTCACCTTACCCACTTCGGTATTCGGTGCTGGCGCCAGGATGTAGAGCAGATCACGACCGGGCGGCGCCAGACTTGGGTCGGTGGCAGTCGGTCGGGTCACCAGTAACGACGGGTCTCTCATGGCGCGCCCCTCGTCGATGATGTCGCGGAACGTCTGTTGCCAGGCGTCGCCGAACACAATGGTGTGGTGACCGACTCGATCATCGACCCTGCGGCACCCGACGTGGGCGACGACGGCCGAAGGGGCCGCCCTCAGCCGGAGAAGCCGACGCGGTGTCCGGCCCAGCATTCGATAAGTGTCAGGAAGCTCGGTGGTCAGCACCACGGCGTCGGCGGGAACCCGATGGCCCGCCGCCGTAAGCACCGCGGTGACCCTGGACCCGTTCCACTCGAGTTCGGAAACCGTTGCCCCGTAGACGAATTCCACCCCGGCATCGACGGCGGCAGCGGCCATCGCATCGGGCAGTGCCCGCATCCCACCCCGGGGAAAGTACACCCCGGCTATGGTGTCCATGTAGGCGATCACCGCGTACACCGCCAGCGCGCTCTGCGGGGGGACCCCCGCATAGAGCGCCTGGAAGGTGAAGACCCGCAGCAGCCGCTCGTCGCTCAGGAACCGGCGCACCACCTTCTCCCAGCGGCGAAATCCGCCCATCGCGACGAGGCGGGCCAGCTGCGGTGTCACCAAAGACAATGGTGAGTCGAAGTTGGCGCCGATAAACCCGTCAAATTCAGTGCGGTATAACTTTGTCAACCATGAGCGAAGCTCCAGGTAGGCGTCGGCCTCTGGACTTCCGGCAAACCGCTCGATCTCGGTGTGCATTGCCGTCGAGTTGGTATGGACCTTCAGGGTGCTGCCGTCGGCGAACATCGCGTGATAGGCCGGGTCCACCGGCAGCAGTTCGACACGGCCGGTCAAGGTTTCGCCGACCGCCGCAAACGCCTCGTCGATGATGTCGGGCATGGTCAGCACCGTCGGTCCGGTATCGAGGCGATAGCCGGCGATATCGGCACGCCCGACCCGGCCACCGGGATGAT
>Ga0075021_10001376_pt1 | contig 12437 bp, 19 predicted proteins | sample ColStrG_CSR_2012_FD_72749 | JGI IMG/M metagenome (GOLD analysis project Ga0075021, IMG submission 72749) | Freshwater sediment microbial communities in response to fracking from Pennsylvania, USA - Cold Stream Run_MetaG_CSR_2012 | ecosystem: Environmental > Aquatic > Freshwater > Creek >...
GATATCGTGTTTGAGCGCGACGTGACCGTGTCCCTGCACGACGATACCCTTATTGACACGGATATCTTTCGCTCGGTCTGTGACAACGGCATCAGCTTGCGCGACGACATCCCCGGCCAATATGGCGTGGCCAAAGACTCAAGCTCGGGCCCAAAAGGTGGGAGGACCTGATCCGGCCTACTGGTGCGAACACCGCTACGTTATCGTGAATCCCGACGCCCGCGACGCATCTATGTCCGAGGGTGATAGTTACTTTCAAGGCACGCCAGAGGCACACGACCCGATCGCGTGGGTGGCCACCTGCGACTGGTCTAGCGGCAAGGTCGGCCTATCCGGCAACTCGTGGCTGGGCATGTGTCAGCGGTATATCGCGGTCGAGCAGCCACCACACCCCGCCAGCATCGCACCGTGGGAAGACTTCATCCGACGGCTGCGGCTCCGCCGCTCAGCGGTCCAGCTTGGCGCTCAAGTGATCTAGCGCCGTCTTCAACTCCATCTCGCGCAAGCTGACGGTGAGGTCGCCGCGGGTGCGTTCCAACACGCCTCGCACCATGTCGGTATTGCGCCTCAGGCCCCCAGTGATGGCATCTGGGAAGTCCATCGTCACCAAGACATCATAGATATCGTCCATCGCCGCCAGCAACCGCTCGCTCTCGGTGTTATGACCGGCGCGCATCTTGTCCAGCGATCGCCTGCGCAACTCGCCCGCTGCCTCAGCCAAGCTATTGAGATAGGCAGCGTATTCCATACCGATATCCTCGGGTGACGGCAACGGCTTGTCCTGGGCCACGGCTAGCGTGATATGGGCCTCGCCTAGCTCTTTGAAGGCGTCTTGGGTATAGCCCGTATGGAACAGGTCGGGATATGGCTGCACGATAGCGGTCAGGTCACTCGCCACACGCCGCGCTTCGCCCAGCAACCGTGCCGCCTCAATCCAGTCGTCGCGGTGACCGGCCCGGATGGAGAGCGAACAAAAACGGATGAGTTCGCGCGACAGGTTCACGGCCTTGTCACGCGCGGCGTTCTTGCTGATAAAGGTTTGGCGGATGCGCTCGGCGATATCTTGCAGGGAGTCGGTGCCCATACTGGGATTGTATTGATCCTGGCAAAAGCCACAGGCCGACGATGAGCCACTGGCCGGCCGCTAGTATTGGGCCGCTAGCAGTGATTTGAAGGCGACGTGTCCGAGGCGACACACACGCTGCCAATGACTGTGCCCGTGCGAGCCGGTCCAGCACCCGCATATCAGGTGGGTGGCGTCGTGTCTGACCGCTCTGTCGCAGTCGAGCCACCGGCATCCGCAAGCCCGGCTAAGGCCGGCACACAAGCGCAAGCCACGGTGCAGATAAACCTGGGGTCGTGACCGAGGAGATGACGCTAAAGCCGCCCATACCCAGCCGCGCACGGATCTCGCTCGCGGCGTAGCGCGAGAAATACCGGGTGACGCGGTCGCGTTCGCTCCACAGCCACCCTTCGCCGCTGCCCTGTTGCAACGACAGCACCAGCAGGCCGCCGTCACGAATGATGCGCCGGAACTCGCCCAATGCAACCGGCGCCTGGGCCTTTGGTAGATGTGGGAGCGCCGCACAGCACCAAATGCCGTCGCAGCAGTGATCCTTGAGGCACACCGATTTCATATTGGATTGTGCCAACGTGCCACGCCTGATCTGTTGTGCCTGCCTGAGCATGTGTAACGAAAGATCGAGGGTGATGACCTGCACACCTGCCCATTCGAGGTAGGCCGTATCACGCCCGTGTCCACCGCCGATATCCGCGACGAGACCGTGTGGGCCAACATGCCGTGCCAATCGATCGGCAAGTGTGGCCAGGTTTGGCGGTGTCTCAGCGTTGCGCAGGGCAAAATCGGGCGCGATCCGGCCGTAGGTTTTTTGGTTCTCCCGATCGATGTCAGTCACAGCGGTCATTAAAGCCCCAGCTGCGCTTTCACCACAAATGGATCGGTCGGGATGACCCGGTGGGCGAATAGGTCGATCCAACCGAAGTCCGACGAGATCATGGTGGTCGGGCCCCGGTCACCGATGCGCACGATGAGCGGGAAACCGGACCAATCCTCAGCTTGAGTTTGAGTGGCCTCAACTGGTGGGAGCGTGGCGAACACATTGAACGAGGCGGTGCCCGTGCGGTCGATCAGGGCGCGCAGGACATCGTGCAGGGCGTCGGCCAGGTCGTTATCGAACCGTTGGCCTATCAGCCAGGTCTCCTTCCAGCACATCGGTGCCAGGTAGACAAAGCCGCGCAACGTGCTGGTGGTGATGCCCAAGCCAAGACAGTCGTGAGACGCTTGCAAGTCGTCGAAATAGTTTGTGCAGGTGCGGGCACGATAGTCGAGCGCCGCTCGGCGCAGACCCTCGACCCGCGCATAGTGCAGGCCCTGACCCAGGGCCATCTGCGCGTGTGCGTGCGGTTGGGAAGCACCCGCCCGCAGAGAGCCATTCCAGCCCCACACGAAATAGCGTGCCGTTGGGTCAAAGGCGTGCGCTTGCCTGGCCCAGGTCCACGACGTGGCGATGTAGTCGCGCATTTGTTCGCGGTCAAACCGGAACGGATCGACCTCATCGAAGATCAACACGGCGCTCCACGTGTCCCAGCGGGCGACGTTCGCCGCGATGACGCAGTGTTTGCCGCGCACCCGGCCGAACGGGTCTTCGGTGGTCATGTGCAACGGGTCGGCAAAGTGGTCGGTGAGTTCAGACGCGTGAGAAACAGAACTGCTCGGAGATCGATTTGGGTTGGCATGAACCTGGTCATGAATCATGGGACGCCGGGCGCGCACTGGGTTAAACAGGGCCCCGTCCCACGTGACCGTGTTTGTTACGCGCACCAGGTGCTGGTGCTCGACCGCTTCCAATTGTCCGAACTGTTGCTCGACCCAAGGCCGCATCGTGTCTGGAACGTGAGACTGGCTTTGGGTAACGTCGATCCGGAAGATGCGTTCAACGCGCTGGCGCTTGTCGCTGGGCAGTCCAGCGACGATCTTGGGTAGGTCAGTGATGATAGCCATTGGGATAAGGCAGTGGGTTAAACTGGGCGTATGACTCGAGCCGTGCGGTATCAAGGCGCAATCGTCAAAGATCACCACATTCTATTGATTCGCCATCGCGAGCATGATACCGGTCGCTCCTATTGGCTCCTGTCCGGCGGGGGCATCGAACCGGGCGAATCTGATCAGCAGTGTGTCTGCCGCGAGATGCTGGAGGAGACAAACCTGACCGTCGCTGTCGAGCGGTTGCTCGTGGATGAGCCGACCCGACCCGGCAGCGTCTATCAACGCCGGCGCACGTATTTATGCGCGATTGTCTCGGGCGAGGCCAAACCGGGCTACGAACCGGAGGAAGAAGCCCAGGCCGAATATGGCATTGTCGAGGTGAAGTGGTTCGACCTGCGTGCGCCGGAAAGCTGGGACGACCCCGTCAAGACCGACGAGATTACCTATGGGCCACTGCTCAGGCTGCGCGACGTGTTGGGTTATGCATAGCCATCGGTCATGACAGGTGACCGGCGCCAAGCGAGCGATAGATAGCCTCGAGCTCGGGCACGATTGCGTTCCAGTCATAGGTGGCAGCGACGAAGGCGTGCGCCCGCTCACCCATGTCGCGCCTGCCGGTTTCGGAGCTCAGTAGTGCGTTGACCGCTCTGGCAAAGTCGATGCCTGTGTCGGCTACGCTGAGCTCTCGACCGGTGTGGATATCGAAACCCTCGCAGCCGAGTGTTGTGCTCACGATGGCGCGGCGCATCGCCATCGCCTCTAGTATTTTGAAGCGCGTGCCTCCACCTGCTAAGAGCGGCGCGATATACACGTCGGCCTGGGCAATGTATGGCCGCACGTCGTCCACCTGGCCGGTGATCGTGATGTCCGGGTCGTTACGCAGCACATCCAGTCGGGGGCTGGGTTTCTGACCGACAATCAGCCACTGGGCCGAGGCGTGTTCACGTTTGACATGCGGCCATACCTCGCGCTGAAACCACAACATGGCCTCGATGTTGGGTCTGAAGTCCATTTTGCCGGTGAACACGACCCTCCCGACCTGCCTGACTTGCCTTATGGCCGCGGGGCCAAGTGACCAGGGAGTGGCGCTCATAGTTGTGTCACTCGCGTAACGTTCCAGATCGATGCCATTGAAAATGGTGTGCACCTGGGCCTGTGGCTCAAGCTGAGTCAACAGCGCCTGATCTTGCCGTGAGACACACAACGTCGCGTCAGCCGCCTTTAGCGCGGCGCGTTCGAACACGTGCAACCGCTGCCATTGGACAAAGGAGTAGGCTGCCCCATGCATCCGCCCGCGCCTGAGATCCATCTCATGCGTGCGCTGCTGAAGCAGATATTCGCAGTTGTGGTCGTCGAAAACGAGGTGGTAGTGGTGCGGGTGCTGGTTGCTGGCCCGCATGTATCGCGCTAGTTCGATGCCTTCGACTTGCACGATATCGAAGCGCTCACTGTTCAACCAATCGCGCAGTTGTTTGTCAAAAGCGGGGGACCATAACCGCCAGGCCATATCCGGCAATGACGACGTCGCCAGCGTGCGCAGCCGGTCAGCCGTGGTCCGGCGTGGCACAGGAACGGTAGCGATCGTCTTGCAAGCCACCTGCAAGGTCGGGTGGACACGTGTTTGGGGGTTACTGCCAGGTGCCTCGTCGAACGACAAGAGCCAAATTTCATGCCTGTCTGCCAGATGCGATATCAGACCCCAGTTACGCAGCGCCGTGCCTTGCTGTGGCGGGTAGGGCAGTTGCGGGGTAAGAAAGAGCAGGCGCATCAAAATCTCTACCGTCCAAGTGCTGTGCGATATACATGTATCGTTTCAGCCGCAGCGCGTGTCCAGGAAAACTGTGCTGCCCGGGCTAGGCCGCGGCGCGATAGGTCAGCGGCCAGCGCGTCGTCTTGCCACACAGCGAGTATATTGCGCGCCAGCGCATCGTGGTCCATGGGTGGTTGCATCAGCGCCGCATCCCCCGCGATCTCGGGCAGCGCGCCACTGGCGCTGCAGATCACCGGTGTGCCACGCGCCATGGCTTCGAGCACGGGCAGACCAAAGCCTTCGCTGAGGGAGGGCATCACCAGCGCGCGCGCGGTGCGATATAACGTGTCGAGGCGTTCGTCACTCACCCGGCCTTCGAAATGCACCTGGCCCTGCAGCTGGAGCGAGTTCGCGAGTGCCCCGGCATCGTTCCTGCCCCAGCCAGCGGCGCCGGCGACGATTAAACGCATCTCGTTTGACTTGTCCACTGATTTGGAGGGCAGGCAGTGCATCGCGCGTAACAGTGTCGCGAGGTTTTTTCGCCCTTCGAGGGTGCCGACAAATAACAGGAACGGCGCCTGTTGTGCTGCCCAGGGTTCAGGGGGCACGCCTGCCTGCGGCGCGCCCGGTGTGTCCGCGGCCTCATGCACGACCATGACCTTGTGAGCCACCGCAGGCATGAGGCGCGCGATATCGTCCGCGGTGAAGCGAGATACGGCAATGATCCGGTCGGCATGCCTGGCACTCCATTGGATGCGTTGGTAGTAACGCGCGGCGTCAGCCGTCATCACTTCGGAATGCTCCATGAAATACAAGTCGTGAATGGTGACGACTTTGCAAAAGCGCCCACTAGCCGTAATGAAATCGGGTGAATGAAGAACCTGGAACTGCGCAGTGCGCAGTGCGAGTTCGAGGGGTAGCGTAAAACGTTCGAAGCGGTTGTGTGCCGGCGTGATGGTGCGAATGACGCTGACGCTCGCTGGAATCCAGGCCATGTCGAGATCACGGCGGTCGAGCAGGACGCTGAGCTTTAGTGAGCCAATTTTTGCAAGTGCCTGTGTCAGCCGCCGGGTGTAATAGCTGATGCCGGCGGTGCGGTAAAACATCAGGCGGCAGTCGACACAGACTGAGCGTAAATCGCCCAGTGATGAAGACGTGTTGTCCTGCGTGTTCAATGGTTTGGGGTCTCTGAGGTATAGGGGGCTAGAGCAACACTGCCTTTTCGTGCTTTAACAGCCACTCTTTTGCCTTAACGCCACCGCTGTAGCCAGTCAGCTTGCCTTTGTTCGACAGCACGCGGTGACACGGGATGATGATGCTGATCGGGTTACGGGCGTTGGCCTGACCCACTGCCCGTGGTGCGGTCACCTTCTTCAACCTGCGCGCAATATGGGTATAGGTCGTTGTCCGGCCATACTCGACGGCTTGCACTTCAGCCAACACGCTGCGTTGAAACTCGGTCAGGCGAGAAAGGTCGAGCGGCACGTCAAATGTCTTGCGTTTGCCGCGCAGATATTCGCGCAGTTGCTTGCGGGCCTGGATGAGCACGCGTGTGCCCTTGCCGACCGGCGCATCTAGCCCAACCCAGCGAATGGCGGTGACGGCATGCTGGGTGCCTTCGATGAGCAAGCGGCCTGCCGGGGTGTCGAGTGACGTTTGGTACATGTTCCGTGAACTGATGCGGTCGCTTTTGCGTTTAGGAGAGGGGCATTCCTGGTGCTATAGGCCGTCGCGCGTTTTAGCGGCGTCACAGGGTCTTCAGCGCGCTTCAGCGCGCTTCAGGCTGGCGATCTTCACTGCCGAGTCGCATGAGCATGCATGTCAGAGACCACAACTGGTTGATATTTCTCGCAAGCGCGAGGTGTCACAATGAGGGCTGACATGTGTGAACGTTTCAGAGTCCTCAATCGGTCGTTATTGCTTGCAACTGGGCACAGATTGCATACCGGACAGGCAGGTTTGCGGGTTTCGGGGACCTCAAGCGGTCGTCACTACTCGCACCCAGGGCCCAATTGAAGTCATTCATCAGATTCCTGAATCCCGGGTTCAGTTCCGTGACTCCCTTGAATTGCTCTGTGTGCAGCCGGTTTCGTCCTCAAGCTGCCGTCCGAGTTCATTCTAACTGATCTTGGCCAAAAGCGTCTTCTGTGTCTTGCTTGCTGGTATTGCCTTGCAACTATTTTGGAGTCAGCTCGATCAGCACAAACACTGCATACCGCTTCACAAGGCGGCCTCGCCTATGTCACCCGGTGTCCACGTTGCTATTTGAGTCGCGAACAGCTTTTGCAGGAAGATCGCAGTCGAGTTCCTCAAGTGAGCGCAACCGAGCTCCATCTTGAAGCATTGTGAGCATCTCAAATCTGCGGCGGATGCCAACCCGCAATCACCCAGTGTCTACGCGTTGGCACGACGTATTCGTTATTCATCCGCAAGGCGATCCCAGTTGCACGGCCTGTCGGTGTCAATCCCGCTTCTCAAATGCACGGAAGGACTGGGCATACGAAGGCTACTGAGTCTTCAAAAACTATCCGTCTTGGAAGCACCCTGAATCATGAAGTGTAATAAACGGGCACTGACATGCGCATATTGAAAAGTTGGCAGATCAATTTGAAATGAGCCAGCCTTCCCTACTCGGTGCTCAATAAAGGCCGAGCGCTGCGCAGGCTCAAAAGAGCATAGGCATGCGCCCTCGTCAGCGTGATCTGGACGTATTCCTGGCGTAGTGTGTCCAGTGTGGCTTGTTCCTTGCGCGTCAATGACCGAGTGGTCTGCGCCCCTGCCAACGAGCGCATCTGTTCTTGCTGCTCACCAAGCATCTGCCCATGCGCAATTTGCCAGAGTTCGCGGTTGCTCAACCAGGCCATGCCCGCCAATATGGGCTGCATATCAGGTGGTGCATCGCTCACCCTTGAAACGAGGCGGTCACCAGCTTTGCCAATGCCACTTCCAACGGATTGTGGAGCGCATCAGCGGCCTGCTGTGCCTGCTGCAACACCGCTTCCAGCAGGCGAAGGGTTACAGATTGCATAGTCACATCCAAGATGAGGGTCATCCTTACCTGCAGGCCGACCGTGCCGGGTGCATTTTTCGCCTTGGCTACTCGTATACCGCAATTGATATCTAAAGTTCGATTACGAGCCTACAGGTCGTGTGCACCAAAAAGTCGGCTTGGGAATCACTCCGTGCCGAGGCTTGGCCACCCGCGATGCGAATTCTTAACTTAACACCATTGCCTTTTATGGGGCCATAGAAAGGTGGCCCTCCGAGGCGGGGCACTTTCGAGGGGGCGCAACGCTGCTTTGCGTGCTCAGGTGGTCGTGAGTGTCATAATGCTGCGGGTAACGCTGTCTGATCAGTCTTCGGAGCCGCCTGGGTTGCCAATACGCCCCATCGGGATCGGGTAACGTGCGCCTTCGATACACACTATGGTGCCACTTCCATGTGCCTACACTTATGCGCGACCCGGGTCCCAGGTCCTTGTGAAGCCAAATACCCCGTCACCCCCGAATCCGACGATCAAGACACGACTAGCCTACACCCACTTGGTGCCCAGACGGTGCAGTGCAGCCTTTAACACAGTCCCCGACAAGTAGGAAGGGCAAATCGTCCATTCATGTCATGGTTTACACAGGATGTAACAAAATCGCATGGAATTGCTTCAGCATTTCCTATTGACCACATTCATCATCCTGAATAGCATTGGGGTGTCATGTTCGTTTCGCGTCGAAAATTACTAAAACTAACCGGAAGCGCGGCTGCTGCGCTTGCCGTTTTACCCTTCACAAACCGCTCATATCTGTTTGCCGGCTCGGTTGCTAACGCCATCACGTCGGATGTTGATCCACAGTTGCCGCCTGAAGCACCCCCTACGCCCTTGGGTCGTGTTGCTGATTGGGCCGTGCAGATTCGCTCAGGCACCACTCAGAAATCGGACCTCATCCGGTTAGCTAGACGGGATGAGTTGCTGCCGCTTTATGAGCAGCTTACAGGGGATGCGCTGTTCATCCACAACAATGTCTGGTACAAGACCGATGGTGGCTATGCCTACTCAGCCTTTGTCCAGCCAGTGCAAGACAAAAAGAACACGCCCGAACCCGAGCGCGCCAAGAGCAAATTTTGGGGTGAGATCACCGTGCCGTTCGCGGACGCGCTGATTGAGGCCAATCCGAAGGCCGCCAGGACCACGCGCTTGTATTACACCAGCGTGTATCGCGTCATCGATGCCACCCAAGACGCAGACGATCAATGGTGGTATCGCCTGCAAGACGGGGTGACCCACAATCCGGGCCCATATATCGCGGCTAAGGCACTTCGTCGCATCGATCCGTCGGAGCTGACGCCAGTTCATCCTGACGTAGCGCCGGATCGCAAACGGATCGAAGTGAATCTGACGAAACAGATATTGCACGCCTACGAGGATGACAAGCTCTTGTTGACCTCGCGCACAGCCACCGGGTATGGCGAACATGAAACACCCATTGGCACCTTTCGCATCATCCGCAAGCGCATGAGTTCGCGCATGATCGGCGGTGAAGGCAATGACTATTATGACCTGCCGGGCGTGCCCTTTCCCAGCTATTTCACGGCCAGCGCCGTCGCCATTCACGGCGCGTACTGGCACAATGATTTTGGCCGGCCCCGCAGCCATGGCTGCGTCAATGTGCCGGCGGATGTGGCGCGCTGGATTTGGCGCTGGACGATGCCGGAGATGGCCTACGACGAAGTGGAAATTCGCACCGCCAAAAACGAACCCGCGACGAAAGTCGTTGTGTCGTAGCGCGAGACAGCTACAAAAACAATAACCCCGATTCAGGTCGAATCGGGGTTATTGTTTAAGGGGTGCCCAGACGGTTTCGAACCCCCAACCTCCGCAGCCACAGTGCGGCGCTCTGCCGTTGAGCTATGGGCACCACGAATGCTTATAATTCTAACAGATGTCGCGGATGATCGGTCAGATATGACGCGCAATTACGAGGGGGTTTATGAAGTTGGACGATATCCACACCAAGCAGCAATTGCTTGACAGCTTGGCCGAAATCGGGCCACAGTTCGATGCGTTTATCGCCTCGCTCACACCTGCCCAATTGGCTGGCCCACGTGACGCAGCCAGCTGGACAGTGAAAGATCATCTTGCTCATATCGCCACCTGGCAGAACGGAATGACCGCACTATTGCAACACCAAGGGCGCTATGAGGCGATGGGTGTGCCACCTGCGCTCGGTGCACCAGGCGCCTATGACCAGATGAACGACATCATCTTCAAGCTGCACAAGGACAAGCCGCCAGCCATTATCCTGGTCATGGTCCGCGATGCGCACATGCGCTTTATGCGTCAGCTCAACTCCTTGAGCGACGACGCGCTGCATAAAACGTATTCGTATTACCAGCCCAATGAGCCGGGCCGGGACACAGGCGCGCCCATCTTGAACTGGGTCATCGGTAACACCTCGCACCACTTTTTAGAACATCTGCCGTGGATGCAGGCCATCATTTCGCTGGCATAACAGCGCCCATACGGACACAGCTGTTGAGGCGAGTTGACGGCCCAGCCCATGGCCCCCTCGATCGACGACGCGCTGCATCTGGTCGAGGGTCTCCAGCCGGATGTTCTGATGATGGATGCGCGCTATACCGAGACGCAATAGTCACGCGCAGAACGTTTCGCCCGCTACACCCTCGGTACCGGCGCACCGCAAGACATTCATCACATTGCCAGTCAACTGAGTGACACGCATGATGGCTTCACACATAGAGCAAATGCGCTCGGCCTGTGAAGCCATCGCACCACGACACGCATTTACCATATAGTCCGGTTACGGGTAATTCCAAATGGCAAATGCCGTAAAACATTTTGACCAACAGAACACCAAGTGACTCGTCAAAGAGAGAGTCGCGCCGTACGCGTATTTGCTGCGTTTAGCTTATAGGGTTGTATGAGGATATCGGCAGAAATCCCAAGTCCCTTGTTGAGTCGCCGAATCATCGTTATGGACAGTCTCCGATTCCGCTTCAACACATCCGAGACAAGTTGGCTATCCCCAAAATAGGGCACCAAATCTCGTCGTGTGAGCCCCCGACTCTCCATGTAATACTTGATGGCTTCGATTGGGTCTGGCTCTGGGATTGCAAAATGCTGGTCTTCGTAAGCATTGACCAGGGTCGTTAACACTTCAAGGCGATCACCTTCGACGGTATCTGGGGCTGCATCAAACAGTCGTTCGATTTCTGTCATCGCTGCTTCGTAGTCTGCTTCTGTTTTAAGAGGGCGAATTTCCACTACCTTCACCTCACTTAAATAGTCGCCGCATCAATCTTGTCGTCATCTGTGTGCAAACCTATGAATCGAATGTAAACGATGCCGTGTTGATACTTCACGGCCACGACTAAACGATACCGACTGCCTTTGATATTGAAGATCATCCGATTGTTGCCAACAAAGCTCACGTTGCGATACTCCATTTTGATGTCGTCTGGAGTCTTCCACTTTGCTCGTTTCACATCGTGATACCACGCCTGTAAAACTTGACGTGAATCTGCACGTTCTTCCCAGAACTCTCACGCAGTGTTCGCCGAGCGATGATTCGCATCGGCCAATTTTGTCGCGCTGGTGGGTTTATGCCGATGACGTCTCTGCACAACGGTCAGCCTCACCCGCGACCCAAGGCCGAGCAGCTCTTCGCGCTCATAGGCTCGTGGGCCCTGGGCTGTCGGGTGCAAGCGGTGTTGGGCGAACCCCTATCCAGCCCCATCAGATAAAGCTGGCGGCTATTTGATCAAAGACGTGCAACTGAAGACTGACAACGATATTTTGAGAAGCTATCGTATGTCGGTGACAGAGTTTCGCTTTGATAGCGGAGCGAAACTTACTCCGAGCGAGTTTACGGCTGCTTTACCAACCACAGTGCGTGCAAAGGGCAAAGTCGTTGGCCGGTGTGATACGTTGTCATTTCCATTGCCAAATGCAACAATGCTTGCGAAGGCGGAACTGAGCATTGGCGGTTTGGCGAATGACATATCTGAAAATTTCAACTGCGATGATGTGAACCGGTCGATTGCCTCACTTCACCTTGAGCTTGATGTGACCTGCGCTCCTCCTGGCAATGGCACCTCGTTCCATTACACAGTCAAGAGTCGCATGCCAAACATCGACGATGCACAGATGCAAAAGTTGACCGAAGCCGCGATCGCGGACTACCGGTCAGGGCCTTGGGTATTCAGCATTAGTCTCAACTAACACCTCGCGATTGCTCTTGGTTTACATCACCAGCCTGATCGTCAAGATCTGTCCGGTGGATTTTGATCCACTCATAAATTACAGACAACATGTAAGACACCGTGAGCAAGCATCTTGCCGCAAACGAACTCCGCCCAAACCCGCTTTGGTGCTAATACAGGTGGATCATTGGCACGGCGCTGGCTGCGGCCAGCATCTTCATCTGCTCGGCGCGATTACTTCAAACCGCGCGAACACACGCTTCAGGCGCTCGAAGTCATCCAAGTCGTGCCCCGGTATGTTGCGAAAGCTGATCATGCGCGTCCACACATGCTGCAGCGATTCGTCGAAGTGGCCATCTCGGCCAACAGTGCGGGCACATCAGCGGGGAGCATTCGCTAAAAGGGGCAGATTCTTTGCCACAAGTCATCGAAAGAATGACTCATAGCAGCAGCCCGGAGCGCAAG
>Ga0075021_10001377_pt1 | contig 12430 bp, 16 predicted proteins | sample ColStrG_CSR_2012_FD_72749 | JGI IMG/M metagenome (GOLD analysis project Ga0075021, IMG submission 72749) | Freshwater sediment microbial communities in response to fracking from Pennsylvania, USA - Cold Stream Run_MetaG_CSR_2012 | ecosystem: Environmental > Aquatic > Freshwater > Creek >...
ATGAGAGAGAACGCCATACTGACACGCGCCGGCGGCCATATGTGGCGGTCGGCTTGAAAGTGACTGCTGTATGTGGCGTTTGGATTGAAGCTTAAAGACAATTTTTAATGGGAAGACGGGTGATAAAGCATGACATCTGTCATCAGCGTTGATCCTGAGGTGATGCATGGCGCGCCCGTGTTCAAAGGCACACGCGTGACTATCGCCACCTTTTACGACAATCTTCGAGACGGCGTTTCGATCAAGGAATTTCTCGAACTGTTTCCAACGGTCACAAAGGAGCATATCGAGCGGTTGCTTGAGGAGAAGCGAGCCGAACTTGAGTTGGTCGCGTAGTCAAAACACTGCGTAACACAAGAACGGGTGAAGGACATACATTTCCCTCACCCGGCGTTTGTTTTTTGCACGCTGGCGTCATGTCTCGAGACACGGAGTCAGAGGCACGTTACCCATGTTCGCCCTTGGATCGCTGCCCAAGGACATTCATCGCCAAAGGGCCGTCATCCTCGTCAGCGTGGGCGTCTATGAGCTGGTGATGGCGCTGTTTGGCATCACAACCAACTTTGTCCTGTCGCATCTGTTTTTTGCCATCACCGGCGGGTTGGTGCTGCGCTTTCGCGAGTTGCGCCAGTATCGGGCCTTGCGGCCTGTCTGATGCCGCGCACTGGTCTTATAGCCGCTCACAGCCAAGCCCTTTCCCCTTATCCCTGGCGAATCTTGGCTGAAACAGCACCACTCACGCGTTGTATCTCGCCCGGCGCAATACGGATGAGCGCGTTCTGACTGCCACCGCCCGCATAAACGAGAGATTTCTCCAACACCCGTTCGTCCATCACGAACGTTGCATCAAAGCCAAACGGAGGTGTGCCGCCTGCTGGGTAGCCAGTCTTGCGCAGCATCTCGTCCGGTGAGGCGATGCTCAGTTTGCCGATGCCTAGCACCTGTTGCACCGCCTGGCGGTCAGCGCGGTCCTCGCCTTTGACAATCGCGATGGCCACCCCTCCACTCTTGCTGATCAAACAAATGCTCTTGACGAAATCCTGGGGCGTAACGCCGGCTGCGGCCGCCGCCTCAGTCACCGAGTGGGTCGATTGGTCAAAGACCAGGTGCTCACAGGCGATGTGATGGGCGGCGATGTAGGCCAGGAGCCGCGTGTGGTATTCAGTGTCCATGGGGTGTAAAACGTGTAAGGCGTGCAAATAACGTGGGCCCCGTCGGCGTGACCTGAAGACATGTCAGCCTATGCATGCGGTAAATTGTGTGGACACGACTGGACGAAGGTCTAGCTTGCTGAACGGGACGATTAGGCCGATTATCCCCGCATCGATCCCGGCCAAAAGGAAAGGTGCGATGAGCAAAGGACGACTTGAAGCGTTTAGTGATGGTGTGATCGCGGTCATCATCACGATCATGGTGCTCGAACTTAAGGCGCCGCATGGCACGCGCCTAGTGGACCTGGTGCCCCTTGTGCCGGTGTTTCTGACCTATGTGCTTAGTTTCATGTTCGTTGGCACCTATTGGAACAACCACCATCACATGTTGCATGCGACCAAAAAAGTCTCGGGTGCGGTGCTGTGGGCGAATTTGCTCCTGTTATTTTGGCTATCGCTCATTCCGGTCGCCACGGCCTGGCTGGGCGACAGTGACTTGGCGGCGCTGCCGGTAGCGTTCTACGGCGCGGTGTGCTGGCTGAGCGGTGTGTCCTATACCCTGCTGGAGCGCAGCCTGATCGCGGCCGACGGTGACAGCTCGACGTTGGCCGCGGCCGTGGGTGGCCGGGATCGCAAGGGTGTGCTATCACTCGCGCTTTACACCGCTGGCATCGCCCTGGCGTTTGTCAGTCCGCCGCTGGCGGTCGCTTTCTATGTCATCACGGCCCTATTGTGGTTTGTCCCCGACCGGCGGATCGAGACACGCTTGAACGAATAAATCTTTGGGCGTGATATGCGCGGCTACGTCGCCAGGTTTTCAGCGCCGTCCGCGACATCCGGTCTATCCGGTGTCTTGTCGGCATAGGCCCTGGCTTGAATCGTGTATAGGCGGGCGTATGTGCCACCCAGCTTTATTAGCTCCTCATGGCTGTCCTGCTCACGGATAGTGGCCCCTTCGATGACGATGATGTCGTCGGCCAGGCGCACGGTTGAAAACCGGTGCGACACGATGATGTCGATTTGGTCGGCGCGCAGACTCGCCCGGAGCGCCGCGAATACTTCCTGTTCTTTCGATGGGCTCAGCGCAGCCGTCGGCTCATCCAAAATGACGATGGGTGCTTCGTGGAATAGCGCCCGGGCCAGGGCCATGAGTTGCCACTGGCCCTTGGACAACTCGCGTGCGCCGTCAAACATCTGGCCGAGCAACGTGTCGTAGCTGTGTGGCAACTCGCCGATGAGACCACTGGCACCGGCACGCTGGGCGGCCGCCTCAATTGCGTGCCGGTCGGCCTGGCGTGCGATGTCCCCGTAGCCAATATTCTCGTGGACCGTGGCCTGGTATTGCACGAAGTCTTGAAACAGCGCGCCATAACGCGCCCTGAGGACATGCAGGTCGTAGTCTTGCAGCCTCACGCCGTCCAGCGTGATCTGGCCCGCCGTCGGGTCATACAGCCGGCATAGGAGCTTGATGAGTGTGGTCTTGCCCGCACCCGGCCTGGTTTGAGGTCGAGCGAGATCGTGTTCAGCGTCGGCTGTGTCTGGCTGGGATAGGTAAAGGACACATCGCGTAGACTCAGCCCCTCTCGTAGCGTTGACGTAGCCGGTTTATGCGTGCCACGCTTCATCTGTGATTGGTAGCTAAAAAACGTCTCGATGTTGCGCAAAAAGTAGCTCGCGCCGTAGCCGCTCACCCAGATCAAACAGCCGGACCTCCTTGGCCGAGTCGAACTGCGTGAGAAGCTGGAACAAATACATCAGCCGGCGTATAGCCGGTACGCGATAGTCCAGCGTCAGATATTCGAACAGACTGGCGCGGGCCTGCGTGATCAGGGCGACGGCGGCCCCGATCAGTAAGCCCACAATCGCCCATGCGCTAAAGCCGCTCAGTATGACGAGAAAAGAAATCAAGCCAAAGGCACCTTGCGCTAGGTAGATCAGGTTTTGCAGCACTTGGACGGGTTGAAAGCGCGCCTCTCAGGAGGCGCGCTGCAGCGCGTCATAATATTCGGCGTTCTCAAAAAACGCGAGATCAAGCTCATTTGATTTTGCCAGGATGCGGTCTGTGAGCCCGGGCAGAAAGGCCTCGCCCAAGAGTGTGCCGAACATCGTGTTTAACTGCTGCATGACATTGCTGAAGAGCAGCACGATAAGCTGGGCGAGGATCAGCACGGTGAGCGTCGTTGCTGACGCCGGTGCGCCCGTGGTCACAGCCCGGGCCACCGTGTCAATAATGAGCTTGCTGATATACAGTTGCACTGCCGGGCCTGGCGCTGACAAAAGCGTGGTCACGAGCAACCCCAGCACATAGCGCGGGCTGGTCTGCCAGATCAGGCCCAGGGCATACCGAACGGCGTGCAGAAACTGCCGCACCATGGCCGGGAGTGACTGTGGCGCGGCAGCGGCCGGATTCTGCATCGTGGTTGTGACCATGGTAGGTGGCGTCGGTGACGTGCGATCCGTTCGCCCAGCCCGATATGGTCATGACCCCCACGCCGTTCGCTAGGGTTGTTCCGGTTATCCCGTTTGCGCTTATACGAACAGCGAGCTCATATGGCGCGTTTCGAGCAAGCCATCCATCTGCTGCGCCGATGGGCGCGTGATCTCACCCGCGCTAAAACGGGCTGCCGCGTCGAGCACCTTTGGCAGGAGGTGAATGTCGCCGACGGTATTGAGGAAGATACCGGACCGGTCCAGCACCCACGCCACGGCTTTGTCGATGTCGGCTTGTTCGGTCAGCGGTTGATACCAGGTCGCAAACGGCTTTTGATCACCCACGTCCTTGCCCCAGGGCCCGGCTGTGATCGATTTGATTGTCTGTATGGCCCGGTTGTGGGTGACGCAGTTGGCAACCAGGGTCTCGAAATCGGTCGCATAGGGCGGAATCTTGGCCAGCACGTAGTTGTAGGGCAGGAGCACGCTATCAAAGTCAAAACGCGTCACGCTTTGCAGATGCATGCGGGGCACGCGCAGCTCATGGCCGGTCACGCCAATAAAGCGCGTCAGGCCTTGTTGTTTGGCTTCGATACAGGCGCGCAAGGCACCGTTATCACCCATAGCGACGTCCCACTCGTTTTGGTCGATGAGGCAGTGCAACTGGATCAAATCGACCGAATCGACCTTCATGCGCTCAAGCGAGCGGTGGATCGAGTCACGCGCCTTGTCATATTCGCGGTCGCCGGTCTTGGTGGCCAGAAAGAAATTGCTACGCAGCCCACGCTGCATCCAGGGCCCGATGCGGTCCTCGGCCTCGCCGTAGCTGGCAGCGGTGTCGATGTGGTTGATGCCAAAGTTCAAGAGCAGATCGAGCGTGAGGTCGGCTTCGGCCTGTGTCACGCGGCTGAGCGCTGCGGCGCCAAACAGGATGCGTGTGCTGGCGTGTCCGGTGCGGCCGAACTGGAGGGTTTGAATTGAATGTGGCATGGATTGAGTTTACCTGCTCCGTGCGGATGTGCTGTTCGCTGAACGGGGGTCCAAGCATCGACCAGAGGGTCTGACCACCATGCGCTGACGGCTGCCTGTCTTGCGGCATCCAACCTCCAAGTCAACGCCCGCTGCGCGTCTGTGCGCCCATCTCCAGTGTATGTCGGTCGCCCGAGCGTACCTACGATAGCACCTGCTGGATTATCGAATACACACTCGGACCGCAGATAGTAGAGCGACTAAGCCTAGGCTAGAACCGGTATTCCTGCAGGCGTTTCTCTTTCGCCCATATCGGTGCTCGTTTATGTCCAGTGCGTGCCGCAAGGATGCACCAAATGCTGGCCTGAATACCGCGCCTATACCCATGACAATTCCGTTGAATCACCGGGGAGATCGCCTGATTGCTCGCCAAGCAAAGTTCGGCTAGTTTGGCCATTGGAGGACGAACATCGACACAGTCATGTGCGATTTCTGTCATGTTGGCTCGCGTGCCGCTCGTTGCCGCGTCTGTAGTTGCCAGTCACGCGTGCCATCAGGAGTTGTTGTTGTTCAAAGCTTGCGGCTTGAGTCTTTTTAAGAAAGTCTTGTGCAGCACGTCCACGAAGCTCTTTTGCCTCGCGGCCATGATGCCGAATGAGCACAAGCCCTGATTTTGTCACGAGGTAGGTGAAGCCGAGATCGCCCTCTCTGTCCTGACCCATTTCCTCAGATGCATCGTTGATCATTGCCATTGCATTGCGAGGGCACACCTTATCGCTGCTCACTCGTGCCCAGACAAATCATACATGTTGGCACGGCCTCATGCCTCATGCACATGCCTGTTTGGTATCACCCACCAAATTCCACAAAGAGGTGCACCTCCTTGTGGTCTGTGCAGTTGGTGTAGCGCCGGCCGGATGAAGGCTGTATTCGCGCCAGCGCAGCACCCAATAGCGCGCTACAAGACCCCTGAGCGCACCGGTCGGCTGATATGGCTGCACGCTATGGTGCTCAGCCGCACCGATCGAAATGAAGACTTCCTTTGGTAGCCCATTGTCCGCATGTAAGGCGGCGCCTTTTTGCACTACTGATCGCGCCATTCGGGCTAAAATATAGTCATTATGGCCCCCAAGATCGGGAAGACTGCGGAGCCTACGAAGGCTGCAAAAGCCGCGCACATGGAGAAGGCGGCGCATACCACGAATTACGCCGATGCGTTTATCGAAATCGCCGATGACTGCTCGGTTGAAGCCGCCGAGATTCCGCCCTCTAAAAACGGCCAGCCGACGGTGGCGAGCCTGCAGTATGACCTGATCGCAGGACACCCCTACAAATACACGTCTGACGATGTCATCTTTAAGGTCTACGCGCAAAAAAGTGGTGTCGAAGAAACCATCGAGGCACGGGCTGGCTTTTTCGCCAAAGGACAACCGTGTCTGCGCGCCTCACCCCTCAGCAAACGGTATGGTTGGGGTGTGCATAGCGATGCGCAGGGTAGGGTGGCAATCTATGCCATCGAATCGGCGCAGTACAAACGCTTTGCACTCGACAGCCAGCTCAAACACTTGAAAGCCATGCGTTCGTCGCGGGCCTGAGTAAGGGCCATGGACGTGTATTTGGCCGGAAAACCACTCGAAGAGGATCGAGCGAGGCGAGGCCATGCTTGCACACAAGCGCCGAGCGAGCGGCTCATAAAATGCGCGCCAGGTGCCTGAGCGCGCACTGGCTTTGGTCGAGTATGCCATTCGCGCCTTTGACGTGCGCACGTACCGTGACGACGACAGGCCTTGCTCCAAACCAGACACGCCTTACTAGCCGCCCCAGCATGCTCAGTGGCGAACCTGTGATCCACAACACACATAGCCGTGCGGGCCATTGGGGAGAAATGGCGCATGGGACTTGCGCTAGCCGGGATTGCCGCTGGCCGGCACACGTGACGCTGGCACTCGTGTTCGCCTTCCTTAACGATGACAGCGATCCTCAATCGGAGATCGAGCGGAGATCGATGCAGAAATAGAAAGCACGCGCGTTCCGGCGAAGATGATTGACTCTGCAGTGCGTGCACCCTTTTGAAGCGGTCAAGGATACCGGCCTGGGCAGGTTGCTCGAAGAAACCTGTCCTGTGCTTGCTATACAGTATTTGTGAGGTTATGCGGAGGTTACGCGATGGAAACAGCTGTTGCTGCTCAGATCAGGGTTGGTGATGCCACGTCAGCGCCATTGCATATGTCGTTCGACGAATTCCTGCGCAGGGAGCACCCAGGAATTGCCGAATGGGTGAAGGGTGAGGTGACATTGATGGCTGTCAAAAATGAACATCAGCGTATCGTCGACTTTCTCATGCAGGTGATCGGCTTTTATCTGCGCATGATGCGACTCGGCATCCTGTGCAGCGCGCCGTTCGTCATGCGTGCAACGCCAGTAGGTCCGGGATGTGAGCCTGATCTTTTCGTTGTCACGAGCGACCGCATGAGCCGTCTCACCTCGGATCAACTGAATGGCCCCGCCGATCTCGTCGTCGAAGTGATCTTGGACGAAAGTGTTTCGCGGGATCGAAGCGACAAGTTCTATGAGTATCAGGATGCTGGTGTGCGTGAATATTGGCTCATCGACTCGCGCCCGAACCGCCAGCGCGCCGATTTTTACATACTCGATGCAAACGGCCGCTATCGACCCATCCCTGTCGCCGACGATGGCATATATCGTTCGACCGTATTATCTGGCTTTTGGCTGGATGTGAGTTGGCTGTGGGTTGAAGAGCCAGATGTGTTGAAGGCGACCACGCGCATCATTGGCAAAGATAAGTTCACTCAGGCTATTCGAGCGCCTGATTAGCGTTGCCTTGATTCATCCGTTAGCGCGGCTGCGAGCGCCTCAACCAGTGTCAGCGCTTGCCTTTAGGCGTAGGCCCGCGCAAGCCCGTACACGCCTCGCCCATACGGCGATTGCGTGAATTGGATTAGCTCACATTGCTGCTGCCATGCACCCAAGAGTCGGACTGCGTGTTGCCTGCGCCTTGCCCCTGGTCAAGGGCGACAACCGCGACAACCGTGATCAATAGTCAGCGATCGATACGTATATTGAGCGCAATCTCGATCTAGAGCATGGGATAGACGCTGGTGGCGTGCATCCTGGCGGAGCGCTCAAGGATAGCGGCCACCGAGCCGCTATTGCAACAAAAATTTCTCCATCACCGGCCCAATCACAGCTGGGATGATATCGTGCCCGACGCCAGGGAGCGTTTGGTAGCGCGCATGAGTGAGTGCACCTGCCAGCGACTGAGCTGCAGCATGCATGACCGGCGGGCTCTCACTACCATCCAGCACGAGCGCCGGCATGGTTACTTCGGTGGTTAACCCCGCTGGCAAGGCTTGCATGAGGGTGGCGTCGTAAACCAGGGTATGGGCGATGTTTTCGAGCGCTGGGCGGAAGGGGGCCTGGCGCAGCTGGGCCACGACGGCAGCCGGAATACCGACGGCATCCGTTTGAAAAAGTTCAACCGCCTCACCCCTGCGACCCGCTGCAATGTGCTCGGACAAGCGCGGGGCGATATCCCCCGCCCTGCCACCGGTTGGCGGGGGTTCAAACAAGACAAGCTTTGACACAGCCTTGACTTGAGCGGCAGCCCGCAACGCCAGAATTGCGCCAGATGAAAACCCGAAGAGGCTCGCCTGACCACCCGCCTCAAGTATGAGTGCTTCAATATCCTCGATCTCACGCATGACGGTGTAGGGCGCTCGGTCGCCGCTTTGGCCGCGGCCACGGCGGTCATAGTTCAGCACCGTGAAGTGCGGCGCAAGCGCGCGTGCCAGGTCTGTTCCAGTGTTTCGGTCGTTGAATGCGCCCAGCACCAGGATGATGGCCGGCCCTTGACCACTTTTGTCAAAGGCAATGTGGGTTCCGTCTTTTGAAATCACATGTCCCATTTTGCTTTTTTGCTCACCGGTCTATATATCTAAAGGTGTCTTGGACACTGAGGGCCACATCTCATTCAGCCCATTCTCGTCCCAATGGTCCGGGATGCTCAAGGCGCGTGCTGGGGGCGATTGCCATTAGAACAGCCCCACAACCCGGCCATCCACCAGATCGACTTTCTCGAACGCTGGATGCTTGCTCAAGCCCGGCATCGTGCGCATGTCGCCGCATAGCGGATACAGAAAGCCCGCGCCAGCCGAGGCCCGGATATCACGGATGGGGAGTGTAAAGCCGGTTGGCGCGCCGAGCAGTGCCGGATCATGCGACAAGCTGAGATGGGTCTTGGCCATGCAGATCGGCAACCGGTCAAAGCCCAAGCGGGTATAGGCCGCGATCTTGGCTTCAGCCTCGGGCAGATATTCGACCTTTGCGGCGCCGTAAATCTTGGTTGCGATGGTCTCGATTTTGGCCTTTATCGGCGCTTGATCGGGGTATAGGAAGCGGAAGTCCTTTGGCCCCTCGCACGCTGCGACGACTGCCTCGGCCAACTCCGTCCCGCCCGCACCACCGTGCGCCCAGACGTTGCTGACATACGCATCGACGGCACCGGCGGCCTTGGCTTTGTCCCGGATGAGTTCAAGTTCAGCCGGGGTGTCGGTCGAAAAGGCATTCACCGCGACGACCACCGGCACGCCAAACAGACGCGCATTCTCGATCTGTTTGACCAAGTTTGCGCAGCCTGTCTCGAGTGCGGGCAGATTCTCCTCGATCAATTCCTTAGGCAGCGCCTTGCCCAGCACTACTTTGCCCAACCCGCTGTGCATCTTGAGCGCCCGCACGGTGGCAACCATCACCACGCAATCGGGGCGTAAGCCGCTGATCCGGCACTTGATGTCCATGAATTTCTCCATGCCCATGTCCGCGCCGAAGCCACTTTCGGTTACGACATAGTTGGCAAGCTTGAGCGCCAATTGGTCGGCCACGATGCTGCTGTTGCCATGGGCGATATTGGCGAAGGGCCCCGCATGCACAAACACCGGCGAGCCTTCCAGCGTTTGCATCAACGTGGGCATGATCGCGTCTTTGAGCAGAACAGTCATCGCGCCGGCTACCTTGATATCCTCGGCCGTGACCATCGCCCCATCCCCTTGCAGGGCGACCAGCATCCGGCCGAGTCGCGTGCGTAAATCATCCAGCCCGGTCGCCAGTGCCAGGATCGCCATGACCTCGCTTGCCACCGCAATGTCAAAGCCGGTGTCACGGGTTGGGCCATCTTCGGGTTTGCCCAAGCCAATCCGAATGTTGCGTAGGGCCCGGTCGTTGATGTCGACCACCCGACGCGGCATGATCGTGCGCTCGTCGATGCCCAGCGCGTTGCCGTGATACAGATGCGAATCGATGGCTGCACACAAGAGGTTATTGGCTACGGTCACGGCGTGGATGTCGCCGGTGAGGTGCAGATTGAAATCCTCCATCGGCACCACCTGCGAATAGCCACCGCCGGCTGCGCCGCCTTTGATGCCAAACGTCGGCCCCATGCTGGGCTGTCGGATGCAAGTGAACACCTGCTTGCCAATGTGGTGTAACGCCTGCGACAAACCGATGGTGGTCGTGGTCTTGCCTTCACCCAGAGGTGTGGGTGTGATGGCGGTTACGTCGATGTATTTCCCATTGGGGCGCTCACGCAAGCGCTCACGCACGTCTAAGTGCACCTTGGCTTTGAACTTGCCGTAGACATCCAGGTCGTCGTCGGTCAGGCCAAGCGCCTGTGCGATGCCGAGGATCGGCTGCAATTTAGCGGCTTGGGCGATAGCAATGTCGGATGGGATGGCCATATGCTGATTTTCGTGACTTGTTATGTTGATCGGTCCTCGATTTCCCAGGCGTGATCGAGGATGTGCCAGGCAGCCCGGCGGACGTAGTAGCGCGGCTTCCAGCGCTTTCCGCCGCGTGGACCCGCCTCTGGGACGTTGCCGGCTGCCGCATTCTTGAGTGCGTCGCTGGTGGCGCGCCTCGACGTCTCGATGGCCTCGTCGAACGTGTCGAAGGTGCCGGTCACCTTCCAGTTCAGGTTACCCAGGTAGCTGGTGTTGGATTCGACGACGTGCTGCACGATTTTGTCCAGGGCTCGCCCACCGCCGCGTGGGCCTGTGCGCAATGCTTTGCCCTCTGCTGAGTGTGCGGCGCCCTGCAGCGCTTGCCAGCAGGCATCCATGAGCGCCGAGAGGCGTTTGAGAAGAGCGGTGTCGAGTGGTGCTGCGTCAACTGCCAGTGCCACATCCGGTGCGCCGAAGTCGGTGGCCGTGCCTGACAACCGCTCGAGGATGTCGAAGTGAGCTACATCCGTAGGCGCGCGAAAGCCGAGCCGGGCTGTGCGGATGGCTTGGCCATAGCGTCCGGCGCTACCCAGGAGTGCCTCGAGCGCCGATGTCTCATTGCGGCCGCTGCGGGTCCAACCCGGCCACTCGAGTGCCGAGGCAAACACGCGCGTTTTGCCAGCTTCGAGCCCGACTGAGATTTGCGTGGGCGTTGCTTTGATGGGCATAGACGTTGCAGACGTTGCCGGTGAGTGTAGTGCATCTTGCCTAGCACGCCTGCGCGCCCAGTCGGGCGTAGTCAACTACTCGACCGGCGCGCCGGTGCGACAAACCGGTCAGAGCCTCACGGTCACTGACTGGTTGCGTGCTTGTCCGATAGCGTGACCGCACGCTGACTGACAGCGCCCCACGCTGATACCCCGGTAATCTGGTCCCACGCATGTTACTGATAACACCGCTGGCGCCAGTCGCGCTGTCTGTACCGCTAGATTTGCTGGTCAGCCCACAAATGATCGCCTCCGTGATCGCCCTGATCACCTTCATCGGCCTAGCCGTGGGGCATGTGCCCGGGTTGCGCCTCAATCGCGCCACGCTGGCCATGATCGGGGCGGGCGCAGTGCTGCTGTTGGGCGTCACCTCGCTCAAGCAGGCCGAAGGCATGATCGATCTCAGCACGATCATCCTTTTGTTCAGCATGATGGTCCTGATCGCTGTGCTGGAAACAGCCGGCTTCTTTGGATTTGTCGGCGACATCGTCATCAAGCGCGCCCGCTCGCCATTCATGTTGCTTGTGCTGGTGGTCGTCACTGCGGGCATCTTGTCGATGCTGTTTCTCAACGATCCGGTGTGTCTGATGCTCACATCACTGATATGTGGCGTGGTACGCCGCTTGCGACGTGACCCGTTGCCCTATTTGATTGCACTGGCGACGGCCAGTAATGTCGGCTCAGCTGCGACCATTACCGGCAACCCACAGAATATCCTGATTGGCACGTCGTCGGGCATCCCGTATCTTGTGTTCCTGGCGCGGTGCGGGCCGATTGCAGTGATAGGGCTGGTTATCGTATGGGCGGTCATATGGCTGTTATTCCCGCGCGAGTTTCGTGCTCGCGGCAACTCGCCCCGCGAAACAAGTGGTGAGACCGGACAAACGGCGCCTGATGCGGTAAGCGTATTGGCTAACAAGAGTGTCAGCGCTAGGGCCAACCATCAGACCGGCCCCGAGGCTGCGAGCGCGGCTGAAGACGCGGAGCCCCCGGGGCCATATTCCGGTGACCCAGGTCAGACTTTGGAAGTAGACAAAGCGCCACCCAGGGTCGATGGCCCAACACTACGCAAAAGCTTGATCGTGATCGCACTGACCTTAATCGCCTTTCTAGCCGGTGTGAACGTCACGTTAGCCGTGTTTATCGCTGCTTGTGCGATCTTGATCAGCCGGCGAATCGAGTCGGATCGCATTTTGACCCATATTGATTGGCCGCTACTTGTTATGTTTGGCGGGCTGTTCATCGTGACCGGATCACTCACGAGCACGGGCGTATCAGACTCAGTAGTTAGAAATTCAGAGTTTTCGACAGCAAATTTCTTGTTTATCATTATTCGATAGGCATTGCCAAGGCACGAATAATCGAGATCGGACGATAGATG
>Ga0075021_10001378_pt1 | contig 12426 bp, 14 predicted proteins | sample ColStrG_CSR_2012_FD_72749 | JGI IMG/M metagenome (GOLD analysis project Ga0075021, IMG submission 72749) | Freshwater sediment microbial communities in response to fracking from Pennsylvania, USA - Cold Stream Run_MetaG_CSR_2012 | ecosystem: Environmental > Aquatic > Freshwater > Creek >...
CGTCGGGGGGCCGTCGTCTCGTTCACGCTCGATGGCGCCCACCCCCACGACATCGGGGAGATCCTCGGTCGCCGAGGCGTGTGCGTGCGTGCTGGCCACCACTGCGCCCAGCCGCTGATGCGCCGGCTCGGCGTCGGCGCCACCACGCGCGCGTCGTTCGCGGTGCACAACGATCCCGGTGACGTGGATCGGCTGCTGGAGGGCCTCGACGACGTACGCCGGGTGCTTGCGCTATGAGCGACGACCAGCTGTACCGCGAATACATCCTCGAGCACTACAAGCATCCTCACAATTGGGGCGAGCTCGCGGCACCGGACCTGGAGGCGCGTGACCTGAACCCGCTGTGCGGCGACGACCTGAAGGTGCAGCTGGCGGTGGGTGACGACGGGCGTATCACGGAGGTCGCGTTCAGCGGGCACGGCTGCGCGATCTCGCAGGCGGCGGCATCGATGATCTCCGACGAGGTCAAGGGAATGAAGGTCGACGATCTGATGTCGCTCGATCGGGCTTCGATTCTGGGGCTGCTCGGAATCGACATCTCGGCCACCCGGATGAAGTGCGCGATGCTCGCGCTCAAGGTGCTCAAGAGCGCCTCGCTCGGCCACGCGGTCGAGTGGGAACCGGAGTCCTAGGAAATCCGATCTTGGCGCTAGGATTTAGATATGCCGCAGCTGATCGACGTCTGTCAAGCCAGCGAGCTTCCGCCCGGCGCCTGCCGGCTGGTCGAGTTCGGCGATCTCGAGATAGGGGTGTTCAACTGCGCGGGCACCGTCTATGCGATCGAGGACCGATGCTCTCACGACGACGGCCCGCTCGTCGAGGGGGTGCTCGACCAGGAGGCGTGCACGATCGAGTGCCCGCGGCATGGCTCGCTGTTCGATCTGAAGACGGGCCGGCCGCGGACGCTTCCCGCCTACGTGCCGGTGGACACGTTCCCGGTGAGGCTCGAGGACGACATGATCAAGCTGGAGGTTGAGTGATGGCCGCTGAGACGAAAACCGACGGGCGCCCACAGAAGTTGAGCGACAACGAGCAGATCGCTGCGATCAACGCGGATTATGAGGAGCGCTACGGGTTCCATGACGCCGAGAACTATCTCTACAAGGCGCCCAAGGGCCTCAACCGCGAGATCGTCGAGAAGATCAGCGAGTTCAAATCAGAGGCCCAGTGGATGCGTGACTTCCGCCTGAAGGCGCTGGCTCACTTCTACGCGAGGCCCCAGCCGACTTGGGGCTCGCCGATGCTCGCCGAGGTCGACTACGACGACATCCGCTACTTCGTCCGTGCCTCCGAGAAGCCCGGGCGCTCGTGGGACGACGTCCCGGAGGACGTCAAGCGCACGTTCGACCGTCTTGGAATCCCCGAGGCCGAGCGCAAGTTCCTCGCCGGCGTCGGCGCGCAGTATGAATCCGAGGTCGTCTACCACCAGGTGCGCGAGGATCTCGAGAAGCAGGGCGTGATCTTCACGGACATGGACTCGGGGCTGCGCGAGCACGAGGACATCGTCCGCGAGTACTTCGCGACCGTGATCCCGCCCAACGACAACAAACTGGCGGCGCTCAACTCGGCGGTGTGGTCGGGCGGCTCGTTCGTCTATGTCCCCGAGGGCGTGCAGGTGGAGATGCCGCTCCAGGCCTACTTCCGGATCAACACCGAGAACATGGGCCAGTTCGAGCGCACGCTGATCATCGCCGAGCCCGGGTCCTACGTGCATTATGTAGAGGGCTGCACCGCACCTACTTATAGTTCATCGTCGCTTCACTCCGCGGTGGTTGAGCTGATCGCGAAGCCGGGCGCCCGGATCCGATACACGACCGTGCAGAACTGGTCGACCAACGTCTTCAACCTGGTGACCAAGCGAGCGGTGGCGTACGAGGATGCGACCGTGGAGTGGGTTGACTGCAACCTCGGCTCGAAGCTCACGATGAAGTTCCCGAGCGTGTACCTGCTCGGCGAGCGTGCCCACGGCGAGATTCTGTCGATCGCGTTCGCGGGCAAGGGTCAGCACCAGGATGCGGGCGGCAAGATCATCCACGCGGCGCCGAACACGACCTCGAACATCTTCGCCAAGTCGATCTCCAAGGACGGCGGGCGTGGCTCCTACCGCGGGCTGCTCGAGGTCGCCAAGGGTGCGCATGGCGCGCGGTCGAAGGTGGTCTGTGATGCGCTGCTGCTCGACGACCATTCGCGGTCGGACACCTACCCGACGATCCGGATCGGCGAGGACGACGTCAACGTCGGGCACGAGGCGACCGTCTCGAAGGTCGGCGACGACCAGCTGTTCTACCTGATGTGCCACGGGATCCCCGAGGACGAGGCGTCGAAGCTGATCGTCAACGGCTTCATCGAGCCGATCACCAAGGAGCTGCCGATGGAGTACGCGGTCGAGATGAACAGGCTGATCGAGCTCCAGATGGAGGGCTCGATTGGCTAGCGTGGCCGAGCCACCGGCTGCGGCGCCCCCGACTGCGGCGCCCCCGGCGCCGCAGCTGCCGAGCTTCAAGGGACGACCTGGCTGGGAGTTCACCGACATCTCCGAGCTGAACCTGGCTGCCTACCGCCCGCTCGGCGATGGCGACGCCGAGACCTCGGGGTTCGCGCCGCTGTTCGAGCTGCCCGAGCCCCCCGTGCGCCCCGACCGGGTAATCGTCACCAGCTTCGAGCGGGCGCTGCGCCAGCACGGCGCCCTCGTGCGTGCGCACCTCGGCAGCCTGATCGCCGCCGATGACGTGTTCGTCGCGCTGAACGACGCCTCCCAGCGCCGTGGCGCGTTCGTTTACGTGCCGCCGGGAGTGACGGTGGCCGAGCCGATCTCGCTCGCAACGATCCAGCCCACTGACGGCACGCTCTGCAACCAGCGGACGCTCGTGGTGCTGGAGGAGGGAGCGCACGCCGAGGTCTGGGAGCAGTTCCTGTCGGGTGCGGAGCGTCTCGACGGCGTGTTCAACGCCGTGACCGAGCTGATCGTCGGCGACGGCGCGTCGCTGCGCTATGTCTGCGGACAGGCGCTGTCGGAGCAGAGCTGGATGTTCGGCGCGCAGCGCGCGCAGGTCGGTCGAGATGCGTCGCTGGACTGGGTCGCGCTCGGCTTCGGGTCGCGCAACGGGCGCGTGCGAATGGAAACGCGGTTGACCGGTCAGGGCGCCGGCGCCCGGGTCACCGGCGCCTACGCCACGGCGGGTCGCCAGCACATCGACTTCGACACCACGCAGGAGCATGCCGCCCCCAACACGACGTCCGACCTCGCGTTCCGTGGGGTCCTGGAGGGGCGCTCGAGCGCGGTCTGGAAGGGCAACATCATCGTCGACCCTGGCGCTCAGAAGACCGACGCGTTCCAGGAGTCGCGCAACCTGCTGCTCTCCAAGCGCGCACACGCCGACGCGATCCCCGGCCTCGAGATCCAGGCAAACGACGTGCGCTGCACGCACGCGGCGGCGATCGCTCAGGTCGATCCAGATCAGGTCTTCTACCTGCGCTCCCGCGGCCTTCCGGTCGACCAGGCGAACCGGCTGGTGGTGGAGGGCTTCCTCGCGGCGCTGGTGGAGCGCTTCGAGCAGGGCCCGGTCCGCGACGTCCTCGCGGGCGCGCTCGAGCGCCGGCTTGCCCGCGTCCTGAGCGCTTCCGACAGCTAGCAATCGGCTGCTCGGGCGCCTGACGGCGCCGGTACGATGCTCGCGACGTGGCGCGAGCGCCGGCACCGATGATTCATCTGGGCTACGGGAAGTACGTCCGCGCCGATCGCGTGTTCGCGCTCGTACCGCTTGAGGGAGAGCGCCGGGGTGACGGCCGCCGGACGCTGGTCCACGTGGAGGGGATCGACCAGCCGCTCGTCGCATCGCGCTCGGAGACGGCGATCGCACGTGATCTCGCCACGGCGCTGGGCACCCCGCTGCCGGGGGGACGAGCCGACGGGGTCAGGATGGCGGGTCAGGAGGCGCTGTTCTGAGCGGCGAGGCCCAGGTCCTGCTTCTGCGCGGGATCAACATCGGCCCCCACAACCGGATCGCCATGGCCGACCTCCGCGACTGGTTCGCCGGAGCGGGGTTCGCTTCGGTGCGGACCTACCTCCAGAGCGGCAACGTCGTCGTCCGCAGCGAGCGACCGGCGGCTGAGCTCGCGCAGTTCACGCATCGGTTGATCGCCGAGCGCGCCGGACGTTCGTTGCCCGTCGTGGTGCGCACTCGCCTGCAACTGCGCCAGGTTCTGGCGCGTGACCCGTTCGACGCCGAGTCGGTTGCCGAGAAGCTCTACCAGGTGACGTTCCTCGCGTCGGACGCCCCCAAGGAGTTGTCCCGCGAGCTGGCCGGGCTGGCCGCGGGCGATGAGCGGTTCGTGGCGCACCGGCGGGAGTGGTACACCTACCACGCGTCAGGGATCGCCCGCTCGAAGCTCGCGAGCCGGATCAGCGCTCGCAACCTGGGTCTGACGGCCACCACCCGGAACTGGGTCACGGTTCGGAACCTGCTGGCGCTGGCCGACGAGGTGGCCGATGGACCCTGAGCCGCGTGACTACGTCGTGCTCGACGTGTTCACGAGCACGCCGCTCGAGGGCAACGCGCTGGCCGTATTCACCGACGCGACGGGCCTGAGCGACGGGATCATGCAGCGAGCGGCACGGGAGCTGAATCTGTCGGAGACGGTCTTCGTGTTCGCGGGCGCGGAGGACTGTGACGCTCGGCTGCGGATCTTCACTCCGACGGCCGAGGTGCCGTTCGCGGGGCATCCCGTGCTCGGGACGGCGTTCCTGCTCGGGGTCCGGGACGCCGTCGAGACGGTGCGGCTCGGCACCGCGTCCGGGGTGGTTCAGGTCCGGTTCGAGCGCGAGCGTGACGCCCTTGGCTATGGCGAGATGGACGCGCCGATCCCCACGATCTCATCCTTCGAACGTACGGCCGAGCTGTTGGCGGCGCTCGGAGTACCGCGTGCCGAGCTGCCCGTTGAGGTCTATGACAACGGTCTTCGACACGTGTGCGTGACGCTCGCCGACGAGCGGGCCGTGGGCGCGCTGGCGCCGGATCCCAACGCGCTGCGGATGCTCGGGCAGATCTGCGTGAGCTGCTTCGCGGCGGAGGGGGAGCGGTGCAAGACGCGGATGTTCGCGCCGGCGCTCGGCGTCGTCGAGGACCCGGCCACCGGATCGGCGGCCGGCCCGATCGCGCTGCACCTCGCACGCCACGGGCGGATCGAGTTCGGCCGGCGAGTTGAACTGCGCCAGGGAGTCGAGGTCGCCCGGCCCTCGACTCTATACGCCCGAGTTGAGGGCGGCCGCCGCGGGATCGAACGGGTCGCCGTCGGCGGGCATGCGGTGATCGTCGCCCGCGGTTCCTACCGGCTTCTCTGAGCGCTGGTCAACTTCGGGTCGGGCCGTCTGCGTGGTCGTGACAGCCCAGCGCCGCCGTCGCGGGCTTGACGTCAGCTCCCACAGTGCGATACTCCAAGCACTTGTAGCGATCGTCACGATTTCCGGGACCGGTGGAGGTGAGGAATGTCGGAGCCGGCACGCGTGCTACTGGTCGCCCACCAAACCGCCGCGACCACAGAGCTCCTGGACGCCGTCCGCGAGCGCCTCGAGCGAGGCCCTGCGAGCTTCCATCTGGTCGTCCCCCGGCGGGCTCACGGGATCCACAGGCTCGTCGACCCACAAGATGCCAGCCGCGAGGAGGCGGAGACAGCGCTCGAGGGGGCGCTGCCGGCGCTTAGCGGCGCCGCCGGCGCACAGGTGAGTGGCGAGGTCGGTGACCCGGAGCCGCTGATGGCGATCCAGGATGCCGTCAACCTCGGTCATTTCGACGAGATCATCATCTCGACGCTTCCGCTGGGCATCTCGAAGTGGCTCAAGCTCGACCTCGTCAGCAAGGCTCGCGGACTCGGGCTGCCCGTGACCCATGTGGTCGCGGGCGCGCCGGCCGAGACACTTGCGGAACTGACGAGCTAGCCCGAGACACTTGTGGAACTGACCGGCTAGCCGCGGCCGGCGCCGGTCAGTGCTTTTCGATCACGCGGTCGATCAGGCCGTACTCGACGGCTTGCTGCGCCGTGAAGAAGCGGTCGCGCTCCATGTCGGAGTGGACCTGCTCGACCGTCTGCCCAGTGTGGTGTGCGTAGATCTCGTCGATCCGCCCTCGGACGTTCAGGATCTCCCTGGCGTGGATCTCGATGTCGGTCGATTGGCCCTCGAATCCGGCCGACGGCTGGTGGATCAGGATCCGGCTGTTCGGTAGGGCGAACCGCTTGCCCTTTGCCCCCGCGGTCAGCAGCAGCGATCCCATCGACATCGCGACGCCCACGCAGATCGTCGCTACCTCGGGCTTGATGAACTGGATCGTGTCGTAGACCGCGAGACCCGAGTAGATCGAGCCGCCGGGGCAGTTGACGTAGATCGATATGTCCTTCTCGGGATCCTCGGATTCGAGGTGGAGCAGTTGAGCGACGATCAGGTTGGCGACGATGTCGTCGATCGGCGTGCCGAGGAAGATGATGCGCTCGTTGAGCAGGCGGCTGTAGATGTCGAACTCGCGCTCGCCGCGGGCGGTCCGCTCGATCACCATTGGGATCAGTGGCATACGCCTAACCCTACACTCACACGATCGTCCCCTTGAACGTACCGAACGCGCTGACGGTCGTCCGCATCCTGCTCGTGCCGGTGCTGGTCGTCGCGTTGCTGGAGAAGACCAGCGATGGGGACCTCTTTGCGGCAGTCGTGTTCGTGGTCGCGTCGTTGACCGACGCGATCGACGGACGCATCGCCCGCTCACGCGGCTCGGTGACGACGTTCGGCAAGCTGATGGATCCGATCGCGGACAAGCTGCTGATCATCGCCGCACTGGTCGCGTTGGTCTCGCTCGGCAGGGTCGCAGCATGGGTGGCGATGGTGATCATCGCGCGCGAATTCGCGGTCACCGTCCTGCGGGTCGCGGCCACAGGACAGCAGGGGATGGTGATCTCGGCCGGCCCGTTGGGCAAGCTCAAAACCGTCTTCCAGGTGGCGATGGTGCTGGCCCTGATCGCCGTGCAGGGTCCCCAGCCGACCTGGCTCACCGGTCTGATCTACCTCACGGTGGCGATAACCGTGTTGTCAGGTATCGACTACTTCTTCGTGGCATCCCGGAGTCGCGTCGAGCCACGCCCGCCGGCTCGTGTGGACCGTTGAGGGAACGCCGGTCCGAAGCTCCTCACCGATCTCGGCGACGGTGCCGAACCGCTCGGCGACCACGTCGTGCTGGTGGATCGTCTCCAGGTTCTGCTGCCGTGCCGACAGGAACGAGGCGCGGTCCAGCTCAGGGAACGCGTCGATCGCCCCCCTGATCATCTCGCGGACGCAATCCTCGACGAACCGCGGCCGGCGGTGGGCCTTCTCGACCACGTAGGCCTCGTCGGAGCGCTTCATCAGCTCGTAGATCTCCGATGACATCGCCTGCTCGACGATCTCGAGCAACATCGTCGCATCGATCTCATCGTCGCTCGTTTCGGTCAGGCCGACGTGAAGCGTGCCGAGACCGCGCTGGTTGTGCGTGGCGATCGGCACGGCCTCGAGCACGCGCTCGATCTCGTCCGCGTCGAAACCTTCATGTTCCAGCCGATGCCGCGCCCGCGCTGCCACCAGCTCCTGCGCGCACGGGCACGCCGTGATTCCCTGTGCGGTGACGCCGACCAGGCGACGCATGCCGACCCCGGTGCAGATCGCGCTGCCGTGCAGCGTGTAGAGCTCCTGCGTCTGGATGCCGGACAGTGGGGCCGGCTTGTGCTCCGGGAACCGGGCGCGGACGCTGACCTCGGCACGGCGGGCCTCCTGGCGCTCCCGCACGAGCTGTGCGATTCGTACCGCGAGCGTCTCGGCGCGGAACGTCGCCTCGCCGAGGACCACCTCGCCGATCACCTCGTTGACGACCTCCTCGAAGCGCGACATGTGGGCGCCCTTCTGGTTGTGACCGAGATCCACGACGCACTCGAAGCGCGCGTGGAACAGCTGCTCGGAGCCGTTGTGCCGGATCCTGATCACCTTCTCGACGTCGCTCACACCGACCTGAGAGAGACTCAGCTTCACGTTCGGTGGTCGCGCTTGGACGTCGGGCGTCTTGGGTGCGCTGCTCGACTGGATCGTCATCGCTCGTCCCAAGGGTAGAGGGACGCTGGTCCGTGCGCGCCGCAGTTCTTCGAGGAGCTGCTTTGTGGTATCACTCGGACGTCGTATCAGAGAGTGGCCAGTGTGGGAGTTTGAGAGGAGGCTTCCGTGGGGTGCTCGAAGCTGCGCGCTGAGGAAGGGGACGGATGAGCGCTAGGGCGGTCGCGCTGCTAGCCGACGAGTCGCCGATCGTCGAGCTCGACGAGATCGGCGTGCTGATCGCGGAAGGGCTGGACCGTGGGTTCGTCACATACGAGCAGGTCGCCTCCTGCCTGGAGGAGGTGGAGGTGACCAAGGAGCAGCTGCAGGAGCTGCACGCCCACCTCGAGGAGCAGGGCATCGAGGTCGTCGATTCGGACGGACGGCTGGGGCGCCCCGAGATCGCCGCCGTCGAGGCTCCCCAACCCGACTCCGTTGCCGCGCTGCCGGCACACCGTCCCGGAGTCGAGCTCGATCTGACGGTGGAGCCCAGTCTTGACTCGCTGCGGCTGTATCTGCGGTCGATCGGGCGGGTCGGGTTGTTGACCGCGGGGCAGGAGGTGATGCTGGCGCGCCGGATCGAACGCGGCGACATGGCTGCCAAACAGCACATGATCGAGGCGAACCTGCGGCTGGTGGTGTCGATCGCCAAGAGCTACCTCGGGCGGGGCCTGACGTTCCTGGATCTGATCCAGGAGGGCTCGATGGGCCTGATCCGCGCGGTGGAGAAGTTCGACTACCGGCGCGGCTACAAGTTCTCCACCTACGCGACCTGGTGGATCCGGCAGGCGGTCACGCGCGCGATCGCCGACAAGGGCAGGACGATCCGGATCCCGGTTCACATGGTCGAGAAGCTCAACAAGGTCGTGCACGTCGAGCGTCAGCTCGTCCAGCAGCTCGGCCGGGAGCCGACTCCCAACGAGATCGCCCTCGAGCTCGGGACCTCGGTGCGGGAGGTTCGCGACGTGCTGCGGATGGCGCTACAGCCTGTGTCGCTGGAGAAGCCGGTCGGGGACGAGGAGGAATCCGAGCTCGGCGACTTCGTCGAGGATCAGACGGCCGAGTCGCCGTTCGAGCTGGCCTCCGAGCACCTGCGGCGCGAGAACCTACGACGGGCGCTGGCGGCGCTGCCCGAGCGCGAGCGCGAGGTGATCGAGATGCGCTTCGGCCTGACCGGCGAGCGTCCGTACACGCTCGAGGAGGTCGGCCGTGCCTTCAACGTCACGCGCGAACGGATCAGACAGATCGAGAACCACACGCTCAAGAAGCTCGAGGCACTGCCCGAGGCGCAGCGGCTTCGGGACGCGTCCTGACGCTTAGCTCCGGGGGCTCACCGGCCAATGGTTGGCCAACGAGGAGGAGCTCGTCGAGATCGCGGGTGCCGCCGTGCAGCCCGAGCACGTCTCGATACGGCTGCGGAAAGGCGACGCGGGACGAACTTGACGATCGGTTAATGCGCCGCGGGCGGCCTGGATGCTCAGTCGCGGGTGGTGACGAGGTCGATCACGTCGGTCAACTCGACAGCGAGCTGCGACCAGCTCTCGCCGGAATCGAGCGTGAGCAGTAGAGTTCCTCCGCGCAAGCCGACCAGCAGGCTTCCGGGCTGCTCGCGGAGCGGGCTGAGCGCGTAGGGCATGCGGCGCATTGCTGGGCTGTCGCCCCAAGTGTCGATCGCGACCCATCTCTCGCCACGCGAGCGGAAGAGACGCGCCTCCCCGTCGTCATCGCCGTGCGCGGTCCGCGGCGAGCGGCTGACGGCCACGTACCACAGCTCGGGATCGGCGGGGTCGAGCGCCTGCACCCACGCGTAGTGTCGGTCCAGGCCGTTCTCGACGCGTGTCCAGGTCTCGCCCAGGTCCCCCGAACGCGCCACCCCCTGGCCGGCTACCTCGTACAGCCTATCCGGAGCGCGACGATGGATCAGCAGCGCGTGGACGTCGCTGTGGGCCTGTGGATTGTGATCACCCCAGGATGCGCCGGCGTCGCGGGAGCGCATCACGCCGCCGAGTTCGATCCCGACCGCCAACCAGTCCGGGTCGGTCGGGTGCAGGGCGATCGTGCGCACGTGGTGGGTCCACGGCCGTGGAGGAAACGACCAGCGCGGCTCGCTGGGCAGATCCCGCAGGGCCGGCAGCGACCGCCACGAGCGCCCGCCGTCCGCAGACCGGTACAGGTTGCTGGGCTCCGTGCCGGCGTAGATCACCGAGATCCCGTTGCGTCGATCCGACGGGGAGATCGCGACCGCCATCACGCGGCGGTCCGTCAGCCCCGACTCGTCACGCCGCCACGTCACACCGCCGTCGGTGCTTGCGTAGATGCCGTCCTCGACGGTGCCCACCACGATGCGCGAGCGATCGCGGGGGTCGACCGCGACGCACCGCGAACCGAGTCCGTCGAGGCTCGATTCGCGCTTGATGACGTCGCGGCCGTCCAGCGTCACGGCCACCAGGCCGTCGCCGGTTACGACGAACACGCGCGAGCGTTGCACCGTCAACGAGGCCAGGTTACGCGCCTGGATCGCCCGCTGCCAAGCGCCGTCCCCCGTTCAGCGACGACGCCAGGCCGCGTTGACGATCTTCCACCCGTCCGGCATCTCGATCGGTGCGGGAGATCGACCTACAGGCGGCAGAAGCACTGCACGCTTGCTCAGCGCCTCGCTTCGAACACGAGGTTGAACGGTGTCTCGCTTGCGCGACGGAAGCGGGTGAAGCCGCCGGCCTGCACCACGTCCCGGATCCGAGCCTCGCCCGCTTGGGCGCCGAGTGCCAGCCCGACGTCCTGCGACAGCGATGCCGGGGTGCACAACAGCGTCGAGAACGCGTAGTAGGCGCGGCCAACGGGATTGAGGTTCTCCTCTACGCGGTCGCCCGCGTGCGGCTCGACGATCATCCAGGTGCCGTCCGGCGCGAGCGTCGAATGGACGTGGCGGGCCGCGCCGACAGGGTCGCCCATGTCGTGCAGACAGTCAAACATCGTCACCAGGTCATAGCTGCCGCCGTTGTAGGCCGACGCCGGCGAGACGTCGAAGGTCACGCGGTCGGCGACACCCGCAGCCTGCGCTCGCTCGCGTGCGGTCTCGATCGAGCCCGCGTGGTAGTCCGAGCCGACGAACGTCGAGTTGGGGAACGCCTGCGCCATCAGGATCGTGGAGGCGCCGTGGCCGCACCCGACGTCAGCGACCCGCGCGCCTCGCTCCAGCTTGCCGACGACGTCGTCAAGCGCCGGCAGCCACTCGGCCACCAGATGCGCGTTGTAGCCGGGACGGAAGAACCGCTCGCACCCCTCGTGCACATCGTGCACATGCTCGTGCCAGCCGAACCCCCCGCCGTCGCGAACCTTCTCGAGGATCTTCGGCGAATCGATCACCGAACCGAGCGCGATCTGGAAGAACCCGGGCAGATACGCAGGGCTGGCAGAGTCCGTCAACGCCACGGCCTGCTCCGCAGGAAGCGTGTAGCGCCCGCTGCCCGGGTCGTACTCAACGTAGCCGCCGGCCGCCTGCGCGCCAAGCCACTCCCTGACATAGCGCTCGGACGCCCCGCAACGCTCGGCCAGCTCGCTCGGCGTCAAACCGCCGGTCCCAGCGAGCGCGCGGTACAGCCCGAGCTTGTCGCCCATCACGACCAGCGCTGTGTTCAACGTCGCGCCGACCTCGTCGACCGCTCGAAATACGAATTGCATCAGCTTGTCGCCGTCAACCTCGACGGCCGGTTGCGCTGTGCTCACGACTCCTCCTAAGGGTTGGTTTCCAACGACCCTACGGGGAACGCCGAAGCTCTCGCATCAGGTGGGCCACCTAGTGTTCTAGGGCTGCGTCTCCCACGGCACCCGGCGTCGGCTATGGACTGTTTACCTGGGCACCGTGGCGGGCGATATAGACATGCAGGGCCGATCCGCTGTAGCTGAGATCGCTCGCAGCGCAGCGCGCACCGAGCTGGACGCGCATCGTGTCCCGGTGCACCGAGTAGTAGCTCGCGAACAGCGTGATCCTGCCGGCCGTTCCCTGCGCGCAGGCCGGGTCGTCGCTCACGTGGACCTTGATACCGAGAACCATCCGCACCCCCAGCAGACCGTTCTGCCGGATTCGTCCGATCAGCTTCGACCTACCGGTCACGGCGAGCACGAGGTCTCGCGCCGCGCCTCCCTGGGTCGGTGAATTCATCGTGCAGGCGATGCCGGTGGCGTGGCCGTTCGTCCAGCTTCCTCGGCCATGAACGTACGAAGACCTGACCGCGCTGCCGGCCGGGCGGCCGGTGTCCGAGAACCCCCATTGCACGTCCCCGCCCGATGGCGCACCCACTTTCAGCGGGCAGGTCACCTGCCCC
>Ga0075021_10001379_pt1 | contig 12424 bp, 11 predicted proteins | sample ColStrG_CSR_2012_FD_72749 | JGI IMG/M metagenome (GOLD analysis project Ga0075021, IMG submission 72749) | Freshwater sediment microbial communities in response to fracking from Pennsylvania, USA - Cold Stream Run_MetaG_CSR_2012 | ecosystem: Environmental > Aquatic > Freshwater > Creek >...
TACCGCGGCGCCGTCTTCGAGGAGATGGACACCGACGCCATCGTCGCGCGCCATCCCAAAGTGGCGGTGGTGGACGAGTTCCCCCACACCAACGTGCCCGGCTCAACCCGCGAAAAGCGTTGGGAAGACGTGCTTTTCATTCTGGAACAGGGCATCGACGTTTTCACCACCATGAACGTCCAGCACCTGGAGAGCCTCAACGATCACATGGCGCAGATCACCGGCGTCAAAGTGCGCGAAACGATTCCGGATTGGGTGGTGAAAGAGGCGGGCGAAGTTGTCATGGTGGATCTCACGCCGCGCGCCTTGCTGAACCGGCTGGAGCGCGGCGTGGTTTATCCGGCCGACAAGGCCAAGCGCGCCATGGAGAACTTCTTTAAGGAGTCCACGCTGGTGGCGCTTCGTGAGATGGCGTTGCGCCAGGCCGCGCACGAGGTGGAAGAGCGGCTGGATCAAAGCGACACGGGTTCGCCTGCTGAGCCGGTAATCCACAAGCTTGACGACGCGGTGGTGATCTACATCAGCGACGATCCGTCCACCGCCATGCTGATCCGCCGCGGCAAGCGTGTCGCCGATATCACCCATGCGGATTGCTTTGCTGTGTTCGTTGCCGAGCAGAACGATCTCAAATCGTTGCCGGCGGTGAAGCGCGAGGCGGTGGAACGACATTTGAACTTCGCGCGCAACTTGCATATTGAAACGCGCGTGCTGGTGGGCAACGATCACGCCAAGACCATCGTGGAATTTGCCCGTCTTCACAATGCCCGCCAGATCTTTCTCCCGCGCTTGGTTGGCAAAGGAATGGACCGCGTGCGTGGGAAGAGTTTCGTGAATCAAGTGGTGGGTCTGGCGAAGGATATGGAGGTGACCATTGTTGCCGATCGGCGGCAGGGGCAATAAATACCGGAGTGCGCCAAACTGAAGGAAATTCGGGCTGTGGCGCAGCCTGGCTAGCGCGCTTGCTTGGGGTGCAAGAGGTCCCGGGTTCAAATGGCTTGCTGCTAGGCATTGAGTTGGCGATGGCGCCATGCGGGACCAACCGGCTGAAGTTAGTTAAGGCTGGTGCAGCGTCGACTAGATCTGGACCTCGGTTACCAGCGACTATTCTTTAACGTGGCAATGTTTACTGGTGTGCTCCTCGCTATTGATGCGGGCGGTTTCGCTATGTAAGGTAACTCACAATACCTCCGCGACCCCTCTCCAATGTCGCGACCGCCGAATCCTGACGGCCAGCGCTTGTAAATCCCATCGTCTACGAGAACGCGCCAGCCATTCCTGCCCTTCACGACAACCTCCTTGCGGACTACTCCGTGATACTCGTAAACCCTGAGTTAGATTCAAGCGCTCTGGTCTTGTCTTTCCGACTTCAGACACCACGTAGACGTGGGGTTCAATCGCCGAGAAATCTCGGCGAGATTCCCGGAACGCCCAAAAAATGTAGTGTAGGCTTTCAATCAGTCTGAATTGATTCTAAAGGGGTTAGGCAAATATTGGCCGCCATCGTCACGGGGCTTGGGTTAAGATTCGGCAGTTGTGTTAACGCAACGAAAAGGGATTTTCGGGCACTTAACTAACAAGAGAGAGCAAACTTATTGGAGTCTCTTAAGTATTCGCATTGACACGGGGATTATTCTGCGGCATTATGTTGCCTTAGCATCAACCTTCTCACCTGAAATTATCGGATGACGTTCAAACACATAATTAAGGTCGCTAACCCTTCGCCATATGAGCGTAGCGATTATGTCGAAGTCGACCTGGAGTCGGCGGGAGTGCCAAGCGGCCTGGATGACAAAAGTCTCCGGCTTTTCCGGGTGTGGCCTTCGGGGCTCTCGGTAGAACCGTTCCAGATTGATTATCCGTTTGGCCCGAGTGCAGGCTACCGCATTTTGACGCTGTTTTCGCGAAATACCCCGCCGGGAGATGTTGACTACAAACTCCACACAGCTGAGTTTGTGCTTGAAGAAGGAACTGCCGGAGACTTCGGCGACAACTTAAACTCGCAGTTCCTTAGGATCGAGCATTTTTCGGTCCCAGCGCGCGGCGAAGAGTTTTGGAGCCCCGGAAATCGCTATGTCGGCGTGAAACTCTGCAACGGTGGAGTGCCCACACAACAAAGCCAAATAGTCTTTGACGGGCTTCAAGTCTATTTCAGCTTAGTTCCAAGGCCAGAATTGAACGCACCGATCAACTACTGCGGTGCCGCAACTTCTATTCTCCACCAGCGAGCGTGGAGGGGTGGTGCACCCGAGACACTTGCCCCGGTCTTATTTCGCCCTCACCCCCCAGAAAAGCGCTGGGGACAGTTGACGCATATCGACATGGCTGCTTTTCCTTGGGAGCGAAGGCCATACCAACTTGAATCGATGTTAGGCCAGCCGGGCGAAGAGCCGGAATACAAGCTCGTTTGGTCAAACACAGGATCGTTGAGAGCGACAATCGCGCTAAAGAGCAGCCGCCTTCAGGTTCGGTACGTAGGCAAGCCGTTCTTTCAGCCGAACGAGAAGGCATTGACCTGCCATCTGTACCGAATTATCTCTGTATACCCTAACAAGGAGTTTTACACTGAGCAATTGATCTTGCGGCCTGACGAACAAGTAGGAGCGGGTAAGGATCGAATCTCGCTGTCTTTCCGCGCCTACTATTGCTCGTACATTGACTACCCGGAGGGTATGCCTGTGACTGTGGCAAGACTTGAAAACATACCCGACTATTTCTCAGTGTGGCGATCATTTGCAGAACAGCACCGGGGCTATGCCTTCGCCTCCGAAATGCATGTGAGGGATCTTCGGCTAACAGGTTCGCACATGCGCTGGAGACTGGAGCGTGGACACGAACACAAGTGCATTCATCTTTTTCCATTTCATGGATATTCCGAAGGTGGTTTCGACCCATTTCACGAAATAGGCCACGCGTGGTATGAGTGGTTGTTCAAGCCCCTACTATCAATCCCAGCCAACCGCTATGTGGTGTCTTAAATGAGGAGGAAAGAATTGGCGGCTTTCTATAAGGATGTCTTCTACCATCGACTCAAAATTTCGGAGGCTTTTCTCAAAGAGCACCAAGCTGTCATTCGGGAGAAATTGGAGTTTGCAGCTGCGGAGTTCAACCGCGTGCATGGCAATTTGTTTGCCATAAATATGTGTCTCCACGCCGCCAGTAGCATCATTCTGAGCAACCCCACTTACCTGAGCGATACCTTGAATTTGCTCCGACATAAGCCTGGGTTAGAAAAGAAAGATCCGACCACCGTTCTCACGGTGATCGCACTCTATTGCCTGATTCAGTGGGATTCCAGCCGAGCGGTTTCGGAAAAAGCAACCGCTCCTACCAAGGGGGAGCAAGTCAGGGCGCAGGACTATCAGGCCAAGTTAGACATTTTGCGCCACGGCTTTGACGCCATTAATTGGGTTATTGGCAAAGACGCGATGGAATCTCTGGGTCTCGACTGACGATTCCGGCAGCCTGTCGTTGTCTTATCTAGGAGGTACTACTTGGCATCTGATGGCACGGCGATAAGTGCGCCCTTATGGGCTGTTTTTGTAAGCTACGACCCATCGGCGGATATGGCCTCGATCCTCGATATCGCCTCAACGTTAACTCAGTGCGGCGCGACTGTGTTTCTCGATGAAGCGTGCATCCGGGCCGATCCTGCGTCGCATGTGCTCGATGCATTGATCTTCGCCGACGAAGTAATGATTCTTGTCACACCCACCCGCAGAGACCCATTGAATCCACGTTCCCCTCTTACCTTTCTCGACCGGCGTTTTGTGTGGCTCGCAGTCGGCGTAGCCGTTGCTCGGAGCATTCCGATTCGGGCACTGCTGAAGGGTATGACTCAAAGGGAGGTCAACGAAGACTCAGCAATTCCCCAATTCGTTAAGAACCTCCCGCTTTTTCAGACAGTGAGCGAATACGAACAGGACCTTCTACGGCGGATCAGGAACCAACGTCCGCCATCGGGCTGTTCGCCGCGCTCACATTGCAGGGTTTGCCTTTTTGGAAGGGGTAGGAAAAGGTCGAACCTTGTGGATAGGCGCCTACGGAAAGCGGGCATTGTAACAAATAGGTGGAATCCCGGCTGCCACGTCGATCAGTTTGACGCGGTCATTCTTTTGGATAGAGGAGATCCCATAGATTCGAAGGCTCGGCTCTTCTTGGAATCTTTCGTTGATCGTAAGAAGCCCATGGTCCTCCTCGGCAGTCCTGGCGTTGCTGACGCTCCTAACTGGTTGATTAATGCGTCTCACGTAGATTTCAGTGAAGCCGATGATCTTTCGTTCCTACGACTTATTTGGGCTTGCGTCGGTTATAAACCTTACGATTCACTATTGAATCACGAGCCCTACAAGTTTGACGTCTTCATGTGCCACAGCTCAATAGATTTTCCGAAAGTTCAGGAGCTTATGGACAAGTTTAGAGCCGCTGCCGTCCTTTGCTGGGTTGACAAAGAAGAGATAGGTATGGCTGATAACATAATGGAAAAAATCGGAGACGGTCTCCAACAGAGCCAGTACGTAGTGGTATGTCTTAGTAGGCATTTTCAAAAGTCAAAGTGGTGCCGACGAGAGTACATTGCAGCGCTTCGATCTGAGCACGCATCCGATGCAGGGAGAGTAGTGGTGGTTAAACTGGATGACTACTCTAAGAGCGATATTCCGGTCTTTCTACGAGACAAACGACAGATTGACATTAGCAAGCCTAGTGAACTATCCGAGCTGATAAGATTTCTCAAGGGACAAGGGCATAAGGCGCACTCAGCGGGCGAATAGAAACTCCCGATTGATGGATATTACGCATGCGGATTGTTTTGCCGTATTCGTTGCCGAGCAAAACGATCTTAAATCATTGCCCGCCGTTAAGGACGGGGCGATGGAACGCCATTTGAATTTGAACTTCGCGCGCAACTTGCATATTGAGACGCAGGTGCTGGTGGGTAACGATCACGCCAAGACCATTGTGGAATTTGCCCGCCTTCACAATGCCCGCCAGATCTTTCTCCCGCGTTTGGTTGACAAAGGAATGGACCGCGTGCGCAGCAAAAGCTTCGTGAATCAAGTGGTGGGGCTTGCGAAGGATATGGAAGTGACCATTGTTGCCGATCAGCGGCAGGAACGCAGCGCCGGGTAGAAATTGGCAAGTGCGCTAAAATTAAGAAGTTTCGGGCTGTGGCGCAGCCTGGCTAGCGCGCTTGCTTGGGGTGCAAGAGGTCCCGGGTTCAAATCCCGGCAGCCCGACCAAACCCCGCGTCCCAGTAACATGATCGAATTGATTTCGCCTCTGAGGTTAAGTGATGTCGTTGAGAGCGAAGAACAGGAACAGTCAGGTTCGCGCTGCCGTAGCAGCCAACAAAGCCGAGTTTCAGGCCGACCTTGCGGCTGCTCAAGACCGTATTATCCGTGACCCCAAAGGGGAGTCGCAAGCGGTACTGTCGCGCGTTAAGGTCAAGTGGACCGAACGCGAACTCGCGGCCTTTGCGGAACTCGCCTCTGCTGCTGAAGCGAATCCGCCCACCGACGCGCTGATTCGAGCCATGCGTTAAAGGGCTATTGTCACTCGCCGTCTTGAGAAGCAAGCGGGATCAAGTCCGGCGATGACGCCGCGCCTTAGACTGCAGGATCGAGAGAAAGCTGCCAACATGGAGATAACTATCGATTTCCGCCGCTTCTTGAGGCGTTAAATTACCTTCCCGAGCGCGTTCGGCCAACACGTTCATCCGTTCCGTGTCGTCCGCATCAAAACCAATCGAGAGCAAATACTCGGCCACATCCCGGCTCATGCTGTCGGTTGCCTGCATGAGACGTCCGAGAATGGCAGCTTCGGTGTTGGGTGTGACTGCTTGCGAACTCATCGCTGGCTCTTTCCTTATTATCCATGATGGAAGGAGGCGATAAACCTCACTTCGCCTCCAGCGCTTTCAACGCCGCCTGCACCTGCGGATCGCGCTGCGCCTGCACTTCATCGCCTTTATCGACGCCGCGGGCTTGCGTCACAATCTCTTCTTTCAGCCGCGATTTGATCCACTGTTGATCGGCGATCCACTCGCCCACGCCCGGCTGAATCGCCCGCCCGGCCAAGTTCACTTTGAAGTCGTCGAGCACCTCGGACGTCACCTCAAAGTCCTCCGGCAAAGGCGAATGGCTCGCCAGATACTGCGTTGCAAAAGCCGTCACCGCGCCGCTGGCGTCCAACACGCCTTCTAAGCGCGTGAACGGCGCAGGAGCAACGAGCACGTCCGGTTGAATGCCGCCGCCGCCCGTCACCTTGCGCCCCTTGTCCGTCTGGTAGGTGGGAAGCGTGCCGCTGCGCTTCTCCGCGAACGTTTCCGATAACGCTGAATCCCGCAACGGCTTCTGTATAGTGCGCCCGCTGGGCGTGTAGTAAAACGCCGTGGTAATCGCCAACCCCGCACCTTGCGAAAGAGGCATCACGCTTTGCACCAGCCCCTTGCCGTAGGTCGGCTCGCCCACGATGGTTGCCCGGTCATGATCCTGCAGCGCGCCCGACAGAATCTCCGACGCGCTTGCCGTCTTCTCGTTCACAATCAACGCCAGCGCAAAATGGTACGGCTGGGCGTTCTTCGGCACATCGGCGCTATCCACTTCCTTCGAGCGCCCGCGCGCGGTCAGAATTCGTTGCCCAGGCTCCAGGAACATCGCCGCCGCGTCGAGCGCGGCCTTGACGATTCCGCCCGGGTTATTGCGCAGATCGAGCACCAAGCCCTTCAATTTATCCGGTGAGAGCTTCTCAATAGCGTCGCGCAGTTGCTTGGCCGTCTGAATATCCCAACTCGCTATGCGAATGTAGCCATAGCCGGGCTTCAGCAAGAACGCGCGGTCCACGCTGGGCGCATCCACCAGTTCCGGGGTGAGCGTGAACTGGAACGGCCGCGAGAAGCCCTGGCGGCGCACGAACACCGTGATCTTCTGTTGCCGCGCCTCGGTCAGCAACTCGATAATCTGCTGCGGCTCCAACGATTGAATGGCGACGTTGTTAATGGCCACCAGATCGTCGCCGGCTTGAATCCCCGCTTTGTTCGAAGGCGTGCCGGGAAAGGTTTGCAGGAAAATCACCTGCCCCGGCAGTACCGACACTACGCTGCCAAAACCCTTCTGCTCGGAGTCTTGCATCTGCTTCAATTGCTGGAACTGGAGCGGGTCGAAAAACTGGGTATGTGGGTCAAGCTGGCGCAGCATGGAAGGGATCGCGCCCTCATAGATCGTCTTCTCGGCCGGCGTCGCAGTGGCGGATTGCGTCTGGACTATAGACAACACCTGGACGAATTGCCTGAGGTACGGATCTAGATCGCGCGCCGGGTCGTCTTGCCCCGCGGCAAGGCTTACGGCCAAGGCCAGCAGGCTCAGCGTCTTCATCGCGTGTACTGGGTCGCCAGACGGCTTTGCGAACGCTGCAAGGCTAACCCAATCAAAGTGTCGAGCAACTGCGAATACGGGATGCCGCCATACTCGAACATCTTTGGGTACATGCTGATGGACGTGAAGCCTGGGATGGTGTTGATCTCGTTGATGTAGAAACGGCCGGTGGAGTTTTCCAGCAGGAAGTCGACCCGCCCCATGCCCTCACAAGCGACGGCGTCGAAGCAGCCTAGCGCCAGCCGCTGCATTTCTTTGGTCTGCGCCGCGCTCAGCTTGGCGGGCAATTCGATGCGCGCCTTGTCGAGCAGATATTTGTCTTCGTAGGTGTAGAACTCCTGCGAAGGGATGATTTCGCAAGGCGTGGACGCTTTGGGCGGATCGCCGCCGAGCACGGCACACTCGAATTCACGGCCGGTGACGCCGCGTTCGACGACGAGCTTGCGGTCATATTGCGACGCCGTTTCCAGCGCTTTCTCAAATTGTTCACGAGTCTTCGCCTTGGTGATTCCGACGGACGAGCCAAGGTTCGCCGGCTTCACAAACACGGGGAAGTCGAAGGGCAGCGCCAAGGTCTTCGGATCAAATTCGCCGCGTGTCAGGCTCAGATGCTCGACTACCGGCAGGCCGGCTTGCATGCAGAGCTTCTTGGTGACGGCTTTATCCATCGAGACCGCGGATCCCAAAACGCCAGCGCCGATGTAGGGAAGATCCGCCAGTTCGAGCAAGCCTTGTACGGTGCCGTCCTCGCCGAACGTGCCATGCAGCAACGGAAAGACGACGTCGATAGCGCCGTTAGCGCCAGGCTCGGGAAGGATCGGCTGGGGATGCCACTTTCCTGCTTTGTCGATGAAGTATTCAACGACGTGATACTTCGCGGGGTCGAGCGCTTTTTTGACGGATTCCGCGGAACGGACTGAAATTTCATGTTCGCCGGAGCGCCCGCCATAGATAAGCGCGAGGCGGATTTTGGGAGTCGTTTGGGGCAAAAACTATTGTCGCGCGGGCTGCCTAAAAGCAGTGCAGAGAATCCGAACATCTCAGCAATATCGAATAATCCTTCCGTAGCGGAACGGCTTTCTGCGCCGCCCGAGCGGCGCCCGCGGGAATAATTCCATTCCCAAGAATAAGCCAGCTTTCAGGATCGGAACTGTCTAAGAGGAATTGCGGCGAGCGACGTTACTTGCGCGATGAGAGTTTGTTCAACTCGTGAATGAGCGGTTGCGCAGCCTCGGGCACCATCATCTTGGTATCGAAAATTTCGTGGTTTGTCATCTTCTTGCCGTAGAGTTCCTCGTTGGCTTCTTCGTCTTCTGTAACGGCGGACCCGCCAATATCTATACCGCCGAAGACGCCGCGCGAACGCGAGTACGAAAGAATTTCCGCACGCATAGCCGCATCGGTCATCGCCGATGAATCGCGGCCCAGTGGGCCGGCCGCGGCCGATGCCTCACCGCCAATCTGGAACTTGTTGCTCAGCAGATGCTCCATACCGCTTTTGTTCATGACCAGCATGATCACGTCGGTTTCTTTGGCGCCGGCCAGAAAACCGAATTTTCCGCCGGTCAGCTTAAGCGCTCCCGGCGAGTGCCAGCCCACGCCGCTCGGCTTTCGGCAAGTGAAAAAACCGCGGCCGTATTGCGCGCCCGCGATAAACCCGCCCGACTTCAAGTTGGGCACGATGACCAGGCACGACGCCTTATCCAGTAGATCCTGAGGAATCCCCTTATCGGAGGCATTCATCATCTCTTTCAAATCTTCCGTTGCCGCGCTCAAGCGATCCGCGGCATTTTTCTGAGCAAAAGCCGGAACGCCCATGAGCGTAGCCAGCAAAAGTCCTGACAAGAGTTTCATACCCGTTAGACGCTCCTTTCACAGATGTGTTGCGCTGTTTGGCGGGCATGCCGAAGACAATCGGGAATTCCTACTCCGTCGAATGCATTACCTACTAGAAACAATCCTGGGTATTCCTCCAAATGCCGGACAAGATTGCTCACGCGCTGCGCATGACCCACAACATATTGAGGCATCGAATCCGGCCACCTATGAAGAGTGTGAAAAAGAGGTTGCGCGGCGATGCCCATTAATCTTCGATAATCGTCGCGAATCAATGAAACGATTTCGGCGTCCGATGCCTTGGCCAACTCCACCGCCTGGCGCCCGACGATGAAGGCCCGCAATACCGCCAGACCGGGGCGGACGCGAATCGGGAATTTGGTGTTCACCCAAGTTGCCGCCGCCAAGGTTTTGCGCTCGCCGCGCGGTACCAGAAATCCAAATCCATCCAGCGGATGGCCTAGGGCTGATCGCTCATAAACCAGCATCGCTGAAATCGCCGATGAATATGGAATCGCCGCCAGTTCATCCGCAACCGGCGGGGCACTGCTCTCAAGCAACCGAGCGTTCACGTGCGCTGGACAGCAGAGCGCCACGTTTTTTGCCGAGAGCATTTCATTCCCTACACGCACGTGCCAAAGATCGCCAATGCGCGCGATGGCCGCAGCCTCGCCATGCACGATACTCACGCGCCCCGCAATGGCCGCCGCTAGCGAATCGGTAAGCGCCTGCATGCCATCTCGCAACGAGAGAAACAACGAGCCGCCTTTGGGTTTATCGCGCAACTCTTGCTGTACGCCTTTCACCAGACTGCCGTACTTGCGCTCATATCCCATGAAGCGCGGCAGCACACTTTCGGCACTTAGCTTTTCCGTGTCGCCGCCATAGACGCCGCATAGCAGCGGCTCCGTAAGATACTCCAGCACCTCGGCGCCGAAATGCTCTTCGACAAGTTGGCCTACCGAGATGTCTTCCTGCCGTTCGCGCGGCTTGCTTTTGGTCTCTTCGGCAATGCGCCGTTTGGCGTCTTCGCTTAACAGTTCGGACTGCCGCAGGGGTTCCCATTCGCCCGGCACCATCATCACCATGCCGTGAGGCATGGGCACAAGCTTGCCGTTGCGAACGACAAAAATGCGCCGCGCCCCGTCATTCGAACCAATGATTTGGCCCTTCAGGCCGGGCAAATCCTGAGCCAATTCGCTCACCGCAGGCTTAGTGGCGATGAAGCTATCGGGTCCCGCTTCCAGCCGGCAGCCGTCTATGAAATCGGTTTTGATCAGGCCGCCAGTCCGGTTGCTCTTCTCAACTATGGTGGCGGGAATCGCATAGCGCGAAAGAAAGTAGGCGGTGGCCAATCCCGAGACACCGCCGCCAATGATCAGAACCCTTTCAGCCATGGCCGCTACCGCTGAAAGTCGCGCACCATCTGCACAACCGCCTTAACGTTCTCGACCGGTGTTTCCGGCAGGATGCCGTGACCCAAGTTGAAGATGTGGCCGGGCCGCGTTCCGGTGCGCCGCAACAGATCGTTCACCTTGGTGCGCAATTCATGCAAAGGCGCAAACAGGGCCACCGGGTCTAAGTTGCCTTGAATCGCCGAGCGGTAGCCGATATCGAGCCACGCCTGATCAATATTGATGCGCCAATCGACGCCGATGACATCGCCGCCGGCGGCATGCAGTTCGCGAAAGAAGCCGGCCGCGCCGGTGCCGAAGTGTATCACCGGAACGCTAGCGGTGCGAATGCGTTCGATGAGCGCGCGCGAATACGGCTGCACGAAGCGCACATAATCTTCCGGGCTCAGCGCACCCACCCAACTATCGAACACCTGTATCGCCTTGGCGCCGCCGCCCACTTGCAGGCTGGCAAAATCTCCCAGCACGTCCACCAGCTTGCCCATGAGCCGACGCCACATCGTCTCATCGGCGTACATCAGTTTCTTGGTTTTAAGAAACGTTTTCGACGGGCCGCCTTCGATCATATAGCTAGCTAGGGTAAACGGCGCGCCCACAAAGCCAATCACCGGCACGCGCCCGCCGAGCGAGCGTGTCACCAGTTGAATCGATTCCGCCACGTAACCGAGCTCATCCGTGCGGCTAGTGGAGAGACCATCAATGTCTTCGGGCTCCGTGACCGGATTGGCAATCGACGGTCCTTCGCCGCTCACGAACGACAGCTTCAGGCCCATAGGCTCGACGGGCAACAGCAGATCGGCGAAAATAATGGCCGCATCCACGTCGAGAATTTCCACCGGCTGAAGAGTGACTTCGGCCGCCAGTTCGGGTTTTTTGCAAATCTCAAGAATGCCGTGCTTCGCGCGAATATCGCGATAGGGCTTCAAATAGCGGCCGGCTTGCCGCATAAACCAGACGGGCCGTACATCAGTGCTCTTCCGGCGACACGCCTCCAGAAACCTGCCACCCCCTACTTGACCCACGCGCATTCAGCCCCCACTTTGTTGTCGCACATCAAGACACGAAACTCCGCCGGTTTGTGGATCGCGGTCCACTGCCGTCCCAAAATGTAGTATGGTTTCGCCCAGACTTCGCTATCGAGCGTCTTGGGAGCAATCACCGAAACCGCCACCGCCGCCTGCGCCGGGTAGCCGCTGCGCGGGTCCATAATGTGGCTGAACAGCATGCCCTCCGCCCAAAAGAACTTTTCATAGTTGCCCGAGGTCGACAGCGATTGATCGCGCAAATAGACTTCGGCTACTTTTTTGCCGGCATCCCTAGGGTCACGGATTTTCACGTACCAGCCGCGCGCATCGTCCGGCGGCGCGCCCAAGCCATAGATGCTGCTGCCACCGCCCGATACCAGGGCGCTGTTGATTCCGTTCTCTTTCAATATCGTGACCATCTTATCCACCGCATAACCTTTCCCTACGCCGCCGGGATCGAGGGCGATCCCGCTTCTGTCAAAACGCACTGTCAGCGCGGCGCGATCGAGAATCACGTGCCCGTAGCCGACGTGCTCCAGCGCGGCGGCAATTTCCGCGCGATGCGGCAAACGACCGCTGCCCTTGTAAAACCCCCATACGCGCATCAGCGGTCCCACCGTGATATCGAACGATCCTTCGCTGCGGCGGCTGTAATCCAGGCACGCCGCCAGCAGATCGAAAAACTCCCGCGACACTTGCACAGGCCGCTCAAAGGCGCGCTGGTTTACCTGGCTCAATTCGCTCCCAGGCCGGTAGTCGGACAGCATGCGATCCAAGC
>Ga0075021_10001380_pt1 | contig 12419 bp, 14 predicted proteins | sample ColStrG_CSR_2012_FD_72749 | JGI IMG/M metagenome (GOLD analysis project Ga0075021, IMG submission 72749) | Freshwater sediment microbial communities in response to fracking from Pennsylvania, USA - Cold Stream Run_MetaG_CSR_2012 | ecosystem: Environmental > Aquatic > Freshwater > Creek >...
CTCCAGAACTGATCGAGATGCGCGCGCAGGGTCGCGGCTCCGATCTCCGAATCAACTGCCGGCAACGCCACCATCTGCGCCACCTTGGTCACCAGCGAACAGCCAAACGAGCTTTGAGCAGAACCGCTTGGCGTACTCGTTGAGATCTTCCGCTTCATGTGAGAACACGTCGCCACCGTTGCCTTCACACCGAAGGCGATCGCCGGTCTGCCGGTCGAGTCGGAACTTGCTGTACATCTCGGAGACGACCTCGTGCACTGACGAGTTGGGGTGGCCGTCGATCTTCACGACCGCCCCGTTGTCCTCGTTGTGGATCGTCACCTCCAACGTCTTTCGCTGCTCCTCGTCCTTTTCCAGGATCTGGGTCTCGCTGGGCTCGGGCTGCTGTGACATCTCGCCTCCTGGCCATGGTTGGTGCTGCTGACCTATCGGCGATGTTAGCATTGCTGACAACTGAGTCGGGGTCGGTCCCTGGTCTCGCGGTCAGGCGACGGAATCTTCGGGGGACCCCAAGGCCCGGGGCGTTCCGGCTCGATTGGCCGTTGGCTACCGTCACGCGCCCAGGGACGTAGGTTCTCAAAGGTGAAGGAGTGAAGATGCCCGACCAACCGTCTAGACCCGAGCGCGGCAAAGCCGGTCCGGTCAAGGTCATCGACACCCATGAGCAGATCGTGCGGGGCTACCTCCACGAACTGGAACATCCCTCGCCGCCGAAGGTGTTCGATCCGGCCGAGGTGACCAAGGGCATCGATGATCCAATCGACAAGCTCAAAGCCTTGGCGGAAGCCAAGCGTCGTTCGGATGACCGTTCGCTTGAAGACAAGTTCATCGAGGTCGCATCCCGCTGGGCAGCCAAGAACAACATCAATCGAGAAGCCTTCGCCGACTTCGGCGTCCCCACAGCGATCCTGAAACGCGCGTTCGGTCCCGCCACACCCAACAGTGAACGCACACGATCACGCGTATCGATCGCCGTTCTCGCGGCCAGCATCCGCGCCAAACCCGCCGGCACGACGCTGACAGTGGCTGACATCAGCCACGAACTCGGTGGCTCAGACGCGACGGTTCGAAAGGTGCTCGATCAGCTCGTCGCAGAAGGTGCCGTTGTCAACAAGGGTCCCGACACCGACTACAAGCGTCGCGGGCGAGCACCGATCGTGTTCGAGCGGGTGTAGGCGAGCCGAGTCTCTCTGCTCGAAGTGGCGGTGCGCGATCGTTTCGTCAAGCTGTTGCCGATGGTCGTGCCGATCGCGGTCCTCGAACCAGGAGGCGTGGTGATCACCGGTGCAATGGCTGCACGCACCGGTGATCCCTCTGAACGACGTCCGGCGCAATCGACGAGCATGCATCAGCGCGGGCGATATCTCATCTACTGTCGGCGTGATGTCTCGACCGCTCGCGACAGCGATCGCCGCCTGAGCCCGCACATGTGCTCCGGCAGGACATCGCTCCTAATCGCGGTGACTGCAACTGTTCGTACGGCGGTGACCGGCTCGCATAGTTCACATACGGCTTGGTTCACCGCAAATCGCGACACCCTCGTATTCATCGTTCAGATGTTGCTCGCACTTCTAACCGGCTTCTACGTTCGCCTGACTTTTCGCGTCGCAAGGGCCGCGGAGGCGTCAAATCGACAGACGGCGGAACTCGCAGCCTCAACGCGGCAGGCCCGATTCGACGATTGGGCACCGCGAGCGAGCATCATCATTGCGCGTCTAAGCGCAAATGTTACCCAGGGCGGCCAGGAGCTCGTCGCCGAGTTCCGGGTGAACAATGACGGAGACGCGAGTGGGCTAATCGAGGTCAACGTCGAGAAGAAGGCGACTTCGCCCGAGCAGCAAGCCATATTGACTGCCGGTGACGACAAGATCGTCATGCCGCCTTTGCTGCTTCCCCTCATGCGCGACGCTGCCGTCGAGTGGACTTTGCGAGTGGCTGACGGCGTAGTCGCGGCGACGTTCCAGTTCAACATCACCGTCACGGACGTGTTGAAACGCGTGACGGATGTCTTCAGGGCCGACGCACTGCTGGAAGAAAGAGCGGGCAACCTAACGCTCGTGTTTCCCAGTCCGTTGCCCGCTGCATGTTCCCTAGTGACGAGAAGGTACCAATGATGATCCCATTTGACTTCACAGTCGATATCCTTACACTTAGATTGATGGATGTACCATTAACCAGGCTGGACGGCGACAGCGCCGGTCCAGCTTTTGAGGAGCTCCTAACGCGTATTGCCGATGCTGATGATCGACAACGTACGCAGATATTCCGATCGCTCGGAGCGAGCGAGCTGCGGGCCGCCCTGCCGCACACATCGAGGCGACTCCTCGCGCGGCTCTACGCCACTGGAGGTGCGGCTGTACGCTCCGAACTAGAGGACGATTGCTGCGCGATCATGCTTATGAGCGACGACCAGCTCGGGTCGCACGGATTGGCGCTTCTGGACCAACAGGTTCGTCTAGCAGAGGACAGAACCCGTGCCCTGCAGAGCGAAGCCCTAAGTGCGATTAATGAACTAGTCAAGAAGGTTATCGAGCCTTCGACAGAAGCTTGAAACGTTATTCATACTCTCGATGTGCTTGGCGTACCGCTCGCTGTTTGGCGACGGCTGATTGATGAAAATATTGATCGACTCGACGCATCGATCCAAAAACCATTGACCACGCGCAAAGCCAAAAAGCTGCGAATAGAGCGCTAGACGCTGCCGGGCTGCGTTCGCTGCAGCTGGCGTGCTCTGTCCCAACTCAGTAAGGAACGGGTGTTCCTCGCGGAGTCGCGGCATTAGATACCGTTCGACAAACCGAGCGGCTACAAGCGCTCGGTAATTGTCATCTCGCAGATGCTGGGGTCCAACGGTGGGGCTGTCGCGGCCGAGGTCCATCTCTTTGAGCGCGCCGTCGGTAGTAAAGGCACTCCAAAATAGAAATTCACAGCGGAAGCAGAGTTCCTCAACAAGAAAGCTGCCCGCGTTCATCACCTCGATACGCGCATCGCGCGTCTCGATTCGAATCTCCTCACATTCGACTCTCAGTAGACCAGTATCATCGGATCTACGAGGTAACGCCAGATCGCTTACGACCTCGACCACACGTCGCGCTGACACACCGAGTTCGTCGAAGGCGTCGTAGAGCTCCCCTAGGTGGACAGCGTCGCGACGTCGAAGATTCAAATACTGAAGAATTCGGAGGCGTAAGAAGTTCAATGGAGGGAGCGGCGGTGGGCAAGCCTCGCGTTCTGCCTTGAGGACCAACACGTTGGTCCGGGGAACGAACCCATCTGATCCGTAGAACATTAGATGCCGAAACATCACCGTTCGAAGTAGCCGCCGGTTGAACAAGTGGCGGTCGCGCGAAAGCTCAAGATCGGGACGCTCAGCAGCGGTGATGAGCATGTGCTTTATAGGCATCATAATATTCTTGTCTCGAAGAATTTCGTCGACGAGAAGGTAAACTGAGTAGCCGATCTCGCGTAGGGAGCCATTGTGCCAACGCGTAAGGTAGCGCGCGAAGCGGCGGTTATCGGCCGCGAGATCTGGGTCCCGGGTGTCTGGTTTGAACACAGTGGACACCAGTTGGTCGATCATCGCCTCAACCGCGTTCAAATAGTCCGTAATGTCGCTCGTGGTTACGGGTGCGACAGCAAGCTCGGCATCCTCGGTGTCGGCGCGGAGTTCGGACACGAGACGCTCCACCTCTGCGTCCTCAACCGAAATGCGAATTGCCTCGATAACCTCCGGACGGCGGGCAACGGCTAGTCGCGCATGAAGAAAGCTGAGAACCACGGCGAAGTGCGACTCCGATATCGGGTCCACGTGATGAGTACGACCGCGCGTTTCAGTCACTAGCCGGACCACCTCCCAGTGTCCGGTATCAAGAGCGCGCCGAACTCGAGCCGAGTTCTCCGGTCGTAAGGCAACAATCGAGGCGACGCTTACGCGCATCGCGTTGAGTAGGTGGGTTACAGCCTCACCTACCCGCTCTTGGACCGGACCATCTAGATGGTCGATGTTATCGACACACATGATCACTTCATGCTGACATCGCTTCGCCATCCATTCGGTGATCGCGTTCAAACGCTCTGCGTAACTGAGCTCGTCAAAGCCGCGGGCGGCGTCCGTCCAGAGCTCGGCGCCATCAGTTGTCACGAGCCGCAGCCAATCGTCTGAAGTTCGAGGATTCTGTCGGCGCGCCCAGCGCTGGAAGTGATCAACCCCATAACCCTTTTCAGCGATGAACGCGTCGAACTGCGGCTCCACCGCCGACGCAATGATGTCGGCCTCGCTGAAATGGGACCGGAGCTGCTGATAGGCCGATTTCGCGACTGCTTCAAGCTCGGGCCTTACAGCAAGATCTGCAGATATTGCATTGCCATCGACGATGACGACGCAACGACTCGCGGTCGTTCCGTCGTACCAGTACTGGTTCGCCGGGTCGCTAGCGAGGTCACGCTTGAACTTTCTAAGAATTGTTGACTTGCCAGTACCTCGTTCGCCCTCGAATAGTACGGGGTGCTCGGAGGTCGCCTGTCGTCGAAGTTCACTGAGCTCGCGCCGCTCTACATAGAGCGTGTCCCAGAACGCCTCGCGCGCTAAGCGCGCAACAACAGAATATGGATCAGTGCCAACAAGATTTAGCGGATCAGAAATCGAGAACTCAACGGCCGCACGGATCGCCTGAGAGATCTCGGCGAGGGTGTCGGCTTGCGGTGTTCGATATCGCTGGAATTGGATCCGAGGCCCTCGCTTACGCGCGCTCCCGCTTACAGTCGCCACATCCATCCTTATCCTCGAAGTTACTGCTATAAGTCGTGGCCCGCTGCGTTATAATGCGTCCATGCGCGCTGGTCCTTCGGCCCGACGGCGGCGTGTCGCTGTCGCTGCAGCTGCTGACGCTAGTGGGTGCGCCGGTCGTTGGCCAGTGTCACCGAAGAAGATGAATGGGCCTCCGAAGAACGCTGCGGAGTAATCGGTACAAAAGGTGAGACCTGGAGCGGAATGAAGGAGCCCCGCGCGTAGATAGGTGGTTCCAAACGCCAAGACGTGGAGGGACGAGACGCGGGATCGGCACCGCGGACTGGCGCAGCGACTACAACACCAACCGACCGCATAGCGCCCACGGCGACGTCACCCCGACCGAGTTCGCGAAGAATGGATCACCCGAAACCAACCAGTGCTCGCATCATGAAGCCTAGATCGCCATCAACGCGGCCCGCCTAGCTAGTGGTCACCCAGGTGTCGCGCGAGCGCGGCTCCAAGGGGTCTTCTAGTCTTCACTAGGCATCCGAAAGGGGAGCTCTAGTGATTGTCGCTCAGGTCCTTCTCGAAGCCCATTCCCTCGATCTCATTCTGGACGAGTTTGAACTCACTGGAAAGCACAAGGACCGCGAACGGCTGCTCGGGCTCGGGCTGATGCTCTCGGTTCGCGGATTGGACGTTCTGATAGAGGAACCATTCGTGCGCGACCCTCAGAGCTACGTCGAGAACATGGAACAGCGGTTGAACGCGAACGGCGCTGCAGTTGCTGAGGAACTTCGGCAGGACTCGGCCGTACTCAGGGCCTTCCTCGGTGCTGAGTGTCGGCTCTTGAAGGATCTGGGCCTTTCGCGAGATGCCGTTGCTCGAACCCGTCGCGCAATCGCTGCGGTGATCGTTGACGGCCAAATGGATCCAGAAGCGCTCGGCGAAAGGATGGTGAGCCTGCGGGATCAGTTGATGCAGGACCTGCAGCAACTGGACGATGACTCCCGCCATCGAGCGATATGGCGGCGGCTCTCCGGCGTGTTGGAGGTGCTTTGTGGTGCAATCGTCGTTGCCGGCGATGCGATCGTCGGTGCATCGGCGGCACCTGCTACCGCAGGCATTTCCGCGCAGGGTGCGGCCGTCTCGATAGGGGCAGGAATTGAGGTCATCAGTCGAGGAGTGGACCGCGCGAAGGACGCACAGTGATGTCCAGGCAACCTCGTGGCCGACGCGATCTCGAACGAGCTGGGCAATCGACCTCGACGGGCGTTCAGCGCGACACCTAACCCCCTGCCGAGGTCTTTCAACGAGCTCTGCGAATGGGCGTCGACATGTCGGGCGAGGAGATCGACGGCGGCGACTGCGTCTGAGGGATCGCGGTCTGGCTTCAACTTTCGCGTTTTGACGCGGGGGATTGGCCAACACTGTGGCCCCGGCAGAACTCCGGTCAATTGGTGGAGTTCTCGTCATGCAGGTGCCAGACTGCGTCTGCTCGACTGACCCTGGGGACCGTGTGCGCGAGAAGTATGTCGCCGGAGCTGCGCCCAGATGTCAAGCGCATCGCGGCGATCAGTTTCGGGCCCATCTCGCACGAAGGGGACTGTTGGTCCTCGCAATGTGCGCGGCTGTGGTTGTGTCTGGTCTTGCGCGAGACGCGGGCGCTGTCGTTGGTGTGAGCGCGGTCGTCGGCGCGCAGTCAGATCCGACCATTCACCCGGGACTGGCTCAGAATGCCGGCTCATGGTCGATCACGGTTGATAATTCGCTGAAAGTTGTCGGAATGGCGCATTTCGAGGTTGAGCTTTTCGACTCCAACGGCGCGAACTGCTCCGCGATAGACGCGTCGATCGGCTTCGGCGCATTACCTGCGGTAGTGATGACGCCTGCCGGTCCCGGCCCGACACCCGCCGCGCTTCTTTCAAGCAGCACCGGGTGCGCCGCGTCCGGTGTACAAGACATCGTCGGGTTCGACGTCACGATGGTCGCGGGGTCGTTCACGATAGCCATCAACAAGATCGTGTACGACGTCGGGAGCGCGATCGCACTGGGTGCCGTGCAATCCGTCCTCAGCGCCGCGTGCGTGGGAAAAGCTGGCAGTTGCAACCCGCCTTTCGCTTCTCTGAGCAGCGTCACGTGTCCGGCGAACGGTTGCAGTGACGCGTTTGTCGCCGCCGCGGTTTCAGGGACGGGAACTCTGGGGTTTGGACGGTTCACGCCTCCACTCCTTTCAGGGTCTGGACTCGCGGGGTCTGGCCCGTCGGGATCTGGACCTTCGGGGTCTGGCCCGCCGCTCACGGATCCCGAAGCGACGTCGACTACCTCACGCAGGCCGGATCGAACAACGACGTCTGCCATCGCGATATTGCCGCCAACTGCCGGTAGCGGCGATGTGCACCAGCACCACGACCCGGACCGCATGGCGTGGGGGCTGATCGCCGAGATCGGCATCGGAGTCGCCGCGCTGGCGGCAGTCGCGATCGCGTGGCGTCGTCGCATGTTCTCGCAGTCGGGTCCGTCATCGAGTCCGATCGCAACGGCCAGCCATGTCGACGTGCAGTGGGACTGGCCCAAGCTCGACGTCGTCCGATCGCCGCGCGGCGGTCGAGCCCTACCAATCAGCGTGCGTTTCGATCAGTCACGACGTGTAATCCACCTGGAGACGCCATGACGACAGTCGCCGAATTGCTTCAGCTCGATGGTCCGAAAGGACCGACGCAGCTGCGCGCTCAATACGACGCGCTCACCGAGAATGCATCCCGCGCCGGGAAGACAGACGACGGTAAGCGGGCTCATCCCGGGTGGTGGGCGATCCCGGGCCTCGCAGCCGCGCTGTCCGACGCGTTGTTGCGGCAACTTCACGCGACTGAAATGGCCGATCTTCTCGATGACGCATGGAACGACGCGTCCGCCGTCCAGGCCGCGATCGACAGGACGCGGGACGGGTCCAGCGGACCTGCGTCGATAGCCCTGAGCCCGCACTCTTTGACACTTACGCTGCCGATGCGTGTCGAAGTCGATCACGTCGAGCAACCAGTACTCGAGCCGACGCTGGTCGTCGAACTCAAGCTCGATGGAGTGGTGCTCACCGTCGATCGTGGTCGAGTCACCGAATGGAGCGCGGCCGTTGGAAGCGCTTCGGCTGAGCTTCGTCTCGATCAAGCGTTGCTACTCCCGATCTCGCGCGTGGAGAAGGAATTTAGGATCGGCGTCATCGACATCCGAGCCGCTGGAGACCGGCAGACAGCGGTACGGGCGACGTAGCTACGTCTGACAAACAGGACCCAGACCTGTCCTAAGTCACGTTGGCCCAACCAACGATCTGCACGTCGTCCATCGTGCATTCGACGACCGATCTCAGCATCGTGAGTGTCACTCTGCATGCTTCCTGCAACGCGAATGAGAGCGATGGAACCGACGGAGATCGCGTCCGCTGGTCTGCGGATACCTAACTCTTGAATCGGGGCGAGTCGGACCGCAGCTCGAAGTCGGCATCGGGAAGCCGGATCAAAGTGTGCGCGAGCGGTTCGCGTCGCCCAACGACGAGCATGCACGAAGGCCGTCCGCATCAATCGGAACAACAGTTCGCCAGCGAGCGCCTGCCAACCCAGAGTGGAGTCGCGTGTAAGGCTCCGGGCGTCCCGGGGGCGCGGCCCCGGTTCGCTTCGCGGCACGCGAAACGGTTGCGAATAAGTGCGGCAAGAGATCAACAGCGAGCGGGTGCAGCGCCTGCAGAGTGTGGAAGGACACAAGCGCCGTACGCGGACGAATTCGACAAAATGAGTCGGCACCGTGAGCTTATGCGTCCGATCGCAAACGTAGGGGCGTGCTGGCCTTCTTGGACTAACTGAGCCGCGCCGCGTGCTGGCCCAGCTCGATCGCACTAATACGGTGACGCTGGCCGTGTACTGCCGGTGGCTCGATAGTCGAGCAACCTGGAGCTCGGACGAGTCGACTCTCGTGGGAAGATCTGTGCCGGCTCGACGGATTGCGTCGATCCAGACACGAGGAGTGAACACGTCGGGTCTGCATGACACGAGGCGCAAGTCGACAGACAGAAGGACCTTGACCTGTCCATAGAACCGGCGTTACCCTCACGTCCGTCCGGGCATTGACTGAGAGATAGCAGGAAGGGCTGCGGATGGGTTGTAGCGGGAGTAGCGGGCTGGCTTCAAACATCAGCGCTGTTGCCATCGGTGTCGAGAACTGCAAGACCTGCGTTGTCAACGGTTCGAACTGCTCGACCTGCGCGATCTCTTGTGGCAAGTGTGGTCAGAATTGCGGGGTAGATTGCTCCGATTCGGTGGCGTGGTTGTCGTACCAGCATTGGACTGGTTGCCACTCGGCATGCCCCTATGGCGCCTCCCCGCCGTATCCGGCGCGCCCTGCAGCGTGCGGTGGCTGTGGATCAGAAATTTGGGTTCATTACTGCCACGACACCGCGAGTGCGTACGACGCGACTGGTTCGCTCTGGGAATGCGGCCCGATTCCCAATACGGTCAGCGCCTGGTGCGGCGGACCGAATTACAACACCGGTGTTCACAACGCGGCTTGCATCAACGGCAAGCTCTGGGACACCGTCACGAATGGTCTTTCACGAGGAATCGGCGTCATTCAGGGCGCGCTCTATTAGCTTTGCTTGAGGATCAAATGGCTGTCCTCCCTCGATCCTAGGATGCGCACAAATGGCTGAACATGATCTCCCGAGGCGCACGTTTCTAACAGCAGCCGCGGGGCTTGCTGCCGCCGGCGCGGTAGGGCGCCTGGCGTTCGGCCGAGGGCACGACCTCGGTCTGCCCGTGCGGGCGGCGAAACCCGACACAGAACCCATCGACGCCAGCACGCCGGTCCAGAACGGTCCGATTTGGACGGTTGTTGGTACCCTGATGGCTGTGAACGCCACGGCTCCGAGCCTCTTCGTCTTGGCACCTTCGATCCAGTCCGCACCTTTCGAGTTGCCGATCACCGAAGGATTTACTGTGATGCGGGGTGGCTACTCCAACGACTTGGGTGTCCTCCAGATCGGCGACCGAATTGATGTGGTCGTCGACCTGCCGGTCGGCACAACGGAGTATCGAACACCGTGGATCTATGCAAACTTCTTTGGTGGATACGTGACCGTCCTCGAAGATTCGACGAATAGTCAATTCAGAGCGAGCGACTATTACGGCAACGAGTACACAGTCACCGTGTCAGACAAGACGACAACCTCCGACGACACGGGCCAGACTATGCCTGCCGCGACTCGATTGCCGAGCGCCGGTGATCAGCTGCACGTCGTTGGATCTACCGACGCACCGTATTCTCAGACTGTGAACGCCGTGACCATCCTTCCTTACACGAGTATCGATCTCGCGGCTTCAGCCGCATCGTAGAGTCAAGCGGCCCACGAGATGTACGTTCGGTTGACGAGCTACGCCGTAGCAGCGTTTCTGCTACTCGGTGGCGCGGGTAAAGTTGCGACTCGCGAGAGCATGAATGAGACCACCGTCGGCTCCATGTTCCAAGATCGACGCAAATCAGGCGCCGTGGTCGCGGGCGTGACAGCAGCCGAACTCACGCTCGGCGTGATCATCGCCTTTCTGTTTGGAAACGCGATGATTCAGGCAGCGGTCGCAACGTTTTTCGCTCTATCCGGCGCAGTCGTTGCGTTCCTTGCTTGGCGCCGTCCACGTGGAGCGCCTGCGAAGCCATGCGGCTGCATGGGCTCGCACGGTGCTCCGGCAAGACCAGAGCGGGACGTGATTATCGGTGCAATAGGCCTGTCATTGATCTCGGGACTCAACTTCGTTCTGGTCAGTACCAAGACGACAATCGCTCCGATTGCTGGCGCGGTGTTGGGAGCAATCGTTGTATCGGGCGTTGGAGCTTTCTACCGCGCTGAATTAGCGGGCCTGGTCGAGCCTCTCGTCGCCCGGGTTGCACCGATTGTGTGTGGTATGCGGAGTGGCAAACCGCCCGTCGATTCGGCGAAGCTTGTCGAAGTCCTCAAGGCAGACTCGGTGTGGCCTGAACTTGGGCGGCACGTCACAGTTGATCGGCCGTTCGACGCATGGCGCGTCGGCTGTGACCATCACGTGGCATTCGAAGTGACGGAGGGCCCCTACCTAGGGACAATCCTCGTCGTAACTAAGCCGGTCGGCCGAGCAGAGTGCAGCTTCGTAATTGTTCATGAAAGCACGCGGTCGGTCCTCGTCGCGGGTGACGCCCGTGGCTCATCGTTTCCTGGCCACCGCGGGCACCTTCCGATGGTGGGTGCAAGTAGCGTCTGAAGCCGTTAGGTGCGCGCCTGAATAGAGAAGCGCTAGGTCCGGGGCTTTCGCACTCCGTCCACGCCACTCGTATTGGGTCGAATGCTCCTACAGACCATCCAGCGTAGCGTCGGCGTTCGATATCGATGGTGCGCGCTGATAAGAGACGAAGACATCACTTACGCGGTTGAAATCACTGAGATCATGCTCGGTAACTTCGACGCCGCACTCCTCTAGCCATAGGAGCAGCTCTAGCAATAGAATCGAATCAAAATGAAGATCCTCACGCAGTCGATGGTCAGGGCTGACAGTCTTCGTCGGAAGTTCGAGCGCTTGCTCGAGCTTCCGACAGAAGTCGTCTGGGTGGGAGCCGGTTGCAGAGGTTTGTTCTCGCCCATCGTCCGCTGCGTCGTCCACAAAGGTGGATGATACTCTGCTGCTAGAACACGCGCGAGAGCCTATAGCTACCGTGCGGCGAAATGTATCAGCGCAAAGGAAGCCGTCGCGGCCCAGCCCTGCCTTGCACGAACGATGTTGCGTATTCTGAACCCGTTCCGACGCGCCTCCCAGATGGTGGGCGCCTGGCGGAGGCGAGATGACCCCACATCCTCTGCTGCTGAAGCAGATCGACGAGACGGACTACGCGTACCTGCGCGGCCTATTTTACGACGAGGAGAACTCCTTTCGCTGGCGTCATCGAGGTGGTTCGCTGAGCCCCGATGCCATGATCGGGAATCTATGGCAGAACGTGCTCTATCAATGCCTCGTCGTCGATACCTCGGAGAACCGTCGCATGGGTTTGATCTCGGCGTTCGGTCCAGACTTTTCGAATGGTCATGCGAGCCTGGCTGTTGTCCTGTCTTCGGACAGCAAACGCATAGCGACTCCACTGATCGCGTGTGCGGCCTTCATTGATCGAGTATTTCAGACCTGGGCATTCCGGAAGTTGTACGCGCAGGTTCCTGGTTGGAATATCGATCAGATTCATCGGATGGGGCGATTCGCCGCGGCGGAAGGAGTATTGTCGGAACACGACTACCTAGATGGGAAGTACTGGGACAGTCATATCTTCGCGATTCATCGAGCGTCGTGGGAAGCGAGATCGCTCGCGCTTAAGCCGCTCATGGCTAGACATCCTGTCATCTTCGGGGCGTGAACGCAGTAGTAACGCCCCAAGCCGCCGCCGGCTCCGTACTGGTCGCGCCAGCCGCGGCAGGGGACTTAGCGGCGGGTTGGAACCCCGTCGACGCACGGACGGCGGTCGATGGACAAGGAGCTGCTGCCGCTCCGTCGTTGAGGCCGCCTAAACCGATTCGTCATCTCAGAGATTGAATTGGGCGTGCCTCGATCGTCGGGTGTCGTGCAGGCGGAGTTCTGCCGAAGGATGTATCCGCGCCTGTTCGCGATGCTGCGTCTGTATACCGGCGACGCGGAAC
>Ga0075021_10001381_pt1 | contig 12417 bp, 14 predicted proteins | sample ColStrG_CSR_2012_FD_72749 | JGI IMG/M metagenome (GOLD analysis project Ga0075021, IMG submission 72749) | Freshwater sediment microbial communities in response to fracking from Pennsylvania, USA - Cold Stream Run_MetaG_CSR_2012 | ecosystem: Environmental > Aquatic > Freshwater > Creek >...
AATCGATCAGATTCGCCGTCCGCGAATCCGACGCAGCGGTGTATGTCGCACCCGACCCGATCGGCATGTTCCACGGCGACGACACCGCAAACGGCCACTGCGCAGCAACGCGCGTCCCCGGCAACGTCGTCGATGTCGACGTCGATGACGTGGAGGTCGCGCGCTTCCCCGACGACGCGCTCTCGGCCCCGCTGCTGCAGGCGACGAGCAGGAGGGACAGCGAGATCAGGACTGCGATGCGGGCAGTGAGGCTTCGATGGGTCATTCCCGCGTCCGTGAGTTTGTGCGGTGGGACGATGTCGCTCCGAAACCTAGGCGCGCTGAAAAGACGTTACCCGTCGGGTCCCGGGCCGAGGAGGGCGCGGAGCACGAGGAATTCCCGCCGCGTGGTTTGGCGGGGTGCGTCGCTAGAATTACTCGATGTTCCGAATCGGCCTGGTGGGAATCGGCAAGATGGGGATCTCGCACCTCGCCATCGCCCGGTCGCACCCTGGCCTCGAATGCGTCGCCGTGTGCGATAGCCAGGCGTTCCTGCTCGCCGGCGCCCGCTCGCACCTCCATCTCGACGCCTACAAGAGCTTCGACGAGATGGTTGCATCGGCGCGACTGGACGGCGTCGTCGTGTCCACGCCGACCTCGTCGCACACCCGCCTCGCCCGCGCCGCGCTCGAGCACGGGCTGGCGGTCTTCGTCGAGAAACCGCTGACGCTGCGGGCCGAGGAGTCGCGCGCCCTGGCCCAGCTCGCCGAGAGACGCGGGCTCGCGAACCAGGTCGGGTACCACAACCGCTTCGTCGGCACCTTCCGTGAGCTCCGCCGCTTGGTGCAGGCCGGGGCCATCGGGCGGATCCACCACGTGGACGGGCGTGCGTTCGGCCCGGTGGTGACCCGGCCGGCCGGCGCGGGACGCACGTGGCGAACGAAGAAGGCGGAGGGCGGCGGCTGTCTCCACGACTACGCGTGCCATGTCATCGACCTCATGAACTTCGTGAAGGGACCACCCGCCGAGGTCGTCGGATCGCGGACGACCCGAATTCACTCCGCGCAGGTGGAGGACGCCGTCCACGCCATGTTCGAGTACGGCGACGGCGCCACGGGGATGCTCGAGACCAACTGGAGCGACGAGTCGTACCGCAAGATGACCACTGCCGTCACCGTGTACGGAACGCGCGGTAAGGTCTTCGCGGATCGCCAGGAGATCGGCCTCTTCCTCGATTCCGGGTCCACCTTCGAGAAGTTCGAGAGCGGTTGGACGGTTCGCTACATCACCGAGCTCCAGGAGCCCGTCGCTTATTACCTGCGCGGCGAGGAGTACTCGGCCCAGCTCGACGCGTTCGCTGATGCGCTGAGCGGGAGGCCGCACGCCCACGCGAGCACCTTCGCCTCCGCCGCGGAGACCGACGCCGTTGTCGAGGAGATCCTCGCGCTCGACGGCTCGCTGCCCACCGAGCGTCGGCGCGTCGCCGACGCCGAGCCGTGCATCCCCTCGACCGACGAGCTCCTCCAGGCCGCGAGGCTGTACGCCCGCGCCCGGGGGGCCGCGGCGAGGCGACGCATGGCCGACGAGCTCCGCAGGTTCAAGGAGCGACGCGCTTGAGCGGCATCGACCGGATCCTGTTCGGCGACAACCAGTTCTTCGGCGTCAATCACATGTCGGAGGAGAAGGCCCGAGCGCAGCAGATGCGCTTCCGCGACACGGATTCCATCATCCGGGTGCTCGACGACGCGTACGACCGCGGCATCCGCAGCTTCATGTGCACGACCCACGACGAGATCGGGAAGGTCGCCGATCACGTTGCCGCACACCCGAAACGCTACGAAGGCTTCCGGTTCCTGCCGGGGATGCCCTACGCCCACAAGTACGCGAACATGCTCACCGAGCTCGGTGTGGTCGGCACGTTGAAGGCGGTGACGCCGGGGGGTCTCGTCGATACCGTCGCGCGTGGCGCGAAGTCGACCTTCAGCCGAGACCTGGGCGAATTGACGCGGATGCTCGTCGACGTCGAGATGGCTCGCTTCGCCCAGGTCGAGACTCCCGTGGTCTTCATGCAGAACGTCGTGACCGATCTCCTCCTCGGGCTTGGTGCGCACCAGTTCTTCGCCGAGTTCGCGGACCACGTCCACCGGCGTTTCGGCGTCGAGGCGGGGTTCTTCACCATGAACCTGCCTGCACTGGTGGACGCGCTCGAACAGGTCGGCATCCCGAATCCGATCGTCTGCTGCAACTACAACAAGATCGGGTTCCGGATGTCCGGCGGCATCGGCGCCTACGACCGTGTCCTGGAGGAACGCCCGGTCCGCTGCATCGCCATGTCGGTGTTCGCGTCCGGGGCCATTGCGCCTGCCGAGGCGATCGAGTGGGTGTGTGCGCGGCCCGGCATCCAATCGATTGCGTTCGGTGCATCCTCGGACGCCAACATCGCCGCGACTATCGAGCTGATCCAGCGGTTCGACGGCGCGCGCGCCGCCGCGGGCTGATGAATCGGAATCCGCCGCAGGTCCGGCCCGATTTGAAGGTGTGCGTCGGCGCGTCGGCGGGCGGGCACACCACAGAGCTCTTCGCCCTCCTCGCCCACTCATCGTGGTGGCCGCGGGAGGTTGTGGCGGTGACGACGCTCGAGATCCTTCGGCCACAGTTCGAGCAGCTGGGCCCGACGACCGTGACCGGGGAATGCGACCGGCACCGGCCATGGGCGGCGGTACTGGTCTTGATCCGTGCCTGGAAGTTCGTGCGCCGTGAACGGCCCGATGTGATCGTCACGACCGGTTCGCTGCCCCTGGCCATGGTCTGCGCGTTCGTGAAGCTCTTCCGCGGACGCGTGGTCTGGGTCGACAGCGTGGCCCAGTCGGACGACCTCTCGATGAGCGGCCGTGTCGTCCGTACCTTCGCCGACCGCACGTACTCGCAGTGGCCATCGATCGCGGCGAGGCACGCGGGTGTCATATATGCCGGCGAGCTCCTTTAGGCCGCGGGGCGCCGCCCGATGATCTTCGTGACTGTCGGGAGCGCCTATCCCTTCGATCGCCTGGTCCGTGCCTGCGACGCGGTCGCGGCAGCCCACCCGGAGCAGCGCTGGCTGGCCCAGATCCACGAGGGGACCTACGACCCGACCCACATGCGCTTCGAGCGACTCATGGACAAGCAGGCCTTCGACGCGGCGATGGCCGAGGCCGAAATGATCATCGGCCACGGGGGGATGGGCACCATCAGCGGGGCGCTGGCCGTCGGGAAGCCGCTACTCGTCCTGGCCCGCCGGAAGCGCTTCGGCGAGAGCGTGAACGACCACCAGGTGTCGTGCGCGGAGCGCTTTCGCGCCGCCGGCCACCTCCTGGTTGCGGACGATGCCGACGACGTCGGGCCGCTGGTCGAGCGGTTGCGCAGCTTCGTTCCTCGACCTCGGCGCGTCGACGCGGCTCGGCTCGGCTCGGACATCGGCGCCTTCCTCGCGACCTGCTGACCGGGGCGCAGCTTGCTCGCCGCGTTCGAGCGCACGTCCGGCGCGACTCCCGCTCGACAACGCCGCCACGCGAGTTATAATCGCGCCCGCGGGTGTCGTTTGCTCGAGTGCAAGGTTCAGGGGGACCCGGGCGGGGAATTGCTCGACAACACAGTGCGTGATCGCGAGGCAGGCGTGGCACGAACAACAGCGCGGGTCGAAGAGTTCCAGGTGCCGATCGTGTCCCGGCGCGCGACCGCCGAGAGCTCGATCCCCTCCTGGATGCCGAAGGCCGCACTCGTTGTCGGCGATCTCGTTGGCGTCGTCGTGGCGATGCTCCTCGCCGCGCTGCTCAACGACCGCATGCCGAGCAGCCAGTCGACGGCCGAGACGTTGGGGTACGTCGTGGTCGGGATCGGCTCACTCCCGCTCTGGTTGTTGGTATTCCATCGCATGCGCCTCTACTCGTCGAGCCACGTCTCGGTCGGGATCCGCGAGTTCAACAGCCTCTTTCACGCCGTTGTCATCGGCGCCTTCCTCACCGCCACGCTCGCCTTCATGCTCAGGATCGACGTCGCGAGGTCGTGGCTGGTGCTCTCCGGTCTGTGCGCGCTCGTGGTCATCGGCTCCGAGCGCTTCGCGGCACGCAAGATCTTCTTGCTGCTGCGCGTCAAGGGGCACCTCGCCCGCCCGGTCTTCCTCGTCGGATGGAACGACGAGGCGCGCGCGCTGTACCACTCCCTGGTCAGCGAGCCCGGGCTGGGATACCAGATCCTGGGGGTTATCGACGATCACCTCGCGCTCGGAACGAACCTCGACGGCGAGTGCAGGGTGGTCGCCCGGTGCGCCGACGGCCTGGCCGAGGTGCAGCGCAGCGGCGCCAACGGAGTGGTGATCGCCACCACTGCGGTCGACACGGCCGCGGCCAACGATCTGGCCCGGAAGCTCATGGAGCGGGGTTACTACGTCGAGTTCTCGTCGACGCTGCGCGACATCGCCGCGGAGCGGCTCCTCGCCCGCCCGCTGGGTCGGTTCGCCTTCATCGCCGTCGAGCCGGTGCGCCTCACGGCCTGGCGCGCGACAGCGAAGCGCTGCTTCGACGTCGCGGGCGCGCTGTTCTTCCTGGCGATCACGTCCCCGCTCGCCGCCGTCGCCGCGATTGCCATCAAGCTCGACTCGCGTGGACCCGTCTTCTTCCGCCAGACCCGTGTCGGTATCGGTGGCCGCGAGTTCCGCATCGTGAAGTTCCGGACGATGGTGGCGGACGCCGAGGCAGCTGTCGGCGATCTGCGCCATCTCAACGAGGCCCAGGGCGCATTGTTCAAGATCCGCGACGACCCGCGGGTCACGCGCGTCGGCCGCCTCTTGCGGCGCACTTCGTTCGACGAGGTACCCCAATTCTGGAACGTGTTGCGCGGCGAGATGAGCATCGTGGGGCCGCGCCCCGCACTTCCGACCGAGGTACACGCCTGGAGCCCGGAGTTGCACCAGCGTCTGCGGGTAAGACCCGGGATCACCGGGATGTGGCAGGTCAACGGCCGGAGCGACGCGACGTTCGACGACTACGTCCGCCTCGACATCTACTACGTCGACAACTGGTCGCTGCTGACCGACTTCATGATCGTTCTCAAGACATTCCCCACCGTGTTCTCGCGGAGGGGCGCGCACTGATCCGGCGCTACCCGCGAGGAGCCGAGCCCCGCGGGTAGCGCACTCCTTCGGATACCGTCGTGCTCGTGACGCGCGTGCAGGTGTCGGCCGAAGCGATCGGGCGCTGGGGTCAACGGATCCGGGCGGCGGTCCCTGGGGTCGAGCTCGTGGCCTTCGACGCCGCGCTCGGCGCAATCCCCGGCGACCCGCCCGAGGTGGGCTGGATGTCGGTCGATGTGCTCCGAGAGGTCGACCCGTCGTTCATCGACGCGCTGCTCGACTCCGAGCTCCTTCGCTGGGTGCAGTCGGCCGGCGCTGGGCACGACCGCCCCAAGTTCCGGCAGCTGCTCGCCCGGGGCGTTCGCCTGACCAACGCGCACGTGAACAGCGTGCCCATCGCGGAGTATGTGCTTCGGGCGGCGCTCGACCGTTTCCAGCGGGCCGACCTCTGGCGGGCCGCGGCGGCCCAACGCCGCTGGGAGCACCATGAGTGGCGCGAGATGTTCGGCAGCACGTGGCTGGTCCTCGGTGTGGGCGCGATCGGTGCGGCGGTGGCGACGCGGGCCCAGGCGTTCGGCGCGTACGTAATCGGCGTGAGGCGCACGCCGGACGGCACGGAGCCGGTCGACGAGATGGTCGCCCCTGCCGCGTTGCTCGCGCAGCTGCCCCGCGCCGACGTGGTGGTGCTCACCCTCCCCGGTGGCGACGCCACCCGGCACTTCGTGGACGACACGTTTCTCGGCGCTATGCACGAGGATGCCCTGCTCGTGAACGTGGCGCGCGGCTCCGTGGTCGACGAGGATGCGCTGCGGCGCGCGCTCGACAACGGTCGCCCTGGCTTCGCCGTGCTCGACGTGGTGGGCACCGAACCGCTCCGGCCCGAGTCGCCACTGTGGAGCCACCCGAGGATCGAGATCACACCTCACTCGTCGTCGGGTGGCCACGGCCGCTTCGCCCGAGGCGTCGATCTGTTCATCGAGAATCTCCGCCGGTACCGCGCGGGCGAGTCACTCCTGCACGAAGTCGGCGTCGACGGGTGAGCCCCGGCGCTCGCGTCGACCCGTGGCAGAACGGCCCCGGGCCTCTTGGAGCTCAGGTCCCTCCGGGTCTTGTCGCCCAGGGAGGGTGTTGCTCGCCGCTTTCGAGCGACGCCGGAGCGAGAATCTCCCGCGGCCACTTCGCTCCGTAGCCAACCACTATGGGCGGAACGGCATTCTTGACACCACCGACCACGCCCTCGGACGCTACGAGCGAACCCGCGACGCGTGCATACGATCCTCTATCACGGCAATACGTGCGAGTCCTTGCTTGTGGGTCGTGATGCGCGCTGAGCACTCGGCAGGTGCCCTCCCGGTGCCGGTGGCCCTCGAGAGTGACCCCAACGACCGGCTACTGTCCCGATCATGTTGGGTCGGTTGCGCCGGATCCCGGGGCATCTGCGGCCACGCAGGTTGCGGCTGTATGGAGTCGGGAACGGTAAGTCGGGTACGACCACGCTTGCACAGATGTTCGATTCCTTTCGTGCTGCCCACGAGTTGGATCTTGCGCGTCTTCGGCCCGTGGCGGCTGCGGTGGTCGAGGGGGAACTCGAACCCGACTCCCCGGAAGTACGCGCGATGCTGCGGCGCCGCAGCTGGCGTTTCAACCTCGAGGTGGATAGCGCGAATCACTTGACGCCCTTCGCGGGGACGCTCGCCGATCTCTACCCGGACGCGAAGCTGGTGTTGTTGGTGCGAGACTGCTTTTCGTGGCTCGACGCCAGGGTCGAGTGGGATCTGAGGTTTCCCCCAACCGACGGAACCGAGCGGCTCGCATGGCACGCAGCGCAATTCACGCGGTACGACGCCGTGTTCGGGTCCGAGGAGGCGGTGCTTCGCGATGCACGGTTGCGGCCGCTCGCGTCCTACCTGCGACGGTGGGCCGAGGCGACCGAGGGGGTCCTCAGGGACGTTCCCGAGGACAGATTGCTCGTCGTGCGTACCGAGGATCTGGGTCAGTCGGCGGAGCTGTTGGCCCGGTTCGCAGGTATCCCCGAGTCGACCGTGCACCCTGCGCACGCGAACCGCAACGACAATCGAACCGGGTTGCTTGGAAGAATCCCGGCGGCCTTCGTGCTCGCGCGGGCTCAGGAGCACTGCGCGGGGCTGATGGAGCGTTATTGGGGGCCTGAGTGGTCTCGTCTGACCGCCAGGCTCGCGGACAGAAGCGCACTCTGAGTCAAGGGCGTTCCCCGGCACGGGCCTCGCCGTGGACCAGATGGTGCGACAAGGGGTCACGGCACTGCGTGCAGGCGTCCCCTCCCGAACCTCGTGACAAAATCGACTGGGCGGGGCTGACGGGACCCCCGGATAGTGGTCGACCTTTCGTGAGAGTCCAACGTCCAGCATGCTGGGCAGGTGGACATCACGATGAAGCGGAAGCGACACACGCCGGAGCAGATACTCCCCAAGTTGCGCGAGAGCGATCGGATGCTCAACGAGGGCAAGGACCTGACCGAGGTGCTGCGACATCTTCGAGGTGTCGGAGTCGTCGTGGAACCGGTGGCGGAACCAGTACGGCGCGATGAAAGCCGACGAGGTGAACCGGTTGCGTGAGCTTGAGCGCGAGAACGCACGGTTGAAGAAGATCGTCGCGGACAAGGCGCTTGAGATCGACATGCTCAAGGAGTTGGCTGAGGGAAACTTCTGACCCCGGAGCGACGCCGGCGGGCGGTGTGCCGCCTCGAGGAACGTTTCGGAGTCTCGGAACGGCTCGCGTGCCGGGTGGCGGGGTCAGCATCGATCAAGGCAACGCAAGTCGCGTGCAGGGCGCGACGAGGGCTTGAAACGGCCGCCGCAACGGCCTCGCGGGCGTCGTCGCGTTCGTCCTGACAGCAGCGAGCGGCTGCGGGCACTGCGACCGAATCACGTGTGGCCGATCGACCTTGAGTTCGACGAGACCGCGGACCAACGGCGCTTGAAGCTCGCGAACATTGTCGATGAGTGCACGCGTGAAGCGCTGGCGTTGCGTGTCGGCGGTGCTGCACCGCGGAGGATCTCATCGTCGAGCTCGAACGCCTCGTCGACGTCTACGGCGCGCCGAGCCTGTTCCGTTGCGACAACGGCACCGAACTCACCGCCGACGGGCTGCGCGACCGGTGTCGGATGTCGCGCATCGGGATCAGCTACATCGAACCCGGCTCGCCTTGGGAGAACCCCTACGTCGAAAGCTTCAACGGCCGTGTGCGCGACGAGCTGTCGAACATCGAGGAGTTCGGCTCGCTCGTCGACACGCAAGTCGTTGTCGAAACGTGGCGGATCGAGTACAACACCTACCGACCCCGCGGCGCCCTCGGCGGGCTCACCCCCACCGAGACACGCTCCACATGGACCACCGAACACCAACCAGCACTCTCACGACAGCTGGACCACCAAACGGGGTCCTCTCAGGGCGACTGCGCCGGTCGCGACGGGCGGTCCGTCACCACGTCACCACCGTGACCGCCGGTCGGAAAGGCCCGCAGGTCACGGCCCCGGACGCTATTCCGGCACCCACATGTCTCGACCATCGACCTGGCCTTGGTATTCGTCGACGTCGGAGTTCGCGGCGGTGAGGAACCAGTTCTTCGGGTCTATCACGAGGTCTCGGGCCGGGTCGTCGGCCTCACACCACACCGTGATTCGGATTGCCTGGCTGGCCCGTCTGAGACGCAAGAATCCGACGGAGTGCAGGCGCGCGGCGACGTGGGCGTTGAGGGTGGGGCACAACACGGCGGAGACGTGGTGTGCCCGAGCGACTCGGACCGCACACGCGAACAGCGCGGCGAGGTCGCGGGGTGCGCCCAGATAGTCGACGATCGTGAACGCGGCGTCTCCGTGCCAGCGCCTCGGCCGCAAGACGAAGTACCCCGCCACTCGCTTCCCCCGCAGGACATACCAGCGGCGGTAGTCGTCGCGGTTGGGGCATTCGTCGAAACGCCACCGTAACCACGTCGCGTCGCGTCGGCTGATCACCGGATAGAACGACGAAACATCACGCCAGATCGCATCAGCGCGTTCATCGAACGCGTCGACCGCCACCGGATCCGCGCCCACGCTGCGCAGCTGGCTCATGAGACCCCCCAGGGGGCCGGCCACCGGTATCAACGGAGCGGCTGCTCGCAGCCTCGGCCGCGACGTCACCGCTTCTCGGAAGACTCCGCGGGCATCGATCAGATGGACATACACCGGGACCGTGCCCATCGGCGTTGCATCGTTGCGGAGCGAAAGGCGATATCCCTGAGGGGTCGAGCCCACCGAGAATGAGATCCGATTTCCCGCCCGAATCGCCTCCGTCAGCGGGCCCGCGACACCCTTCCCGCGCCATGGCGGGTCCACCATCGTGTCGACGGGAGAATGTGCCTGGCACTCGTCATCGCCGAGTTTGAGCCGGCACGGAATCGAGGCCCGGGTCCCCACGATCGAGCCGTCCCGCCGCGCGATCCAGATCGCCAGCGCTCCCGGTGGACGTCCAGCGGGGTTCTGCCCAAAAAGCCACCGCGCACGCGCCGGATCCGCCACGGGACTGCCTTCGTCGTACATACGCCGCCGGAAACCCAGCAACTCATCCAATTCACCATCCGTACAGCGCGACACTCCCTCGCCGAAGTCATCCGATACGGACATGAGCGCTCCCCGCTTAGCGAGACGGTACCAACGCTGGGGACTGCTGTCGGTTCGGTGACTCGTGACGTGTGAGGAGTCCTCGCTGGAGGGACGATCAACATGCCGAAGGCATTCCCTGTCGAGTTCCATCACGATGTGGTGGCGGCGACCCGCAAGGGTGAGGCACCGTTGTCGTAGATCGCCAAGGATTTCGGGATCTCGGAGTCGTGTCTGCATCGCTGGTTGACGATCGCCGACGTTGATGACGGGATCCGTCCCGGGTTAACGGGCGCCGAGTCGGCGGAGTTGCGTGAGTTCAGACACCGAGATCTCCCGGGAGACGATCAGCAAAATCACCGACGGCATCGTCGACGACATGCTCGCTTGGCAGCATCGGGCCCTCGATCGGGTCGATCCGGTGTTGTTGATCGACGCGATCGTGATCAAGGTCCGCGACTCGCAAGTCGCGAGCCGGCCGGTCTACGTGGCGATTGGTGTGAACCTCGACGGCGAACGCGACGTGCTCGGCCTCTGGCTCGGTCCCACGGGCGGTAACGGCGCGAAGCAGTGGATGACCATGCTTACCGAGCTCAAGAACCGCGGCATCGCGGAAGCACTGATCGTCTGTTGCGACGGGCTGAAGGGACTGCCAGACGCGATACGGGTGACGTGGCCGGACGCGACGGTGCAGACGTGTGTCGTGCACATGGTGCGGAACTCGCTGCGTTACGCGTCGAAGAAGCGCTGGGGCGCGATCACCCGTCAGATGCGCAAGATCTACGAAACGCCGACTGTCGCCGCTGCCGAAACTCACTTCACCGAGTTCGCCGAGCAGTGGCGCGACACCTACCCGGCGATGATCGCGTCGTGGCAGAACGCGTGGGGCGAGTTCGTGCCGTTCCTCGAGTTCCCCATCGAGCTCCGCAAGATCGTCTACACCACCAACGCGATCGAGTCGTTGAACGCGAGGTTCCGAAGAGCAGTCCGTCATCGTGGGCACTTCCCGAACGAACAGGCCGCCATGAAGGTGCTCTACCTCGTCGCGACGACGAGACGCCCGAACTGTGAAAACATGACCGGCAGAATCAACGGATGGAAGAACATCCTCAACACGCTCACCGTCCATTACGGCGACCGCATCACAACCAATCACTGATGACGATCACGGCCAGTTGCACAGAAATTCTGACAGACCCTCCTAGGACGTGTCGGGCTTCACGAGGAAGATCGACCAGCGGTCACGGTCGAGTACGCGCGCCAACGCCGCGAGGAGCGCGCGGTCGGCTGGTTCGAAGCGGGGACGCGGAACTTGGCGCTTGAGAACCGCGAGCTGCTGGCGCAACACGAGGATCTCGGCACCTTTGGACCGATCCCTTCGACTACGCAGCACCAACAGGTCGATGAATAGCCGGACGAGACGGTAGAAGCGGGCCACGCGTTGATCCTGATCGACGCCAGGCGAACCAATCAGACTGGAGCGCGAAGCCCCAGGTCAACGCACCGCACGAGTATTCGGCACCCACAGGTTGGTGACCGGCGCGTCGTGGGTCGACATCGAAGCGTTCCTCAAGTTCGCGGTGTCGGACACGACGTTGCGTGCACGACGCGACGAGTGGATCGACGCGGGCGTGTTCGACGAGCTCGTGACCGAGGCGCTAGCTGCGTTCGATCGGATCATCAGTCTCGATCTCGGCGACGTCGCGCTCGACGGGGCGCTGCACAAGGGCACCCTGCGGTGGTGAATGAACCGGCCAGAATCCCTGTGATCGCGCCAAGCTCGGATGGAAGTGGTCGGTGGCGTGTGATCGCCGCGGCATCCCGATCGGGTGGGCGATCGACGGCGCGAACCGCAACGACGTCCGCATGCTCGAACCCACTCTCAACGCCGTCGCCGAACAAGGCCTCCTCGTCGATGTCGACGTTGCACCTCGACCGCGGCTACGACTCCTCGGCGCATTTGGGAACCAGCTCAACGCCACGATTCAGACGCCTCATGGATGGCTGATGCACCTGGTGAACGTCGTCTTCGTAATCGGGTTCGTGCCCGCTGCTTGGTTCGTGCTCGCCCGACCAGTCATCCAGCGGCTTCCTGGACGCCCGGAGGCCGCATTGCTGGTGGGGGGCGCACGGGTCGTAGGGATCGTACAACTACCACTGACCGTGTTCTCGGGCAATGACATCGCGAGAATCGCTGCACACGGAGCCGGGTTCTCATCGTTGCGACATTCGCTGCAGTCGCATGCGCGGGCTGTGATGTGCTGTTGGTGGCCCTCGTCTCGGGATCCGTGCTGCTCTGGCGGCCATGGATCACACTCTCGGGGCCGATGAAGCATTACTTGCAGCTCTATGCGCCGCAAGCAGCCCCTCATGGTGTCCGTGACGCCGCGATCTGGGTGGCGGTGTCGGCACTCGTCTGCCTTATCGTCTCTGTCGGGGTCCGATCATTGAACCCAGATGCCATAGCGATCGCGCAGTCAGGCCCATAGGCAGCCCGACGCTCTTGGGATCGCCCGAAGGAAGGGCTATGACGGTGTCGAATGGCCTCGGCGAGGGAGTGTCGCGCTGTACGGATGGTGAATTGGATGAGTTGCGGGGTTTCCAGCGGGGCATGTACGACGAAGGCAGTCCCGTGGCGGATCCGGCGCGTGCGCGGTGGCTTTTTGGGCAGAACCCCGCTGGACGTCCACCGGGAGCGCTGGCGATCTGGAT
>Ga0075021_10001382_pt1 | contig 12415 bp, 15 predicted proteins | sample ColStrG_CSR_2012_FD_72749 | JGI IMG/M metagenome (GOLD analysis project Ga0075021, IMG submission 72749) | Freshwater sediment microbial communities in response to fracking from Pennsylvania, USA - Cold Stream Run_MetaG_CSR_2012 | ecosystem: Environmental > Aquatic > Freshwater > Creek >...
GCCGGCGAATCCTCCCCACATCATTCTGAACGGGCCCGATCCCGGTGACCTGGGCGGTGGGGAAGAAGCAGAAGCGGTATTGGACACCAGTTGGGCAGGCGCTTTGGCCACGGCTGCCACTGTGGATCTCATTGTTTCGCAAACCACCCATTCCACCGACGGCGTAGACCTTTCTGAGATCTATGTCATCAACAACAACCTTGCCAACGTCATGACAGAAAGCTTCGGCGCCTGTGAGGCGGCGTTTACTCCGGCCCAGGAGGCGTTGATCTCGTCGAATGCCCAGCAGGCGGCGGCCCAAGGCATCAGCTTCACGGTTTCTTCTGGCGACGCTGGCTCGGCCGGTTGCGACCTCTTCAATATCGAAGAAACGGCTGGTGGCCCGATTTCACCAAACGGTTTGTCCTCCACGCCCTATACCCTCTCCGTTGGCGGTACGCAATTCAACGAAAATGGCGCGCCTTCCCAATATTGGCGTGCCAGCAATACCCCCAACCTCGGCTCCGCGCTGTCTTATATTCCAGAAGATGTTTGGAATGTCAACTGCCTTGGACCGGTTTGCGGCAACGCTGGCAGGATTCTGGCCAGCGGCGGCGCACCCAGTCAATATTTCTCCAAGCCGTCTTGGCAGAGCGGCGTCACTGGCATTCCCGCCGACGGCATGAGGGATACGCCCGATGTGTCTCTGACGGCCGCCGGCCACGATCCGTACATCGTGTGCCTTGCTGGTTCTTGCAGCGGTAGTGTCGGATTTTTTTATACCGTCTATGGGACTTCGGCTTCCGCACCCGCATTTGCCAGCATCATTGCTTTGATTAATCAGAAGACCGGAACGCGTTTAGGCCAATTGGCCCCACGGCTCTACGCTCTGGCTTCCGCCCAAAATCTGAACGGTTGCAACGCATCGAACACTGGCTCGCTGCCGGCCGCCAATTGCATTTTCAATGACGTTACCGTCGGCACCAACGCCGTCCCCGGCGAAGCCAACTACAATACCCCGGCCGAGACCTTTCCAGCCAAGGTTGGCTATGACCTGGCAACCGGGCTGGGTTCCGTCAACATCGCCAATCTTGTCAATGCCTGGGGAGGCGGCCCCGTTTCCGCAGTTCCCATTGCAGCGCTCTCGCCAACCTCGCTCACGTTTCCGGTTCCATCGGGCGGCGCGCCTCAAGTTGTGACTCTCAGCAACACCGGCAACGCGGCGCTCAGCATAACCAATATCGCCGTCAGCGGAGCAAATGCTTCGGATTTCGCCGCTTCGCATAACTGCGGAACGGTTCTCAGCGCCGCTGGATCTTGCGCCATTTCCGTTACCTTCAATCCAACCGCCAGCGGCGCCCGTACCGCGAGCTTGATTGTTACCGACAACTCAGGCAACGCGCCGGGATCTACCCAAACTGCCGGGCTGACCGGAAACAGCGCCGCCGCTCCAGGCGGTAGCGCCAGCGCCGCTTACCTCGGTACGGATGCCTCCACTCAGGGCACTTGGACAGGCAAATTCGGGGTTGACGGTCAACTCATCGCCAACGGCGCGAGCAATGCTCCTGCCTACGCTACCGTGGCCTTCACCTCTGCCTCCACTTGGACCTGGACTCCCTACACCACCGAGCCGCGCGCGGTACAAACCTCAAGTGGTTCGTCCACTCGAATCGCGTCGACTTACTACTCGGGCGGCTTCACGGTAGATGTGAATTTGACGGACGGCAACGCCCACAAAATCTCGTTGTACCTGTGCGATTATGATCGCGCGAGCCGCGCGGAAACTGTTTCCATCCTCGACGCTAGCAGCAAAGCCGTCCTCTCAACGCAGAGTTTCTCGTCTTTCGCCGGTGGCGTTTATGGCATGTGGAATATCAAGGGTCACGTTCAAATTCAAGTGACCCGCAACGCCGGAATCAACGCGCTGGTCAACGCGCTCTTCTTTGACACGGCTGGCTCCGGCTCTACACCGCCTGGCGGAAGCACGGCGGCCGCAGCGTATGCCGGCCCCGACACTGCCACCCAGGGTAGTTGGACTGGAAAATATGGAGCCGATGGCCAATTGATCGCCAACGACCTCAATAACGCTCCCTCCTACGCAAATGTCGCCTTCAGCGGTAACTCCACTTGGACGTGGGCTGAGTCCACCGTTGATCCGAGGGCTGTCCAAGTTGCGAGTGGTTCTTATACCCGTATGTCGTCGACCTACTACGCTAACGGTTTCACCATCGATCTGAACTTGACAGACGGCAACACCCACAAAATCTCGTTGTATTTGTGCGATTGGGATCACGGTGAACGCGCCGAAACCATTTCAATCGTTGACGCTGCCAGCAAAACCGTGCTCTCAACACAGAGTTTCTCGTCTTTTGTGAACGGCATCCACGGGGTATGGAATATAAAGGGTCATGTCCAGATTCAAGTGACCCGCAACGCCGGAAGCAACTCGATCGTAAACGCTGTTTTCTTCAACTGACCATTGTGAGGGCAAAGGCGGGATCGCGTTTCCCAATGCGGTCCCGCGCTTAAATGCAAATGAGATGTGTTGGTGGACGGCATGGGGTTCGAACCCACGACCCCCACGTTGCGAACGTGGTGCTCTCCCAACTGAGCTAGCCGCCCACTTGCGCCGCGAGTGGTGACGCAACAACAGGATAGCATTCTCCGCATGGTCCTTACCGGGCGATGATGAAAAGAAAAAAGGGGAGACATTCCGCCCGGTCGTCAGCCTCGCCCCTGAACGGACACTTTTTTCGTTGCCCTCCAGACCGTGTTTCAATGGAGTGCCTATGGCCTGCGGCCCGCCGATGATGATGAAAAAGTGGGGCAGGGCCTCGCCCTGCTGCGGCCTCGTAGGCCGCACTCTTGGCGCCGTGTAATTTTCTGGGGAGCGGTACGCGCGCCCATCGCTTTCGTCCGTTTTAAGTTTGATAAATGGGTAGACACGGTCCTCATGCAAAAGCGCATGCTAGGATAGCGTTCGCGCACCTATGGTCCTCTCCGATGTCGACATCCGCCGCTATCTCGCCACCGGCAAGATTCGCATCAACCCCGAACTGCCGCCGGAACAGTTCGGAAGTTGCTCGGTCGATTTCCGTTTGGGCTCGGAATTCAGCGTGTTCGAGCACAGCCGCCACGCCTTCATCGACGTGCGCGAAAAAGGCGCCATCCAAGACATCATGCGCACGGTGCGCGTAAAAGACGGCGATCCCTTTGTCCTCCAGCCGCGCGAATTTGCGCTGGCCATTACCGAGGAGAATCTGGAATTGGACGACGATGTGCTCGGCCGCCTCGAAGGCCGTTCGAGCCTGGGCCGCATCGGCATCATCGTGCATGGCACCGCCGGTCTGTTCGATCCAGGCTGGCGCGGCAAAGCGACGCTTGAACTGAGCAACCTGGGCATCATGCCGGTGGCTCTCTACCCTGGTATGCGCATCTGCTCGTTTACTTTTGAGCAATTGTCTTCGCCGGTTTCGGTGCCCTACTACAAGAAAGCCGGCAACAAGTACGCCGGCCAAACACAGCCGCTGGCCAGCCGCTTGACGACCGAAACGAAGTAAAACGTCGGAATCTTGGGTTCGTTCCGTAAAACACCCCTCCATAACCCAACCGTTGCGCCCTGCCGAACGATCCACCATCAAGCCCCAACGTGACAGAATCAATTCTGGAGAAACATTGAATGACATGCGCTGCGGGGCGGCGAGGGCAGCGGGAAGTTCGAGCAGTCGCTTTCGCGAACCTTCTCGCAAAATACCCGGAGCTCCGACCACATTAAGCCTCCGCTTCACCGCTTCGCTCCTCGCTTCCGTCTCATCAAGCAGTATTTTGTCTGCATCTGCATGCGCCTGCTCGGCAAGACTGATCGCTTCCTGCTCGCCCGTATCGAGAAACGAAAGCCGAGGGTCCCCGACCGCTCCGATCCTGACATCAACCCAGGCTGGAAGACATACAATCCATTAGCGGGCAGATCTTGGTACCCCTGGGTCTATTAAAGCCCGGCCAAATAGCGCAGGTAACAAATCGATGTGGCCGAGGTCGATAAGGTAATTCAGCGGGGTTCGCATCCTCTACCGCAATCGTTCGCCGATAGGTGTCTCGAAAGCCTGGCGATGCGCCTGTTAAGGCGGACCAGCCATAATTCAAAAAGACGCCATGCTCTTTCAAAAATTCATCTACTTTTCAGGCGTGTGCCGAGCCCAAGCAGCCGTTTGACCTGGCCGCCTGACAGCTTTCCTGTTCGATAACCTTCTATCGCCAAGCTCTCCAGAGCCACTCGGCTGAGATTGCCTCGTCCGCCTAACCGCGTAGCAATGTCATCTGGCAGGGTGACCGTGATCTGAGTTTCCACCCCGGGCATAGCCGCGGGATAACGTGTTCAATCCCGGCTACTGCGTGCGCGGGAAACCGGCCTGCAAACCAACGCCGCCGCCGTCAAGTACAGCACCAGGTCACGGATTACCAGTGGCTGCCACCTAAGTACCGGCGGCGATAAAAGCAAGCGCCACCGCCAATCCACAAATTGCCCGGTTCGCGCTTCGGTAAACTCGCCGCGAGTTTCCGTCACCGTTGCCGCAAGCATGCTTTTTTCCAGAGCCTGCCGGGTGTGCATGGCTCTATTGCCTCTCGTCCTGCAAAAGCCTATCGAGCAGTTCTTGCGAAACATAGAAATTGGTTTGGCGCAGGCGAGAAAGCGTATCCCCAAGATCCAGCAGACCCTTCCCGGCAGCCAACCGCAAGACGCCAAGAGTGCCGGCGAAATGCAATTTCCGCCTTTCGGCCTCGCGCCTGCCGTCTAACTCGTCAATGATCAACTCACCGGCGCCCAATTCCAATGCCAGGAGAATTATCGCGTTCTCCGGCATCTAGGTCGGCCCTTACCAACTCGGCATCCGGCTCCCGCTCGGGCGCCCGAGTCTTCAAGCCACGCGGGAGGACTGGCGATCCAATGGCGCACCGCCTCCGGAGCACGCTGACTCTTAAGTTCATTGCACACCGTCTCCGGAATCACCACCTGCCCGAGTTGCGGCAGAACGTCTATCTCGCCGATCCGAATCAAGTAGCTGACGGGACCCGTGTCGGCGATGACGATCATCCGACTCGATGCTCAGCGGAAGCTTGGGTTGCCATCAGCGCGCTGTAACGGTCGCCTTCGTGGATATCGTGCTCCAGATCTTCCATGCCGTAGTTCAAGTACACGCCATGTTCTTTAAGAAAGCCGTGGACCTCCATGCGCGTCTCGAAGCCCAGCAAGCGGCGCATCTGGGACTCGCCGAGCAGCTTTCGGCGATATCCTTCAAGCGCCATCGCCTCAACGACGGCGCGTGAGAGGTCGCCGCCTTCGGCAGCGAACGCCTGGGATAGCGCGTCGGGAATCTCGACGGTGATGATCATGACAAATCTTCCTTGTATTATCGCGCAATCACCGTCGTCGCAAAAATTACCGTTCCTTCCCCATCGATAGCCAGCACGGGTTCAAATCCCAACCGCCCTGCTATATCTTGGAATTCATACTCTAAAGAATCCATGTTCGAACAAGCCTTCAAAAACATCGACGACATCCTCCGCAAAGAATCCGGCTGCACCACCGAACTCGATTACACCGAGCAAACCTCCCGGCTCCTCTTCCTCAAATACCTCGATGCCCTCGAACATGACAAAGCCGACGAAGCCGCCCTCGAAGGCAAGAAATACGCCTTCATCCTCGACAAGCCCTGCCGCTGGGACTCCTGGGCGGCCCCGAAATCCAAAAACGGCGAAATCGACCATAACCGCGCCCAAACCGGCGACGACCTCTGCGACTTCGTCAGCCTCAAACTCTTTCCGTACCGCCACGCCTTCAAGCAAAAAGCCTCCGGCCCCAACACCATCGAATACAAAATCGGCGAAATCTTCGACCAACATCGACACCCTCCGTTTCCGTTCCTAATCGGAGAAGCATGAGCTTAGTTAACTCTGCGAAGCCAAAATCAGAAACATGGGCAATGCCGGGCGCAATGTGCCTATGTGCGGGAAACGCGCGTCGCATGCGCTCGAGAATCAGAGTTTCGTTACATTAGCCTATGCCTATTAACGCCGACAAGCCGCACTTGTGGAAGGCTGACACCCGCGCTTCGGTTGACCAATTCAATGAATGGTTCATATTGTTCGCTCCCAAGGCGTACCGCGATACCCGTAAGAAGACCATTGAGAGCGTCGAACAGGGCCTTACTTTGACGCGAGACCTCACCACCCTGACTCCCGGCGTCATCAAAGACAACCCAGGCATTCTGCCGGCCCTACGCATGTCCACCTGCCCACCGCTGGCGCGTGATCGGCTCATCGGACTTGCCGACTCGACCAAGAACTTCGTCGGTTGCCTCGAAAAGGGCAGACTTCCCTCGCTACTGTCCCCGGAGTTGCTCGACATGCACTTAGGCAAGATCACCCGCATTCTCTCGCGGATGCTCGACCTGGATCTTTTCCCCTGGCTTGGAGAGAAGCGCCGTCCTACGAAGGAGGAGCGCTATCGTTCGTCCACAATCGTCGCCGACCGGTTGTGTGGCGCTGTGGCCGAGCCGATCGTTCGCAATGCGCAGGAAAAGCGCCAACTTGCACTCATCGAGAAGTACTTGACAGAGCGCGGTTACAAGCTGAAGACGCATCCCGCCGCGACCCCGCTAACGCAGATGGAGCCAGGCACATTTTCCTTTCGGCTCAATGTCCTGATTAAATCGTCGAGGGCGGAAGCCAAAAGTGTGAAAATCCCGATCGATGCCGTTATCCAACCCAAGAAAGTCAACCTACCTCACCTGCCCGCGCTCGTCGAAGCGAAGTCGGCGGGGGATTTCACGAACGTGAACAAGCGCCGCAAAGAAGAGGCGACCAAAATCAACCAGATCAAGGCGACCTATGGAGAGCAGGTGGTATTCGTGCTATTTCTGTGCGGGTATTTCGACGCAGCTTATCTTGGCTACGAGGCAGCAGAGGGAATTGACTGGATATGGGAGCATCGTATCAGGGATCTCGGCCAGCTCGGACTCTGAAAGTTTCTATGGTAATCACCGCTTCACAAAGCATCGAGGAACGCCGTCAGCGGGAGCAAAAGCGTCTCGATAGCCTCAAGACCGCGCCGGAGCGCAACAAATGGGGGCAGTTTGCCACGCCGCCTGCGCTGGCGATCAGCCTTGCCCGGTATGCGCATGCGCTGATAGGCCAGACGCCGGTACGTTTCCTCGATCCCGCCATCGGTACCGGCTCTTTCTTCTCGGCCCTCTCAGAGACGTTTGGCCAAAAAAACATCGCCGCCGCGACAGGCATCGAACTTGATCCGCTGTTTGCGCAGACCGCTGCCGCCTTATGGGAAGGACAGGGGCTTCAGGTCGTCAACGGCGACTTTACGAAGCAGCCGCCCCCGTCGCATCCATTTAATCTCGTGCTTACCAATCCGCCCTACGTCCGCCATCACCATTTGCAAACGGGAGAAAAGGATCGCCTGAAAGCTAACCTTGCAAGATCGTTGCATCTCGATATCAGCGGCCTTGCCGGGCTGTATTGCTATTTCCTACTGGCTTGCCACGACTGGATGGAAGAACATGGGCTTGCTCTCTGGCTGATCCCCTCGGAATTTATGGATGTGAATTACGGTGTCACCTTGCGCCGCTATCTTACCGACCGTGTAACTCTCCTGCATATTCACCGTTTTTGCCCTACGGACATTCAATTCACCGACGCCCTTGTGTCCTCCGCCGTCGTAGTGTTCCGCAAATCGCCGCCGCCGCCAAGCCATTCCGTCCGTTTTTCGTTTGCCGGGCCGATTGAACACCCGCGGACCGAGGCCCAAATAGCACTCGAAACCATTCGTCAATCGCGCAAATGGACTCATTTCCCGGCCGCCACCAACGTGAGTGGCAAGGGCGAGTTGACGCTGGGAGACGTCTTCGGGATCAAGCGCGGACTCGCGACCGGCTCGAACAACTTCTTCATCCTTACTGATACGGATATTGCGAACTGGCAAATTCCAAGCCAGTTCATGAAACCCATATTGCCGGGTCCCCGCCACCTGACCAATGACGTTATCGGCACCTTGCCAAACGGCGCGCCAGACGTATCGCCGCGCCTTTACCTGCTCGACTGCGGCGAACCGGAAGAGCGCATCAAGACTACTTGGCCGCGCTTCTACGACTATCTCCAGACTGGGCGCGAACGGAAAATTCACGAGGCATATCTCGCCAGCCGCCGTGCCCCGTGGTACTCCCAGGAAGACCGCCCTCCCGCGCCGTTCCTTTGCACATATATGGGCCGCTCTCGCAACGGGAAGAATCCGTTCCGGTTCATCTGGAACCGCTCCCAAGCCACAGCTCACAACGTCTATCTCATGCTGTACCCGCGAGGTCCCTTGCGCGAGGCCCTGAAGCAACATCCCGAAATTCAAGTAAGCGTATTCGAAGCGCTTCAGCGCATCACCTCCGCGCAGCTTGTTTCAGAAGGCCGCGTATACGGGGGGGGCTTGCACAAGATGGAACCGAGCGAGTTGGCCCAAATCTCCGCGCGCCCGATGCTCGACAGCATTCAGACGCATGTCCGAATCGAGGAACAACTTCCTATGTTCACTTGAACTTCAACAGAGGGAACGGGCCTTGCTCGATTCGTCCTTGCACAACATCAGGTCAGCGTCGAAGAACTCGATCAAACCCAAACCCAAACCGGGGACGGACGTTCTCTTGTTTCTCTGGTGCAACAGATGCGCTCTCCTTTCTGAAAAGTCCACGGTCCTACCGCCGCCTCAGAGAATTCGGAATTGATCCCCTGGGCTATTTCGCCGGACAATACAAATGACGGCAAATGGCCCCGACACAAAAACGAATAATCGAAGAGTTCCTCGAGAAGCTTACCGCATGCAATGAGTTCGACGCCGGCCGTCGCGCTCAGCTTCAACGCCTCCTATTTGCCGGCGGGAAGGTGAAGCCCGACGATCTAGTCAAAATCTTTTCAACCGACTTTGGAGACCCACCCAAGTGTTAAAGCTCGAATCGCTCCACATCGAAGAAATGAGGGGCATCCGAAAGCTCGTGACGCCATCCAATTCGGTCTCACCGGGCAAATCGGGCGTCTTACCGGGCAAGGCTCAAAGAACCTCTCCATTGCCGCGCATGGGCCTCACGTCGACGCGACAAACTCCCCAGGTGCCGCATTCGTCAAACTAAGGGTCTTTCTTACTAGAATCAGAAAATTCGCAACCATAACCCGCTCGGCCTCTTCTCCGAAAAAGCCAAAAATTGAGCCTCCCGACACCGATGTAAAAGATGAGCTCGCCGAAATCGCCAACTACCCGGAAATCGCCCTCTCCCGGCGCGAAATCCTCCGCTTCATTGTTGTAGAAGCATCCAAACGCTCTGAGGAGGTCCAGGCACTCCTGAAACTCGACGGGATTGGGCAAGTCAGACTTGCACTCCACGCCGCTCAGAAAAGACTTCAACGCCAGGATCAATACGAGGCCACGCAGGTGCAGCTCCAAAAGGAAGCGTTGGAACGGCACCTTCAGACTCCATCGCTAAGCATAAAGACGATACTGGACGCGACTAACGCCCGCCGCGCAGCACTCGGCCTTCCGGCCCTTACCGAACTGACCTCAGCCACCAAACTCGACGATGGCCTCTCAGCATCCGCCACCAATCCAGCGTTGAACAAAGAATCGGCCCTGCAAGACCTTGAGGCCTTCTCCAGCGCCGCAGCCGCTCTCCCAAATGTGGCAGCCGAAGAAACCGCGAACATCGTTTCTCACCTTCGGAGATTGGAGGCCGATCCGCCGCTCCTTGTGGCTCTCCAACGGCGCTCCCTTATTGAGAAAGGGCTCGATCTGGTTGACGGCCCCGAGTGCCCTCTTTGCGACACCCCATGGCCAAGTGAACAGCACCTGCGCGATCACCTGAAGCTGAAACTGGCCAAGTCCGAAGAGGCACAACAGATCCTCGGCTCGCTTTTAAAGAATGGAGCGGCCATTGCGGCCAAGACGATGGCGGTGATCGCGCTGCTGGCGCAAATCCAAAAGATTGCTCAAGAGCAACAAGAGAACCGGTATGCACAGCTATTGACTTCGTGGAAAGCGAGTCTGGAAGAGTTTCAGTCTAAGCTCTCAACCTTCGACGGTTTGGTCGATATAAAGGATAGGCTGGAAGCCGACGGGCTGTCAGCGCCGTCGGATCTGCTTGGAGGTTTGCAAGCTCTAACCCGGAAGGTTAGCGCCATCCCCGATCAAACGGCCACGTTCGATGCCCAGACATTTCTCTGGGCCGCGCAAACTCGTCTGTCCAGCTACCAGACCGCAAAGCGTAAGCATAGCGACGCGGGAATTGGCCTCAAGCGGGCGAAGATTTCCTATGACACTTACTGTGAAGTTATGGAAGACGAACTGAGCGCCCTCTATAAGGAAGTTGAGGAGGATTTCCGCGCTTTCTATCGCACCATCCACGGGGATGATGAAGCCGAGTTCACGACACAACTAGCTCCTACGGAGGGCAAGCTCGAACTCGGCGTCGATTTCTACGGGCGAGGCCTGTTTCCGCCGACTGCTTATCACAGCGAGGGACATCAGGACAGCATGGGTGTTTGCCTTTATCTCGCGCTAATGAAGCGCCAATTGGGAAATGATTTTGCGCTTGCGTTACTCGATGACGTTGTCACCTCAGTGGATTCCGGCCACCGCCGCAAGTTCTGCACCCTGTTGAAAGAACATTTCCCAAACGTCCAGTTTATCGTCACCACGCACGAACGTCTCTGGGCCGAACAACTGAGATCGGCGGGCCTCGTCTCCTTCAAAACCTTGATCGCCTTTCAAAATTGGACCGTTGACGACGGCCCGTTAGTCGAATCATCGCGCGAAATGTGGAGTGAAATAGACGCGGCATTGGCAAAAGGAAAAGTATCAGAATCGGCCGCCATGCTCCGCCGTCATCTTGAGCATGCTTTCCGGCAACTCGCCCATACGCTTGGCGCTCGACCGCAGTTTCATGTGGATGGAAGCTACGAACTGGGAGATCTGAAGGACAGTGTGCTGGCGCGCATGAACGAACTGTATGGAAAAGCTGCGGAAGCTGCCCAATCGTGGAACGATTTAGAGGAGAAATTGAAAGTGGAAACCCGCAAGGCTTCATTTTGCAAGGCGAAGGTTCTGTTGAGCGCTGAACAATGGACGGTGAACAAAGCCGTCCACGACAACTCTTGGGCCAATTTCTCCAAAAACGATTTCCAGCCTGTCGTCAATGCCAGCAGGTCCCTACTCGCGTGCTTTAGGTGCGATCGATGTGAATCCTGGCTGTCCGTGACACCGCGTAGCGGTAGGGAAGCATCGCTGCGATGTGATTCTTGCGGGACCGTCCATCTCAACTTCACAGCGAAGCCAAAACAGTCCTCTGCCGGCGGATCGCCCTGACTCGAGCTGGCGTAGCGGGAATAGCCGCAACTCGCCGAGTGGAACCGGCTAAGCTAAGCTTAGTGTCGGCCAAAACGCCATGAAGACCTACACATTTAAAGTCGTCGTGGAACCGGATGAGGATTGCTGGCGTGCTTACTGCCCTGTTCTAGAGGAATACAGCGCCACCTGGGGTCGCACCAGGGAAGAAGCTCTGAAGCATATTCATGAAGTCGTGGAGATGATTGTCGAGGAATTGCTGGAAGACGGAATACCGGTCCCGGAAGCGCCGGTCAACGGCATTGAGGTCTTCGACGATACCCGCGTAGCGGTTGCCGTCTAAATAGGTGGCCATCGACTACCGTCGGCTAAGAAGCGTTACTGCTCGCGAAATCGTCAACGGCCTTTTGGCCGATGGTTTTGTCCTCCGCCGCCAAAAAGGGAGCCATCAGCGCTATCAACACGACGATGGCCGCGTGACCGTCAGCTTTCACGCAGCTTCCGATTCGTTTCCCATCGGCACGCTCAAGAACATGATTGAGCGGCAGGCGAAATGGACGAAGGAAGATCTGGAGCGGCTCGGGCTCGCCAAATAAAACCAGTCACTAACCCCAAAATCTATATTCCTCTTAAATCCAATAACTTACAAACCTCCTCCTTCCTCGCCCCGCCGCCCCACGGCGAAAATCGTCTACATGAGCAACTCCTACGCCCCAAATTTGGCTTCGTTCCGTAAAACGGCCCTGCATTGCCAAATCGCTTCATTGGGTTCGTTCCGTAAAACGCGCCCATGCCGCCGCCATTTGGGTTCGTTCCGTAAAACGGCCCATTCCCTGCTCAAACTGGGTTCGTTCCGCAAAACCCATAACCAACCGTCCCGCGCCGCCGAACTATTCTCCATCACGCACCGTCATTTCGCTCCGCAAAAAACGCCTTTTCTTCGCCCCCGCCGCGCGAATTTAATGCTCCAACCGTGCGAACTGGCCACCATTACCCCCAATACTCTAAAACGCTTAACCGACTGCGATACAATCGCCACGGGACAGGGAG
>Ga0075021_10001383_pt1 | contig 12414 bp, 14 predicted proteins | sample ColStrG_CSR_2012_FD_72749 | JGI IMG/M metagenome (GOLD analysis project Ga0075021, IMG submission 72749) | Freshwater sediment microbial communities in response to fracking from Pennsylvania, USA - Cold Stream Run_MetaG_CSR_2012 | ecosystem: Environmental > Aquatic > Freshwater > Creek >...
GCGCACCACTCCGACGCCTCGTCCTTGACCCAACCAAGGACTACCAGCGCATGCCCTGACGGGAATGTCCTGGTCTACGATGTCCTGACACACCGGTCTCCGATGTCTCGCGACATCACAAGAGCGGAGGGAGTGGGATTCGAACCCACGGAGGCTCGCACCTCACGGCTTTTCAAGAGCCGCGCATTTGTCCGCTCTGCCATCCCTCCGGGCGTGTGCCAGGGTAGCCGGCGGTCGCCCCGGCCATGGGGGGTCAGAGGTCCCGGCCCGGGGTGACTTCGTCCAGCAGGCTCTCCACCCAGGCCGCCGCCTCCCGCGTCGAGGCTTCGGCATCCCGCCTGATGGCGGGCCCGGACGGTCCTGCAGCCGGATAGGAGCCGAGGAACTTCACGCCGGCCAGTTCGGCATGGAGGTCGCGAAGGCAGTGCCTCACCACCGCGTCGGCGATGTGGCCGGCGAAGTCGATGATGAAGCAGTAGTCACCCAACGCCTTCTTCGTCGGTCGTGACTCGAGTTTGCTGAGGTTGATGTTGCGGGCCGCGAACTGGCCGAGGATGGCATGGAGGCTGCCGGGATGATCGGCACTCTGGAAGCAGACGATGCTCGTCCGGTCGTGCCCGGTCGGTGCCGGGATGCCGGATTTGGCCACGGAGACGAAGCGGGTCTTGTTCTCGGGATGGTCTTCCACGTCCTCGACCAGGATGTCCAGGCCGTAGAGGGTGGAAGCCAACCGGGGGGCGATGGCCGCCGTCGGGCGGGCCGTGAGCACCGGGTCCCGCTCGCCCAGCATCCGGGCGGCCTCGGCCGTCGAGTTGGTGGCCAGGGTCTCGGCCGACGGGAGCTTCTGGGTGAGGAAGGTGCGGCACTGGGCCGTGGCCATCGGAATTGACGCCACCCGCTCGATGTCTCCCAAGGCGGTGCCGGGCGGGGCCATCAGGTGGAGGTGGACGTCCAGCACCACCTCGCGTTGGATGCGCAGGTCGAAGTCGAAGACCAGGCTGTCGATGATGTCGCGCACTGTGCCTTCGATGGCATTCTCCATCGGCACGAAGCCGAGGTCGATCCCGCCCTGCTCCACGGCGTCGAGGACCTCGGCCAGGGAACCGAGGGGGAGGATGTCGGCCGCGGCGTAGTCGTCCTCACCGAGGAGCGCCTCCTCGGTGAACGTGCCCTCGGGCCCGAGGAACCCGATGCGCAGTGCCCGTGCCCGTGAGCTGCCTGGAGGTGCGTTGGCGGCCATACCCAGGCAGGATAGTGAACACCATGGACGAACCCGCGCTGCAGCGCCTGCTGGCCGACGTGCGCTCCGGCGCCTGCTCACCCGACGACGCCGTGCACCAGCTCCGAAGGCTCCCCTTTGCCGACCTGGGATTTGCCAGGGTCGACCACCACCGCAGCCTGCGCCTCGGCCTCCCCGAGGCCGTCTACGGGCAGGGCAAGACCCCGCGGCAGTGCGCGTCGATCGTGGCGGAGATGCTGGGGGAGGGTGCAGGGACGACCGGCGGTCCGGCCGCCGGGGGGCCGGTGATCCTGACCAGGGCCGATGCCTCCCAGGTGGAGTTGGCCATGGCCGGGCACCCCGAGGGGGTCCGCACCGGCACCGGGATGGCGACCGGGGCGGACCGGGTCCGCGGGGAGCTCTCCGTGGTGGTGTGGCGGCCGTCGCCCCGCCGACCGGCTCGCACGCTGGTGGTGACGGCCGGGACCTCGGATCTTCCCGTGGCCCGCGAGTGCGAGGCCACGCTGACCGCCCTCGGGCTCGGGCCCACGCTCCTCGCCGACTGCGGGGTGGCCGGGGTGCACCGCCTGCTGGCCTCGGCCGAGGAGCTCGCCGATGCCGACGCGGTGGTGGTAGTGGCCGGGATGGAAGGCGCACTGGCCAGTCTCGTCGGCGGCATCACGCCGGCCCCGGTGGTGGCCGTGCCCACCAGCACCGGCTACGGGGCGGCCCTCGAGGGCGTGACGGCACTCCTGGCCATGCATGCCTCCTGCGCGGCGGGAGTGGCCGTGGTCGGGATCGACAACGGGTTCGGCGCCGCCTGCGCCGTCGCCCGGATGCTCCCATGAGCACCCCGAGCCCCCTGGACATCGCCAGACCTGTGAGCCCGGTGGGGGCCGACCCGGCCCCGGCTCCCGGTCGCGCCCGCTCCGTCGCCTGGTTCCACTGCTTCGCCGGCATCGCCGGGGACATGGCGCTCGGCAGCCTGCTCGACGCCGGCGCCGACCTCGACGAGGTCCTGGCCCTGCTGGAGCGCCTGCCCCTGGCCGGATGGACGCTCGAGGTCCAACCGGTTCTGCGAGGCGGCATCGCCGCATCCCGGGCCCTGGTCTCCGTCCACGACACCGTGGTGGTGCGCACCCACGCCCACATCGTCGGGCTGATCGAGGAGGCCCGCCTGCCCGACCGGGTGGCCGGCCGGGCCCTGGCCACCTTCGCGGTGTTGGCCGACGTGGAGGCCAGGCTCCATCGGCGGCCGGTGGACCAGGTCCACTTCCACGAGGTCGGCGGGCACGACACCATCGTGGACATCGTGGGCACTGCCGCCGCGCTGGAGGTGCTCGGCATCGACGACGTCCGGGCCAGCCCAGTGGCGACCGGGCTGGGAATGGTGCGCGCCGGCCACGGCATGCTGCCCAATCCGGCACCGGCGGTGGTGGCGCTGCTCGAGGGCATCCCCACCTGGGGCCGGAACGTCCCGGTGGAGCTCACCACGCCGACCGGGGCCGCGTTGCTGGCCGCCCTGTCCTCCGGCTTCGGGCCGATGCCCCCGATGCGCGTCACCGGGCAGGGTTTCGGGGCCGGGACCCGCGAACTCGACGAGCTTCCCAACTGCACCCAGGTGGTCACCGGCGCGCGGGTCGACCGGCTGAGCGGTTCCGATACGGGCCGGACCACGGGAGCCGTCACCGGCGCCGACGAGGATTCCGACGCCGGCCAGCCGGTTTCGCTGCTCGAAGCCAACGTGGACGACGCCACCGGTGAGCAGTTGGCCCACGCCATCGGCACCCTCCTCGAAGCTGGGGCCCACGACGCCTGGTTGACCCCGGTAGTGATGAAGAAGGGACGTCCCGGCTCCGTCGTCCACGTCCTGTGCGACCCGGCGATGATCGCCGTCCTCCGGGATGTGCTCCGTGACACAACCGGCTCGCTGGGGGTGAGGGTGACCGCCGCCGAGCGCTGGCCGGCGGCCCGCCGGTGGGACTCGGTGTCGATCGACGGGCAGCTGATCAGGGTCAAGGTGAGTGCGGGACGGATCAAGGCGGAGTACGAGGACGTGGCCCGGGCTTCCCGGCGCACCGGGCAATCGCTCCGTGAAGTTGCCTTCCGCGCCGAAGCGCTGTGGCGGTATGAGCGCCGAGGCCTGGAAGGTGGCCTGCCGAACGGTTCTGGTGGAACCGTGGCCGAAGCCGGAGAAGTCCGTGCCGCGGTCGATCCGACACTTCGTCCCGGTGGACCGGCAGAAGGTGGGGACGAATCGGCCTGAGCGGCGACCCCCTCCGGGATGCCTCGGCGCCGGCGGTCCTAACCCGACCGGTGCAGCGAGAACCCCTTCGGTCTGGAATCGTCGGGCGGGATCCACCGCCAGCCGTGATCAGCGGGCTCCAGTCGGTGGCGCTGGTGGGTCTTCAGATAGTGGTGCCAGTGACACAGCCTCACCAGGTTGGCCAGTCCGGTCACCCCACCCGCCCCGAACGGCTCGACATGGTCGATCTCGAGCGCCTCGACGGCACCGCAGCCCGGGACTACACAGACCGGATCGCGTTCGACGAGCGCCCTTCTGACCGAGGCCGGGATGGTGCGGCCGGCGTGGGCGACGGCGGTCACGTCCACCCCTTTGGTGACCAGGACGTTCAGGATCGAGTCGACGGCCAGCCGGCGGGCGACCTCCACCGGTATCGGCCCGACGGCGGGTATCTCGCAGATCTCACCGGGCTCGAGGCGACCCCGCACCAGGGCCGCATGGTCCACCCGGACATGGACCGTGGCGGCCGGCCCGCGCCCGCCGCCGCGTTTCCCGCCCACACCATCGGCGCCCGTGGCTTCTGCGGGGTCGGGGGCCCCGCCGTCGCCGGCCAGCAGGACGAGGGCGTCGGCCGCCAGTGCCTTGCGCGGTTCGTCGTGGCCGCAGCGCCTGGCTTCGACGGCCAACCGGTCCGCTCGGGCCGTGACGGCGGCCAGGAGGCGGGCGCCCTCGTCGGGAGTCAGCCTGGCATCGAACCGGACCGCCCCGTCCCCGTCCGTCCAGTTGCGCAGGTACCGCCCTCGGCGGATGGACTCGTAGGTGGTGCTCAGACCGGGGCCGGTGGCCTTGACCCGCCGGCACCGCAGCTTCAACACGTTGAGCGGCTGGTTCTCAGCCGCCTCGACCAATTCCTGCTCCGCCCCCGGTTGGACGATGGCGGCACCGGCGATCTCTTTGACCTGGGTCTCCGACAACCGTCCGTTGCGCACGGCCTCCTCGGTGGCCGGCAGGGCGCCGAGGTGGCGCGCCGCTTCGAGGGCGTTGATGGCCGGCCCGAGACCGGTGCCGGTGGCGGCGGCGAGGTGGGCGGCGGCCGACCGGTGGCCCTTCCTCCGCCAGACATTCGACGACTCCACCCTGCGGGCGGCCAGCATCTTGCCTCCGGCGGCCAACTTCTCGATTTCGGCGAAGACCCCGAGCAGGCGATCGGCGTCCGGACCGCTCAGCCGTTCGGGCTCGAGGTCCGAGAGCGCCGACCGCAGGTCGGCCGCCACCCGCTGGAGTGTTTGGAGTGCCACGCAGCCATGGTGCCAGGGGGGTGCGACGGCGCCGATCGACAGGGGGGACGGAGAGGGTGCGGGCCTGGACCCGAACCGGATCCGATCCGCCGGGGCGCGGGGGCGGCCCCCACCGGCGCCGGCCGCCGACTACCTTCTTCTCAGCCTCGGCGGCGTCCCGGCACTGCTCCCCGAGCTCCTAGAGCCCGCCTTCGAAAGGAAACCCTCCATGCTCCGCTTTCGTCCGTGGTCACTCGCCGTGCTGGCCGCGGCCACCATCGGCCTGGCTGGGTGCAGCAGCGGATCGTCGTCGGGCCCGACCACCTCGGCCACACCGGCCACGACCTCGGCCCCGGTGGCCACGGCGCCGGTGCAGGACCCGTCGCCCGCCGGCACCTTCGGGACCAAGCCGACGGTCACCGTGCCGCCGGGGGCCCCACCGACCCAGCTCCAGAGCACCGACCTGATCGTGGGCACCGGGCCCGCGGCCAAGGACGGGGACAACGTCACCGTGCAGTACGTCGGTGTCGCCTACTCGACCAAGCAGCAATTCGATGCGTCGTGGGACCATGGCCAGCCCTTCTCGTTCACGCTGGGGGCGAGCAATCTGATCAAGGGATGGAACCAGGGAATGGTGGGCATGAAGGCCGGAGGCCGGCGCGAGCTGGTCATCCCGCCCGACCTCGGATACGGCGCCACCCCTCCCGGCCCCGGCATCGCCGCCAACGACACGCTCGTCTTCGTCGTGGACATGGTGAAGATCGGCTGACACCCGATGCCCTCGGTCCCCGAGGGTGCCGACCCGATCAGAGCGAACCGGTGACGGCCAGCATGGCCAGGGCCGCCGCCATCGACAGTGGGACGGTAACCAGGCCGAGCCCGATCGTCCGGGCCACCGGCGCCGTCGATCCGGAGGTGCGGATCGTGCGCCACCACAGGATCCAGGCCAGCGAACCCGTGACGAAGAGATTGGGCCCGATGTCGAGGCCCACCAGCAGCGCGAACGGGTGGGGCGGGACCCGTGCCGCCAGGAGGGATGCGGCGGGCAGGTTGTTGACCAGCACCGTGGATCCGGCGGCTACCGCGGCGGTGCCGACGCCGTCGAGGTGGGACAGGAGGGTGGCCGGGCCCGACCAGGCCCGGCCGAGGGTTCCGAGGGCCACGGCGATGCCGAAGAGCCCGATCAGGACCGGCAGTCCGAGCACCTCCGTTACCCGGTCGAACCGTTCCCGGCCCCTGGCCAGCCGGATGGCGATGACTACGACGCCGACGCCGGCGACCGGCAGCGCCGGTGAGCGGAGGGCGAGCACCAGGACGGTGGCCGCCAGCACCCCGACGCCGCCGAGGCGCCCGGTCACCGGTGCGGCCTCCGTGGGTGGCCCGGGCCCGACCCCGGCGGCCGCCGGAGCCGGGGTCCCCGTTCGCAACGGCCGACGCTCGGCCCAGGCGATCACCGATCCGGTCAGGAGGACCGAGACGGTCCAGGGGAGGGCCATGTGTGCGAGGAACTGCCCCCCCGAGAGGTGGAGGTGGCCGAGGACGATGAGATTGGTGAGATTCGACCCGGGGAGGAGTGTGCTGGCGGCATTCGAGAGCAGGAGGCAGGCGGCCAGCAGCGCCACCTCGCCCTGGCCCCGACTCCGGGCCGCGTAGACGAGGACGGGGGTGAGGAACACGACCGACGTGTCGAGGTTCAACAGCGCCGTCACGACGGCGATGGTCATCGCCGCCCCGGCGAACAGGGCGAATCCGTTGGGGGCCAGGGTGGCCAGCCGGTGCCCGGTGGCGGCGAACAGCCCGTCCTCGTCGGCGACCAGCCCGATCAGGAGCAACCCCGCCACCAGGATGAACGGCGACCAGACCTGGGAGGCAGCGGCCCGGGCACCGGCGCCGTCGAACCCCCAGGCCACCAGGGCGACCGTCCCTCCCAGCGCGCCGAGGGCCCAGCCTCCGAGCGTGATCCAGGCCCGGGTGGAATCCCCGAGCACCTGATGGCGTCGGGGGAGGGGCATCCCCGACAAGCATGCCCCGCCGGGATCGGCTCCGCTAGGACCGGGTGCCGCCCGGAGAAGAGGCGACGACCTCGGGGCCCGCCGTCCAGATCATCAGCCGGCGGCTCTCCCCCGGTGCATCCGGGGAGCGGTCCTCCACCCGGTCGAGCCGGAACCCGAGCCCGGGTGGGATTGCCGCGCTCCTCACGTTCCCCTCGTCACAGCGGATCTCGACCCGGGTGACGCCGTCGAGGGCGAGAGCCGCCCGGGCCAACAGGGTGGCGGCCCCCGCGGCCACACCCCGTCCCGTGCAGTCGACCCGCACCCAGTAGCCGATCTCGAGGGCGCCGGCTCCCACCCGGTCGTGCAATCCGCAGAAGCCGATGAGGGCGCGGGGCTCCGTCCGGCGGGGGCCGCGGATGGCGAACTGGAACTCGCGGCCCTCCCGCCAGCCGGCATCGGCCTGCTGCAGGAAGGCCCCGATCGACGCGGGAGTCGCCGGCTGCTGGGCCCAGGGCATCCAGGGCCGAAGGTGCTCGAGGCTGTCGTTGACCGCCCCGACCAACTCCTCCAGGTCGCCGGCACTCGCCCTGCAGAGGGTGATGTCCCCGCCCTCGAGGTGCTCGTGCGGGCGGTCGGCCAGCCACCGGGTGCCGGAGCCCGGGCCGGGGGTCACGCCGGGGCCCACGCCCGCGCCCACGCCGGCGCCCACGCTCGCGCCCACGCCGGCGCCCACCCGGTCCTCGCGTCGCCAACCGGCACCGGCACCGTGGGGTCGGCGGTGATGGCCATCGGACGCGCTCCCTTCCGCCGGATTCCGGAGTAGCTACGAGTCCTCGGGCGGGGTTTCCAGCGCCCTCCGGTAGACGTTGGTGGTGCGCGGCTCGAACCCCAGGCGCTGGTAGAGGCGATTGGCCGCCTCGCGGCTGGGCCGTGAGGTGAGATCGACGGATCGGGCCCCCGCCGACGAGGCCCGGTGCACCGCCTCGACGACCAGCGACTCGCCGGCTCCCGCGCCCCGGGACGACTCGTCGACCACGACGTCCTCGATCCACGCCCGCAGCCCGGTCGGCACGCGGAAGAGGGCCAGGGTCAGCGATCCGACGATGGCGCCACCGGGGGTGCGCGCCACCAGCAGGACCGATCCGGGCGCCGCCGCGATCTCGGTCAACTCGGCGTGACTGGGCGGGGGCGAGGAGGACGACAGCTGGGGGATCAGCCGGTCGAAGGCCTCGACCAGTTCAGGGGTGATCTCCCCGATCTCGCTGACGGTGATCCCCGGGGGGGAGTCGTCGATCACATCGATGCCGGGGTGGGACGGTCCACGATCACAGGGTGGGAGTGTAGCCAGGGCGGTCAGGCCTTCTCGGGGTCGCCCCGCCAGACGGGAGCCCGCACCGTGTCGTAGAGAACCTCGATGGGGTCTCCCCGCAGGGCGGAGAAGACATGCTTTCCCCAGCGCTCGGCCCCGGCCAGCGGGTAGGGGAGGTCGTCGAGTGGGAACCACCCGACATCGGAGCACTCGAGAGGATGGGCCTTGAGCTCGCCGCCCAGCGGCCGGCACTGGAACACCAGCGAGTAGAGCGGTATGCGGCTGATGCCCGCCCGCAGGCCGTCGAGCACGGCGATGAGCCGGACCACCTCGACCTCGATGCCCGTCTCCTCCTCGACCTCCTTGACCACCACCTCGGATGCCGAGTACCCCACATCGGCCCATCCGGTCGGGTAGAGCCACACCCCGGAGTCGGCTCGCTGCACCAGGAGGATCTCGTCGTTGTCGTTGCCGACGGCTGCGCCGACGGCGACCTTCGGGGTCACGTAGCCGGGCACCCCCTTGCCGACCGACCTCAGCCACTCGTGTACCAGGCCGTCGGCATCCTCGATCCCGTCGGATCCCGCGTCGACGGACACCCGTATGTCGGCGGCGACCCGGAGGATCTCTTCGAAGCGCTCCTGCTCATAGAGGGACTCGGTGAAGCCGAGACCGGTACGGGCGATGCCCGCCAGGGCCTCGCTCCACCGCAGGAGCTGTTTGGTGGAGGGAAGCGGTTCCACCTCCTCGACGCTACCCGCTGACACCGCGGAGTCGCATCCATCAGGCAGAATGGAGCGTGGCCGTACTCGAGGACTGTCGTCACTACGTCATGCAGACCACTGCTCACGAGGAAAAGCTCGAGCGGTGCCGGATGGGGGCCAACGAGCAGCTCCCGTTCGCCTGTCCCGAGGGCTGCCTCTTCTACGAGCCCCGCAAGGTGTCCGGTGCCGGCTGGACGATCCGGACCCCGGAGGACCCGTAGGCCCGCAGGCCCGAACGTCCCGGTTCAGGGCATGCGGCTGGCCACCAACGTGTAGGAGAGCGGGAGCCGGGCGCAGTCGGCCGGCGCCCCCCATTTCCCGGGAGAGCGTTCCACCAGCCACGGGAACTGCTGGAGGACCGTCCAGTCGTGCTCGGTCAAACGGTCGATGCGCATCCCGCGGTCGACGAGGGCGGTGACCACCTCGCCGATCCCGTGGTTCCACTCGTAGGTCAGGCGGTGGGCCAGCCCCACCCCGCCATCGGTGTACGTCTCCCCCGAGTCGTCGACGTAGGGCTCGGGCTCCTCGAAGTAGGAGTACTCGAGGGTCGGCGAGTCGTGGGCCAGCGACCAGGCCACCGGGTGGGACTCGTGCAGGTAGAGCCGGCCTCCCGGCCGGGCCAGTGCCGCCACCTGGTCGGCCCATCTGCCCACGCTGGGCAGCCAGCACAGGGCCCCGAGGCTCACGTAGACCACGTCGAAGGTGATGGGCGCCAACACCTCGGCAGCGTCGTACACGTCGGCGCACACGAAGGTGGCCCGGTCGGCGAGCCCGGCCCGCTCCGCCAGTCCCCGGGCGGCCTCGACAGCGGACGGGGAGAAGTCGAGGCCGGTCACCGATGCGCCGGCCCCGGCCCAGGCCAGCGTGTCGAGTCCGAAGTGGCACTGGAGATGCACGAGGTCCAGGCCGGAGAGGTCTCCGAGGGCCTCCACCTCCCGCACCCTCGGACCGGGACGGTCGGCCAGCCAGCCCTCCACGTCGTAGAAGCGCGACGCGGTGTGGATGGCCACCCGCTCGTCCCAGTTGTCGAGGTTGGCGGCCCGGTGCCGCCCGGTCGGATCGGCCGCCCCGCCGCCGGCGGTCCCGGTCGCCACCGTCAGCTCTCGACCACGTCGCCGAGCAGGTCGACCCGCACCCCTTCTTTCCGCAGCCATTCGAGGGCACGATCGACGGTGGCGGCGTCCCCGTCGAGCTCGCAGATGATCCATCCGCTGCGCTCGCCGACGTCGGCGCGCCGGATGTTGGGGACGATGTCGAACTCCCGGGTCATCCGGGCGATGATCGGCTCGCGCACCAACTCGTCGGGAAAGGTCAGCTTCACCCTGACCCCGATCACCCGGGCCCCCCCGGCGCCGACGCCAGCACCCCGGCCCGCAGTCCGTCGTTGAGGTTGCCGGAGCGGAAGCCGTCCAGATCGAGGGTGACATAGCGGTACCCCGCCCGGTGCACCGCGGCAGTGACCTCCTGGCGCCGGGCCACCACGTCTCCGAGGTCCGCGATCGGGACCTCGATGCGGGCGGTGTCGCCGTAGTGGCGCACCCGCAGCTGCCCGAAGCCCAGCGCCCGGAGGCCCGACTCGGCCTCGGCCACCGAACGGAGCGTCCCGAGGTCGACGGGGGTGCCGTAGGGGACCCGTGACGCCAGGCAGGCCGCCGCCGGCTTGTCCCAGGTCCTCAGGCCGAGCCGCTTCGACCAGGCCCGCACCCCCGCCTTGGTGAAGCCGGCCTCGACCAGGGGGAAGCGGGCCCCCCGTTCGGCCGCGGCCTGCTGGCCCGGCCGATGATCGCCCAGGTCGTCGACGTTGACCCCGAGCACCACCGTCGCCCCGGCGCCGCCGCCCTCTCCGGCCGCCACCGGGGCCAGCGCCTCCAGCAACGAGGTCTTGCAGTGGTAGCAGCGCGATCCGTCGTTGGCCGAGTAGGCCGGGTCGGCCAGCTCCTGAGTGTGGACCTCGGTGAAGCGGAGGTCCCACTCGCCGGCCAGGGCCCGGCAGTCGGCCAGCTCCTCGGGGGCCAGCGACGGGGAGACGGCGGTCACGCACAGCACCCGGTCGGCGCCCAGGGCGTCGGTGGCCACCCGGGCCACGAAGGCCGAGTCCGCCCCCCCGCTGAACGCCACCACCATCGGCCCGATGCGCCCGAGCGCGGCCCGCAGCGCGTCGAGGTCCCCCCCGGAGCCGGGCCCGTTCCCCGCGGAGGCGGGCTCACCCACCGGGGGCTCACCCACCGGGGGCTCACTCATCGGGGCTCACTCATCGGGGGCTCACTCATCGGGAATGACCTGGGCCAACACCGTCTCCACCGGGGCGATCATCCCGGAGAGGAAGGGCCCGAATTCGGCGAAGCGGGCCGAGCCCTCGTCGAAACGCATGGTGTAGACGCAGTCCTTCAGGTCGTCGGGTCGCACCCCGAACAGGGTGACGCCCCACTCCCAGTCGTCGATGCCGGTGGAACCGGTGATCAGCTGGACGATCCGGCCGGCGAAGGTCCGTCCGACGGCGCCGTGCCCGAGCATCATCGCCTTGCGCTCCTCGAAGGGCATCGAGAACCAGTTGGACCCCTCGGCGTCGCCCCGTCGCTTGGACATCGGATAGAAGCAGAACGCGGACATCCCCTCCGGGGGGAGCGTGGGGTAGAGCCGGGTCTGTTTCATCTCCTCCGGCAGCCCGGCGGCGTACTCGGACACCTCGGTCAGCGACACGTACGAGCTGACCACCTCCAGCCCGGCGGTCTGCAGATCGGACTGCAACCGGCGGAGCCGCCAGAGGTCGGCGCCCAGGGCCATGAACCCCAGGTCGGCCTTGTGCCCGAGCATGGCGATCGACACCACCTGGACGCCATCGGCTTCGGCCCGCTTCACCGCCTGGACGACGGCCTGGGGATCGCGCCCCCGGGCCCCGGGCCTGGAGGACGGCGGGGGGACTTTGCAGAAGAGGTGGAGCACGCCCAGCCCGACGGATGGGACGAGGGGCTCGGTCACGCCCGACAGTCTAGGGAATGGAAGAAGGGCGCCCCACCGGGGCGCCCTTCTTCATGATGTCGATCCGCCCGCGGGCGGGCCGGACTAGAAGTCGTCCATCCCTCCGCCGGGCATCCCGCCGCCGGCCGAGTCCTCGGGCTTGTCCACGATGACCGCCTCGGTGGTCAGGAACAGGGCGGCGATGGAGGCGGCATTCTGGAGCGCCGAGCGGGTCACCTTGACCGCGTCGATCACCCCGGTCTTGAACAGGTCCTCGTACTCCCCGGTGGCGGCGTTGAGGCCCTCGGTGGGCTTCTTCAGGTTGCGCACCTTGTCGACGATGACCCCGCCCTCCAATCCGGCGTTGACGGCGATCTGCTTCAGCGGCTCTTCCACGGCGCGGGCCACGATGCGGGCACCGGTGGCCTCGTCGCTGTCCAGCTTCTCGGCGGCGTCGAGCACGGCGGCCTGGGACCGGAGCAGGGCCACCCCGCCGCCGGGGACCACACCCTCCTCGATGGCCGCCTTGGTGGTGGACACCGCATCCTCGATCCGGTGCTTCTTCTCCTTGAGCTCCACCTCGGTGGCCGCTCCGACCTTGATCACCGCCACCCCGCCGGACAGCTTGGCCAGGCGCTCCTGCAGCTT
>Ga0075021_10001384_pt1 | contig 12414 bp, 14 predicted proteins | sample ColStrG_CSR_2012_FD_72749 | JGI IMG/M metagenome (GOLD analysis project Ga0075021, IMG submission 72749) | Freshwater sediment microbial communities in response to fracking from Pennsylvania, USA - Cold Stream Run_MetaG_CSR_2012 | ecosystem: Environmental > Aquatic > Freshwater > Creek >...
GAGGCTCCCACTCCGGCTCGCCGGGAAGCACGATCCGTGCGGTCTCCCCGCCCAGCAGGACTCGCGGCTCCATCGCCACCACCTCGGTGGCGCGGGCGTGCTCGAGCAGCGCCGTCGCCGAGGGGAAGACCGACAGCTGCTGGAGCTGCTTCACCGTCGGGAACGCGAGCGCCATCGTTCCGGCGGCGTAGGAGGCGAGCGCGTCGGGCGGCCGCCACCAACCCCAGTCGACGATCTCCTTCCCGTCCACAGACGGCTCGATGTCGGCCGGCGCCGGGGTCAGATAGCTCCACGTGTCGAAGCGCATGCGCACCTCAGGCGGCGTGATCCAGCGGGCGTACGCGACGAGCTCGGCCTCCGGCGCAAGTGCGATCCCCGCCTCCTCGTGAAGCTCTCTGACGGCCGCCGCGCGCAGGGCCCTGCGTCCGTCTCCGTCGGTGCGATCGACCGCACCGCCGGGGAACACCCAGGCGCCGCCCATGAATCTGGCGCCAGGATTGCGCCTGACGAGCAGCAGCTCGAGCCGGCGCGTGCCGCCGCGGAGCAGCATCACCGTTGCCGCCGGGCGCGGTCGCGTCGGTTGACCGCTGTTGAGCTCGACCGCGGGCTCCGGCAGGGGGGTGCCGGGATCGTCCGCGCGGCCGCCGGCGACCGCCGAGGACGGCTCCGTGCCTGCAGGCCGAGAGGGCTCGACTTCCACTGAGCTCACCTTACGCCACCGACGAGAATTACTGACGGCCTGTCCTGCCGTCCCTCGGCGCTGGGCGGCGCGCGCGTGCGCGCGCCCGACTCACTACCCTCTCCGCCGTGCGATGGATGTGTGAATCCTGCGGATTCATCTACGACCCGGCGATCGGCGACCCCGACGGCGGGATTCCGCCCGGGACCGCATTCGAGGACATCCCGGAGACCTGGTTCTGCCCGGTCTGCGGAGCACGCAAGCGGGATTTCACGCCCTACGAGGGTTAGGGCCCGTAGGGCCCGTAGGCCACCGGCCCAGGTCCAGCCAGCGGTTGATCGGCAGCCCGGCGGCCGCTGTCGAGAGCAGCGCGGGCTCCGGGAGGTGGACGTGTCCGAGCACGTCTACCTCTACGGCTCCCCGCGCGGCGATCGTTTCGCGATTGGAGCGCTCGAGCGGTGTCGGGGCTGCGGGCCATGGCGTCAACACGACGCCCGCCACCTTGAGGCCGCGGCGACGGGCTGCCTCGAGCGTCAGCAGCGTGTGGTTGATCGTGCCGAGCCCCGGTCTTGCCGCGATCAGCAGCGGCAGCGACAGCGCGCGGGCGAAGCGCGCGACATCCCAACCGTCGGCGAGCGGCACCAGCAGTCCCCCGACGCCCTCGACGATCAGCACCTCGTCGTACCCCGCGCTCGCGAGCGTCTGCCGCGCGAGGGCCTCGCAGTCAAGCGTGACGCCGGCCGTGGCAGCCGCCAGGTGAGGCGAAACGGCCGGATCGAACCGCGCCAGGGTCACCTGCTCGATGTCACAGTCTGCGGCTCGAGCGAGCAGCTCGTCATCGCGCGGCCAGTCGCCGGTCGGCGGCGAACCGAGCCCGGTGATCACCGGCTTGCGCGCCCGGACGCGGACACCTTCGGCCGCGAGCCTGGCGAGCAGCGCCGCGGCCAGCACGGACTTGCCCACCCCGGTGTCGGTCCCGGTGATGAACAGTCCGCGAGCCTCACTCCAGGACGACGAGAGCCTCCCCCTCGGAAACCGACTGCCCCTCCTCGCAGAGGATCGCGGCGACGACCCCCGTGTCCTCCGCCTCGACAGGCATCTCCATCTTCATCGATTCGAGGATCACGACGGTGTCGCCCTCTTGGACCGCGTCGCCGACCACGACTTCGATCTTCCACACGGTCCCGGTGATGTGGGCCTCAACGACGGGCAACTGGTGCTGGGTCCTCCTGTACTCGGTTGGCGGCGCTCGCGGAAGGATATTCGGGCGCGCGGGCCCGCAACAGTTTCCAGTTTCCGGATTCCGTCCGACCGGTCCGCTTGACTCACAGGCGATACCCGAGTTGGATCGACTCCAAGGAGAGTTCGATGAATAGCTCGAGCCTGTTCGTGAGCAGCTGTAGTCGCCGGCAGCTTGCGCGTCGGCGCACTGCCGGGCGCTCGTGGCGAGGGCGGTATCTCCGCTGGCGGGAGTCGGGCGGGCGTTGGCGGTTCGTCGGGTTCGTGCTCAGCGGCGGGGTCGATCTCCTGGTGGTGTCGGTCGCGGTCGCCGGCGTGCTGGCGCTTCTGGTCGCTCGCGGCACCGTCTGAGCGCACCGCCCCGAAACGCGGCAGATGATCCTCGCGATCGACCTCGGCACGACTGGCGTGAGGGCGCTCGTGTTCGACGAGGGCCTAGGCGTCGTCGGCTCCGCATACTCGGAGTTCGCGCAGCGGTTCCCGCGGCCAGGGTGGGTCGAGCACGACCCGGACGAGATCTGGAGCGTTGCACAGGCCCTCGCCGGCGAGGCGCTGCGTGGCGCGAGCTGCCCGCCTGGGGGGCTTCAGGCGGTCGGGGTCACCAACCAGCGGGAGACCGTGTGCGTATGGGATCCAGTCTCAGGCGAGCCACTGCACCACGCGATCGTCTGGCAGGACCGTCGAACAGCGGGGCGCTGTGACCAGCTGCGGGAGGCGGGGGTGGAGCCGCTCGTGCGCGAGCGCACCGGGCTCGTTCTGGACCCGTATTTCTCCGCCACGAAGATCGCCTGGCTGCTCGAGCACGTCGAAGGACTGCGCGAGCGCGCTCAGAGCGGTGGGGCGGTGTTCGGCACGATCGACTCATGGGTGATATTCAAGCTGACCGGCGAGCTGGTGACGGACCCGTCGAATGCATCGCGCACGATGCTGTACGACATCGCGCACGGCCGCTGGGATCGAGAGCTCGCCGAACTGCTGGGCGCCGGCGACGCGGTGCTGCCCGAGGTCCGGCCCAGCAGCGGCGTGGTCGCGACCACGCGTGCGGGGGTGCTCCCGGGCCAGCGGCCGCCCGTCGCCGGCGTGGCCGGCGATCAGCAGGCGGCATTGTTCGGGCAGGCGTGCCTGGAGCCCGGGCTCGGCAAGAGCACGTACGGCACCGGGTCGTTCATCCTGCTCAACACCGGAAGCGCCCCGCCGGAGCCCGTGGACGGTCTGCTCGGGACCGTCGCCTGGGGGATCGGGCAGCAGCTCACGTACGCCCGTGAGGCTGCCGTGTTCGTGACCGGAGCGGCCGTGCAGTGGCTGCGCGACGGGCTCGGGATCATCGACACCGCCGCGGACACCGAAGCGCTCGCCGGGTCGATAACCGGTAACGGCGGCGTGTACTTCGTGCCGGCGCTGACCGGGCTCGGCTCACCGCACTGGGATCCGCTCGCGCGGGGAACGATCGTCGGGCTGACCCGAGGCAGCACGCGTGCGCATCTCGTCCGCGCCACGCTCGAGTCAATCGCCTACCAGGTCGTGGACGCCGTTCGCGCGATCGAGCGTGCCAGCGGCATCTCGCTGAGCGAGCTGCGCGTCGACGGCGGTGCCACCGCCAACGCGTGGCTGATGCAGTTCCAGGCGGACGTTCTCGGCGTGCCGGTGCACGTGGCGGAGGTGGCCGAGACGACGGCGCTGGGCGCGGCCTGCCTGGCGGGGGTCGGGGTCGGGATGTGGACCCTCGCCGACGTGCGTGAGCGGTGGCGTGCCGCGCGCCGCTTCGAGCCGGCGATGGCGGTCGACGAGCGCGAGGCGCTGCTCGAAGGCTGGCGTCAGGCGCTGGGCCGGACGCTATCGTCGCCCCGGCGATGACCGACGCACAGCTGCGCCCACAGGTCTACCGGGACCCGCGGCCTCCTGAGACTTTCGACGAATTTCATTCGCGCGTCCGCGACCACCCTCCCGAATGGGTTTACGAGGCGGTGCGCATGCTGCTGACGTTGCACGTGCTGATCACGTTTCGGGCGCGCTGCTTGCACTCGGCCAACGTCCCCAATGGGCCATTGATCCTGGCCCCGAACCACGCGTCGTTCATGGACCACTTCTTCTGCGGCGCGTTCATCCGTCGGCATGTCCAGTTCATGGCCAAGTCGCAGCTGTTCGGGCGCGGTCCCGCGAGCTGGGTGTTCAGTCACGGTGGCGTCTTCCCGGTGCGCCGAGGCTACGCGGACGAGGAGGCGTTCATCACGGCGTTCTCGATCCTCGAGCGCGGCGGTGTGATCGGGATGTACGTGGAGGGCGGCAGGTCACGGACGGGGAGCTTGGGGGCCGAGGCGCGCCCCGGGATCGGCCGGCTGGCGCTCGAATCGGGCGCGCCGATCGTGCCGGTCGCGATTCTCGGCTCACACCAGGTGCGCAACTGGCGCCGCGGGCAGTTCCCGAAGGTGCTGGTCTCTTACGGGCAGCCGGTCGTCTGGGAGCGCGTGCCGGCCAGCACGCGCTCCCAGCAGCAGATCGTGGCCGATCAGATCCTCGCCCGGATCAGGGTGCTGCACGCTGAACTGTCGGCGCTACGTTCCCCGGAGCATCGCTAGCTGTCAGGTGTGGGCCCGACCGCCGGCTCGTACGGCGCCTCGCGGGTCGGCGCTCGTGTGCGCGCTGCCACCCAGCCGCAGATCTGGTCCAGCACCTGCTGTTGTTCAGGCTCGTTGAGGAGTTCGTGCGCAAGCCCGTTGTACGCGGTCACGGTCAGATCCTCGGAGCCGATTCGCTGCTGGATCATCTCGCTGCCGGCGGGCGAGACGAGCCGGTCGGCGGTGCCGTACTGAAGCAGGGTGGGAAGGCGGACCTCGCCGACGTCACCCGGCAGGGACTCGGTGAGGGCGAGGAACTGAGCGACCACACCCGCCGGGATGCGGCCGTGGTAGACGAGCGGATCCTCGGCGTAGTCGCGGCAGACCGTGGGGTCTCTGCTGACGAGCTTCGGGTTGATCCGGGCCAGCGGAAGGTTGGGCGCGTAGCGGCCGAGCAGTCGCCCGAGCGTCTTGGTCCTCGCATGGCCGTCCACCCGCGCCAGGGGCGAGACCAGGATCAAGCCGCTCAGGAGTCTCTGTTGCGAGATCGCGCAGCGCAGGGCGAGGGCTCCGCCCATGCTGTGCCCGAGCAGGAACAGCTCGCAGTTCGGATTACGGCCCGCGGCCAGGTCGACGATCCGGGTGAGGTCGTCGATCGCGTCGTCGATCGAAAGCTGTCCCCGAGGCCCGTCTGAGCGGCCGTGGCCGTGGTGGTCGGGTACGTACACCGCGTAGCCGGCCTCGTTCAGTCGCGCAGCCACGTGCGCGTATCGGCCGCCATGCTCGCCGTAGCCGTGGGCGATCACCACGACGGGGTCAGGTCGGTTCTCCGGCAGCCATGCGCGGAACAGAATCCGGCGTCCACGGGAGCCGATGATCGTTTCCTCGCTAGTCGGTTTCATCTCGCCGTCTCACTTGTGAGGGGGTTGGGGCCGGGGTCATGTGCCTGTCTGCGCCCAGGGAACGACGACGGCGTCCTCGGTCGGGCTGTCTCGCGCGACGACGTACTCCGCCGCGACCTGCTCGGAGGGGTTCTCGAGCACGTGCGTTTCCCGCGGCGGCACGAACACCATGTCCCCGGGGGCGAGCGCCAACTCGTTCTCGAGCCGGTCTCCCCATCTGACGATCAGATTGCCGGACAGCATGTACACCGCGCTCTCGCAGTTCGCATGGTAATGCGGCCTCGAACTCGCGCCGGCGGGAACCCGGAACACCCCCATGTAGAGCTTCGTCGCGCCGGTCGTGGCCTGTGAGATCTCGGCACCGCCGACCACACCGCGCGGGACTTCGCGGTCCTCTCCGGGTTTGATGACCTTCATCGCGGCACCCGTGGCCCTGGGTGCGGCAGGCTCATGGCGGGAGTCTAGCGCGGCGCCCACGCGCCGCTCCGAGGGCTCTCGACATTTGACCGAGATGCCGCCGGGCGTCCAGGTTCGGGTGCCGAGCCGCTCGTGGGCGCTGGCCGCGCCGCGCCCGCCGGGGCCGTCGACGATGCCGGCTCGATCTGGATCGGCGACTGCTCCGCCCTGGCGTGCTCGACCTGAAGGGTCGAGTGGGTGATCTCGAAACGGTCGGCCAGCATTCGCGACAGCGCGCGCCTGAGCTCGTGGCAATCGCGGTTCGCGTCCACGACGACGTGGGCCGACAGCGCTGGGAAGCCGGACGTCACCTCCCACACGTGAAGGTCGTGAACCTCGACGACGCCGTTCTGCTCCGCGAGCGCGTTGCCGATCAGATCCGGCTCGATGCCCTCCGGCGCCGCCTCCATCACGACGCGGATCGAGGCACGGAGCAGCGCGGATCCGCCGACCAGCATCAGAGCGGCGATCAGCAGCGATGCGATCGCGTCCGCGCGGACGTACCCGGTCGCGATGATCACCACCGCAGCGACCGCCGTCGCGATGAAGCCATACAGGTCGGTGACGATGTGTCGATGGGAGCCCTCGACGTTGAGGCTGCGTGCCGTGCCGCCGCCGTGCAGCACGCGCGCGACGATCAGGTTCACCGCGATCCCGGCGAGCGCCACGCCGAGGACGAGGCCGCCGCGGACCGCCGGCGGCGAGAGCAGCCGCACGATCGCCCCATACACGATCAGGGCGCCGAGGACGAGCATCGTGATTCCGTTCGCCTGGGCGCTGAGGATCTCGGCGCGGCCGAGACCGTACGTCATCGCTCCGGAGGCGGGGCGAGCAGCGAGCCTCGATGCCGCCAGCGATATCGCGAGGGCCACGGCGTCGGTCAGCATGTGGGCCGCGTCCGACAGCAGCGCAAGCGAGGAGGCGAGCAATCCGCCGATGATCTCGATCGCCATGAACGCGGCGATCAGGACAAGGGCGAGCCGCAGGGCGCGCGCGTCCGCCGCGGCGCGCTGATGGTGGTCATGGGCGTGAGCTGCGTGGCTCGCCATGTCAGTTCAGCGATGTGTCCGGTGGCATCCGCGCGACCAGCGCGTAGCTGCCGCCCTTGCGCCTGAGCACGGCTGGCCAGAGTTCGCGGGGGTCCTTGGCGAACGCGTCCGCGCGGCGTGCCGGTTCGAGGATCCAATCTCCGCGCTCGAGCTCCTCGTCAAGCTGCGTCGGGCCCCAGCCCGCGTGTCCGGCGAACGCTCGTGCGCTCCGAACCGACCCCCAACCGCCGCTCGGGCTCGCGTCCGTCTTGAGCACGCCGACGTCTTCGAATGCGATCAACGCCGCGTCATTCGGATCGTCGAACTGCGCGAGGACCATCACGGCCGAGCGTTGTACCGGGCCACCGACGAGCACATCGTCCTCGGGCTCGATCAGTTCCACCAGTTGGGGTACTGCCTCACCGATGGTCGTCTCCGACGGCCGGTTGAGCACCAGGCCGAGGGCTCCCTCCTCGTTGTGCTCGACGACGAGCACGACCGTTCGCCAGAAGTTCGGGTCACCGAGGCTTGGCCCCGCGATCAACAGCTGCCCGCGGACCGATTCCATGCCGTGGATATTCGCACCCGTGCTCGCGCGCGCAACCGTGTCCGGCCGTGGTCAGGCCTCAGTCGGGCTCAGAGCTTGCGCCCCTGGGTCGAGATGAGCGCGGTCGATGCCCTCCTTGCGGACCCGGAGGTCGACATAGATCATGGTCGCGATCGCCGCCGTGAACGGGGCGGTGAGGATCGCGGTGATCGCAGCGATCAGGGAGTTGAGCGCGAGAAACGTGGTGACGCTCGACACGTGCAGGGCCGAGGCCACGTTGATCGCTCCGAGGATCAGCGAGACCAGGACGATCAGCAGCCAGGCGATCAGTAGGCGAGCGAAAGTGGCCCACCAGCGCCGGCTGACCAGCGAGCGCGAGCGGCCCAACGCGTGAAAGCCGCCGAGCCCCTCGATCATCAGCACGGGTACGGCGACCGAGAAGGCGACCAGCAGGTATATGCCCGGAAGCAGGAGCAGCAGGAAGCCGATCCCCACCAGCACCGCTGTGAGGATCGACAGCCACACGAGAGCGAGAAGCTTGTTGGCGGCGAATGAGAACGACGCGCCGATCGAGGTCGGCCGGCCGAGGTAGTCGTCGAGCACCAGCCGAAGTACGGCGCCGATCGAGAGCAGCTGGGCAAGGAAGCTGATCAGCGCGAGCGCCAGCGATACCCCCAGCCCCGTGCCCGTCACAGTCAGCCCGCTCGTGTAGAGGGTGCCGTCGGAGACGAACGTGCCTGCCGGCAGCGACCCGCGCCGGACGATGAACTCGATCACCTCCAGCGGAATCACGACGATCGCGACCGCCCCCCACAGCTGCAGCGCGTTGCGCGCGTACACGGACACTGCGGCGCTGATCGTCTCGCCGACGCTCAACGGAGCCAAGTCCGAGCCGGTCGGCTGCTCGGGTCCGTCGATCATTGCATCGTGACGTTAGCCGCTCCGGCGGCGGGCGGGTCCGGCGGCGGGCGCCGCCCGGGTCCGGCGGAGGCCGGCGGGCGGGTGCGCCAGAACGCCGGCGCCCGGGTGCGCCAGACTCCACGCCGGCGCCAGGGTACGCCAGAACGCCGGCGGGCGGGTACGCCAGAACGCCGGCGCCCGGGTACGCCAGAACGCCGGCGCCCGGGTACGCCAGAACGCCGGCGCCCGGGTGCGCCAGAACGCCGGCGCCCGGGTGCGCCAGAACGCCGGCGCCCGGGTACGCCAGACCCCCGCCGGCGCCCGGGTACGCCAGACTCCCGCCGGCGCCCGGGTGCGCCAGAATGCCGGCGCCCGGGTACGCCAGAACGCCGGCGCCAGGGTACGCCAGACTCCACTTGGAGCACAAATGTGGCGTATAGAGCCAGGAATGTGCTCCAAGTCGCGGGGGTGGGGGCTCAGAGGCCGTAGGAGCGGCCGATCACCTCGAGCATGATCTCGTCGCTGCCCGCGCCGATCCGGTTGAGACGCAGGTCTCGCCAGGCACGCTCGATCCCGAACTCGCGCATGTAACCGGCCCCGCCGTGGATCTGGATGCACTCGTCGGCCACCTCGACGGCGATCCGAGCCGCGAACAGCTTCGCCATCGAGATCTCGCGGACCGGATACTCACCGAGCTGGTGGCGCCAAGCGGTCGTGTACACCATCTGGCGGGCGGCCTCGATCTTCGTCGCCATCTCGGCGAACTTGTGGCGGGTGACCTGGAAATGCCCGATCGCACGGCCGAATGCCTGACGCTGTTTGGCGTAGGCGAGTGTGCGGTCGAACACGTGCTGAGCGCCGGCCACGGAGCCGGCCGCACCGATCAGACGCTCCCCTTGAAGCTCCCACATGATGTGGTAGAAGCCCTTGCCGACCTCGCCGAGCACGGACGTCCGCGGAACGCGGACGTCCTGGAACGCGAGCGCCGCGGTGTCTGAGGCGTGCATCCCGAGCTTCGCCAGACGGCGCTCGCGGATCACGCCCGGCAGATCCATCGGGACCAGGAACAGCGTGAATCCGTCATAGCCGGCATCCGGGTCGGTCCTGGTGACGAGCACGATCACGTCGGCCCGGTGGCCGTTGGTGATGTATGTCTTCGAGCCGTTGATCACGTAGTCGTCGCCGTCCGCGACGGCGCGGGTCTTGATCCCGGCCACGTCGGAACCCGCGTCGGGCTCGGTGATTCCGAGGCAGAGGATCCGGGTGCCGGCGATCCCCGGCACCGCCCACTCCTGCTTCTGCTGCTCGGTCCCGAACGCCAGGATCGCCGGTAGCGTCATGTCGGTCTGCACGGCGACCGCCATCGCCAGGCCGCCGCTATGCGAGTGCACGAGCTCCTCGGCGAGAACCAGCGAGCTGTAGTAATCGCCGCCCTGACCACCGTAGGGCACGGGCTTGTCAAGTCCGAGGAGGCCCAGCTCACCCATGCGTGTGAACACCCAGTCCGGGAACGTCGTCTCCTCCCACTCCTCGGCGTGCGGCTGCAGTTCGGCGACCGTGAACCGGCGGATCGTCTCGCGCAGCGCCTCGTGGTCCTCGGTGAAGATGAAGTGCCGCCGGGAAGTGGCGAAGTCGGGCTTGCGGACATCTGCTGTGGTCATTGGCGGACCGTAATGCACCCGCCGGCGAAGGTAAACAGCCGGCGGGCGCATTTGCTGAAGGCCCAGGGCCACGACGAGCCGAACGCCAAGACGCTCACGATCGCGGTGCCGTTCAGCACCTGCTGAACGCCACCGGTGCGCGTAGGCTTCCCCGTCATGGCCTACGCGACGATTCGCTACCACGCCGTCGACGGGGTTGCGACGATCGCGCTGGACCAGCCCGAGACGCGCAACGCCCTGTCCAGCGAGCTGCTGGGGGAGTTGGAGGCGGCGCTGAAAGTGGCACGCGACGATGCCGAGGTCCGCTGCGTGGTGCTGGCCTCCACCCACGAGAAGGTGTTCTCCAGCGGCGCCAGCCTGTCGGGGTTCGCTGAGCAGGAGCCGCTCGTGCACAAGCACGCCGGGATCGATGCGTTTCCGCGCGTGTTCAGGCTGCTGGGCGAGCTCGGCAAGCCGTCGCTGTGCGCGGCGGGCGGCCACGTGCTCGCCGGCGCGCTCGGCCTGGCGCTGGCCTGCGACCTGATCGTCGCCAGGCAGGGAGCGCGGTTCGGCACGCCCGAGATCAACGTCGGCGCGTTCCCGTTCATGATCATGGCCCTGATCTACCGCAACGTCCCGCGCAAGAAGGTCAACGAGATGCTGCTGCTGGGTGAGCAGCTGTCCGCGGAGGAGGCGGAGCGGATCGGGATCGTCAACCGTGTCGCGCCGGCCGAGGAGTTCGAGGCGACCGTCAGTGACTGGGCGCGGAAGCTGGCCTCCAAGTCGCCGGTGATCATGCGGCTCGGCAAGGACGCGATGTACCGCCAGCAGGACATGGCACTCGCCGATGCGCTGGACTTCCTGCGTGGGCAGCTGACGATCGCGCTGTCGACCGAGGACCTCGTCGAAGGGGTGACGGCGTTCTTCGACAAGCGCCAGCCCCAGTGGAAGGGCCGGTGACCGGGGAGGTGCCGACCGACGCCGAAGCCGAGCAGCCCCGTCCGGGAGGACGCAAGGCGCAGCCGGACACCGCGGGTGCCCTGAGATCGCTGGTCGAGGACCTCCACGCGCGACGGGAGCAGATCAAGCACGGCGGGGGCGTCGAGAAGATCGAGGCCCAACATGCCGCCGACAAGCTGACGGCGCGCGAGCGGCTGGCGCTGCTGTTCGACGAGCGGAGCTTCGTAGAGCTTGGTATCCACGGAAAGCCGCACTTCTCCCAACGCGCGATGGAGGGTCGCGACGCGCCGGCGGATGGCGTGATCACCGGCTACGGAACGATCAACGGCCGGCTTGTGGCTTGCGCGGCCTACGACTTCACGGTGATGGCCGGCTCGATGGGGATGACCGGAGAGCTGAAGGTGACCCGGCTGCGCGAGCTGTCGCTGACCAAGCGGATCCCGTTCGTGTGGCTGCTGGACTCTGCCGGCGCCCGGATCCAGGAGGCGGTCGGCTCGCTGTTCGCGGGTTCCGGCCAGCTGTTCCTCGACGAGGTCGTGATGAGCGGCGTCGTGCCGCAGATCGCCGCGCTGATGGGCCCGTGCGCGGCGGGCACGGCCTACATCCCGGGCCTCGCCGATTTCGTGCCGATGGTGAAGGGAAGGGGCTCGATGGCGCTGGCCGGCCCTCACCTCGTGCGCGCCGCGGTCGGCGAGGACGTGACACAGGAGGAGCTGGGCGGCAGCCGCGTTCACTGCCGCAGGTCAGGCGTCGGCGATCTCGAGGTGGCCGACGACCAAGAGTGCATCGAGCGGATCAAGCAATATCTGGGCTACTTCCCGCAGAGCTGCGATCAACCGCCGCCGTTGACCGAGTGCAGTGATCCGGTCGACCGGGCGCAGGAGAGTCTGCTGGAACTGCTGCCGGACTCGACCCGCAAGCCGTACGACATGTATGAGCTGATCGCCTCGATCACCGACCACGGCGTGTACTTCGACCTCAAGCCGCAGTGGGCGAAGACGGTCATCACCTGCCTGGCGCGGTTCGCGGGCCGCCCGGCCGGGATCGTGGCCAGCCAGCCCAAGCATCTCGGTGGGATCCTCGACAACGACTCGGCCGACAAGGCAGCCCGGTTCATCAACCTGTGCAACGCGTACGCGATCCCACTCGTGTTCCTGGTCGACGTGCCCGGGTTCATGGTCGGCACGAAGGTGGAGGAGGCCGGGATCATCCGCCACGGCGCGAAGATGCTGTATGCGACTGCCAACGCGACCGTCCCCAAGATCACAGTGATCGTCCGCAAGGCGTACGGGGCCGGCTACTACGTGATGTGCGGCCGGGCGTACGAGCCCGACCTGATCGTCGCCTGGCCGTCAGCCGAGATCAGTGTGATGGGGCCAGAGGGGGCGGTCGAGATCATCTTCCGCAAGCAGATCGAGGATGCGGAGGACCCGGGCGCGAAGCGCGCCGAGCTGATCGAGGGCGTGCGAGGCGCGATCGACGTCTACGCAGCTGCCGGCAACGGGATG
>Ga0075021_10001385_pt1 | contig 12410 bp, 9 predicted proteins | sample ColStrG_CSR_2012_FD_72749 | JGI IMG/M metagenome (GOLD analysis project Ga0075021, IMG submission 72749) | Freshwater sediment microbial communities in response to fracking from Pennsylvania, USA - Cold Stream Run_MetaG_CSR_2012 | ecosystem: Environmental > Aquatic > Freshwater > Creek >...
GTGATGGTGAGAACGAATTCGCCAGGCTTGTCCTGGGTTTTGATGTCCAGGACCTTGCCCCCGGACATGACGGCGCTCTTATCCGAATCCCCAGCAGTTTTAGCAGCCCTGTCCCTGGGCGCGGCCGCTTCGGTGCCCTCGCTCTGGGATGTCTGAGCCTTCTTCGCGCCAGCGTCTGGCTTGGGCGCGCTATCCGGTGCGGTGAACTGGACCTGGGCCGGCTGGCCGGATCCGGGTTTGGCCTGGGTTACGGCGTCCTTGGGTGTATCCTTGGGCCTGGCTTGATCCTTGGCCGCTGCGTTCCCTGCCCCGGGGGCATCCTGGGGCAACACGTAGCCCTGCACGGGGGATTCCGCCTTGTCCTTGCCCGCGTCCTGGGCGTTCCCGTCCGCCTTGCCGCCGGACGCGGCGGCATCCTTGGCCGGGGCCGAAGCATCGGCCATCATGGCCGCTGTGGTTTCCTTGGATTTGGTGTCGGCCGGAACCTGCCGCCCGATCTTGGCCGAGCGAACCTTTTGGGCGTCGTTGGTCACGGGAGGGACGCTCAAGGCGTTATCCTTCACCGTCTCCATGGCCTGTTGCCCGGCCGAAGCGGGGGCAGGGTTTGCGACGGCCTGGGGCTGTCCGGGGTTGGCGCCTTCTGGCACGGCCTGGGCGGGCACGGCTTGAGCGGCCATGGCCGGGGCATCCGGCTTGGCCGGTTGCGCGGGCGCGGCGGCAGGCAGGGACACCTCATCGGCTTTGGGCAGGGTCTGCGATTCGGTGGGTCCCGTGGGGGGCGTCTCCTGCTTTACCTGCACCCTCGCCGGTTCGGGAGCCTGCTCGGGCTTGGACGAATTCATGACCATGTTCCTAAACGGGTCGCGGAACTGGAACATGTTGAGCGACAGCCCGAGAAACAGGGCCACCACAATGATCATGACCCGAAGGAAAACCGGATTCTTGCGTTCAGGCATACTGCGTTACCTGCCCTGACCGAGGGCTTTGGCCTGTTCAGCGAAGACGAACGCGGCCGGTTTGGAGATGAATTCCGTGGTGTAGAGGCCGAAGTGGTATTGCGGCGGCCGGTCCCAGTCCAGGAAGTACAGGGCCATGGACACGTACCGGAAGCGCGTCTGGAGCATCTCCAGGGATTTCTTGAGGTACATGGCCTGGCGCTGCTCCCCGATTTCGGCCGAGGACCAGCCCCACTCGGTGATCCACAGGGGTTTGCCGGACTGGCCGTGGCTCTCCATGATCCTGTGGATGAGGCTTATGTCGTCGAAGTTGTTGTCCCACTGCTTGAACTGGTCCGGGGCCACCTTGGTGTAGGGGTGGATGGCCACTATGTCAGGATAGACGCCGCGCTCGTAGAGGTTCTCCAGGAAGAGATAGCCGGGGATGCTCCCCTCGCCAACGAACGTCAGGTTGCCTAGGCCCCCCAGGGCGATTTCGGCGTCCTTGTCCTGGGAGCGGATGGCCTCGCGGATGGCCTGGTACCAGACCAGGTACTGCTCGAAGTTGGCCCGGGGACGCCAGGCGTCGCTGATGTTTTCCTCGTTCCAGAGCTCCCACTTGCGCACCCTGCCCTTGTAGCGGCTTGCCGCCTCGCGCATGAAATCCTTGTACTCTTCCACCCAGGCCGCGAACTGGGCCTGTCCGGTGGGCACCAGATCCCAGAACTGCTCCTCGTCGCCGTGAGCGCCGCTGGCCCAGGTGGGCGAACCGTATACGCACATGACCGGCTCGATGCCGGCAGTGTTCAGCATGTCCACGATCTGGTCGAACTGGGACCAGTCCCGCTTGCCCTTTTCCGGCTCCACCTTGTGCCACAGGAAGCTGTTGCGCGACGCCTTGGCGTAGACCGTCTTGGCCAGGGTTACGGCCCGGGCGTTGACCCCCTGGTCGTCGGAAAAGGTCATGTCCATGTGCAGCCCGAGCTGCAGGGCGTGGGCCTCGGAAACACAGAGGCTGGCCGCGAGCAATGCGAGGAGGAGTGTTTTTTTCATGATCTTGGGCCGGTTTCGTCCGCCGTTATGGGGCTTGAGCTGTTGAGGCCTGAAATATAACCGAAAATCTTGCCGCAATCCATGGTTATAAGCATCAGGAGCATGGTCAGGACAGCCCGGGCCGAGAGGGGGTAGCGCCCCAGGCGGCGGAAATTGGCGATAGGCTGCCACAGGTAAGCCAGGAATCCCGCCAGCAGGACCGCCAGCCAAAGGGGCTTGGTCAGGCTCATGCACAGCATCAGGATTCCCGCCCCGTAGGCCGTAAGCCGGGCCACGTGCCGCCAGGTGTGCTGCCGGGCCTTGCCGTCGCCCTGCATGTACAGGAAGAACTGCCGGTAGATGGCCTTGTAGCCTGGGCGCAGGCGCCAGCGCACGATGGCGCCCGGCTCCATGCGCATGGCGAAGCGGCTCTCGCGTATCTTGTTGTGGAACCAGGTGTCTTCGGAAAAGTCGAGCCATTCGGGGTAGCCGCCGAGTTTCTCCCAGACCACCTTCCTGAAGGCCAGCGACCGGCTGGAGATGGCGAAGCTTTCCAGATTCTGGGACGAGCGGAAGAGGTTGTGCATGGCGTACTGGCAGGCGTCGAAGAGGCTCTCGGTCACCGGCTCGTAGCCGCCCACCACCACGTCCGCGCCCTTGAGGCTGGTGATGCGCTCCAGCCAATGCGGATCCAGCAGGCAGCCCGCGTCGGAAACGGCGATCACGTCGCCCGTGGCCATGGAAATGGCCCTGTTGCGTCCCCCGGCGATGTTGCAGGGACGCGATTCCAGGACCACGTCCAGGGGATGGGCCTTGATGATGTCCAAGGTGGCGTCGGAGGACATGCCGTCCACGATGACCACCTCGTCCGGCATGACGGTCTGGGCCGCGACGGAATCCAGGAAGGCCCCCATGCTGGCGGCCTCGTTCCTCACGGTGACGATGAGGCTTATGCGCATTGTTGGTACACTTTCTCGCTCAGGGTTTGGACCGCGCAGGCCCAGGTATAGCGCCGCGAAATCAGGTCACGTCCGCAGCCGCCCAGCCTCCTGGCCAGATTCTCGTCGCCAAGGACGTCAAGCACGGCCCCGGCGAAGGCGGCCGGATCATCGGCCGTCAGCAGGTGCTCGCCGCTGGTCACGTCCAGACCCGAGCAGCCAAGCGGAGTACTCACCACGGCCACGCCCCAGGACAGCGCCTCCAGAATCTTGAGGCGCGTGCCGCTGCCCACCCTGAGCGGACACACGAACACCCTGGCCCGGCGCAGGTATCCGGACACGTCGTCCACCCGGCCGGTGACGGTCACGCCCGGCCCGGCCAAGGCGCGCACCCCGGGGCCGGGGTCCTTGCCCACGATCCAGAGCTTGGCCCCGGGCTCGCGGGCCGTGACCAGCGGCCACACCTCGGCGCAGAACCAGCGGATGCCCTCGGCGTTGGCCAGATAACTCATGAGCCCGGTGAACACCACATCCTTTCCCTGGGGGAAATCGCGGTCGCGCAGGCGATCCACGGCGTTGGGCACGGTCACCACGTTGGGGTTGGCGGGCAGGAAGAAGTCCCGGTCCGCGTCCGAACAGGCCAGCACCGCGTCCACGCCTGCCGCCATGCGCAGCTCGAAGCGGCGCATGAAAAAGGCCTGGGCCAGATGGTGCAGTTTCTTAAGCCAGTTGCGCGACTGCCGGGCATTGCCCAGGAGCACGTCGGCCTCCACGTTCTGGGTGTCCATCACCGTGAAGCAGGAGAGCTTAAGCACCAACTGGGCCCCGTAGGGGTACACGGCGTGGATGGCGTCGTGGCCTTGGGCCGCACGCCGCACCGCGCGGCCAAGGGACCGGTCCCGGTAGATCACGGCCAGGAAGGGCGAGAGGCTTACGTATGAAAGCAGGACGTGCCAGAGCTTTCGCAGGCGTCCAAAGGGCAGGTCCACCGCCTCCACCCGGGGAAACATCGTGCGCAGATGTTCCACGGCCTCGCGGTCCCCGGGCTTGCGCACCGTGGTCAGCAGGGTGACGTCGTGGCGCTTGGCCAGCTCGCCAAGAAGGCCCATGGTGCGCATCCTGCCGCCTTCGTCGGGCGGCCAGGGGCAAACGGGGGAATAGAACAGCAGACGCATGCCCCGTCCTATTTTCCCGTGAGCCCGCGCCAAAGTCCGCCCAGGTAGGCAGGGACGCGGTCGAAGGCCCGGCCGCGCAGGAAGCGGAGCATGCACCGGGGCAGGTCGTGCAGGAATATCCACAGGTAGGAGACCACCCGGTTGGGCCAGGGGTAGAACTTGCGGATGAAGTAGACCCGCGAGCGCATGTAGTGGTGCCAGTAGCGGGCGCTGCCCACCCCTCCCATGGAGCGGCTCACCTTGTGCCAGAGCCTGGCCCGGGGCACGTAGAGCACCCTGTGCCCGGCCCGGACGGCCCGCAGGCAGAAGTCGGTCTCGTCGAAATAGATGAAATAGTAGGGATCGATGCCGCCTAGCTCCGTGTAGAGCGACGTCCTGGCCAGCATGCAGCAGCTGGTGATGTAGTCGGTCTCCTCCTGGACGTCGTGCTGGCCCTTGTCCTTCTCTTCGTAGCCCACATGGGCGCAGTCGCCCCGCCAGGGCATGACGACGCCCCCGGCGAACCAGATCACGTCGGGCTCCGAATGGTAGTACATCTTGGGGCCGACCACGCCCACGCGCGGGTCCGACTCCAGCTCGCCCACCAGTATGGAGAGCATGTCCGGGGCCACCACGGTGTCGTTGTTCAGGAGCATGATGCAGTCGAAGCCGCGCTCCCTGGCCCGGGCGATGCCCACGTTGTTGGCCCGGGCGATGCCCAGGTTCTCGCCGTTCTCGATGAAGTCCACGTCGTCGCGGGCGCGGAAAATCTCGATGGAGCCGTCTGTTGAGCCATTGTCCACCAGGATGATCCCGTACTCGGGGAAGTCCATGGCCGCCAGGGATTCGAGGCAGTCCAGGGTGTCCTGGCGGTTGTTCCAGTTGACCAGCACGATGGCCACCGAAGGCTTGCGCATCACGGCTTCAGGCTCGCGGCCGCCGTCGCGGCCGGCCGAAGGGACCGGCATTACAGCACCAGCCTGTGCTTGCGCAGTTCGTCCCAGGCCTTGTCCACCATGTCGTCGGCCTTTTCACCCTCGGCCCACCGGGTGAGCTGGGCGATGCCTTCTTCCAGGCTGACCTTGGGCTTGTAGCCCATGGCCATGATGGCCGAGCAGTCGCCGAAGCAGTGGCGGATGTCCCCGGCCCTGAACTGCCCCGTCACCTGGGGCGTAACCTCCGCGCCGATGACCCGGCCGATGGTCCTGGCCAGGTCCAGCACGGTGATGGGCGTGCCCGAACCCACGTTGAAGGCCCGGTTGTCCATGTCCGGATTCTCCATGGCCAGGATGTTGGCCTGCACGATATCCGACACGTGGACGAAATCGCGCATCTGGAGGCCGTCCTCGAAGATGAGCGGCGGCTGGCCGTTTTTCAGCCTGGAGCAGAAAATGGCGCACACCCCGGTGTAGGGGTTGGAGAGCGACTGGCGGGTGCCGAAGCCGTTGAAATAACGCAGGGCCACGGCGGGCACCGGGGAATGGCGCCCGAAGCTCAGGCACATCTCCTCCTGGTCGCGCTTGGTGACGGCGTAGACCGAATCCGGGCGCATGGGATGGTCCTCCCGGGTGGGCACGGGCCGGGCGGGCTGGCCGCAGGCCTCGCAGACCATCTCGTAATTCTTGGCTTCGAGCTGTTCGGCGGTGCGCTTGGCCACCTTGGAGCCCTGGCATCCGGGGCAGAGATAGCTGCCTTCGCCGTAGCAGCTCATGGAGCTGGCCACCACCACCTTGCGCACGGTGTGCTTGCGGTTGGCCAGATGGTCCAGGATGGCCGCGGTGCCCAGGCAGTTGGACTCCACGTAGCGCACGGGCTCGTACATGGATTGGCCCACCCCTACCCGCGCGGCCTGGTGGAAGATGACCTCCACCCCGTCCAGGGCCTGGGACAAAAGCCCCTGGTTGCGCACGTCGCCGATGATGTTGACCGCCTTGGGGTTGGCGTACGCCGGATAGCTGCCCCGGTGGACCTGGAACTCCAGGTTGTCCAGGACGGCCACGTCCAGTCCCTTTTCGATCAGGGCGTCGGTCAGGTGAGAGCCGATGAAGCCCAGCCCGCCGGTGACGAGTGCTTTCATATTTCGTTTTCCCAGGGGTTTTCGGCCTCGCGGGCCAGGATGAACACGCTGCCGAAGATGAATGCGTTGATGGGGGTCATGTTGTCTATGTTGAACATGGGACCGAATACGGAAATGACCATGTTCCCGGCCAGGATGCCGCACATGGCCAGCTGGACGGCCCGGTTGGCCGGGTCGGCCAGGAAGCGCTGGGTCCTGACCGCGGTCCACATTGCGGTCAGGGGAAGCATCAGAAAACTCACCAGTCCGATCACGCCCATCTTCACCAGCAGCCACATGTAACTGTTGTGCATGTAGATGTCATGGCTCAAGTAGCCCAGCTGTTCGGCATCCGGGTCGTACATGGGGCTTTCGAAAACCACCCGCGTGCCCAGGCCGTTGCCCCAGACCGGGTTTCGCTCGATCAGGGCGGTGGCGGCCTCCCACTCGCGCAGGCGGTGCAGGGAGGAAATGTCCTCCTTGTACTCCCGCAGGGAGAGCAGGCGCGTCACCACGGACTCGATGGGGTTGATGGCCTTGGGCGATATCACGGTGTGCGCCACCCACAGAATGACCGCTCCCGAGACCAGGAACACCCCCAGCTTCACCATGATCCGCTTGATGGCCGGTTCGGCCACCATGAAAATGAAGGTGAGGCCGGCCGTAAGTCCCAGGTAGGCGCTGCGGAAGAAGGTCACGGCCAGGGCCATCAAGTTCAGAAGGCCTATGGCCAGCGACAGCCTGGGGCGAATGGCGAACAGGGAGAAGGTGAACCCCAGGATGACCGGCGGCAGGTAGGCTCCCAGTTCCAGGAGCACCACCCGGATGCCCTCGCCGTACAGAAGCACCTCGCCCACGCCCATCCAGTAGTTCACCAAAATGCGCACCGAGGAGAACACCGACACCCCAAGCAGGAACCACATGCTCTTGCGCAGCGCCTGGGAGTCGAACTCGGCGATCATGGGGAAGATCAGCAGGTACTGCAGCAGGGGCCGCAGTTCGAGCAGGGCGTCCTTGAAGTAGATGCCGGAAGCGAGCGCCCCCATGGCGGAGGCCGTGGCCACGCACAGGTACACAAGCACCAGCGCGCAGAAGAATTTGGGGAGCCGAAGCACGGCCCGGTCGAACACCAGGACCCGGATGAGCCAGGAGGCGAGCACCACCACCAGGAGCACGTCCGAGGCCTTGAGGCCGCCGCCCGCGAAGGGGATGTCGTACTTGTATATCTCCTCGCGCCCGAAGATCATCATGATGGACACCGAAATCAGGATGGCCGGGCGTATACTTTTCAGGCTCACCAGGAAAAAGAAGAGCCCGCCCAGGGCGGCCACGCCGATCAGCGCCCCTGCCGAGGAGACGAACCAGCCCAGCAGGATCCCGGCCGCGACGACCCCTGCCTGGGTGGAGAACAGCCTGGAGACAATGGTCGGCCCCTGGCGGTCCATGGCGCGGCGCTTCAAAGGTGCGGATTTCGTGGTCACGGTCAGGGCCTCACCCGTTTGTCGCGGCGAAGGAAGTTGCGGGCAAGCGTCAGCCATTTCCAGGCCCGGATTCCGGCCAGGGTCAGCCAGCGGGAGAGCCCGGGCGACGGGTGGCTGTTCTTCACGCAGTAGAGCTCCATGGAGTCGAAAAAGGCGCGGATCATCTTAGTACTCTGGGTGCGCGAACTCTGGCCCTTGAGGTGGGTCACCGTGCACCCGGGATCGTAGTGGACCTCAAAGCCCGCCTGGGTGAACCGCCAGCACCAGTCCATGTCCTCCATGTACATGAAGTAGTCCTCGTCCAAAAGGCCCACCCGCTCGATGGCCCGGCGCGTGACCATCATGTAGGCCCCGTTGACGGCGTCCACCTGGGCCGGGGCCAGCTCGTCCAGGTAGGTGAGGTTGTAGCGGGCCAGAAGGCGGCTCCCGGGGAAGCGCCGCGACAGCCCTGCCGCCCGGCAGAATCCGTCCCAGGCCGAGGGGAAGGAGCGCCTGCAGGCAAGATCCAGGGAACCGTCCCCGGTGACCAGGCGGCAGCTGACCATGCCCGCGCCGGGATGGGCCTTCAGGAAGGCGATGGAGTGGTCGAAGCAGTGGTCGCCAACCAGGGTGTCAGGATTGAGGAGCAGCACGAAGGGGGTATCGGACTGCCTCATGGCCAGGTTGTTGCCCTTGGAGAACCCCAGGTTCTCCCGGCTTGCCGTGAGGTTCACCCAGGGATGGCCCTCGCGCACGGCCTGGGGCGTGCCGTCGGTGGAGGCGTTGTCCACCAGGTGGACCTCATAGGAGACGTCCTGCCGGCTTCGCTCCATGGATGCCAGGCAGTCCAGCAGGACTTCCCGGCAGTTGTAGCTCACGATGACGACGGTAAGATCCTTGGGCACCGGTCAGCTCGTTCTGGCCCCGAACACCGCGAAGGGGGTTTTCAGGAGGATCTTGATGTCCAGCCAGATGCTCCAGTGGTCGATGTAGTCCATGTCCATCTGCAAACGCTGGTCGAAGGTGACGTTGCCCCGGTCGCCTATCTGCCACAGTCCGGTGATGCCGGGCTTCACGGAGAAGCGGCGCTTAACAGCCGGGTCGGAGATGCGCTCGATCTCGAAGGCGGTGAGCGGACGCGGGCCCACAAGGCTCATCTCCCCGCGCAGGACGTTGAAGAACTGCGGCAGCTCGTCGATGCTGTACTTGCGCAAAAACGCCCCCACACTGGTGACGCGCGGGTCGTTCTTGATCTTGAAGGCGGGCCCCGTCTCGTAGTTGAGGGAGGCCACTTCCGTGATGCGGGCCTCGGCGTCGGCCACCATGGAGCGGAACTTGAGCATGCGGAAGGGGCGCATGCCAAGCCCGGCCCGCCACTGGGAAAAGATCACCGGTCCGGGCGAGGTAAGCTTCACCGCCACCGCCGCGGCCAGAAAAATCGGGAAAAGGAACACCATGGCGGCCAGGGCTCCGATCACGTCCAGGGTGCGCTTGAGGAACCCCTCCACGCCGCTCATGCCCGCAAGCCCCATGGAGAGAAGCTTCTCGCCCTCCCCTTCCAGCCAGAACCGTTTGGAGCGCAGCCGGTCCGTGGCCAGCATCAGCTTGATGTCCACGCCCCGGGTGGCGGCCAGGTCAATGACCCACTCGGTCTCTTCGTAGAACTTGCGCACCGGCAGGCCCACCACCAGCGAATCCACCACCCGGCCATCCATGACCTTGGGCAGGTCGGCGATGGTCCCGAGCTGGGGGATTCCCTGGTCCACCAGGGAGGAAGTCCCCTGCCAGGCGTCGTCCACGAATCCTATGATCTGGATCTGCCTGTTTTCTATCTGTCCGGCGTGCTCCGCCACGAACTCGCTCATGCGCGGCCCCGAGCCCACCAGGATGACCTGGGGCGTGAACGAACCGAAGCGCCAGTCCCGGCTCAGGATGCGGCTTATGATGAAGCGCTCCGCGCCGATGCACACGAACGCCGCTGGACAGAGAACAATGAGGAATCCTGCCTGGATGGGGCGGCCGGTAAGATAGCCCATGCAACCCATGACCAGCGCGCCGGTGAGGCAGGCTCCCATGAGGCGCTGGGCCTTGATGCGCCATTTGCCGCGCCGCCAGGGGTCATAGAGGCCGAAACCCCAGAAGAGCAGACGCCACATGGCCAGGGATCCCGCCACCAGGAGCACGCTGCCCACGCGCACGCGATAGTCCAGCGCTTCCCGGATGGATTCGGGACGGTCGATGAGATGGACGGATCCGGCCAGCCAGAAACTTACCAGCATGGCCAGGATGATCGCGGTCATATCCCACGTTTTATAGGCTTTGAAACGCTCCCAGAGGCTTGGGATATACATGCTCGTCCTCGCGAGACCGGCCGGACGGCGGGCCTGGGATCATATCTGGCGGTAGAGCCAGCTGGGTATGTAGAACCGTCTCTTGTTGAGAACCACGCCCAGGATGCGCGCGTTGACTTCCTCGAGGCGTTCCTTGGTCCTTTCAACGATCTGCACGCGCACCCGTTCCGCCTCAACCACAAGGATAACTCCTTCCGCCACGGTGGCAATCCTGGTGGGCACGTTGGAGCGCCATACCGCCGGGCAGTCGATGACGATGTAGCCGAATTCGTCGCGGTATTTGCTCACCACGGCTTCCATGTAACGGGGGTCGATGGAGGCTTCGTCGCCCTTGAGGGAGCGTCCGGCGGGCAGAAGCCACAGGCGGGAATGGCCGGGCTGGGGCACGGGCTCCACATAGTCGGTGCGTCCGGTGATCAGGTCGGAAAGGCCCGGGGCGTCCTGGATGGTGCAGAAGACTTCCTGCATGCAGGGATTGCCGAGGTTGGCGTCGATGAGCAGCACCTTCTCCCGGCTGTTCTTGGCCAGGGAGATGGCCAGGTTGGCGGTGACGGTGCTGACGCCCTCGCCGTCGTAGCTGGACGTCACGGCGATGCTGCGGGGCGGCTTGGAAAGCTCGGAGCGCTTCAAAAACAGCCTGTCCCACATGTTGTCGTAGAAGCGTTCGGTCTGGGTCCTGGCGTAGGCGCGGGATTCCGGAGTGTCGGGAGGAGAGGGCTGCCCGGCGATCTGGTCCTTGACGCCGGTTCCCAGCTTCATCATGGCGCGCCTGGCCAATGTGGCGTAACCGGAGCCCCCCCCGTCCGCGGCCTTGCCCGGCGCATCGCGGGATTCGGTCCGCAGGAATCTGGCGGGCACGTCCAGGAGCACCGGAAGCATGATGGAATACTCCACGTCTTCCGGTCGGTTCACGGTGTGGTCCAGGTATTCCAGGATGAAGGCCAGGGCCAGCGCCCCAATGAGGGCCAGCACCAGCCCGGCGGCGAGGTTGCGCATCATCTTGGGCTTGACGTGGCGAACGGGCAGGGAAGGGTCCTGTATGATACTGATGCTTGAGATGCGCTGGGTCTTGAGGGCTTCGTCGATGCGGGCCTCTTCCAGGCTGCTCTTGTATTTGATGTAGTTGGCGGAGAGGACGTCCTTCTCGCGCTCCAGGTTCTTCACGGAATACTCAAATTCGTTCAGGTTGCGAAAATCCACCATGAGGGTGTCCATCTGCCTGCCCAGCACGGTCCTCTTGGCCAGCAGGGAGGAGTGCACGGTCTCCTCGGCCACCAGCGAGCTGGTGAGCTCCATGAAAATGGGGTTGGTGCCCACGATGGTCTGGGTGCGGCTGTTGGCCTGCTCCTTGAGCATCTTCTCGGCCTCGGCCACCTGCCGGGCGATCTCCTTGGCCTGGGCCGTATCGGGCTTGTAGATGGAGAGGATCTCCTGCTGCTTGAGCTGGAGCCTGAAGAGGTCCTGGCGCATGTAGTCGTAGGCCTGGTTGGCCACGTTCTTCTGCACCTCGCGGGTCATGGTCTCGGGGAACTTGGCCAGCTGGGCGCGCACCGAATCCACCTTGGCCCCGGAGGCGGCCAGGGCCGAATCCGCGCCCTCAAGCTGCTGGCGCAGGTAGGAATACTGGTCGCGCAGGGTGCGCTGCTGATCCTCCACGGAGGATATGCCCAGGCGGTTCTTGAGCTCCATCAGCTGGGTCTCGGTCTTGACCAGCGACTGGCGCACCTGTTCGGTCTGCTGCAGGAAGAACGCGTAGGACCCCGCCGTCCAGTGGGCGGCGATGTGCTTGTCCTGGTAGGACTCGATGAGCGTCTTCAGAACCAGCTGCGACAGCTTCGGGTCCTGTGATTCGTAGGACAGTGCGATGATGCTGGAGCGCGGCAGGGCCTCGATCTTCACCGACTGCATCACGGCCCGCACGGCCTGGTCGCGCTGGCGCATGGTTTCCTGAAGCAGGGCGTCGCCGGAAAGGGGCTTGGGCGGCGTGTCGTCGTCCTTTTCAAGAATCCGGTCGGCCCCAAGCGACGTGACCACCCGCTCGGCCATCTCCTGGCTTTGCAGGATGATCATCTCGGAGTTGACCTCGGTCTCGCGGTTCTGTTGGACGCTCACCACCTGCCCGGACGCGGCCACGGTGGGGTCGATGACCGCCGACTGGCGGCCCAGCTTGATGAGCAGCTCCGCCTCGGACTTGTAGATCCGGGGGGCCAGGAACGTGCCCACCACAACGGCCAGCATGACCGAGCCGAAAAAAAGCACCACGTTGGACTGGTGCCGGAAAAGCACATGGTAGACATCGCGCATGGTCTTGGGAGCCACTTTCGACCCAAGGACCGAGTGCGTGATGGGAGAGCCTATGGAGGTGAAGTTCATGCGCTAGAAATTGGTCTGGATGCCCAAGGACTTCACCACGGGACCGGCGCCCGAGTCGGTGACGGAAGCGGCCATGCCGGTTCTCGGGACCATCTTGTTGATGTACTGCTC
>Ga0075021_10001386_pt1 | contig 12409 bp, 10 predicted proteins | sample ColStrG_CSR_2012_FD_72749 | JGI IMG/M metagenome (GOLD analysis project Ga0075021, IMG submission 72749) | Freshwater sediment microbial communities in response to fracking from Pennsylvania, USA - Cold Stream Run_MetaG_CSR_2012 | ecosystem: Environmental > Aquatic > Freshwater > Creek >...
ATCGGCGATGACGAGCGCGCGCAGGCGCCCCCAGACACAAATGACTGGCTTACCGGCAGCAGAACCGAATTGGCTAGCCCGAACGTGAGCTGACCGCAACGTCTTAGGCGAGAGCACTGTCGATAACCACAGGGAAAAGGGGCTACGTGCCTGACGAACCGAGGGGGAGCCATTGCGGTCATGGGCGCCGGGCTGGCCGGGCTCCCACCACCGTCGCCAATCGGACGTCTCACCGAATCCGGCGTCGCCGGCCAGAGGCCTTGGGACCGTTGACAGACAGATTTTATAGCCGTACTGTCTCAAAATGATCGCGGGTGCGCACGAGTCTGGTCCGTGGACACCGCGACGAAGAGCGTAAATGGCCGTTAACGCACCCTCAAAATGGAAAAAATGCAAGAACAACTGACTCGAGCTTGCACCATCACAGCCCCCGGGATGGGCGGCCCACCATCGCCCATCTGTGGCCGGGCGCCGCAGCGGGTCAACGACCGCCATCGTGGGGCGAACCCGGCTTCTAGACTCGGTTGCCGAAATGGTTCGTGACGCTATTGGCAACATCCTGCGCGCCCGCGCAGCGAGTACGCCCGACCGCGTCTGCTGCGCCATGGACGGGAACGTTTTCACCTACGCCGAGATGGATCAACGGTCGGACGCGCTTGCGGCCGGGTTAGCTCAGTTGGGCATCGGCAAGGGTGAACAGGTCGCGACGCTTGCTCCCAACCGTGCCGAGCTTCTCGAGCTCTTCTACGGCGTGGCGAAGACCGGAGCGGCCCAAGTGCCGTTGAACGCATACCTGAAGGGCGAGTTTCTGCTGCACCAGCTGCGCCAGTCCCGATCAGGCTTTTTGGTCACCGACGCCGCCGGCCGCGACGCAGTGGCTCCGGTGCGAAGCCAGCTGCCCGACCTCCGGGCGGTGATCATGCTCGATGACGCCGGAGACGGTGAAATTCCCTATGCGAGTCTGTTCGACCACGGCGGCACGCCACCACGAGTGGAGCTGACTGCGGCCGACACCATGTCGATCCTCTACACCTCCGGCACCACGGGATTGCCGAAGGGATGCGAGGCCAGCCACGGCTATTACTGCCGAAGCGGAGAGATCATCGGCCACGCACTCGAGGTGGTCGACGGCGATGTGTTGTTCGCCGGCCTGCCGCTGTTCCACGCCGGTGCACGGCTGGTCACCGTCACGCTGCCGCTGGTTTACGGCATACCGGCGTACCTTCAGGGGACGTTCAGCGCCCGGGCGTACTTCCCGCGCGCGAAGGAAGTCGGTGCGACACTGATGATCGCCGTCGGTGCGATGGGTGCAGCAATTCTTGCGACCGAGCCTTCGCCGGCCGACCGCGACCACAAAGTCACCCGGATCATGTGCGCGCCGCTATCGCTCGAGGCGCAGGCGACCTTCAGGGAGCGTTTTGGCGTCGATCCGTGGGTCGACATCTTCGGCCAGACTGAATGCATGCCAACCACATTGACGCCGCTGTCATCGGACCGACGTGACCCGAACGGTTGCGGTATCGGGGCGCCCGACCTCGATGTTGCCCTCCTCGACGACGAGGGCAACGTGCTAAACGGCGAGGCCACGGGCGAGATCTGTCTTCGCCCCAAGGCGCCGTACGCCATGTTCGACGGCTACTTCGAGAACCCGACGGCGACACTCGAGGCACTCCGCGGCCTCTGGTATCACACCGGTGATTACGGTCGGCGCCTCCCCAGCGGGGCGTTCGCGTTCGTCGACCGCAAGAAAGACAGCCTGCGCCGCCGCGGCGAGAACATTTCAAGCTTCGAACTCGAGCAGGCCATCGACGCCCACCCGGAAATCGTCGAGTCAGCCGTGGTTGCGATGGCATCCGAGCTGGGCGAAGACGACATCAAGGCTTGCGTCGTAACCAGCTCGCCGATCGAACCGGCCGAGCTGTTCGAGTTCTTCAAAAACAACTTGCCCTACTTCGCGATCCCGCGCTACGTCGACTTCCTGGACGCGCTCCCCCGCAACGGTGTTGGCCGCGTGCTGAAGCACAAATTGCGTGAGGCTGGAAACACCTCGGCGACATGGGACTTCGAAGCGATGGATCTGGTCGTCACCAAAAAGGAGCGCCGTTAGATGGACTTCAATCTGACGCCGAAGCAACAGGACCTGCAGGCCCGTGCCGAGAAGCTCGGTCGGTCGTTTGCCGACCAGGCCCGCGAATGGGACGAGTCCGACGAAGCGCCGTACCGTGAGATCTTCGATCGCGTTGGTGCAGAAGGACTTTTCGGTGTCGCAATGCCCACGGAGTACGGTGGTCAGGGCGGCGGCGCGGTCGAGTATCTGATCGTGGTGGAGGCACTGTTCCGTTACGCACAGTCCTGGCTGCCGCCCGAGCCGGTGTTCTGCACCAGCGGTCCGGGGCCATCGATGTTCCTGCTCGGTGACGACGCCGTAAAAGGGAAGTATTTGCACGATATCGTCGCCGGCCGTCGCGCATGCAACATTGCCCTCACCGAACCACAAGCCGGCTCAGCCCTGACTCACTTGAGCACTAGCGCGGTTCGCGACGGCGATGATTATATTGTCAACGGCACCAAGAACTTCCTGACCGGTTCGAACGTCAACGACCTCAACGCGACCTTCGTCCGCTTCGACGGCGTGCCGGGCGCAAAAGGAATCGGCGCCATGGTGGTGGAGAACTCGATGCCTGGCGTGGAAATCCGGCGCGGCCCGGTCTACATCGGAGATCGCGGAATCCATCACGGCGACATGGTGTTGCGCGACGTCCGGGTGCCGGCCGAGAACATTATCGTCGGCCCTGGCCAGTTCGCCCGGTTGATGACGGCATTCAACCTCGAGCGCCTGCATAATTGCGGCTTCTGGCTGGGCTTCAGCCAGGCCGCGTTCGACGAGGCCGCCAAGTACACCCAGCAGCGCGAGGCCTTCGGCAAGCAGATCATCGACTTTCAGGCTGTCTACCACTCGCTGGCCGACATGTGGGTCCAGATCGAGGCGCTGCGGCTGCTCGCCTACCGGGCGGCGGCCTCGGCGATCGAGGGCCGATTTCCCAAGCTTGCAGAAGTCACTCAAGCCAAACTGTTCGGTGCCACAGTCGGTCCGCAGATCACCCTCAAAGCCATGGAACTGCACGGCGGCTACGGCGTGACTACCGACTTCCCCATCCAGCGCATTCACCGGGATTGCGTTACCAACGTGGTGGCCGGAGGCGCACCGGCCGTGCTGCGCAACGGAGTTGCCGCGGGGCTGTTTCCGGACAGAAGGTTCCCGCAAGCGTGACTCTCACGGTAGAGCAGCAGGATTTTCAGGCGGCGGTGCGCGACTTCTGCGCGCGCGAATGCGGCACGCGCGAACAGCGTGACGCGTTGCTCGACGCTGACGAGGAGGATCAATCTTCGGTCCTTTACCAGAAGCTCGCCGAACTCGGTTGGCTGGGCGTCGCAATCCCCGAGGAATACGGCGGCTCCGGTGGAACCTATGTGGAGCAGACGATCCTGTTCGAGGAGCTGTGGCGCGGCCTTGCTCCGGTCAAGGCGCTCGGTCCGACAACGACCGTCGCCGGCTGCTACAAGCGCTTCGGTTCCGAAGAACAAAAGCGCGATGCACTGTCTGCCATCGCCGGCGGCGCGATCATGTCGATTTCGATCTCCGAGCCCGGCGCGGGATCCGATGTCGCGGCGATCACCTGCCGGGCAGACGCGATCGGTGACGGTTATGTACTCAACGGGCAGAAGACGTGGTGCTCGTATGCCCACCGCGCCGGGCGCATCTTGTTGGTCGCACGCACTGGCCGCGATGGCAAGCCCCATAATGGCTTGACCATCTTCGAAGTGCCCCGCGATAGCGAAGGTATTGAAACCCGCCGCATCTCGACGATGGGCGGCCGCGAAGTCAACGACGTCTTCTTCACCGACTGCTTCGTTCCCGCCGAGAACGTCGTTGGTGAGGTCGGGCGTGGGTTCCCGCAAATCATGGCCGGCCTCGATGGCGAGCGACTGCTTGGCGCAGCGGTCGGCCTGGGCATCGGCCAGCGCGCGCTCGACGACACGGTTGCATACGTCAAGGAGCGCAAGCAGTTCGGAAAGGCCATCGGCACGTTTCAGGTGCTGCGCCACCGGATCGCCGATCTGGCCACCGAGCTCGAGTGCGCCCGCCTGCTCACCTACGAGGTGGCCCAACGACTCGAACGCGGCGTCGACCCAGTTACGACGCGTATGACTTCGATGGCCAAAATCAAGACTTCAGAAGTCGCCAAACGCATCGCCCTGGAGGGCATGCAGATGATGGGCGGCTACGGTTACGCGACCGAGTACGACATGGAGAGCCACGTCCGCCACTCACTGGTGCTACCGATCTATGCCGGCACGAACGAGATCCAGCGCGAAATCATCAGCGGGTCTATGGGTTTGCGCTAGCGATAGCTTAGAGCTGTCAGCCCTGCGGTGGGCGGCCTACGCGGCACCCACCGTGACGAATTATCGGTGATCAGATACGTCAGGTTCGACCCACCGGCCGAGAACGGCTGCGCCCGCAGGTCCGCGTCGAGCACCCATCCCCAATCGACCAAAAACTTCTGCACGGCAGCCAGGTCCAGGCCCGGATGTCGAATGTCGCTCAGCGGTCGGACTCCCGCGCCACCTTCTTTGCCGCAGCAACGGCACGTTTGGCGATAGCCCAGCGGTGCACTTCGGATGGCCCGTCGTAGATGCGGAACGGCCTGACCTCGCGGAACAGCCGGCCCAGCGGCAGGTCATCGGAGACCCCCAGGCCTCCGCACATCTGCACGGAACGATCAACGATCCGAAAGATCGCCTCAGCACCATAGGTTTTGGCGATCGATGTCGCGTTGTTGGCGTGCCCACCCTGGTCGAGCTCCCAGCACGCCCGTATGAGCAGTGCGCGGGTGGCCGCGATGTCGATCTCGTTGTCCGCGATCATCTTCTGGACCATGCCAAGATCGCCCAGCCGCCCACCGAAGCCGTCACGCTGGGCAACGTGGGCAACCGCGACATCATGGCCGCGGCGGGCCGCGCCCAGCCAGCGCATCACATGCGTCATCCGGGCCGGGCCGAGACGGACTTGGGCGTAGGCGAAGCCCTGATCCACCTCGCCGAGCACGCCGCGCTCCGGAACGAACAGATCTTCCAAGATAACCTCGCAATGCCCACCGATCATCGCCCGGTCGAGCGTGTGGATGTGGCGACCCACTTTCAGGCCTTGGTGCATCGGCCGGGGACAGAAACATCGTCGCGCCGCCACGGTCGCCGGGTTCTCCGGACGTGCGGGCGAAGATAATGAAAAAACCCGCGCCGTCCGCGCCGCTGATGAAGTGCTTGTGCCCGGAGATCTTCCAGCCGCCGGCCACCTTTCGCGCGCGGGTACGCAGCGCCGAGGGATCCGAGCCGGCACCGGGCGCGGGCTCAGTCATTGCGAACGCGGAACGCACCTCAGCACGGGCGAGCGGAGCCAGGAACTGCTCTTTCCGACCAGCGTCGGCGATGCGGGCCAACATGTGGACGTTGCCCTCGTCGGGTGCCGCGATATTCACCGCCGCCGGGCCGAACAGGGAGTAACCGGCCTCCTCGAAAATCGGCGCGCGGTCCACCATGTTGAGCCCAAGCCCGCCATATTCGATCGGCGCGTGCGGCGCGAACACGCCCGCATCGCGTGCCGCCTGCTGCAGTTCGATCCGGATCAAGTCACCGCCCGCCGCTGTGATGTCACCGCTATGGGCATCTTCGATCGGAAGCACCAAATCGCGGACGAATGCCCCGGTGCGCTCCGCCAGGGCGGTCACCGCTGCTGAGTGCGCTAAATTGATTGCCGCACAGACCTGCTCATGGCCCACTGTCATCGCACCTGCCAGGAAATACTTCGTGGCGCATTCCCTGCTCCGCAATCAGATCCGCGACCGTTTGCCGCCGTAGTCGGCGCGGAGCCCACACAGGTTGGACGGCTCCGCCACGCAACGGTTGACCGGCCGTCTTGTCGACGATCATCTGCGTAGCGATAATCAGCCCGGGATACCGTAGACGGCCACCACGACGGACCGGTCCGGGCTGTTCTCCGACCACACTCCGATCTGTGCATTCGCGCAATTGGACATTATCGCCAAGTAGTCGGGGCGGTGATACCACTGATTCATAATCTCAATGCCGTTGATCGCAATGGCCGGGTTGATGGCGACAGTTTCGGACGCGACGCCGCGAAATCCCGAGGCATTGGCACGGTCCTGTACCGTCGACCCTTCCGAGCCGATGTCCCCGTCGAGCGCCCGGTTGTTCAGAACGTCATCGGTATGCCATTGCGCTGCCAAACGCAACTTAGGGTTGACTTTCACTTCAGTTGTGCAGCCGGCCTGGTGCTGAATCGTGTACACGTTGACAGCGACGCTGTCGTTGAGTCGCGTGTTGTCGGCATTCGCCGGTGGTGAGACCACAATAAGGCCCATAAGACACAACACGATGTGCGCAGTCGACGCATAACCTATGCGACGTGAAGCACAACTGCTTTTCATAACCGCCATCAAAAATCTCAGATCGGATCGAAGCCGGCGATCAACCACGTGCCGCCGAGCTTGTCGAGGTTCACTCTTACCGTGGAGGCAGTGTCGGTGGGCGCACCACTGCCGATCGTCACGGACTGATCGACGAAAACCATAACGACGGCATGGTTTTCGGCCGCCGACACCGACGCGGCGGCCGGCACGGTGGCCACCGCCGAGATCTGCTGCTGCTTTGCTCCCGGGATTACCACGTCATGCGTCAGGGATCTGTATGCATCCTTGAATTTCCCCGTCAATCGGTCGCTTGCCGCGCCTAAATCTTTTTCGACGGTGTCGGGTTTGTACGACAGCATGGCGATCGTGCCGTCAGTGGCTGCCCGCACGGACTCGATGCGGGCCGGCTGGGAACCGCGAGCGGAAGAATCCAGCCACTTGAGGTAGCCGGCTCCCATCGCCAACATCAACGCCAACGCGGGTAGCACACCGAAGGCCAGCACCCGCATCCAGGAAATACCTCGCCGACTTCGATCGCCGGGTTCGGAATCGACCTCAGACGGCCCGATTGGCTCGACGGGGGTTTGGGTGGAATCGGTTTCGGTCACATCTTCAGTCACACTCATGGCACGAACTCCACGTTGCTTACCTTGGCACCGGTGCCCGTCTGTTGAACGATGATTCGCATCCGCCACGCTCGCGGTGGCTGAGCGGCTCCGGCGATCGTCGTGGTAACCGCGACGGCGACCAGCACTTGGGCCTTATTCCCCTCTTCGGATTGCAGGCCAGCTTCGGTGATGAAGCCCGCAGACTTCGACTGGGTCCGCTTGACTACATCAACGAAACTCGTTGCGCGCAGTTGGAAGTCGTCGCGAAACGTGCCGGTCGACGCATCCAGGATGCGCCGAACGTCGGCATCGGCGTCGGTGAAGCTGATGGTAGTGAGGTTCAGCGCGCCCTGACGGCCGGCTTGCAGAAACATGTTGCGCTTGTCCTGGGCTTGCCGGGAATCGTAGGCCCGGTAGCCGAGCCAGCCCACCAAGCCGGCCAGCGCCAGCACGACAACAAGGGAAACCGCGAGGGCCCGGCGAGCACCGGGAAAACGCTGTCTGACGACGACCTGGCGGCTGCCGGCGTGTTCGATCTCAGATCCCGAATCCTGTTCGCCGACATCCATATCACCCATATCAACGTCAGCGGGCGTGCTCAGTTCGGGGGCATCAACATCGTCTGCCATGTCCGCTCCTTTGGTGCGCTTTGGGCCAAGTCGGCCTGGGTGTATACATGCCCGTCGGGTCCGATGTAGCTGCCGGTGGCAGGGTCATATTCCGCGGCCGCTATCGGCGGCGGCGGCCCGGCAGGTGGCGATCCCGGCGGTGGCTGTGGGATGCCCTGGCCGGATAGTGTGCCGTTGGGGTCGCCCTTCCAGTTGTATCCGTCGTTAAGCGGTACGTAGGGCTCGTCACTTTCGCACATCGCCACCGTTGGTGCCCGCTTGCCGGGTCTACCCAGACACGGGAGGTTCCGCGCTCCGCGCACCCCGGTGATCGGTGAATCCTGCGGGATCCGGCAGTAGAGCGCATCAGGAGTACGTTCCGGCGCGTCCTCGTAGACGGCAGAACGCATTTGTTGAGCCGGCAAGAAGCCGGTAGTGCAGGGCTGGGGCAGGTTGAAATTCAGTTTGAAGTCCAGAAATTGGCCCTTGAATTTGGTCGGGTTGTTCATATTGGCGAGGGCGCCGGCCTGAAAGTCGGCGGTGCCTTCCGGAAGCAACACCAGTAACTGCTCGAGAGCCGGTTGGTAGGTGATCGCAACATTGCTGAGGCTGACCAGGTTCGCCAGCAACAGCGGCAGTGTGGGCTGCAGCCGTTCGATCAGTTGCCGGGCCTGATCGGCGGCCGGCCCGCCCTTCTCGATGAACCCGGCGACGGAGGCGTCGCTGGTTTTCAGCTCGTGGGTGATGGTGGCCAGATGCGCCGCCCAGCCGGTGATGGCGTCGGCGGTATCGCCCTGGGAGTCCAGTACGGGCCGCGACTGGTCGATCAGCGCCGTGAGCGGTTCCAGGTTGGCGCGCGCGTCAATGGCAAGTTGGGTGGACCCCTTGACTAAGCGGGAGATGTCTGGCCCCAATCCCTGTACTGCGGTGTAGCTTTCGTCGATCACGGTTTTCAGGTTGTCGCGCGGAATGGCCAGCAGTCCGGTATTGGCGGCATCCAGCAGCGAGCTGATGTCTGGTGGCACCCTGGTGCGGCTCGCCGGTATCACATCGCCGTTACGCAGTAGGGGGGGGTTGCCGCTGTGCGGCAGCAGTGCCACGTACTGCTCACCGATGGCTGAGACGCTGTGCACCTGCGCCTCCAGGTCGGCGGGGATTGCCACATCTGAGCGCAACGACAGCTTCGCCGCCACGCCGGTGTCGGTGAGGTAGACGTCCGTCACGCGACCGACCTCGGTGCCGCGGTAGGTGACGTTGCCGCCCTCGTACAGCCCTCCGGCCCGAGGCAGCTGCACGGTCACGGTGTAGTGCCCGACACCGAACCAGGTGGCCGGCAACCGGATATACCCGAAGATCATCAACAATCCGGCGACCACACTGATCGTCGTGAAGAGCGCCAGCTGGATTTTTATCCTTCCGCTCAGATGCATGTCACGGCCCTTGATCTCTGTGGTACGGAGCGACCAGCGGATTGCCGGCCGTGTACGGGCTGGGCAACTGGCCGATGGTGCGGCCCCACTGCATTTCCAGCTCGGTCAGGTTGCCCTCCCAGCGGGTGCCGGTGAAGAAGTCCGTGTCGAGGCGGCTCAGCGTGAGGTCGATGACGGCGGTGAGGTTGGCGTAGTCGCCGCGGACCCACTTGGGGATGGTCTCTTTCGGCCACGGGAAGGTGCTCAGGAAACTCAGCGAACGGGTCAGCGCCGGTCCGGAGTTGGCCAGCGACTCCAGCACCGGGCCGAGATTCTTCAGTTCCTTGACGAAGGCGTCTCTGGTTTGATCCACCGTGTCGGTCGCTAGCGCGCTCAACTTTCCGAACTGGTCGATCGCCTCGACGAGTTGGGTGCGCTCATCCGCGAGCACCGCCAACGCGTTCGGGATCGTGCGTATCGCCCTGTCCACCACGTGCTTTTGTTCGGCGAACTGCCCGACGAGGTGGTTGAGGCTGTCGGTGGCGGTGATGATGTCGCCGGTTTGGTCATTGAGGTGCGCGGTGAACTGGTCGAGCTGGGTGATCAGGCTCTTCAAATCTTGCGCGCGGCCGGCGAACGCGGTGGCGAACGCGGTCGTGATGTCCTGGATCTGGCCGATGCCGCCGCCGTTGAGCAGCAGCGACACTGCCGCCAACGCCTGCTCCGTGGTCGGATAGGCACCCCCGTCGGGTAATCCGATCAGCGACCCGTCGTGCAACTTGCCCTTCGGCGGCTCAGCGGCGGGCGGCGCCAGTTCGATGTGCAGTGAGCCCAGCAGGCTGGTCTGGCCAACCGTTGCCGTGGCATTGGCCGGCAACTCCACATCGCCGTTGAGCCGCATGGTGACCAGGGCATGCCAGCCCTGGCGCTCGATCTTGGTCACCGTGCCGACGTTCGCGTCACCGACGCGGACCCGGGAATTCTGTTCGATGTACGCCACATCAGGCAGCTGCGCCTGCACCTGATACGACCCGGGTCCGCGGCCCTGGGTACCTGGCAACGGCACAGCGTTCAGACCCCGCCACCCGCAGCCAGACAATCCCGCGGCGAACCACAGTGCAACCACGCCGATGGCGAGGTACCGCAGCCGGGTCAGCCTCATGATCCACCGCCCGTCGGCACCATCAGTCCGGGCAGGCCGGCAGCCGGGTTCGTCGCCACCGGCATCCCGGCGGGCGGCGCGCCGTCGGGGAGCGGGTTCGGCGCCGAACCTGCTTCAGCCGGCAGTGGAACGTCTGGGTGCGCGGGCTGTGGCGGTACGTAGTCGGGCCGCAACCAGTCCTCGCTGTAGGTGAGTTCGTTGGGGCGCGCAGTGGCACCGACGACGAGGTTCTCACCGATCGGAGGGAAGTTGTACTGGCGGTTTTTTAAGATCGGCGCGAGGTACTGCACGCACAGTTTCGCGGACTGCTCGCTACCCAGCCGCGACGCGGCCTGGATCGCCGAACACAGGAACGAAATGGGATTGTTGAAGTTGGTAACCACGATCGCGCCGGTCACCGCCGCGTGCGCCGGGTCATAGATGTTGGCCAGGTTCTGAAACGCGGTCGGCGCAACGTGGAGCGTCTGTTTAATGTCGCCCAGGCTGTCGGCGAGGGCCTTGGATATCGAGGCCAGCTTGTCGGAGCTGGTGCCCAAGGCCTCGCGATTTTCCGCGACGAAGCTCGCCACGTCACCGGCTGCGGTGTTGAGGTCATTGATCGCCTGGCCCACCTGGTTGGGGTCATCGGCAAGCAGAGCGGTTACCGCGTCCAGATTGCGATTGAGTTGTCTGAGCACAGTGGCGCTGTCCTGCAGCGCTGAAACCAGCACCGACAAGTGCTTGATTGCACCAAAGAGGTCGTTGCTGTGATCGCCCAGCACCGAGAACGCCTGGGACAGCTTGATGATTGTTTCTCGGATGTTGGCGCCCTGGCCGCGCAAATTGTCCGCAGCGGTGTTGACGAACGCGCCCAGGGTGCTGACACCGCCCGGCTGGGCGGGTTGCAACGTGTCGGTGAGCCTCTGGAGTTGCTCTCGTAGATCATCCCATTCGACGGGGACCACGGTGCGGCTCTGCGGGATCACCGCGTCATTGGCAAGCGCCGGCCCGCCGCCGTAGGGCGGTGTGAGCTGGATAGCGCGCGAGGTGATCAGCTGTGGGGACAGGATCGCGGCCTTGACATCGGCCGGCACTTTGTAGCGGTCGTCGACCCAGAACGTAATCTTGACCCGTTCGGGTTGTGGTTCAATCCGGTCGATTTTACCGACCGCCACCCCCAGGACACGCACCTCATCCCCCGCGAAGAGGCCGTTGCTGTTGTCGAAATACGCCACGATCTGGGTTCTGTCGATCCTGGCTGCCGAGCGCGTGACAACCACGACTCCGCTGAGCAGGATCAGCACGAGAACAACCGCCAAGCCGATCCTGCCGTTGCGAACGCTGATCACTGGCCTGCCCCCGCCCGTGCCGGACCGGGCGGCGGCACCTCATTAGGGGCAGGGACGTAGACCGGCGTCGGCGTAGGCGCCGGCGGCACGGACGCAGGTGGCCCGGGCGGTGGGCCACCCGGCGGCGGCGCCGGCAGCGGCTCGCGGTAGGGGTAGCGCGGATCCCCCGGATTACCGGTGATCGCGTCCGGCAGCTTCAGATTCGGCTGCCCACCCTGCCCGGTGCGCGGGTAGGGCATCGGCAGCGGCGGGGTGGCCGGCTGGCCGGTTTGCGGGTCGCTGAGTTGCGAGGGCAATAGCACGTTAGGGTCCAGGCCTAAATCGGAGAACGCGGCATCGATGAAGGGCTGCACGAACTGCCCGGGGAACAGGTTGACGACGTACGCCTTGAAAAACGGTCCCGACCCGACCGATTCACCGAGCGATGTCGCGTATTCGTTGAGGGAAACGATCGCCTTCTGCAGGCGTTCTTTGCGATTGTCGACAATCGCCAGGACGCCATTGAGCTTGTCCAGCGCGGGGTGCAACTGCGCCCGTTGGTCCGCGACCAGCCCCGACGCTTGCGTGGCAAGAGCCGAAAGATTATGCGAGATCTGGTTCAGCGCATCGCTTTGGGTCCGCAGTTGGGCAAGCAACGCGTTGGTGTTCGCAACCAGACCCACCACTTGATCGGCCCGGTCGGCCAGCACACCGGTGGCCTTGTTGGCGTTGGCCAAGAGGTTTCGCAGCTCGGTGTCGCGGGCGTCCAGGGTCTGCGAGAACCGTGCCACCCCCTGCACCGCGATCCTCAAACTCATTGGGGT
>Ga0075021_10001389_pt1 | contig 12403 bp, 12 predicted proteins | sample ColStrG_CSR_2012_FD_72749 | JGI IMG/M metagenome (GOLD analysis project Ga0075021, IMG submission 72749) | Freshwater sediment microbial communities in response to fracking from Pennsylvania, USA - Cold Stream Run_MetaG_CSR_2012 | ecosystem: Environmental > Aquatic > Freshwater > Creek >...
GGCCAGGTTTGTCAGTCACGATGGGCGGCTGGAACGCGTCCGTGGCGAGCGGGCTCGGTGTCGCTCCTGGCGTGACGCCGACGGCCGATACCGGATCGGATGGCAGCACGCTCGGATCGGTGGCCCCGACGTCTGGCGGTGTCGCCGTCGCGCCTTCGACGCCACCGGCCGCTCGGAACCCGCCACCGAGCGTGAGGCCGAGCATCGAGATCGCGACCACGAGGACCGCTGCCGCGATCGACGGCCGGAGTCCCGGGCGACGCAGCGTCACGGCCCGCGATGGCAGAAGAGACCCGCCGCTTACGACCGCTGCGGTAACCGGGGCCGCCGTGTAGTCGAAGCCGCACGACGGGCAATCGCCCTCCGCCCCTGCCCAGCACCAGCGACAGGCGTAGACGCCACATTCGGAGCAATGACACAGCCCGACAAGCGATCCGACCGCGGCCGGGTCGCTCCGCCGACCGCAGCGCGGACAGAACGAACTCGGCGGTTCGCCCGAATCTGGAGTTGATCGCTCGTCTGTCACGATATGGGAGGCCCCTCGCGCGGTGCTGCTGCTGCGGATCCAGGGCCCATGACCTGATTCCTCGCCCTCGCACAGCGTGTTCGTGCAGTACCGGTCCCGAGCATATCGCACAAAAGCGCCAGCACCCGTGCACGAGACGATTCAGCGGGTGCGTCCGCGCACCATGCTGCAGCAGATACGTCGCAGCCAGGCGACCATCGAGGGAGTCGATGAGCGTGGCCCAGACCTCAGGAGACCGTCGGTCGACTCGGACCGTCTCCGCTGGATCGAACATCGCGCGGCGCCGTGCGATCCTATGGCGCCCCGACTCGTAGCTGAATGATATAGCGTCTATCGATATACTCGCGATGAGGAGCGGGACGTCAGCTCCCTGGGCGGATGCGCGAAGTTCGGCGGCTGAAGAGGCGGGAGCGGTTGCCCCTCCCGCCTCGTGTCTCCAGGTTGCTGTGACTGTTCAGCAGACCGTGGCGACGACCTTCCCAGTTCCGGGATGGCCTGGATTCGGATCGATGCCCGGGTCATAGCCGGAGTTGGTGGTGTTGACGATGACGATGTGGAAGGTGTCGCCCGAGATGAGCGACCCGGACTTGGCGTACCGGCTCGTCACGATCACGCCCATGTAGGTCGGCAGCGACCCCATGGGGGGTGGCGTGCTGTTGCCGGGACTGGTGGTCCAGATGGCTCCGCAGCTCGGCGCCTTGGGCATCGCGACGAAGCCCTTGAAGGCCGATACCACGGTGCCGCTCGACACAGGGTTGTTCTTCGCCCACTGGGCGCCCCAGAAGTTGACCGAGGCGTTGGGCTTGTTCTCCTTGTCACCGATGGCGAACGCGCCGCCGCCCGGGGCGAAGGCGTAGACGAGGACGTCGCGACACGTCGCGGTCGAGGTGCTGTCGCCGACGTCGGTGACCTTGGTGGTCACCGTGAAGTAACCCGTCGAGGCGTACGTGTGGCTGCCGCTGACGCTGTATTGGGCCGTGCCCGGACCGCCAGCGATCGTACCGGCTGAGGTGGAGCTGTCACCCCAGTCGATCGTCGCCGAGAAGTCGCTCAGGGTGCCGGTCGGGGCGGCATCGGTGAACGTCGCGGTCGCTCCGCTGAAGGCCTGGGTCGTGACTGCCGGCGTTCCGCAGGCAGAGGTCAGCGCCGCGTCGGCGACGGTGGCCGTCGGGGTGACGATCGCCCCGTTGGCTGCGTTGTCCGCGTCGGCGATGGTGACCGTAACGGTGTGCGTGCCCTCCTCGGCATAGGTATGGCCGCCACTCACGGTGAAGCTGCCGGCGCTGCCGGCGATGGTGCCGGCCGAGCTCGAAGTTGTGTCGCCCCAGTCGATCGTCGCGGTGTACTCGCTGGCGAGCGCGGTGGTGTCCGGATCGGTGAAGGTCGCGACCGACCCGCTGAACGCGATACCTTCAGTGGCGGCGACCGCGACGCCGGCGGCCGTGATCGCCTTATCGGTCACGGCCCAGTGCTTCTTGGCCGTTGCCGAATGGGGTGCGCCGGTGGCGTCGGTGAAGCTGGCCGTGATCACGTCGTCGCCAGCGCCGTTGGTGTCGTGGTAGGTGAAGGTGACGTCGCCGTTGCTGTCGGTTTTGCAGCTGACGGGTAGGCACGTGCCGGTCGCACCAACGTTCTGGCCGGTCACGCTGAACGTGACGAGTTGATCGGCCAGCGGCACGCCACCGCTCGTGACGAGGGCCGTCACCGTGTGATCGGTGCCGACCGGGTTGGTCGCGTCGGCCGGCGTGAGGCCGATCGCGGCGGGTATGGCGGCAGTGATCTCGCCGAACACGGCCAGACCCGCCACTGAGGGATTCGGGGGTGCGGTGAATGTGGTGAGAATGGTGCCGCTGGCGATGTCGACCCTGAAGATCTTGCCGGTGAAGATGTCAGCCGTCCAGAACGACGTCCCGTCAGGGTCGAGGTTGAGCGCGAACAGCAGCGACGTGCCCGGGATCGTGTACGTCTGCATCAGCGCACCGGTCGAGTCGAGCCGCCGGACCGCCGATGAGTTGGCGACGAGCACCTCGCCGTTCGGGCGAATGCGAAGGGCAAACGATGGTGTCGACGGGAGCGTCGCGAAGTCGGGCAGTTGCGTATTCGTGCAGACGTTGAAGCGCCTGATCAGCACACCTTCGGATGTGTAGCAGAGCGTGCATTGGTCGGCGGCGAGGTCGATCCAGTCACTCCCGCGAGGCCCGGTTGCAACGCTGAAGCTGCCCAACGGCGCACCCGACGAGTCGAACTTCAGAACTTTCCTCGCGCCGTCGGCCTGGCCGACATAGAAGTTGCCGGTGGCGTCGCGCACGATCGACTCGGGATCGCTGTTAAAGCCAGAGCCGAAGCCGCCGATGAAGTTCCCGACGTTGTCGTACTTGCTGATGCTTCCGGAGAAGCCAGTCCCGTACAGGTTCCCGGCTGAGTCGAACGCCATGCCCGTGTTTTCGTTCGATGGGGTGCCTGTGAGCGTGTTCAGCAGCGTTCCGGTCGGACTGAACTGCATGATCTGACCCTGGCCGACCCCGGCGAACACGTCGCCGATGGCATACGCCGGTCCGGCCGCATGGACGGCAGGGGCGATCATCAGGCCTGCCAGCAATGCCGCACCGACGCCCGACACCATCAAGCGACGAAGGATGTCGTGCTTGATTGTTTCCACGGGGAGCCTCCCTCGGGCGCAGGCGCGCCTTGCGATGGAGGGGTCGGTCTCGCAATTGGCGCAGCATGCCGCTTAGCGACCGGATGGGACGACAGGCTGATGGCCCCCGCCCATGCCTCCCTCGACCTGCTGACAAACCCTAGCACGCGCCGAAACATGCGCACGGTCGAAGATGGGCCCGGGTCGAGCGCAGATGCTCGAGTTGTCCACAGGATCCTCATTCGGGAAACGGATACCGCGAGTTATCCACACATCCTGGCCGGCGATGCCTGCGGCACCCACCGGCACAACCCTCGCCATCAACTTTGGGCGCGGTCTCTAACCAGGATCGAGATAAGTCGCAGCTAAGCGGCCGTCGCTAGAGTCCCGATGACGTCTCGCCGCGTCGGAAGTGCTACCGCTAATAGACTGAGAGACGCCCTGGTTGGCCCGACTTCGGCGCCACCTGAGGCGGGGTGCGGAAACACGAGGGTGTTGGGTACCGACGCACCGGGAGCTGGCTGTCGGACCTCTGGGCGGCGTGGTTTGGCCCCTCCCTGTTGTCGTTCCCGTCAAAACCGACAACACCGCACAAATTTGCGGCCTACCGCGCTGTCCGTCGGGGATGCGCGGTCCCTATCGGCCAACTCGCCTCGTCGTGCGGGACAAATGGCCGACGACCGCGCCCGCGATGCCGAGGCCGGTGATCAAGCTGCTCGACAGGACAGGACCGGATTCATAGCCACCCAGCGCCGCCACGACCGCCGTTGCGACCAGCGGCCCGAATGCGATGAGCCACGCGATGCCTGCGAGGCTGGACCAGCGGACCACGTTCGGGCCCGGACGGGTCAGCAGCAGGCCGCCGATCAGGAACGCCACCAGCGCGCCACCGAGCACACGCGCGGGCAAGGCGAGATTCTCCAGCAATGCCCCGAGATTGTTGATGTGCTCCCCGATGAGGACGAACGACAGAAGGCCGGCGCACACCACGCCGGCCATGATCCAGAGTGCGCCAGCCAGTCGAAGAGTACTCATGCCAATCCTCGAGCAACGGTTCTCGGTGGTGACAGGCTGATGAGGTGAAGGAAGACGAGCGAGCCGAGATAGCGCGTGAGGTCCATCCGGTCAGCCCGCCTTCGCGGCTTCAGGCGCCACCGCCGGTGCCCCGGCGGGCATCGATTCGATCCGCCAGGCGTGCCGGGCGTACCAGATGCTGACCGCGAAGAGGAGCATCGCATCGAGCGGATGCAATGCCGAGATGAGCGGCGACACCGACTTCAGGCCCGGCAGTAGGGTCTGGACGATGTACAGGCCGAGGATCCCCGTAGAGATCCACCTGTCACGACCCGACATCCGCGCCGGAAAGGCGAGGATCAGGACGACGAGCTGGACGATCCCGATCATGTAGCCAAAGCCGATGTGTGTCGTGAAGTCGCCGGAGCCGCCGAGGTTGGCGATGGTCTGCCCGGCCAGGAAGACCTGGACGATGATCGCCGCGACCCACAGGATCGCCGCCCACGCGTGGAGCGTCCGCCACATCGACTTAGCCTCCTCGTGACCAGTCGCACTATCGCTAGCATTGACGCTAGCGATTTAGGGGCTAAGATGATGCCTCAGATGGCAACTGTCAAGACCCCAGCCGGCGCCGTACGCGTATCCCGGCGCGACCGTGCGGACGCGACCCGGCTGCGGATCGTCAAAGCCGCCTACGACCTGTTCTGCGAGCGCGGCTACGCCGGGACGATGCTGGCTGACGTGGCGCAGAGGTCGGGCGTCGCCCTCGCGACCGTCCGGTTCGTCTTCCACACCAAGCCCGAGCTCCTCACGCGCGTCTTCGACTTCGCCGTGATGGGCGAGGACAGCCTGCTACCGCCGGAGGAGCAGGAGTGCTATGCGCGGATGACCGCCGAACCTGACCTTGTCACGGCGCTCCGCCACCTGGTCACTGGCGAGGGCACGATCAACGTCCGGGCGACGCCGCTCAATACCATCGTCCGCGCGACCGCCGAGAGCGATCCCGAGACGGCGAGGGTCTGGGCGTTCCATGAGAAGATGCGCGCTCGGGCGCATCGCGCGATCCTCGAGATCCTTGTCGCAAAGTCGCCGCTCCGCGATGGCCTGACACCGGAGCGGGCGACGCACCTGCTCCTGTTCTACCTGGGCTCCGACGCCTACCGGCCGCTGGTCCATGACCTCGGCTGGACGCACGGGGAGTGGGTGGACTGGGCCGTCGCGACGATCGCGCGCGAGCTCTTCGCGACCGATTCCGAGTAGAGCTCGGTTCGGCAATGGGCCGCGGGCGATCTCGTGATCGATCCGGCGGAGCAGCGCTGGATGGCCAATCGTGCAGGCTCGACGAGGGTCGAATTCGACGACGCAAGCCATGCCGGCGGCTACACCCACTACGCGAACATCGGTCCCCGAAACGCTGTTGTGGTCATCGATGGGTACGGGACCGTGCGTCATCGAATCAAGTCCACCATCACGACAACGTGGCCTTGGCAGCCAGTGTGACGATGAATCGCCGTACTACTAGCCGTCGATAAGTCGCAGGTAAGCGGCCCCCGCTAGATTCGGCCTACGACCTCTCGGGGACGTCGGAAGTGCTACCGCTAACAGACTGAGAGACGACCTCAGTCAGGCCCGACTCGGCGGCTGCACCGGATGTGATTCTTGGGAGCGCACTTGAAGCGCAAGGCACGAACGTGCTCGACAAGCTCGGATCGAACTCGATTCGAACTTGTACATCGGTTGGCCTGCGTCGGCGCGACAGAACCGGTCACGCCGACCGCTTGATCCTCGATCGGTCACCCAAGGATCAGACCGGCGCTTCGGCCTTGACAGGCGCCAGCTTCGCCCGAGCAGCGCCCCAGCGTTGCAGCTCCCCGAGTGCCGACTCCGAAGTCGACCCCGGCTCGGCGGAGTACGCGACCAGCGTCAGGCCGATGTCGGCTGGGAGTTCGAGGCCCTCGTACGCCAGGGTGAGGTCGCCGACGAGCGGATGGTGGAAGCGCTTGGTGCCCGATCGGTGGAAGCGCACGTCGTGGCCGGCCCAGAGCATTCGAAACTCGTCGCTCCGGGTCGACAGGAGGCCGATCAGGTCCGTCAGCGCGCGGTCGTACGGGTTGCGCCCGGCTTCGCCGCGGAGCGCGGCGACGACGTCATGTGCGACGTTGTCCCAGTCGATGTAGAACGTTCTCGCACGCGGATCGAGGAAGAGGAAGCGGGCCGAGTTCGGTGGCCGCACAGGATCGCGGAACTGCTCGGAATACAGCGCGTTGGCCAGCTGGTTGGCGTGGAGGATGTCAAGGCGGCCGTTGTGCACGAAGGCCGGGATGCCCGACAAAGCGTCGACGATGCGCTGGACGCTCGGCCGGACGCGCTGGGGCGATGCAGTGCGTCGAGGCCGCCGCTCGGCGTTCGCCGTCCGGACAAGATCGAGCAGGTGCGCGCGCTCGGCTTCATCGAGCTGGAGCGCGCGACTCACCGCGTCGAGCACGTCGTCGGAGACACCTCGCGCATTGCCGCGCTCGAGCCGCGTGTAGTACTCGAAGCTGATCCCGGCGAGGAGTGAGACCTCTTCGCGCCGCAGTCCGGCCACACGGCGGTGCCGACCGTATGTCGGCAGACCGGCGCGTTCCGGCGTGACCTTCGCTCGGCGTGTGGTGAGGAACTCGCGAATCTCTTCCTGGTTACCCATCGCACGCTCACCGTACGCCCATCCAGGGCCGCGTGGGAGGTACTCGCAGTACCCCTATCGCGCGTGCCTTCCTCGACGGCGCGGTCGGTGGTTGGATGGTCACGACATGACAGATGACGAACGCAAATCCTAAGGAGAACTGATGCCCGGCTCGAGAGTCTGGTTCATCACCGGCGCCGGGCGCGGCATGGGTGTCTACATCGCGAAAGCCGCCCTGGCTGACGGCAACGCGGTCGTCGCCACCGGGCGCAACCCGGATGGCGTGACGAAGGCGGTCGGCCATGGCGACGACCTGCTCGTCGTCCCGCTCGACATAACAGTGCCGGGGCAGGCCGAGGCCGCGGTCCAAGCCGCCGTCGATCGATTCGGACGGATCGACGTCCTCGTCAACAACGCCGGCAACTTCAACGCCGGCTTCTTCGAGGAGTTGACGGCCGAACAGATGGAGCAACAGATCGCCACGACCCTGATCGGGCCGATGAACGTCACCCGCGCCGTCCTTCCAGTGATGCGCCGCCAGCGCTCCGGCCACATCATCACGATCTCCTCCAGCGCCGGCCTTGTCGGCTTCGCGTTCGGGACCGCCTACGCGGCCTCGAAGTTTGGCCTCGACGGTTGGATGGAGTCCCTCGGTCCCGAGGTCGAGCCATTCGGCATCCACACCACCATCGTCAACCCAGGCTTCTTCCGGACCGAACTGCTGACACCGGAGTCCACCAACTTCGCGGAGACCGCGATCGATGATTACGCCGAGCAGCGTGCGGGCGAGATCGAGTACTGGACCAGACAGAACGGCAAGCAGTCGGGCGACCCGGCCAAGTTGGCCGAAGCCCTGACGACGGTGGCGAGCGAGCAACCGCCACGGCACCGGTTCCTCCCGGGGGCGATCGAGTCCGCAGAGCAGAAGGTCGCCGCCCTCCAGGCCGACATCGACCTCAACCGCGAGCGCTTCATCTCGCTCGATTTCGACGAGGCGTAACCATGCGAGCTGCGATCTTCAACGGACCCCGCGACATCGTCGTCGGCGAGCGCCCTGATCCATCGATCACCGAGCCCACCGACGCGATCGTCCGTGTGACCCTCGCCTGTGTGTGTGGCTCGGACCTGTGGTACTACCGCGGCCTCTCGCCGCACGATCTCGGAGCGATCGGCCACGAGTTCATCGGCATCGTCGAGGAGGTCGGCGCCGACTTGCGCGGAATACGGCCGGGCGACCTTGTCGTCACGCCGTTCACCTACAGCGACGGGACGTGCGTCCTGTGCCGGGCCGGCTGGCAATCGAACTGCCTGCATGGGGGCGGATACGGCAACCACGGCATGGACGGCGGCCAGGGCGAGGCGGTCCGCGTCCCCTTCGCGGACGCCACGCTCATCAGCGTCCCGGGAAACGGGTACTCCGACGAGACACTGCGCTCGATCCTTGCCCTTTCCGACGTCGCCTGCACCGGCCACCATGCGGCGGTCAGCGCCGGCGTCGGTCCCGGGATGACAGTCGCGGTCGTGGGCGACGGCGCGGTCGGGCTGTACGCGGTGCTTGCCGCAAGGCGACTCGGTGCGGCGCGGATCATCGCCCTGTCCCGGAACCCGGACCGGCAGGCGGTCGCCCGCGAGTTCGGTGCGACAGACATCGTGGCCGAGCGAGGCGACGAAGCGATCGAAGCCGTGCGCGAGATGACCGACGGCCTCGGCGTCGAGGCCGCCCTCGAGTGTGTTGGCACCGGCGAGTCGATGGCGACGGCATTCGCGATCGCGCGGTCGGGTTCGGTCGTGGGCGCGGTCGGCGCCCCGCATGGCGTCCAGGTGCCGATCGACACCGTGATCTTCCGGAACGTCGGCCTGCGTGGCGGGGTCGCTCCCGCGCGGAAGTACATCCCGGAGCTGCTCGACGACGTACTGGCCGGGCGCATCAACCCCGGTCGCGTCTTCGACTTCGAAACCGACCTAGATCACGTCGTCGACGGATACATTGCGATGGACGAGCGGCGCGCGATCAAGTCGCTCGTCCGCGTCGGGGCGGGCTAGGCAATGGTCCAACGATCATGGCTCATCACCGGCATGAGCAGCGGCTTCGGCCGCCAACTCACTGAGCAGCTCCTCGTTCGCGGCGACCGCGTGGTCGGCACCGTCCGCCGTCCAGACGCGGTGACCGATCTCATCGAGCGGTATCCGATGGCATTCCGCGCTGAAGTGCTCGACATGACGGATACGCCGGCCGTCCACGAGACGGTCGATCGAACCTTCACCGACCTCGGGCGGATCGACGTGCTCATCAGCAACGCCGGCTACGGACTGTTCGGGGCGGCCGAGGAGCTGACCGACGACCAGGTCGAGCACATCGTGGCGACCAATCTCCTGGGGCCCATCCACCTCATCCGCGCCGTGCTCCCGCACATGCGATCGCGGCGCGGCGGCCGGATCATCCAGATCTCGTCCTACGGCGGCCAGGTCGCGTTCGCCGGCAACTCGCTCTACCACGCCAGCAAGTGGGGCATCGAGGGCTTCGTCGAGTCCGTCGCCCAGGAGGTCGCGCCGTTCGGGATCGGGATGACGATCGTGGAACCCGGTGGCGCGCGGACCGAGTTCCGGTACGGCGGCGCGCAGATCGCGACGCCGATGCCGGAGTACGAGGGAAACCCGGCGCACGCCTTCATGCGCATGCTCGACCCCGCCAACGGCCTCGCCCCTGGCGACCCGGCCCGGATGGCCGCGCGGATCATCGAGAGCGTCGACGTGGAGCCTGCGCCGCTTCGGCTGGTCCTCGGCTCGCAGGCACTGGACAACACGATTGCGACGCTGCGAACGCGGATCGAGGGTTTCGAGGGGCAGCGGGCACTCGCCGGGTCCACCGACTTCCTGCCCGACGAATAGGAGGAGCCCTATGGAGATCGTGCGCAAGGAACCCACGGTCAAGGCCGGCAGCGACCGGTTCGTCGGCGACGCCTGGATCGACGCGATCGTGCGCGGCGACGAGCCGTCGCGCGTCCGTCTCAGCATCGTCCACTTCGCGCCCGGGGCTCGGAACGCGTGGCATGCGCATTCGGTCGGCCAGACCGTCCATGTGACCGTGGGCATCGGGCGGATCCAGTCCCGCGGCGGCGCGATCCTCAAGATGCGCGCCGGGGACACCGTCCACACTCCACCCGGCGAGTGGCACTGGCACGGGGCGGCGCCCGATCACTTCATGACCCACCTCGCGATCTTCGAGGCGGCGGCGGATGGCACCGAGTCCGAATGGGGCGAGCAGGTCGGCGAGGCCGAGTACCGAGTCGAACCCGCGGAGCCAGCCTGATGAGCGGTTGGACCCGGGACGAGCTGGCCCGGATCGGACGTACGGACGAGCTGCGGATCGCTTCGCGGCGAGCCGATGGAAGCCTGCGTCAGTTCATCACGATCTGGGTGGTGCGCGAGGGCGACGACCTCTACGTCCGATCGGCCCACGGCTACAGCAACCCGTGGTTCCAGCGCGCGCTGCATTCCGGTGAGGGTCGGATCGAAGTCGGTGGCGTCGAGCGCGACATCTGGTTCGAGGGGCCGGAACCCCAGACTGCGACCCGGGTCACCGCGGCCTATCACGCGAAATACGATTGCTACGGTCCGGCGACCGTGGGAACGGTCGTCTCAGCCGAAGCCGAGCGAGCCACCCTTCGACTCGAGCCCCGGTAGCCGCCCCGACCCGGACGGACCCGGAGACCGGGAGACGAGATAAGTCGCAGCTAATCGGCGGGCGCTAGAGTCAGCTCACGACGTCTCGCCCTCGTCGGAAGTGCCCCCAACGTGGCGAGACGTCGCGTCGCCCGGCGTCGATCGCCCGACCGTCCCGCCGGGGAGGTCGATGCGTGGATCCGAACGTGACGCCGTGGCGCGTCCTCGAGGATCCGGTCGGGACGTCGTCGGTCGGCACACCGACTGGTGGTCCCGGACCGGCTGCGAGGTGGTCCATCCGGCGCTCGACACTGATCGTCGGGGTCGCGGCGGTCGCGCTGTCGGTCGGTGCCTTCCTGCTCGCGGCGGGCTCGGGTTCGACGGGATCGCTGATCGTCGAGGGTGGATCGCCGCTGCCGGTCGGATCGGCGAGGGTTGCGGCACGGTCGGACGCCCCCGGCGGGCTCGGGGCGGCACCGTTGCTCGTGGTCGAGATCGTCGGGGCGGTCGACCACCCCGGCGTGTTCCGTCTGCCCAAGGATGCGCGGGTCGGCGACCTCGTCGCCGCGGCCGGCGGCTATGGCCCGCGCGTGGATGCGGAGCGAGCCGGCCGCGAGCTCAACCTGGCGGCACTCCTTCGCGATGGTGACCAGATCCGGGTCCCGTCACGCGATGACACGGTCGGATCGGGCCCGACTGCGACGAAGGGCGGCGCGACGCAGAAGGGTCCGGGCGGAGCGCCGACGCCGATCGACCTCAACCGGGCGACCGCGGAGGAACTGGACACCCTGCCCGGGATCGGACCGGCGACCGCGGCCAAGATCCTCGCCTCACGCGACGAGCAGCCGTTCGCCGCCGTCGATGACCTGCGGTCGCGGAAGCTCGTTGGCGAGAAGACGTTCGCCAACCTCAAGGGTCTTGTGACGGTCCGTTAGATGGGTCGAAGCAGCCGTCTGGCGATCGGCGCGATCGCGGCAGCGGTCGCCGCGGGCCAGATCGCCCCGAGCCACGTTGGCGCGGCGATATCGCTTGGCCTCGCGGCGATCCTGCTCGTCCATGAGGTACGGCCGACGCTACGCGCAGGGACGCTGATCCCCGTCGCGATCGGTGCGGCGCTGATCGCGATCCGGCTGGCCCTCACTCCCCCAGGGTCCGACTTTCTCGGCCGTCCGCCCGATGGGACCGGGCCGTGGGCATTGATGGTCGAGACGACCGGATCGCCGCACGATGGCACGCAGGTCGCGACGCTCGTGACGCCACCCGGCACCGACCAGAGGGTCAGGGTGGCGGCGACGCTCCCCCGTTTCCCCGAGGTCATCCCTGGCGACCGGGTCGTCGTCGAGGGCAGCATCCGGCCACGCCCCGATTCGGCGTATGGCCAGTACCTCGAGCGGATCGGCGCGGTCGGTACGCTGACGTCACGGACGCTGACCGTCGAGCCGGCTCCCGACGATCTTGCCCGCCGCTTCGAGACACTCCGCCGAGGTGCGGGTGACGCCTTGACACGCGTCCTCCCGGAACCTGAGGCGGGCCTCGCTGCGGGCATCCTCATCGGTCTCCGCGACCAGGTCGACCGGGATCTCGCGGCGGCCTTCACGACGGCGGGCGTCAGCCACGTCGTCGCGATCTCGGGCTGGAATATCGCGATCGTCGCCGCCGCGATCGCGGCGATGACCGGTCGCCTCGGGCGCCGCCGCCGCTCGATCGCGACCATCGTGGCGATCGTCGCGTACGTCGCGTTCGCCGGGGCGTCGGCGTCCGTCGTCCGGGCCGCGCTGATGGCGGGCGTGGCGTTGCTCGCCCGCGAAACCGGGCGGGCGGGCAGGGCCACCGCGGCGCTCGGCTGGGCCGCCACGCTCCTGCTCATCACGGATCCCGCGCTCATCGGCGATGCGGG
>Ga0075021_10001390_pt1 | contig 12401 bp, 15 predicted proteins | sample ColStrG_CSR_2012_FD_72749 | JGI IMG/M metagenome (GOLD analysis project Ga0075021, IMG submission 72749) | Freshwater sediment microbial communities in response to fracking from Pennsylvania, USA - Cold Stream Run_MetaG_CSR_2012 | ecosystem: Environmental > Aquatic > Freshwater > Creek >...
CGAGCTCTTGCAGGCGGTCACGCTCGCGAACATCCGTCAGAACGTCGAGGCGCTGCAGCAGGACCCGCTCCTCGCCGGATTGATCCACGACGGCGAGCTGAAGGTCGTGGGTGGCGAGTACCGCGCGCAGTCGGGCAAGGTCCTCGTCGTCTGATCCCGCTACGGGTTCCGCACCAGCGATTCGACGTCGTCGACCGCGCGCGTCAGCGTCGGTCCGTCGAGCGAGTCGGCAAGGCCCTGGGCGCCTGCTTCGACGAGCATCGGCGCCAACCGGTCACGCAACCTGGTGATCGCCCACGAGACCGCATCGCCCTCGGCGACCGTGTCGATCATGAGGATGCGTTCCTGCTCCGACGGCGGCTCGTAGTGGTAGTGCGGTCGCACGTTGAACATGTCGAAGCGCAGGTACTCGTGGTCGTCGTCAACGCCGAGCACCCGCACGGTCGGTCCCCCGGTCTGCTCGCCGTCCTGCTCCACCGTGCGGTGCTCCACCACGAAGGTGACCGGACCCGCCGGCACCTTCGACTCACTCACGTCACTCATCCTCGACCTCCGGTGCGTTCGACCTCTGCGCACCGTACCCCGGACCTTCGGGGAGGGCGAACGTCGCAAAATCGCTCGATCCGCTCGGAAGCATGCCGCAGACTGCTGCAATGGCGGTCGGCGCTCCTCGCGTGTCCGCCGCTGACGCGGCAGCGTTCCTGAGCACGCATCACGGACGCGCAGTGAGCAACGTCGAGCCGCTGAGCGGCGGGTTCTGGTCCGCCGCCTACGGCTACCAGCTCGACGCACAGGAGCTCGTCGCGCGCTTCGGCTCCCGCCGAGACTGGTTCGAGATGGACCGGGCCGCGAAGGCGTTCGACCGACCGGACCTGCCCGTCCCGGCGGTCCTCGACGTGGGTGACGCCTTCGGCGCTGCGTTCGCCATCTCGGAGCGCCGCCACGGGCGGTTCCTCGAGGACGTCGACGCCGACGACGCCGCGACGGCTGCCCTGCCCGTCGAACGACTCCTCGCCGCACTCCGCGCTACCACCTCGACCACCGATGCGCCGAGCGCGTGGTACCCACCCGGTGGCGATCCGTCGGCCTCGACCTGGCGGCAGTGGCTCCTCGCCGGGCTCGTCGACGACCCGGCGCGCCCGGTGCACGGGTGGCGACGCATGGTCGCGGCGGACCCTGCGTGTGACGCGCTGTTCGAAGCGTCGGCGGTACGAGTGCGGCAGTTGACCGACGCCTGCCCGGAGCGACGTGACCTCGTGCACGGTGACCTGCTGCACCAGAACGTGTTCCTCACCGAGGATCTCAGCGCGGTGTCGGCGGTCTTCTCGTGGAAGTGCTCGGTGCTCGGCGACTTCCTGTTCGACGTCGCGTGGTGCACGTTCTGGGGCCCATGGCATCCGGGGATCGCCGCCATCGACGTGTGGCGGCGCACGTGGACCGCGCCGGAGCTCACCACGACCGATCGGCTCGGCGCGGCGGCGCGTCACCACTGCTACGAGCTGCAGATCGGCTGCACCCACCTCGGCTGGTCCGCGTGGACCGGCGACGCCGACGCGCTCCGTGACGTCGCGACCCGGCTCGAGCACGTCCTCGAGCGAGGCCCCCTCGCGCTCGGCGGCTAGCTCCGGCCGCGGCACAGAATGTCGGCGCGTCACACGGTGGCGATCCAGACAGAGACGGGAGACCTACGTCATGAGCCTTCGATCGTTGGTGGGCGTCGCGGTGGAGCGAGACAGCGCGGAACCGGTCGTGGACACGACCGGGGCCGTGGCCGAAGGGGAAGCCGAGGTTGGCGCCGCACCGCCCTCGGCTGGCGCGTCCGGCCTCTCGTCGGCGACCGGCGTGCTGGTGGCTGCGATCCCGGGCGAGGTGCTCGCTCCCTACACCGCGCTCATCGGCGTGGTGGTGAGCACGGCCAGCGCGAAGAACGACTACGCGACGTTGCGCTGGTGGCTGTTCGGCATCGGGACGGCGCTCGTGGTGGTCTCGCTGCTCGCCACGTTCTACCGGGCACGGGCGAGCGCCGGTCGTCACGTGCCGTTCGTGGAGATCGTCGCGGCAACCATCGCGTTCGCGTCATGGGGGCTGGTGATGCCGGGTTCGCCGCTGTCGTTGAGCGTCACCGGCGACGACCTCACGGTGGCGACTGCGATCATCGCGATCGGTGGCGCGTTCTTCATCTCGTTGCTGTCACCGACGCTGGCGTCGCCGTCGTCCAAGTCGCCGGCCGCCAAGGCATAGGCCCGTGCTGGCGCGTCAGGTCTCGTCGGGCGCGACGACGCCGACCTTGCGCACTGTCACCTCCCCGGTCGCGCGGGCTCGGCACGCGAGCCGGATGCGCGTCGGATCCGCGATCCCGGTGACCGAGAGCCGATGGTCGAGCGCGTCACGCTCCTCGGCTTCGACGGGCGCGAGGTGCTCGGCGCCGCTGAGCACCTCGACGTGGCACGCCGTGCACTGCGCCTGGCCGTAGCAGATCGTCGGCCAGTCGTAGCCGTGGCGCCACGCCGACTCGATGATGGTCTCCCCCGGCTCCAGATCGAGGTCGATCCCGATCGGCACGACGTGCACCACCGGGCCGCGGGGCTCAGGCGCCATCCAGGCTTCAGCGGGCGAGGTAGCGGTCGAGCTCCAGATGCATGTTGCTGATGGCGCGCTCCATGTCTTCGGCGAGCCGGTGCTCGACGTACCCCCTGGAGCGCACCCCGCGCTGCTGACGGGCCATGTTGCTGAAGTCCTGGCGCGGGATGAGGCCCCAGTTCTCGGTGTCGTCGGTGGCGTAGCGGCCCTGCAACTTCGCCCGGACCTCTGGACGCGCCTCCGGATACATCGTGAGCGACCAGACCTCGAAGCGGCACCACTCCGGGTCGTCGTTGTACGGGCGGAACCGGTACGACAGCGCGTTCTCGTACTGCGGCAGGAAGAAGAAGTTGGGGAACAGGAAGATCTCGCCGCCCCAGAGCTGCATGGCTTCGGGACTGGTGCGCAGCGGGATGCCCGCACCCTGCGCGTAGTCGATCAGCGCGCCGATCGCGGCCGCTGCGAAGTTCTCGTTCTCCGACACCTTGTTGCGCACGCCTTCGAACACCTGGACATCGCGTTCGAGGGTCATGGCGTCCTGACCCTCCCAGAGGACCCGCGCGAACTGGAGGAACATGTCGGCGCCACCGGGCGGAGCGACGCTGCCGTCGGTGCCCGTCGACGCGCTCTGGAAGCGCGCGTGCCCGTTCGCGAACGCGGTGTACTCCTGCCCGCCGCGCGGCATGTTCTCGCCCGCGCCGAACGTGAGCTGCGGGTGCGTCGCCATCACGTGGTACCCCTCGTGGAACGCCTCCTGGGCGAGCTTCCAGTTGGCGTTGACGATCGTCTCCTTCCACCACCACACGCGCATGTCCTCGACACCGACCGCGTCGAGGAACGGAGAGGCCGGCGCCAGCGCCTCGCGTAGTGGGCGCGCGTCGGGATCCATGTTGATCCACACGCACGCGCCCCACGTTTCGACCCGGCACTCCCGCAACGCCAGGTCGTCGGGATCGAGGCACGACGGATCGAAGCCGTCGGGTTGGAACACGAACGAGTTGGTGCCGTCGAGGTTCCAGCGCCAGCCGTGGAACGGGCACACGATCTGACCGCCCGGCAGCCGACCGTCGCCCACGCACAGCTGCGTCGCGCGGTGGCGGCAGACGTTGTGGAACGCCTTGACCGACCGGTCGGCCTGACGGATCACCACGATCGAGTCGTCGCAGATCTCGTACTCGACGAAGTCGCCCGGCTCCGGGATCTCCTCCTCGCGGCACGCGACCTGCCACACCTTCGGCCAGAGGTGCTCCTTCTCGAGCTCGAAGAACTCGCGGTCGAAGTAGCGCTCCCGCGGGACGTGCAACGCGTCACGCATCGCGTAGGGCACGACCCGTGCCGGGTTCGTCGTACGAGGCTCCTCGATGATCGCCATCGCGTCAGCTCCTCAAGGTCGGCGGATCGAACCGATCTCCGCACCGATGGGATACGTCGTGCCCGTGACACCGGTCCAGTGCACGGTGCCGGTGGCACCGGCCGGGACCTCGGTCTCCACCTTCTCCGTCTCGACGAGGTAGAGCGGCTCGCCTTCCTCGACGTGGTCCCCTTCGGCGACGAGCAGGTCGAGCAGTGTCGCCTCCGAGACCGCAACCGAGAGGCGCGGGATGTGCAGGGTGAAGTCGGCCATCTCGATCCGTGTCGTCCTACGCCAACGTGCGCTGGACCGCCGCAACGATGCGGTCGACGGTCGGGTAGATCTGCGACTCGAGCACAGCCGGCGCGGGGTTCGGCACGAAGCGGGTCCCCACCCGTTCGACCGGCGCGGCGAGCCGACCGAACAGCTCGTGCTCGAGCGACGACGCGATCTCCGCGCTCGGCCCCGCGAACTCGACGGCATCGGTCACCACGACCGCCCGTCCCGTGCGGCTCACGGCGTCGACCATGCCCGCGACGTCGAGCGGCACCAAGGTCCGCAGGTCGAGCACCTCGGCGTCGATCCCGTCCTCCGCGAGCTTCGCCGCCGCGGCGAGCGACTCGACGACGCTGCGCCCGTACGACACGAGCGTCACGTCGCGTCCCGGCCGCTTCACGTCCGCTTCACCGAACGGGATCGAGAACCCGGGATCGAGCGGCACGGGCCCACGTTGGCCCTGGAGGCGGATCGTCTCGACGAAGAGGACCGGGTCGTCGCTCGAGATCGCCGCCGTGAGCAGCCCCTTGCCGTCGCGAGGGGTCGACGGCACCACGACCTTGAGCCCGGGGATGTGCATGAACCACCCCTCGAGCGACTGCGAGTGGGTGGCGCCCGTGCCGATGCCGCCGTAGACCGCGGTGCGGACGACGAGTGGCGCGGTCGTGCGGCCGGCCGTCATGAAGCGCATCTTCGCGGCGTGGTTGATGAGCTGGTCGGCCGCGATGCCGATGAAGTCCATGATCATGATCTCGGCGACGGGTCGGAACCCCTCCATCGCGAGGCCGATGGCGGCACCGACGATCGCGGACTCGGAGATCGGCGTGTCGAGCACCCGTTCGGTGCCGTACGTGGTCGACAAGCCCGCCGTCGGGCCGGAGGCGCCAGGATCCGCGATGTCTTCGCCCAGCAGCACGACGCGCTCGTCGGCCGCCATCGCCTGGTCGAGCGCGAGGTTGAGTGCCTCGCGCATGCTCATCTCGCGCTCGTCGACCGTCACGTCCGTCATGTCGGGCAACCCCGTGCGTCGGCGTACACGTCGCGCTCCAGCTCGTCGAGCGGTGGCGCGGGCGACGCCATCACCGTGACGAGCGCGTCTTCCACCGCCGCGACCGCCGAGGCGTCGATCTCATCGAGCTCCGCGTCCGTGCAGGTGCCGTCGTGTGCGAGCTTCGCCCGGAACACCGGCACCGGGTCGGCCGCTTCAGCCGCTTCGCGCTGCTCCTGCGGGATGTACGCCTGCGGGTCGCCGAAGTAGTGGCCGCGGAAGCGGAACGTGACGGCTTCGAGGAACGTCGGTCCGTCGCCGGCGCGCGCCCGAGTGATCGCGTCCTCCATCGCGGCGAGCACCGCGAGCGGGTCGTTGCCGTCGACGCGCACGCCGGGCATGCCGTACCCGGCGGCCCGGTCCGCGACGTGCGGGATCTTCATCGTGTGCTCGGTGGGCGTCATCTCGCCGTACTGGTTGTTCTGGCAGACGAAGACGACCGGCAGGTCCCACAGTGCGGCCATGTTCGCCGCCTCGTGGAACGACCCGGTGTTCGTCGCGCCGTCGCCGAAGCTCACGGCCGTCACCCGGTCGAGGCCCTTGCGCTGGGCGGCCATGGCCAGCCCGACCGCGACCGGGGGCCCGGCGCCGACGATGCCCGTCGACATCATCACGCCCGACTCGGGCCGGGCGATGTGCATGGTGCCGCCCTTCCCGCGGGCGGCCCCCACCTGGCGTCCCATCATCTCGCCGTAGATCTCGACGAGCGGGACGCCCTTGCCGATCAGGTCGTGGAGTCCGCGGTACGTGGTGACCAGCTGGTCGTCGGCGCGCAGCGCGACGCCCATCGCGGCTGCGATGGCCTCCTGGCCCCGCGGGGGCCAGTACACGCACATGAACTCGCCCGAGCCGATGCCCTTGCTCAAGCGGTCGTCCGCTGCCTTCATCAGGACCATCAGCTCGTAGAGGCGGCGTTGCACCTCGGCGGGCGGTCCCCCTGGATCCGTCGTCACGGGCCTGACCCTATCGTCGTCGGGCTGCGTCGTGCCCCGATCCCGAGCGCCCGCACCGCCCGGGGGATGTGCGACGCGGTGCGTCCCGGGCGCGACACTCGGGCGTGTCCCGTCGCAGCGGCGTTCGCGTGCACCACGCGCGGCGCCACCGCCTCCGCGGCCACGGCTACTTCAGTCGGCTCGGCCCGGGGCTCGTCACCGGCGCGGCGGACGACGACCCGTCGGGCATCGGGACGTACTCCCAGGTCGGGGCGGCGTTCGGGTACGGGTTGCTGTGGTCGACGATCGCAGTCGCGCCCATGGCGGCCGCGGTGCAGGAGACCGCGGCGCGTCTCGGCCTCGCGACCGGCAAGGGCCTGGCGACGCTCATCCGCGAGCGCTTTCCCCGCCCGATCCTCTACGCAGCGCTCGCGCTGACGCTGATCGCGAACACGTTCAACATCGGCGCCGACGTCGCGGCAATGGCATCGTCGGCGCGGTTGGTCGTGGGGCTCCCGACCGCGCTCCTGGCCGTGGTGATCACGGGCGGGATGCTCGCACTGGAGCTGACGCTCCCCTATCACCGCTACGCCCGGATCCTGCGCTGGCTCGCGCTCTCGCTGCTCGCCTACGTGATCGTGCTCGCGACCGTCGACGTTGCCTGGTCCGAGGTTCTCCACTCCGTGATCCACCCCGAGATGACGCTCGGGCGACCCGAGCTCGCCGCGCTCATCGCAGTGTTCGGGACCACCGTGTCGCCCTACCTGTTCTTCTGGCAAGCGAGCGAGGAGGTCGAGGAGGAGCACGACGAGCACGCGACGGCACCGTTGGCCGAAGAGCACGTCACCGCGATGCGGGTCGACGTGATCGGCGGAATGGTCTCCGCGGTGACGATCGCGTTCGTGATCATGGTCGTCGCGGCATCGACCCTCCACGCCAACGGGATCACCACGATCGCCACTGCCGACCAGGCAGCCGCCGCGCTCCGCCCACTCGCCGGCGACCTCTCCGGGCTGGTGTTCGCGCTCGGCATCGTCGGCCTCGGTCTCCTGGCGGTGCCGGTGCTCGCCGGATCGAGCGCCTACGCGCTGTCGGAAGCGTTCGCGTGGCACGAAGGGCTCTCCGCCAAGCTGCGCGACGCCCGGGGCTTCTACGTGGTGCTCGTGGCTTCGATGCTCGGGGGGGTGGCGATCGGCTTCGTGGGGCTCGACCCCATCCGATCGCTCTACTACGCCGCCATCCTGAACGGGCTCGCCGGGCCGCCGCTCATCGTGTTGATGCTGATCCTGTCGCGTGACCGCGACCGCTGCGGCGAGTTCCGCAGCGGCCCCTGGTCGACGGCGATCCTGGTCGTCACGATCACCGTCAGCGTCGCCCTCCCGGTGCTCTACCTGCTCGCCTGAGCAACGTCGTAGGGTCCTGCGCATGGCTCTCGACTTCTCGCTCTTCCTCCCGCAGATGCGCCTCTCCTTGCCGCAGCTCGTCGAACGCGCCCGCGCCGCGGAGGCGGCCGGGTTCGTCGGGATGACCGGCATGGACCACCTCACGCCTCCCCTGGCGCCGCAACAGCCGATGTACGAGGCGATGCTCACCAACACGTGGTTGGCCGCGCACACCGAGCGGCTCCGCGTCGGCTCATTGGTGTTGTGCGACTCGTTCCGCCATCCAGCGGTGTTGGCGCGCGAAGCCGTCACCCTCGACCACGCGTCGAACGGCCGCTTCGACCTCGGGATCGGGTGGGGCTCCACGTCGTACGAGCTCGAGATCTTCGGCATCGGCTCGACTGCGGCCGCCCAGCGGGTCGGCCGGTTGAAGGAGACGCTCGAGATCGTCACCGCGCTGTGGGCCGGTGAGACGGTCGACTACGAGGGCGAGCACTTCACGTTGCAAGGTGCACACCAGGAACCGCGGCCGCTCGGTCACATCCCGATCGTGATCGGTGGCGCCGGGAAGAAGACGATGCAGCTCGTCGCCGAGCACGCCGACTGGTGGAACGTTCACACCGGCATCCTCGACAAGCTCGAGCAGCTCGACGACCTGCGCGCCCGCGCCGGCAACGCACGGGCGTCGTTGCAGCTCTACGTGGCCTACCTCCACCCCGGCGACGACCGCGAAGAGGTCACCGCACTCGCGCAGCGACGCTTCGGGCCCAGTGTGGTCGCCGGCACGGGTCCGGAGCTCGTCGACCACTTCGGCGCGCTGGCCGAGCGCGGGTTCGAGCGCATCTACGCGTGGTTCTGCGACTTCGCGCAGCCGCACACCCTGGCCGCGTTCGGAGACGACGTCATCGGCGCGTTCGGTGCCGCCGAGGACTCCATCGACGCCTGAACACCTCCCGAGTCGCGTGTGACGTATCGCGATACACTGTCGCGATGGCGCAGGCGATCTCGGTCCGTCTCGACGACGAGGCGCAGCGAGCGTTGCGCGCTCTCGAAGCGGCGGGCCTGTCGCGTTCCGAGGCGATCCGGTCTGCGCTGATCTCATCCGCCCGTCGACTTCGACGGAGCGCCGAGCTCGCCGCCGAAGTGGCTGCCCTCGAACACGATGCCGCGGACCGCGCGGAGATGCTCGCAGTGGCCGGCCTCATGGAGACGCTGCGTGCTCCGGGGTGACGTCTACCGGTTCAAGGTTCCGAAGGGTGTCGGTCACGAGCACCACGGCGATCGCTTCGGAGTCGTCGTCCAGGCCGAGGAGTTCCTCCCCCGCTCAGTGGTCATCGTCGCACCGACCTCACGCAGCGCACGCGCGGCGTCATTTCGGCCCGAGATCGACGTGAACGGTGAGACGACCCGCGTGCTCGTGGAGCACGTCGGTGCTGTGGACGCGCAACGTCTCGGCGATCTCGCCGGCCATCTCAGCCCCGAAGAGCTCTGGGGTGTCGACGACGCGTTGCTGACCGTGCTCGGCCTCGACTGACCGAGCTCGTCGTTTGCTCGGACCTTCTCCGTCTCGGAGTCCTGCTCCGGGGCCGGCGCGGTCAGATGGCCGAGGCGGCCCGTTCGAGGATCGCTTCAACCACCGGCGGCAGGTCGGGCGGCGCGGATGATCCATGCCCGTGAGTCGAGCCGGACACCGTCGGTCGTCGCGTGCTCGGCCATGACCGCGCGCAAGGCGTCGACGGCTTGCTCCGTGCGCTCCGCATCGAGACCGTCCAGGAGCGCGCGGACCATGCCGACGTTGCGGGCGTGAGCAACCGCGGCCTCGACGTCGGGCCCGTACTCGTACGGGAGGACCGCCTCGTCGAGCTGCACGTCCGACCAGCCGGCGGCGGTGAGGATGCCGCGCGTGCGGTCGGCGTCGGCGAGGCCCATCGGCCCGGGCACGTCGTTGACGATCGGAGGGGCGTCGCCGCCGAGCGCGAGCGCAGCCCGAGGGAGCGCGATCCAGTCGTTGCGCTCGACGGCCTGCCACACGACCGCCGCGAACCGCCCACCGGGCGCGGTGGCGCGGAGAAGGTTCGCGAACGCGGCGACCGGGTCGGCGAAGAACATCACACCGAAACGGCTGACCACGAGATCGAAGCGCTCCGGTGGGAACGGGTGCACCTGCGCGTCGCCCTGCTCGAACGCTACGTTGCGCACGCCTTCGGACACGGCGCGCTCGCGTGCCCGTCGGAGCATCGCGCTCGACAGGTCGACACCCACGACGTCACCGTCGGCCGCCCGACGTGCGCACAGGCGAGTGGTGGCCCCGGTGCCGCACCCGACGTCGAGCACGCGGTCCCCGTGGCGCACGGCGGCGGCCGCGAGCAGCGCGTTGGTGTGCGGGACGAGCGACGCGTTGAGCGACTCCTCACGCTCGACCCACACGTCGCCCTGAGGCCCGTCCCACGCCGCCGCCTGGTCGACGTTCACGATGTTCGGCATCGACATCGACGCTACGCCTCGCGTGGCGGGGAGGGCGCTGCGCACCAGGGCGGTCGATCCGTGTTGCCCGCGGCTGGGCGTTAGGGTCCGGACGTCCGTTGCCGACGAGGGGATCCACCGTGTGGGCGCAACTGATCACGACACGCTTGAAGGCGGGCCACGAGGGCGACTTGCCGCGCTTGATCGAGCAGTTGCAGGCGACGGAGCAACCGGGGTCGGGTCTCGTGCGGTCGACAGCGATGGTGGATCAGAAGGACCCGAGCAAGGTGTACCTGTTCGTCGTCTTCGAGAGTGAGGAAGCCGCGCGTGCGCGGGAGAGCGATCCGCGCCGTGAAGAGGGGTTGCAGGCCGCGCGAGCGACGATGGCGGAGATCTTCGACGGCGCGCCCGAGTTCGTCGATCTGACCGTGGTCGAGGACTTCACGCCCTGATCCTGAGCGCAGGTCGTCACCACCCGTCCTGCTCGGCCCTCGGCCTTTCCCCCGAGTGGCCCCTGAGGCGCTCGGCTCACTTCGACTCCAGCGAGCGTCTCAGGGACTCGAGCGTCCGGGTCCGTTCGACTCGTGCCATCAAGGCCGCGGCTGGTTTCGAGATCCGCATCCAGCCGAAGAGCTCTCCGACGGCGACGTGATGCACCGTCGTCCGACCGTGATCCTCTACGAGCGTGTACTCGGGCCGGGCCTGGATCACCGGCGAGCCGAACCAGTGCAGCGTCTCCCGAAAGGCGATCCTCGACGGCGGCTCGAAGGCCGTCACTTCGCCGTGGTAGATGCCCATCCTCGTCGCGTCGAGGTACGTCGTTCCTTCTCGGACAGGCCCTTCTGAAGTCGGTCGGCACCGCCGGAACAAACCGGTTCGGTGCATCCACGACCTGTACCCCGCCAGATCCGCCAGACGTTCGAACACCGCGTCGGCGGGTCGCCCGATCGTCGTGGTGGACTCGAACCGGACAGTGCTGCTGCGCATCGACCCACCGCTTCCGAGTGTCCGTTCCCACAGCCGACCTGCCGACGACCACGACAACGGTAGGCACCGTGCCCATCACCCGCGTGCACCTCGGCAGCGGCGTCGAAAGATGCGGCGCGTCGCCGGAGCCCGGGGCAGGCCACGTCAACCCCGGAGGATCGGCTCGTAGTGCTCCACGACCGGGAACGGGTCGTAGAAGTGGTGGAGGAGCTCCCTCCACTGCTCGTAGTCGGGTGAGCGCCGGAACCCTTCCGTGTGGTCTTCGAGGTGGTCCCACTCGACGAGGAGCAGGTAGCGGGACGGCTGCTCCACCCCTCGATCGAGGGTCAACGACCGGAACCCGGGCATCGACGCGATGATCGCCTTCGCTTCGCCGAACGCGCGCTCGAAGTGCTCCTCCTGCCCCCGCCGCACGTCGAGGAGGGCATGTTCTCGGATCATCGCCGAATCCTGTCACGATGCGCGAAGCCCACTCCCGGGGTTCCACGAGACGCTGTATCGATCCCTGATCCGGGCCCTTTGACACTCGACCCTCGGCAGGCTCCTAGCCAGTGAACCGCGGCGTCGCGCTGGCCGTTGACGGGCCGGGTGGACACGGAGGCGCGCTCGCTCCGAGGCTCGACGCGTAGGTGCAGTAGGGCACCTGGCCGTTCGAGCTGGCCACGATCGCCTCGGCGACGTTCGACGGGATCGGCGCCCAGTAGGCAGGCATGGCTGCTGCGACTTCTGGGTTCAGGGCATAGAGAAGCGCGAAGTTCGTGAGCCAGATCGATGGGGCCATCGACATCCCGACCTGCGAGTCGATGCCGTTCTTCGTGTTCGGCACCACCTGGGCCGCACCCGAGATCTGCTGGGAGAACAAGCCGGAGACGACCTCGACCCGGTAGGCGGAGGCGTAGAGCGCTTCGACGGTCGGTTCGCAACCATTGTCCCGGCACCACGTCCCGAGGTAGCCACCCGGTGCGATCACCGCGTTCACCTGCCTCGTCGGCGCGGCCTCGTTGGCTGGGCTCATCAGCGATCCGGTCTCGTCGACGAACAGCCCGTAGCTGGCGAGCACCGAACCGGTCGCCTGCCCGTCGATGACGGAGGGCAGCGGGCGCCCAATGGTGTTGGTGAGGATCGCGACGCTCTTGTCGACCAACGCCGCCTGCGCCGGGTCGCCACCCACGCCCTGACCAGTGATGAAGTCCTGATACTGCTGTGGCGTGAACGCGTCCCCCGGGCTCAGTCCCATCCCCACGGCGATCTCGTTCGCGCGTGCGAGCCCGATCGGCGCGTGGAGCTGGGCTGTGTCGGTGAGCTCGGTGTCGGCAAACGGGAGGTACTCCTCCGGTCCGGCAAACGGCTGGGTGAACCCCGTGTCCGCCACCGGTGTCCCG
>Ga0075021_10001391_pt1 | contig 12397 bp, 10 predicted proteins | sample ColStrG_CSR_2012_FD_72749 | JGI IMG/M metagenome (GOLD analysis project Ga0075021, IMG submission 72749) | Freshwater sediment microbial communities in response to fracking from Pennsylvania, USA - Cold Stream Run_MetaG_CSR_2012 | ecosystem: Environmental > Aquatic > Freshwater > Creek >...
CCATTCCACGTCCACAGCCATGCAAGCCCATGCCAACGAGGCCGCGAGCGCCACTGCCCGAAGAACAATCATGGTTCCCTCCCCCTAAGTCATCAGCTTGATCTGCGCCAAGCCGTCCTTGATCATCGTCTTCTGCTCATCCGTCACATCCAGATGAGGCGGACGCTGATACGTCTGCCTGCTGCCCATCAGCACGCTCAAGGCGTACTTCATCGGCCCGTAGCTATTCACGCCCGCTGGACGCAAAACTTGTTGCGCGGCGCGCAGCTTCTTTAACGGCTCTTCGTAGCTTTGGCCGGCGCGCTTGGCCGCGAATACGGCAGCCGCTTGTTTGACGAAGATGTTGCCTTCGGCCAAAATGGCGCCCATGCCGTTATCGAGCGCCGTCTCCAGGTTGTTGCCGGTGCCCGTTCGCATGTTGAGGTTGGGAAACTCCGCGACGAATTTTTTGTATTCGGGCACGTCGCCATTGGAATCCTTGATGCCTGCCAGATTTGGATATTTATCCAGGCTGTGCATCAGTTCCAAGGTAATCGGCACCCCGCTCGTGCCGGGGATGTGATAAAGGTTGATCGGAATCTTGACCTTGTCGAACAGCAGCGAATAATACTTCGTTAGCCCTTCAAGCGGCGGCTTCTTGTAATAGAACGGCGGAATCACCAGCAAACTGTCGGCGCCGTGATCGGCCGCGTGTTGCGAGAGATCAATCGTTTCAGGGAAGTTCGAAGTCCCCGGTGAAACGATGATGTTCAACCCGTAGCGGTGCTTGAAGGCCGTCTCTGCAATCTTCTTGCGTTCGGCCACGGAAAACGACGGGTATTCTCCCGTGGTTCCCAGCACCACCACGCCATCCGCGCCTTGGTCTTTGAAGTAAGCGAGCATGTCGCGGTAGGCCGCCTCATCGAACTGGAGGTTCTTATCGCACGGCGTAGCGGCCGCGATCCAAAACAAACATTTGTTGTTAGAGGAAGCGTGCGTGTCTTTCGCGTGTGGGGTTGCGGCCAGCGCCGCTGCCGCCGTTCCCACACCGCCCAGGAAGGTTCTTCGAGTACTCTGCATGGAGGCCCTCAACTTTTCGCGGAAATAGCTACCGAGGTCATTCTATAGAAACTGCGGGCGAAGCACAAGCGCAAAGGAGCGCACTGTAATCCGGCAGGCAAGCATGTGGCAGGCAAGCATTGACAGCGCTTTGCCTTCGTCCTATACTCACGTGAAATGCCGGAGCCGGAAAAGACCATAGAGCTTGGCCTAAACTCGGGAGCCAAGCCGCCCGATCCCCAAAATGAATTCATTCCTCCACCTGAGAGCTTGCAGTTCAGAAAAGCGGAACGCGCGGAAGAGCCGTCGAATGGTCCGCGTTGTACGATTTGCTCCAAGCCTATCGTGGACACCTACTATCACGCGCAAGGGCAAGTGGTTTGCCCGGCTTGCGCCAAGGCCGTGGAAGCTGGGCAAAATGCGGCGCCTGCTCACACCTTGCTGAAATCGTTTATTTACGGTTTGGGCGCGGCCATTGCCGGAACAGCCCTTTTTTCGATCGTCTGGATCGTAACGAACTATCAACTCGCGTTGATTGCCATTCTGATCGGCTATATGGTGGGAAAAGCGGTGCGGCACGCATCGAAAGGTTTGGGCGGGCGCCCGCAGCAGATTCTGGCAGTGCTGTTGACTTATTTCTCCATCACAACCAGCTACATTCCGGTCGCCGTTTACCACTACTCCCAGAACCCCAAAGCTGCCGTTGCCGCTCAAGCCGCGGCGTCGAATCAGCCCGATCAAGTCGGCGGCAAAATCGCAAAGGATCCCGCTGGCCCAACTTCCTTGCCCGGAATCGTTCTTGCCCTGCTTATGCTGGCCGTTGCCGCGCCTTTCTTGTCGCTCAATCAGGGCTTGGGAGGCATTCTGACTCTCCTTATCGTCTTTTGGGGATTGCAACGCGCCTGGCGCTTGACAGGCCGTTCGAACATACTGGTAATGGGCCCCTACGAAGTGGGGTCCTAAACTCGCGTGTCGCCTAACAATCCGCCCACAGCCTGCCGGGAATGCGGCAGGCCGCTCAGTCCTGCCGTGCTCAGTTGCCCCGCTTGCCACAGCCTTGTTTACGCTGCCGAACTGGAACAAATGGCCCGCAAAGCGCAAATCGCCGCCAACGGTGGCGACTTGCTACAAGCGCGCGACTTGTGGCGCCAATCGCTAGCCCTGCTGCCACCCGAAACAGTGCAATACCGCAGCATTCAAGCGCGCATTGCCGATCTCGACCGGCAAATCGACGCGGCCGGCGCCGCGGGAAAAACCGGCTGGCGCAAGGGCGCCGCCGGCCTTGGACCTATTGCGCTGCTGCTCTGGAAATTCAAAGCGCTGTTATTTGGGTTGACGAAGATCGCCACGCTGCTGTCGATGTTCGTCTCCTTTGGCTTCTATTGGCGCTTGTACGGCTGGGCCTTTGCCGCCGGGCTGATCCTGTCTATTTACATTCATGAGATGGGGCATGTCATCGAGTTGCGCAAATTCGGCATCCCAGCCGGCGCGCCCATGTTCATTCCGGGATTCGGCGCGATCATTCAACTGCGAGGCGTCGCGCTTCCGCCTGTGGAGGACGCGCGTATCGGCCTGGCCGGCCCAATCTATGGTTTCGGCGCGGCGCTGGTCGCCTATGTTGCCTTCGCGCTCACTGGTTTGAAGATCTGGGCCGCCATCGCCCATATCGGTGCGGTTATCAATCTGTTCAACCTGATCCCGATTTGGCAGTTGGACGGGGCGCGTGGCTTCCATTCGCAGACCCTCTCACAGCGGATCGGGTTGTTGGCGCTGGCCGGCGCGCTCTGGTTCTTTACCAGGGAATCAATGTACTTCCTGATCATTCTCGGCGGCGCTTACCGCCTGTTCAAGCGGGATGCGAGCCAGGAACCGGACGGTCCCGGGTTTCTGCAATTTGCCGGATTGCTGTTAGCACTAGGGCTGCTGATCGTTTTCTCCACCCGCGGTTTATAGCTGAGCAAATCGTGAGAGAATCCTCAGATGGATCATTCTCGACGCGGTTTCCTGCGCTTCCTTCCGGCTGTGGCCGCCCTTCCGCCTTCCTGGGCCGCGTTTGCCCGCGATTTGCAAGCGGCGTCCGGCGTGCCCGCTTCCAATGACGAATCGTATTGGTCTATGGTCCGCCGCCAGTTTCCGCTGGCCGAAAACCTGATCTATCTCAACGCCGCCAACGTCTGTCCGGCCTCTCGCCCTGTGCTCGATCGTCACGCTGAGTTTATGCGCGACTTCCAATCGAACCCCTCTTTCCAAAACCGCGCCAAGTACGAGGCCATGCGGGAAACCTTGCGCTCGAAGATCGCCAGCATGCTGCGCGTCTCCGCCGACGAAATCGCCATCACCCGCAACACCAGCGAAGGCAGCAATATCATCGTTACCGGTAGCGATCTGCGCGCCGGCGACGAAGTGATCATCACCGATCACAACCATCCCTCCAACAACGATTCCTGGAAGCTGCGCGCCCAACGCGAGGGCTTCACCGTCGTTAGTTTGCCGGTTCGCATTCCAGCGGCCAATAAGGACGAATTGATCTCCCAAGTCGAGAAGGCCATCACGCCAAAGACCAAGGTGATTGCCATCACTCATCTCACCAGCACCACGGGCATTCTTTATCCGGCAAGAGAGATTGCCGAGGTCGCCCGCAAGCGCGGCATTTGGATGCATCTTGACGGCGCTCAAACCTTTGGCGCTCTTGATGTCGATCTGCACAACATCGGTTGCGATTCCTTCGCCTCCAGCGCGCACAAATGGCTCATGGGTCCGCTGGAAGCGGGCGTTCTCTTCGTCCGCTCCGAGCGCATCCCTCACCTCTGGCCGTCCATCGTCACGGCCGGTTGGTCCGATCATTTGCAGGGCGCGCGTAAATTCGAAGTGTTAGGCCAGCGCGACGATCCAAGAATTGCCGCCCTCGAACCGGCCATCGATTTTATTTCGATGATCGGCGCCGCCAACGTCGAAGCTCGCATGCGCTTTCTGGCCTCAACACTAAAGGAACGGCTTGCCGCCATTTCGGGCGTTCAGATGAAAACCAACATGCAGGCGGAACTTTCGGCCGGCGTGGTGAAATGTAAACTCAATGGCGTTAATACCAAGGACGCCTATGATGCGCTATGGGACAAAAACCGCATCTCGATCGCGCCTACCTTGAGCGGCGATGCCGAAGGTCTGCGCTTTTCCCCCCATATCTACAATTCCCCGGCTGATTTGGAGAAAGCCGCTGCGGCGGTAAAGGCGCTCGCCAAAGCCTGAAAAATCTTTTTTGAGAATCTTTCCCCTCTGCGGCCACGATCTCCATGAACGATGAGTTGCGGAGTTCGGACATTCCGCGACGAGCAAAAGGAGAGGCACCCATCCTCCGGGGCGTCTCTCCTTCTCGTTCACCTCGCGCCTAGACGCGGCGCAACGCCGCCAGCGGCTGCTTCTGCCGGCCGTCCGCGGTGAAATTTTCCGGCGCCAGCCATTTCTCAAACGCCTCTTTCGCGCGCGGCCATTCTGTGTCGAGCATGGAATACCACGCGGTATCGCGATTTTGGCCTTTGACGATCATGTGCTGCCGGAAAATCCCCTCAAAGGTGAATCCGAGCCGCAACGCCGCCTTCCGCGACGGTTCATTCAGAGCGTTGCATTTCCACTCGTAGCGCCGGTTCTTCAAATCTTCAAAAGCGTGCCGCATCATGAGGTACATGGCTTCCGTTGCCCCGCGTGTGCGTTGCAAAAGCGGCGAGTAAAGGATTGCCCCAACCTCGATGCAGCGGTGTTTCGGCTCAATGCGCAGGTACGATGCCCGCCCGGTAGCCTTACCCGTGGCGTTGTCGACGATAGCGACATATAGCGGGTCTTCCGATGCCTCCATGCTCTTCAACGAAACGTCAAAATCCGCGCGTTCGGCAAACGGCCCCTCGAATAAATAGGCCCACAGCGCATCGTTTTCTTTTCCGCGCGTCGCATCCCATAGCGCTTCACCATGTTGCGCCGCTTTGAGCGGCAGAATCTTCACATAGCGCCCAGCCAATGAGATCCGCAACGGCCGGGTGGCCGGCGTGCTCTCAATCATCCGTTCCTTCTTTCACGAATTTCCCGTTTCCAGCTTGCGCTCAATGGAGCCGCCAGTACGCGGTCTACCAAACCCTTATCTTCGCTTTCGCCCTTATAGACCTGCAGCACTTCCGCCACCGACACGCCAGCTTTGTCTCGCTCCAATAAATCAATCTCATCGCCCGCGCCCATCTCCCCGTCTTCCACCAGCGCGAAATAGAAACCCGAAGTCCCGCTCTGCCAAAAGAGTTTGACCATGGCCGGCAGATCAAAGCGTAGCGCCAGCTTGTGGCAAGGCTTGCGGGGCTGCGTCACGCGTAAAAGAGCGCTTCCGATCCGATAGCGGTCGCCAATCCACACGTCACTCTCCAGAATACCTTCCGTGGTCAGGTTTTCTCCAAAGCTCCCCGGCGTCAATGCCCGTCTTAACTCGCGGGTCCAATAGGGGTAATGCTCAGACGCGTAAGCGTAAATCGCCTTATTCGGCCCACCATGCACCGTTAAGTCCGATTGCTGGTCGCCCGCCAGATTGGTCCCGCGCACCGCCAGCCGGCCAGACACCGGGTCTTTGAAAATGCTTGTCAGAACAATGCCGTGCGGCGTCTCGACCTCGCGCGGCTGCCCTATATTCAACGATAAGACGCGCCTCATCGCCTTCGCCTCCCCGCACTATAAAGAGTAATACCCTGACCGATCCGCCCGCGAATGTGCTGTTACCATTGGAACTACGTATGAAGAATCTATTGGCAATGTTCATTCTCTTGGCCGGGTCGGCTCTACTGATCCCAATTGGCGCCGCGCAGGAAGCGCATACTTACGCCTCGGTGACGGGCAAATGGCACTTTGTATTCCAGACAGAAGGCGGCGAGCGGATCTTTGAGCCGGTCTTCCAGCAAGACGCCGATCAGGTCACGGGCAAATGGGGCAACGGCGACGTGAAGGGCACATTTACCGACGGCAAGCTGAACCTTGAGTTTCCAGTCACTTCGGAAGAGGCTGGCCCGGGAACGTTGAAGGTCAAAGGGCAACTGGCCGACGATGCGCTTGCCGGCGATTGGAGCTTCAACGAATATGCTGGATCGTTCAAAGCCACGCGCTTGAAGGAGTGAATTCACTCCACTTTGTAGCGGAGCAGAGCTTGCCCTAGTTGTATTTGGTCTCCTGAGACGAGGACCGTGCCGCGGGCGTTGCGGTGGACGGCATGAGTCATGCCGTTGCGGATGATGTAAGTCCCGCAGTTCGCCTGGCCCTTGTAGGCACGATCGTTCACCAAACGGCATTCGCCGGTTTCCTGTGAATACAGAATGTGAGCGTGCTCGCGCGAGACGCTGCGGCTGATTTCGTCGTCCTCGCTAAAAGCTAGATCGTTGCGGCGCGAAAGGCCGGCGCCCTCGCGATACACCTCAACCGTGCGCCCGATGTTGATGCGCGGGTTTTCGATTTTGAGGTCGGCGGGTTGGCCGGAGCCGGCTTCGATGCTCAAGTGGGCGGGAGGATAGATCTCCGTGATAGCCCTGGCGGCGGTCTTCTCGGTCACCAGCGTATCGACTGTGAGCCACTCATGGTTGGCTTCCGGCAGCGTGGAAGTGGTGGTGATTTCGACGAAGAGATCTTCCGGGAAGCGGTAGTTCGAACGCGCGAGCCCGCCGCGCAGTTCCTCAGCAAAGTATTTGGCTAGGAATTCGCCGCGAAAAACAGTGGCTTGCTCATCGGGCACGCCCAGCAGATTGATGCGCACCAGGTTATACGGAAAGACGCTGCGGCCGCTGGCGCGATGGCTCTTGGCTTTTACCGCATCGAGCACGGCGATGCGAATTTCGGCAAGCTCCGGCGCATCTTTGGAGATCTTGTGAGATCCGAAGGGGGCCTCGAAAATAGCGCGGCCGAGCTTTTCAATCATGTTTGAGACGGGCATCGGTTCACCTCTTGTTTGAATCCATGGGAGCAAGCAGCTTGAGATCGCCGGCGGCTTCCAGCAGTTCGCGAGCGATGGGCGCGGCGAATTTTGCGCCGTAACCGCCGTGCTCCACCACAACGGCAAATGCGAGACGCTGTTCCGGCGGCGCGCTGTAGGGAGCGAAGCCGGCGAACCAGGAGTGCGGTTCGCCTTCATCCAACTGCGCCGTGCCGGTTTTGCCCGCGACTTCATATTTGATACCGGCCAGAGAGCCGCGGGCCGTGCCGTTCGTCACAACTGAGCGCATGGCGCGCTGCAGAAACGCGGCGGAATCGGCGTCGAGAATCAATTGTGGCTTGGCATCGCGGGTATTGCTGGGATCGGTCACCCAGCGCCCTTCCGGCATCTGGCCGCCATCGGCGATAGTCGCCGCCACGCGCGCCATCTTGAACGGCGTGGCAACAACGGTTCCTTGCCCGTAGGACGCGAATGGCAGGGTCTGCTTTACTTGCGCTACGGTACCGGTGGGAATGCCGAGCAGGTTAGAGGTATCGTGCAGCGCCTGTTGGCCCACGGCGAACACGCCAAGCTGCGCGAAGTAGGCATTGCAGGAAACTGTGATGGCGCCCGCCATGTTGAGCGTACCGTGCGCGTGATCGCCAATGTCGTCGCGGACAGGCCGCCGCCAACCGGGCACGACGGTTCCCACGCGGCCATCGCCTAGGCCACTGCATTTGTAGGTGTTCTCCGTAGCTTTCGGATTCAGGCGAAGCGCCGCCATGGCAGTGACTAGTTTGAATGTGGAACCCGGAGGATATTCGCCGTAACGCGCACGATCCAACAGTTCGTCGGGCGTGGCTGTGCCAGTCACAGGCGGGGCGGGATAACTGACCAGCGCCAAAACATCGCCCGTTTGGGCATTCATCACCACCAGCGCGCCTTTCTTGCCTGTTTGCTGCAAACGGCGGCGCAGAATATCGCCGGCCTTCAGTTGGAGACGCACGTCGATGGTGGAATGCACGTCGCGGTCGCGGTTGAGCAGCGCCTGGAGAATTGGATTCGCCCGCTGATGGCGCACGCGGACAACGGGCGCGAGGTCGTTGTAATCGGCATAGCCCTGAAGACGCGGATTGGAATCGTGCTCAATGAGCGAAGAATTGGTCGCGTGGAACTTCTCGCCAGTGCGCAAGTCGCCAATCAGATGGGCGGTGGCGGGACCGAAGGGATAGAGGCGGCTGTCAAGGCGTGCCAACGCGCCAATGGAGACGCCGAGCTTTTGATAATCGGGGCGGCGCTTCTCAAGCTCGGCCCAGGAACTGGTGGCGAGCAGAACGCCGTTGCGGTCATAGATGTTGCCACGCGGGATTTCGGCGGCGAGCAGGTTGAGGCGCGGATTGTGTTGCGGGCGCTTCACGCCATCGAGGGTATAGACGATGGTGTCTTTGGCAAGCAACTCCCTATCGTGGAAGACCTGTATATAGGTTGCGCGCCCGAGTAAAACCAAAGCAGCCAAACCGAAACTCCAGGAGACGATGCGAACGGGCACGCGGAACGCGGGTTCGAGGCTCTCGATTGGTTGGGCATCCGGCATTCCCGCTTCACGCGTCACTGCGACACGGGGCTGCACCGATTGATTCGAAATTCCCAGGAGCACCGCGAAGATCAAGAAATTGGCGAGCATGGCGGTGTTGCCCGAACTAAGAAACGGCGAAACAACGCCCGAAAGAGGAATAGCGCCGAGCGCGCCGCCGGAGATCAGCAGCATCTCACAGGCAATGAGCGAGCCCAGGCCGATGCCGAGAAAAGTGGCGTATTCATCCGGCGCTTTGAGCGCGATGCGGAATGCGCCGAACACCAGCATGACGAAAAGCACACAGATACACACAACGCCCGGCAGACCCCACTCTTCGGCGATGGAGGCGAGAACCAAGTCTGTGTGACCGGCGGGAATGACGCTGGGGTCGCCCCAACCGGGACCGGAACCAATGGGACCACCTGTGGCAAAGGCCCACAGCGAGTGCGCGAGTTGGTCACCGCCATGAACGTCGTTATTCCACGGTGAAAGCCACATGGAGACGCGCTCGACAACCGTGTGCGGCGTACCGAAATGGACGCCGAGCATGACTCCCACGACCAGTGCGGCAATACCCGCAAACGGCAAGCCGAGGCGGCCGCGCGCCACGGCAAACATAGTTAAGAAGACGAGACCAGTGACGAGAGCAGGCCCCATGTCTTTCATGACGAAAAAGAGAGTCAGCGAAACGACGACACCAAGCATGACCGGCAGCGCGTGGTCGATGCGCGGCATTTCCAGCCAGCGCATGGAACGCGGCACGAGAGTTTTTTGATGCAGGTCGCGCAGACGCTCCCAATTGCTCGCAAAGTAGCCGGCAAGGAAAAGCACAATCAGGATTTTGATGAGCTCCACTGGTTGGAAAGGCCCGAGGTTCACCTTCACGTCGGTGCCAGTCGGACCGGAACCGAGCACGAGCAAAGCGCCAAACAACGCGATGGCGGTAAACAGCGGCGTGTAGATCCAGCGCGCAAAAACGCGGTACTGAAAGATGCGCAGCAAGGGCAGCAGAAGAATGAGGCAGCCGCAAACGGAACCCCAGGCGAATTTGCGGAATTCAAGAGTGTCGCGCAGCGGGTCGCGCAGGCTCACCATCAGGATGAAACCCATGCCAGTGAGAAGGTGGAGCGCGGGCAGGATGGACGGATCGCCACGAAAGCGGCGGAGGCGCCAGACAATGTGTACCAGCCAAAACGCCGCGATGTACGCCAACCCCCAAATCAAATAGGTGCGCAAGAACTCTTTTGGAGTGCGGACCACGAGGAACGGCTTCACCTTCGCGACAGGGAAGAGTTGCACGCTGGCAGGCGGTGTCTTAAGGTTGGCCGTTTCCCTCGCCCAAATGGCTCGTGCGCGCGAATCATTCAACGTATCGCTCTTGTGGAGCCTTACGCGGGAAAGAGCGCCGGCGTTAGGCAGCGGACGATGCAGTTCTAGGAAGCTAAAGATGCGGGATGCCGCGTAGGCGCGCTCGGCGGGGTCGCTGAAGACCAGAAGAATACTCGAAATCTCAGACGCGCCTTTGGCGGAATTGATGTCGACTAGTTCGCCGGCATCGAGCCGCTGTTGCAGCGCTGGAAAATCTTGCGTCTTGGCGGAAAAGACCAGAGCCAAGCCGCAGGCGACAAGCACGCTTGCGCCCAGCAACGGAAAGAACTCGCGCTTGCGTTCCGGCGACTTTGCCTTGCCTGCAAAATCGAGGCGGCTGGCGACCGACGATTCCCAACTCTTGGTGACAGCCATTATGGATTACTCGAACCAAGTTGAGATTGGAGAGACGCCTCTTCGAGCTTGATCTGTTCGCTGCGATCTTGATAAAGCTGCTCCAGATTGGCGCTCACGTTGGCGAAGCCCACCAGCGGCTCGTAGAGTTTGCGGGCATTTTCGATATCGTCGCGCGACATCTGGAGCCACTTTTCGGCCTCATCTCTATTCTTGGGCGCGGCACGGCGGGCGCGCGCGAGCTCGAATTCAGAACGGTACATGTAGCCATCGGCCTTCTGCGATTGTTCGCGCGGGCCAAGATGGAAACCGAGTTGCTCGGCCTGTTGAAATTCGGCGTCGGCCTCGCCGATGTTGCGGAACGCGTAGACATAGAGCCGCGCTAAGCCAAGGTGCGGATCGGGCGAGCGCGGCAGATAAGAGGCGGCTTGGCGAAAACTATCGATGCTCAACGACGCCTTAGGCGGGCGCGGGTTTTGAATGAAATTGAGATAGCCTTGCGTGAGCGCCAGTTTGCCCTTCGCTTTGGTGTCGGTGGGGTCGATCTGCAGCGCGTGCGAGAGGCACTTGCGAGCGCGCGCCCAATCGAAATCGCTGGGCCGGGTGATTGCGCTGGCGCGATAGCCGTCGATGATGGAGTCGGCGGCGTTCAGCAAGTTGCCGCGCACGCGACCTTCGACAAAGGAGAGGGGCGAGAGAGGTCCAAGGAATTGGGTGCGGGTTTTCAGATCTTGATAGAGCGTCCAGTCTGAATCGATCTGGCCGGGCGCATCATGCGAATAATCGCGCACCGCACGCAACGGGGCCATTTCGTTGTAGACGCGGAAATAGTAGCCGAGCGGAATGAAAACCAGCAAGCCGGCGGCGATACCGGCGAAGAGAGCAATGGCCAGATTGGTGCTGCCAGGGCGCATGAAATGCCAGCGATGCGAAGCGGCGGGAGGCGCGGCGGTGGGCAGTTGCGAGGTTGTTAAACGTGTTGGATTGTGGCGCGCTTTAGGGGCGGAGGCCGGTTCGACCCGCGCGGTTGGCTTGGCTGGCGCGGGAGGCGCCGATTTGTCAATGGTCTCGTTCGAATCCCACGAGACGTGATCGCGGGTTGCAGTGACGGGTTGATCGGCCAGATAGGCCCGCAGATCGTTTTCAAACTCATCGGTGGAACGGTAGCGCAGTTCGAGATCTCCGGCGAGCGCTTTCGCGACGATGGCTTTCAGAGCCGCGGGGCAATCGTCAGGCAAGGCGCGCGGGGGGCGCTTCGATTGAATAATATTTTCAAGCTGGCGAGTATCCTGCGCCTGATAGGGCGGCGTACCGGCCAGCATTTCAAAGAGCGTGACGCCTACGGCCCAAAGGTCGGAATGAACATCCACTTGGCCTTTACTGAGGCGTTCGGGCGAACAATAGCTGGGGCTGCCCAAGTTATGGCGGGTTAGATTTTGGGTGGCAGTGATGTTTTTGGAGATACCGAAATCGAGCAAGCGCAGATCGTCTTTGAGGCCGATTTGAATATTCGAAGGCTTGATGTCGCCGTGGATAGCGGCCGTTCGACGGCCGGCGTAATCGGTGACAAAGGAATGCAGAGTGCGGAGCTGGCTGCAAATCTCACAGGCATAGCGGGCGGCGCGGCGCGGATCGAGGCGGCCTTGCGCTTGCAAGACCTCGGCCAGATTCTTGCCCTCAAAATATTCCATGACGACGAAGAAAAAGTTGTTGAGTTCGCCGCAATCGTAGACGGCCAAAATGCGCGGATCGATCTGGTGAAGCTGCTTTTGAATCTGCGCGCCGCGCGTTTCCGCTTCAATGGCGAGGCGGGTAAATTCATCGCGCGATTGCTCAATCCTTTTGAGAACTACTTTCTGGTTGGTCCAGGTATCGCGGGCCAGATATACATCCGTCATGCTGCGGCTGAGCTTGCGGATGATTTCGTATTTTCCGAATTTTTCGGCTTGCACGGTAGGGCTTTCCATGGGGCTAGTCTGCCGTTTCGCTTTCGGCGCGACCAGGAGGTCGCGCGCGGACGAGGACGTCCGCCCTACTTTGGTCAATTCCGGTGTTGTCAAGAATTAAGCGGGGCATAACACTAGGCTTCCGTAAGCGGATGGCTGGCGAGACGCGGCTTGACGGCGGGCTTGGCC
>Ga0075021_10001392_pt1 | contig 12387 bp, 12 predicted proteins | sample ColStrG_CSR_2012_FD_72749 | JGI IMG/M metagenome (GOLD analysis project Ga0075021, IMG submission 72749) | Freshwater sediment microbial communities in response to fracking from Pennsylvania, USA - Cold Stream Run_MetaG_CSR_2012 | ecosystem: Environmental > Aquatic > Freshwater > Creek >...
GCACACGGGTGATGATGACGGTGCGAACGCCCGGACCATGGATCACGAGATCGTAGCTGGTCGTCCCCATGTCCGCGACGGGTAATGGATATAACGTGAAGGCGCCGCTGGTTTGCAGCGCGACGCTTTTGACCGCATCGTATCGAGAGCCATCGCCGCTGAGCGTCTCGGCGGTCACCAGCACACCTTGCGGTCCGGTCAGCGTACCGGATGGGACCGCGGAGACATCCACCGTGCCGCTGATTCCGCCGGCCTTGCTCGAATCATAAACCGCCCCCGTGGCGTTCAGAAGTGCGGCGGCTTGCGTTCCGAAATTGAACAGCATCAGATTGCGGGTTGAGTCCAGATCCAGCGTGATCTTCGCCGCCGTCGCGTTTGCGGCGGCGCTTGAACTCGACGGCGAGAGCTGTGCGGATACAGGGCTCGACAACACGACTGCAGCGGGCACGATCATTTCGGTGGCGGGGCTTGGCAGTTCCAGCGGCAAGGTGACTGTATGTCCGGAGGAGTCCAGATACCGTACTTCGGCATTGGTGCTCAGTCCCGCGGATTGCGCGGCCGTGGACAACGTCGACGAACTGTCGGCGAGCACGAGGCGCAGTTGTTTGTAGGTGCCGGCAGGGGCTTTCAAGCCGCTGACCAGAGTCTGAGCACTTCCGTCGTTCAAATTGGCAAGATCCACGCTCAAGGGGTTCGCTAACGCCGAACCCACCCAACCCGGGTCGGAAGCCGCGGCCGTCGCGCTGGTGTTGAGCCAGACCTCCTTGACCGTGACATACAGATTTTGCACGCGGGCCGGCGTGGCGGCGGTCAGCGACACGCTCGTATCGACGGTGCAGGCGCTCAATCCGGCGGACAGGAGCGCCATTGAGCAGGCAAACCGGGTGATAATCCGTCGTGACGTCGGCATTTGGCAACACTTCCGCTGAATTCGAGGTTGAATTGCAGACCACCTGAAATCAAATTGATTCATTTTCAGGGTCGTACTTTACTCATCTTCACTTTGAACTAAGATACCGCATGGCATTTTCGGGGGTATTCGATGAAAAAATATCTTAGCGGCTGGGCGCTGGGCGCGGTGCTGGGAATGGGTCTGATTTCGGTCGCGGCGGCCGCGGACAGCGGTGCCAGGCACGAAACCTACAGCGACGATGAGGTGATGAAGGCTGCCTCTGAATTCTTCGCCACCGGTGCGAAGGATCTGGGAAAGGTCCTCGAAAAGGTGATGAAGGAAAAAGGCCATCCGGTCGCCATCATCCGTGGTGAGGAAGCGGGGGCCGCAATCGCGGTCGGATTGCGCTACGGACACGGCGAACTGCTGTTCAAGGGCGCGAGTGCGCGCAAAGTGTACTGGCAGGGCCCATCGCTTGGCTTCGATCTGGGCGCGAATGCCTCGAAGACCTTCATCCTCGTATACGATCTGCCGAACGCCGATGCATTGTTCCAACGCTTTCCGGGCGTTGATGGAAGTTTGTATTTCATCGGCGGATTTGGGGTGAACTACGTTCAGAACTCGGTGGGTTCGCTCGCACCGGTGCGCTTCGGTGTCGGCTGGCGGCAGGGTATCAATGTCGGGTATATGAACTTCTCGCGCGGCAAGCGATACAACCCCTTCTGAATCGAGCGCACCAAGCCCGAGAGCGCCTGCGCGGCATAGCGTCCATGGTCGCGGCCGTCTTTATCTTCGCGATCATGGACTCGCTGATGAAGCGCTTGTCCTCGCATTACGAGCCGGTGCAGGTTTCCTTTCTACGCTGCATTTCTTCCTTGGCGTTCCTGACTGTACCGATCGTGTGGAATCGTTCCTGGCATGCGCTGCGCCCCGCGATGCCGGCGCTGCATTTGTTTCGCGCCGCGCTCGGCATCACGATGCTCGGAAGTTTCATATTCGCCGTGCACCGACTGAGCATGGCTGAAACCTATGCCATCACCTTGTGCGCACCGCTGATCATGACGGCGCTTTCCGGGCCCGTGCTGGGGGACCGCACGCCGCCGCGGCGGTGGGCCGCGATTGCAATCGGATTGTGCGGCGTTCTGGTGGTGTTGCGGCCGGGCCAAGGCGGCTTCGCTTCAAAGATCGCCGTTCTGGTCGCCTTGGGTTCGGCGGTTTGTTATGCGGTATCCGCGATGACGACCCGGTTCCTGGGCCGGCGAAACACCAACACCGCGATGGTTTTTTGGTGGCTCGTGTTGGGGGCGATCGGTTCGGGCGTGCTTGCCATCTCCGCCTGGCACCCGATCGTCGAGGGCGATTGGGTCTGGCTCGCCGGTGTCGGCTTGAGCGGCGCCCTGGGCCAAGTCTGGATCACGGACGCCTTCCGACGGGCGCCTCCGTCGGTGGTTGCGCCGTTCGAGTACATGGCGGTGCTGTGGGGGTTCGCGATCGATTGGATTTTCTGGTCCGCGTCACCCTCGCAACCGTTGGTCATCGGCGCCGCGATCATCATCGCGAGCGGAATTTTCATCATTTGGGATGAACGGCGGCTTGCCGAGATGGCGTTTGCGCCGGCGAGCCCGCCCCCTTAAGGGTGATCGTTGCCATTGGCGACGCGGCTCGGCAGAGCATCCGATCGCCTGCATTCGCCTCGCCCGATTACGGCCACGAGCACGGCACACGCATCGATGCTCGCGTTGGTGCTTGAATCGGACGCACGATGCGCGCTGGTGTTGTGAAGCAGCTGGTACGCGGCGGCGGAAGAAAGCCCAGGACTCCTCGCCAGCATCAGAGCAACCGTCGCGGTCACGTGAGCGGTCGCAAGCGAACTCCCCGTCGCAAAGTCGTAGTGCCCGCCGGGCAGCAACGTCAGGATTTCCTGGCCCGGCGCATAGAGTCTCGCATCGGCCAGCGGCTGGGATTCCGCGCTATCCACTTCGATCACACCGGCTTGCTGCGTCAGCTGATCCTCGCGGGATCCGGCGCCCATGGGAGCCGCGCCAACGAACAGAATTCCGCGGCGCAGACCTTCTTGAATCAGGTTATGCAGCAAGGGGTCATCGGGGCCGGCGAGGCTCAGGTTGACGACCTGGGCATGCGCATCCAGGGCCGCCACCAGCCCTTGCGCCAGCGTGAATGAATTGCAGCGCGCCGCGTCCTTGTCCGGTTCCAGCTGCCAGCAGGACTTGAAGACCAGAAGCTGGGCGTCCGGCGCGATGCCGACGATGCCCTCGCGATTGTTTGCGATGGCGGCGATGACGCCCGCGACTTCCGTCCCGTGGCGGTCGCGGCGGAATTTCTCGTTGTCCGCATCGACGAAGTTGACTGCTTTGACCACCGTCCCGCGCAAGTCGGGGTGTTGGAGGTCGACGCCGGTGTCGATGATCGCGACTTTGACTCCTTTGCCGCGGGACAAGGGGTGCGCGTCGGCAACATCGATGCGTTCGAATCCGCGCTGCAGGCCGACGTAAGGATCGTTGTAGGCTTGGGTCCGGGTGGTGAAGGTTTGCAGCGGTTCGGCGAGTCTGACGCGCGAATCCTGCGAAAGATTTGCAAGAACCGCAGTTCGATCGGCGTTGGCGGGAAGCTCCAGAATCGCGCAGTGCATATGCAACGGGTCGATCGGCCAGGAAGTCACTTCACGCAGGCCATACTCGGTCTCCAGAGACTTCATCATCTGCCGTGCGCGCGGCGAAGGTCCGTAGGATTGAATGCCGTCGTAGCCGCGCGGTGAGCTTCCAGCCCGGCCGGCGTTTCCCAGTCGTTCGTTGTCAATTGCCGCAATGATGAACCGTTCCGGCTGTGCAATCGTCGCCTGACGCGCGGCGCCGGACTCGATTTGAGCCGGATTTACGCCGCAGCCGCCGAGGGCGAGGAGAGCGGGGACGAAAATGCGCGGAAGTTTCATCGCGTGTGCCGTCACTTCTACGGGGCGGTCGACTCGGCGAAGCGAACCGCAGGATTTTCCCGAAGCCGGGCCAGGGCATCGTTGACCGGTTGAGTCCGGGTCGACGCCAGGGAATATACGCCGGCCTCGGTGGGACCGGCAATGATCTTCAAATGCGATTCATCCAGCAGGTTTTGCAATTTTGCGAGCGTGAGCGTCGGTGCGAACACGGCGCGTATGACTTCCTCCGGCGATCGCTTGATCGGCGAACTGACTGTGTAAAAGCTGTCCGGATACGGTGACTGCGCTTGGCGGCGATTCGACACGGCGGCGATCACCGCAATCGCAACTGCGATGATTCCCACGGATGCGGCGAGAAGCGCACGCTGTCGCGCTCCGGCATGCCTGGTCGGTTTGCCGGCGTTGGCGTCCGGGATCGCATCGAGCCGCTGACGCAGACGGTTGAGCGAGCCGCTGGAAATGTGATCGATGCCGGAATCCCCGGACATCGCGCGCTGGATCAGGCGCTGCTGCTGCACCTCGTCACGGCATGCCGCGCATACGGCCATATGCGCATCGATGCGTTCGTGTTCGCGTTCACCGATGCTGGCATTCACATACCAAGGGATTTGCGTCCAGACATGCTGATGCTCAAGAGCCGGTTGTTGAATTTCGCTGTTGTTCACGATGTGCGCTTACCTAAGTTTATGACTGAACCGCGCCCGCCAACGCGGGCAGATATTCGCGCAGCTTCTCCCGCGCATGAAACATCCGCGCCTTCACGGTGCCGATCGGGCAATCGGTGATCACGGCGATTTCTTCGATGGAGTGACCCAGGTGATAAGCAAGCTCCATGACCAGGCGTTGCTCAAGCGGCAGGTGATTCAGCCCCTGAGCGACCCAATCGCGGACTTCCGCCTCATTGTTGGGGTCCACCGTCAATTCAGCGAGGTCCGCCTGGGACTGGGCCTTGAGCCGTGTCTGGTTGCGGCGCAGCGATTTTAGTGCAGTGCGATACGCAATGCCGATGATCCACGTGGAGACGCGGGAGGCGCCGCGGAATTCACCTGCGTTCTGCCACACGACCATGAACGTGTCGTTGATGATCTCCTCGACGGAGTCGTAGCGCGGCGCGAGCCGGGACAAGAATCGGGCGAGCCGCCGGTGGTAGCCGACATAAAGCTCTTCCAGTGCCTTGCGGTCGCCACGGGAGACCGCCGACAGCAGCTCCATGTCGCGATCGTCCGGGAACTTCTCGTTTAGCTGGCGCATGGACATCTCGAGTGTAGGTACCGTAGCAGGGCAAAAAGGTTGATACCGGGGCCTAATTCGCTAAAACCGCCAAATAATGGTCCCCGTCCAACGATTTCGAGCCGCCGACTCGTAATAAAGGTCGGTTGCCCCGTAGCTCGTATCGACGTAAGCCAGCGTCAAGGTGACGGGAGCAAGGTCATAAGTACAGCCCAGACTCCAGTAGGAGTAGCCGCCGCCGTCGGGCCCTGAGAGGTGGGCAAACCCCACTCCCGCATTTGCGTTGAGCTTGCGCAGCAGCGGAATCTGAAAATTCAGCTCTGTGGATTTCGCGGCTACCGCAACCAAGCCACGGTACGGAATGTAGAGCGGGGCATTCGGCGAATACATCGCCGCCAAAGTCACCCAGTCCGAAAATCCAACATCGGCGTTCAATTCGTCGTAGTCGTATTTGGATCCTGCGGGATTCCACGGATAGGTGTAATGGCTCGCGACCAGCTTCGAGCGCCACGAAGATTGTCCTTCCCAGGAAAATCCGACGAACGCGCTGAGTTCGGCGTTGCGCTTCTCGCCCGGCGCAACTTGGACGCTCGATACAAAAACTCCCGCGAGAAATCCGTTCGCCATCGCGAAATGAACGTCGGCCTGAAGCGAGGGATCGTGATCGCTTCTGGACACCCCGCGCACCAGATAATCCGATGTGAGCCCTACCGATCCGCCCCAGGTCTGCGCGGCCAGAAGCGATTGCGGCGCAGCGAGTGCGTACGACATGAATATAAAGACGCAGGCCTTCGCTCGATTCGGTGTCGAAATCATTTTGCCTTTCGTTATCCAGTAATCACGTCACAGAATAAACCTTTCCGCACCCGCTCGGCACTTACTCCTACGAGACAAGTCACTTTCGTTTTGCAGGAGATTCACCATGCGAGTCATACGTGCCGCAACATGCGGCGTGTCCGGGATCCTTTGCGCCTTGATTTTGGCTGCGTGCGGAGGTGGTTACGGCGGCAGTTCGATGAGTTCGCCCCCTGCGGCCAGCGTAACGATATCCGTGAGCCCCACGACGATAACAGTCGGTCAAAGCGCGACGTTGACGTGGTCGTCAAATTCGGGAACGAACTGCACGGCGAGCGGCGCATGGAGCGGAGCGCAATCGGCTTCCGGTACAAGCAATGTCACGCCGACCGCCTCCGGCGCTCAAACCTATACGTTGAACTGCACGGGCGGCGCTTACAGCAGCGGAAGCGCATCGGCGACATTGACCGTCAATTCGGCCAGCGCATTCTCGCTGACGAACCTGGTGGCCGATGCGGCGGGCGGAACAGCTTTGAGCACAGACGCAAATCTCGTCAATCCCTGGGGCCTGGCGATTCCTGCGGGGCCATTCTTCGCATGGACGGCGAACAATCATACGGAGACATCGACGCTGTATGACGGCAATGGCAAACCGCAACCGCATGCAGGCCCCTTGGTCGTATCGTTCGACCCAAGCGGCACCGGTACCAGCTTCGACCCCACGGGCATCGTATTCAACTCGAGTACAACCGATTTCTTGGTGTCGTCCGCTGGCAAATCCGGTGCCGCTAATTTTATTTTCGACGGCGAGGGAGGAATGATTGCCGGTTGGGCAGGGTCTGTGGATTTGGGTCATGCCATCACGGTCTATACGGATGCGGGTGGTGCGGTTTACAAGGGCCTCGCGATCGCTCAGAACGGGGGCAAGTCGTATTTATACGCGACGGATTTCCACAACAACAAAGTCGACGTGTTCGACGCCGGCTTCGCCAAGCAAACGCCGTCCGCGACGGCGTTCACATTCACCGATCCGTCGATTCCGGCGGGCTATGCGCCGTTCGGCATCCAAGCGCTTGCGACCGGCGCCAGCGGCGCAACGCAGATCTACGTCACGTATGCAAAACAACAGGGTCCGGATAATCACGACAACGCGAACGGCGCCGGACTCGGCTACGTCGACGTCTATGACGCGAATGGCCAGTTCGTCAAGCAGCTGGTCGCCGGAGGCGCGTTGAATGCGCCCTGGGGCGTCGCACTTGCACCGGCCGATTTCGGAACGCTGAGCAGCGCGTTGCTGGTCGGGAACTTCGGCGACGGGAAGATCAACGGCTACGATGTTTCCAGCGGTGCGCTCATCGGCACGGTGAGCGACTCCTCCGGCGCGGCGATCGCCACTCCCGGGCTGTGGGGCATCGCCTTCGGCAACGATGCCAACAACCAGCCGCACAACACCTTGTTCTTCGCCGCGGGCACAAATGATGAAGCCAACGGCAGCTACGGACGCATCGACTTGGGAGCCACGCCGCCGGTGCTGAATGCGCCGCCGGTCGTGACCCTCACGGTTCCGAGCGGCAGCCTCAAGGGCACGGTGAGCCTGAGCGCGACGGTTCAGGATTCGATCAGCATCGCGAAGGTGGACTTCTTTGCCAATACATCGACGCTGATCGGCACGGCGACGACCGCGCCATATTCGGTCAGTTGGGATACGACGACGATCGCGGACGGCCAGGTGAGCGTCACGGCCACCGCAACCGACGTGGACGGAAATGTCGGCACGTCCACGGTCAGCACGGTGACGGTTGCCAACAATGCCGTTGCCCAGGTCACGCTGACGCAGCTGCAAAACCAGATCTTCACGCCGATTTGCTCAACCTGCCACACGGGCGTCGGTAGTGCGTTGCCCGGCGTGCAGAATCTGACGGCGGGCAACACGTACTCGAACATCGTCAACGTCGCGAGTATCGAGCAGCCTGCATTGGACCGGATCAAACCGAACGATGTTACCAACAGTTACCTGATTCAGAAGATCGAGGGCGCAGCGGGCATCACCGGATCGCGCATGCCACAGGGTTGCGGCTCGGCGCAGAACCCGTGTCTGGACCAGGCAACGATCGATCTGGTCAAAACCTGGGTCAGTCAGGGTGCGCTGAACAATTGATGGGCTCAACCGGAATCCGGGACGATTGATCATGTGGCTGACGTCAATCGGGATCCGTCCCGGATTCTGGAGATTCGTGGTGTTATCGGCAGGCCTCGCTGCATGTTCAGGCAGCGGTGCCGGCCTGGATACGAATGGCCGCCCGCTGGTTCCAGGGGGCGGCGGGACGGGTGCGCTGACGGCGGATTTCGATTCGATCCAGGCGCATGTGTTCACGCCGATTTGCACCGTCTGCCACGTTGGCGCGAGCGCACCGGAGGGACTGCGCCTGGATTCGGCCGACAGCTACAGCTTGTTGGTCGCCGTGCCCAGCACCGAACTACCCTCGGTCTTGCGCGTCGCGCCGGGTGCCCCGAACAACAGCTACATCGTCCAAAAACTCGAGGGACATGCGGCGGTGGGGGCGCAAATGCCCTTCGGCGGTCCGTACCTCAGCGCCGACGTCATCGCCGTCATCCGGCAATGGATCACCGACGGCGCATTGCGGTCGGGCGCACCAGCGAAAGCTGTGGTGCAAGCGTTTCGCATGGATGCGGTCGCGCCGGCGAGCGGCGAATCACTCAGTGAAGCGCCGCCTCAAGTCATGCTGGAGGTCAGCCAGGAAATCGATGCGACCCGAATTGGCTCCCACAGTCTACGTATCGAGAAAGTGGTCGCCGGCGCGAGCGGGACGGTCTTTGAGGAAATTCCCGGCCGCGTTTCCTTGTCCACATGGAATCCGCGCGCGCTGATGGTGGCGCCAATCTTGCCGATGGGATCCGGGCACTATCGCGTGATGCTCCGTTCCGACCCGGGCTACTCGCTGAGTTCAATCGGCGGAAGTTTGCTCGCCGACGGTGCCGTCACCGAGTTCGAGCTCGAGATTCAACCATGATGGCCCAAAAGCTGATGTCTGCTTTGATATTGGCGCTGAGCTTCATGCTCATGTCGTCCCGATCGTCGGCGGAGCCGTATCTCGCCGTTCAAAACGGCTACAAGTGCGTCACATGTCACGTCAATCCGACCGGAGGCGGCATGCGCAACGACTTCGGCGTGATCTTTGCGCAGAATCTCATGCCAGCGCAGACGTTCTACGGGGGCGATCCGATCTGGAACGGGAAATTGACGGAATTTTTCCGCGTGGGCGGGGATCTTCGCGTTAATTGGTCGCGCAACACCGCACCGAATACGCCGGCGCAGCAGAAATTTGCGCTCGACCAATTTCGCTTGTACGCGGACGTTGCGATCATTCCGGACAAACTTGGCATTTACGTCGATGAGCAGGTGGCGCCGAATTCCGCGGAAAATCTCGAGGCTTACGTGCGCTTCGGCAACGCCGCGAACGGCTGGTATCTCAAAGGCGGGAAATTCTATCTGCCGTTCGGCTGGCGCATGCAGGATCAAACAACCTTCGTGCGCGAGATTACCGGCATCAGCATGACCACGCCCGATAATGGCGTGGAAATCGGGTGGGAAAAGCAGCATTGGTCGGCACAGCTGGATTTCACTAACGGTGCGGCGAATGCGCAAAGCGGCTCTGGACATCAGGCGACGGCGCAGATCGTGTACGTTCAGCCTCTTTGGCGTTTGGGCGCCGCCGTTTCCCTGACGCAAGCCGATGCCGGTAATCGTCAGGTTTTTGGGGTGTTCGCGGCCTTCCGGACCGGACCGGTCGCCTGGCTCGGTGAGGCGGATCTGGTCAAGGACAAGGGCTTCCCCGAGGGCGAGCGCAAGCTTGCGAGTCTGTTGGGCGAAGCGGACTGGAAAATCCTGCGCGGCCATAACCTGAAGCTGACGGCGGAGTATTTCGATCCGGATCGCACGGTGAGTGAGGACCAGCAAACACGCTGGAGCGCGCTGTACGAGTTCACGCCGATTCCATTTTTACAGCTGCGGGCGGGGTTCCGGCGGTACCACGGAATTCCGCAAAGCAATTTCCAGAATCGACGCCTGCTCTTCTTCGAGTTGCATGGATTTTTTTGAGCCTGCGCGGGTCCCCCTAAGATCCGCCCCCGGCGTGCCGGCGCAGCGCGGTCAGCAGATCGCCCCACCACAATCCGATCATTCGTACGTAGGCCGACGGCTGCATTCCATGCCGAGCCGGGTGATCGGGTCTGAGCGAACTCAGATTGCTGTGGCGCACGGTGATTAGCGTTCCGAAGATGCAAGGATCGAAGCGGATGTCAACATGCGTGGATTCGCCGGGGGCGAAATTGCTGTTGCGCCAAGCGAATGCGATGCGGGAAGGCGGGGTCCATTCCACAACCTTGCCGATCTCGACGACCGTTTCGCCGGCGCCATGGCGAATCGATTCAAACAATCGTCCGCCGAGGCGTGGCTCGAGGTGGACAATTCCGCGATCGCCATCGATCGGTTCGTTTCGAAACCGCGGTCCGCGCCGCCACCATTGATCGATCTGCGTCGTGAACACTTCAAACGCCGTGGCCGGATCCACGTTCACCGTCGCCGTGACGGTAGCAACGTCGCCGGGGTTGTTCAGCGGAGTGCTCATCAGCGATTTGGACGCCGTGGGTTGCGTTCGACATGCGCTTTGAAAGCGCCCAGTTGTTCGCCCCAATAAGATTCGATTTGCTCGAGCCACGTTCGCAAGGGTGCAAAAGCCCGGGCATCGATGCGGTACAGCTTTACGCGGGCATCCTCCTCGATACCGTTTTCCGTGATCAGCCCGCTTCGTCGCAATGTGCGCAAATGCCGGCTCATGGCAGGCGGACTCAACGACAATTCCTGGGCGAGATCGCCGGCGCGACGCGGCTTTTTCAGCAGGATTCGAATCACGGCACGCTTGGTCGGATCCGACAGCGCATCCAGCGTGCGATCCAAGTCGCGGTGATCGCTCATGGGCTCGAGTCCCGTATCCGCTGCGTGAACCACCACAGATGGCCTTCCGGATCCACCGCGCCGTAGCTGCGGTCAGCCCAGTAGTCGGCGCCGTAATCGTGCAATTCGGGTTCGCTGACGATTCTTGCGCCGGCATCCCGCGCCGCCTTGCAGTGGACGTCCACGTCGTCGACATACACCATGAGAGACTGGGTGTTCGAACCGCCCACCGTGTTCGGACTCGCGGTCGGGGTTCCCCATTTCATCTCCTGACCGGTTCGCTCACGCCCGACGAAAATCATCCCCCCGCCGTAGGTCAGCTCGCTGTGCTCGATCTGACCCCCGTCTCCCTCGACCTTCAGCCGGACCTGGAAGCCGAAAGCCCTGCAGTACCAGTCGATCATCCCGGATGCGTCCCTGCAAAAAACACCTGAACATATGCGGGGCCAATCTTTCGGCGGCGGTTTCATATTGCGCTCCAATGGTACGTGACAGGATCTATTGTACAGAGGCGGTCAATATTTAACAAATATTGTTAATTAGTTGCATATTCCACCTACCGCGCCGGTCGCGTATCGTGCGTGCGATGCGAAATCTGCTTTTCATATTGGGCGATCAGCCGACGCCGACATTGTCCTCGCGTTCCGGCGGTGATGCGAAGCGCGACCTGGTGCTGATGGCGGGAGTGCACGGCGAAGCCGCGTACGTGCGGCATCGCCAAAAAAATCGCGCTGATATTCTCGGCGATGCGCCACTTCGCGCTCGAGCTCGAGGCATCGTGCTGGCGGGTGCTTCAAATGATGCGCGGCTGACCGCCGGCGATATACTGTGGAACATGGCTGGAGGGCGCTTGAAACTAAAATTATTTGCGTTCGGCGTACTTGCGCTGGCTGCCGGCAGTGCGTCAGGGAGTGAGGCCGGTTGGATTTCCGAAAGCAATGGTTACTCGAAGATATTGCTCGGCGTCCAGGCGAAGTATCAACCTGAAAGTGTCTCCTCGTTCGGCATGGAAGGGTTCGACTCCGACGTAATGGATTTGAGGCCCGAGAGCAGCGAGCGGTTCGAGGCGGATCTGTTGGCCGCGGCCGACCGGCTCAAAGTAGCCCGTGCCCGCGTGACGGACCCGCGGGTCAATGAGGATCTGGATATTTTGATTGATTCGGCCACGGATCAACGCCGCACGCTCATCCTGCAGCGCGAGTTGCTGGTACCGTATTTCGATCTTCCGCAGTCGCTGTTCCGCGGATTTCAAAAGCTGCTGCATCAAGGCGTCACGCGCGAGCGGCAGCAACTGGCGCTATCGAGATTGCGGCGCTATGCGGGACGGGAGCGCGGCTATGAGCCGATTGCGGTCCTGGCGCGCGCTCGTATCGAGGAGACCTTTGGCAACGCGTCGCTGACGGCTCCCTGGGGCGTCGAATTGCGGGAAAACCTGGGCAACCAGCCGAGATTCCTTGCCGGCATACACGATCTTTTTCAGAAGAGCGGCCTGGTAGGCTGGGATAAGGACTTCAAAGCGCTCTCGGCGCAGTTCGACGGTTACGC
>Ga0075021_10001393_pt1 | contig 12378 bp, 8 predicted proteins | sample ColStrG_CSR_2012_FD_72749 | JGI IMG/M metagenome (GOLD analysis project Ga0075021, IMG submission 72749) | Freshwater sediment microbial communities in response to fracking from Pennsylvania, USA - Cold Stream Run_MetaG_CSR_2012 | ecosystem: Environmental > Aquatic > Freshwater > Creek >...
CAGCGGCATCAGCAGGCGCTGACTCTCGACTCGCTGCGCGGCCCGCTGCTGTAACACTCGTTCGAACAGCACCCGTTCGTGCGCTACGTGCTGGTCGATGATCCACAATCCATCTTCATTGACGGCAAGAATGAACGAGTTCCGAATCTGGCCCAGCGGTTTCAACGTGCGCAGCGATTCCAGCGTAGGCGGGGTCTGCGGCTCCTGGACAATCGGCGGCGCGCAGCCGTGATCGGGAATTGACTCCTCCGGCGCCCGTGCCAGCGAACCTGCCGCGTTGGCCTGGACCGAAATCCCGCCCTCAAAATGGAACTGCGCCGTGGATGGCGGAATCGCAGCCGCTTGCAGCGCAAAACCCGCTGCCGCGGGTTCGTATAGATCGCGCCACGGAGCCCGCTGCGTGCCGTCTCCACCGCGAGTGCCGGGCGTGAGGGCGGGAGTCGCCGTCGGCTGCGCGTGGATCTCCGACAAGAACTGCGGAACCGGGCGAGCCTTCATCAGTGCCGCTCGCACTGCCTCGCGCACGAAATCGTGTACCACGCTCTGCTGTCTGAATCGCACCTCGGTCTTTGACGGATGCACATTCACGTCAACCTCAGCCATCGGCATTTCCAGAAACAGAAGCACTACTGGAAACACGGCCGGCGGCAGGATATTGCGATACGCCTCGGTCAGCGCATGTTGAATCAGGCGGTCGCGAATCAGCCGCCCATTTGCAAAAATGAAGATCGAGTTGCGGTTCAGCTTCTGAATCTCCGGCTTGGAGACAAACCCATGCAGCCGCAGTTCCCCGAAATCGTGTGAAGCAGCCTGGTGAGGCGCGGGCATTCCTGCCCGCGCAGGGTCTTCCAACAAACTTTCGGCGGAGCGAGCGGCGTCCTGTCGATCTAGCGCGTCCACCCGCCGCCAGGGCGGAGGCTGCGGCAATCCGACCCGTTCCAGCGGTTGCATCGCCGCCAGCGGAAGCAACTGGTCGAGTGTCTCGCGCCCAAACACCTGATACACGCGCTCGCGATGGTCGGCCACCGGGGGCGCGACCAGCAACGAATTCGTCGCCGAGTGCAACTCGAAGTGCTTTTCGGGATGAGCGAGCGCATAGTGCGTCACCAGCGACGCGATCTGCGACAATTCCGTGGATTCCGCCTTCAGAAATTTCTTGCGCGCCGGCGTGTTAAAGAAGAGATCGCGAATGGTGATTGAGGTTCCCAGAGGCAGGCCCGCTTCTTCCACCCGGATCATCTTCCCGCCGCTGATCTCAATCACCGTTCCGGCGGCTTCTTCTTCCGCTCGGGTTTCCAGATGTAGGCGCGCCACCGAAGCAATCGACGGCAGCGCCTCGCCGCGGAACCCCAACGTGGATATGCTCAGTAGGTCGTCCGTGTCTTTGATCTTCGAAGTCGCATGCCGCTCAAACGCCAGCATCGCGTCGTCGCGCACCATGCCACAGCCGTTGTCGGTGATCTGGATGAGCTTTTTTCCGCCCGCCTCGACCAGAATGCGAATGCGCGTGGAACCCGCGTCCAGCGCGTTCTCCAGCAGTTCCTTGACCACCGATGCCGGACGCTCCACCACTTCGCCCGCGGCGATTTGATTGGCAACTCGTTCAGCTAGGATGTGAATTTTACCCATGAGATCGGTGGTCAGCCGACAGTGTGACAGATCGGAACTGGGAACGTAAAGCCAGGTCGGGTAAGCTACTTGTGCCACGGAGGCCTCGAACCCTTGCATTCAACTTCGCGCCGCAGTTTCCTAATGCGCTCCGGAATGGCGGTTGCCGCCACCATGTTTTCGGTGAGTTCCCGCGGCTCAGACCCGAGCCATCTGCGCGCCCGGCTTGCTCACGATCCCCTGCGCCCGCAGTACCACCTCATGCCCGCCGCCAACTGGATGAACGATCCCAACGGCCCCATCTTCTACAAAGGCCTCTATCACATGTTTTTTCAGTACAACCCCAACGCGTCCGTCTGGGGAGATATGCATTGGGCACACTCCACCAGCCCCGACATGATTCACTGGAAGCACGAGCCTATTGCCATCGCCCCGACGCCCAGCGGGTGGGACCGCGACGGCGTCTTCAGTGGATGCATCGTGCTGGACGGCGACACTCCCACCGCCCTCTACACCGGCATTCTGCCGCCCGCCGAGCCCTCGGAGGCGACCATTAAAGATGCCGAGCATACCTGGCGTGAGGTGCAGTGCCTCGCCGTCTCACATGACGACAACCTGCGCGCGTGGCAGAAACTGCCTGACCCCATCATCGCGCATCCGCCGGCCGGACTCGCGGTCACCGGCTTCCGCGACCCTTGCGTTTGGTGCGAAAGTGCGGAATGGCGCATGGCTATTGGCTCTGGCATCGCTGGCAAAGGGGGCTCGGTCCTGCTCTACAATTCGCCCGACCTGCGCCACTGGACCTATCTCAACCCTCTTGTGGAAGGTCGCGGCACCGGGCAACCCCCCGTTGGCTCAGTCGAAAACGGCGATATGTGGGAGTGTCCCGACTTCTTCCCTCTGGGCGGCCGCCACGTGCTGCTCGTCTCGACCATGGGGAAGGTGTTTTGGAAGTCCGGCCACTACGATGGCAAACGCTTCACCCCCGAAAATGAAGGCGTGGTCGATTCCGGTGCTTACTACGCCGAGCGCAGCATGCTCGACCGCGACGGCAACCGCGTTCTATGGGGATGGATTCCTGAGCGCCGTCCCGAGGCCGAGCACCGTGCCGCCGGATGGGCGGGTGTCATGAGCTTGCCGCGTGTGCTCTCACTTAACAACGATGGAATGCTCGAGATGGTTCCAGCCCCTGCGGTCGAGATGCTGCGCGGGAAACGCGCGAGCCTCCGCGGCCCAGAAGCGGAGGCAAAAAAGAAGTTGGAGGCCCTGCGAATTCGCGATCTCGCCGCGGAACTGCACCTGGAGTGCGCCCCCGACCGGCCCTTCACTCTCGAACTGAAGTCCGAGGCAGGAACCTGCTTTGCCGAAGTTGCCTACGACCCTGCGGCCACCGGAAGTGAACTTAAAATTAACCACACGCGCGCTGCCGTGATCGCGCGAAAAATCGAAGCGCTCCATCTGCGCCTCTTCGTAGATGGGTCTGTCCTCGAAATCTTCGCCAACCGCACCACCGCGATCACCGAACGCATTTACGCCGCGCCGCCCGGGGCGCTCCACGTCTCAATTCCGGATGCGTCGTCGCTCCGCTCGCTCGACCTCTGGCCGATCAAGCCCATTTCCAAAGACCGCCTGACCAGCTGACAGCCCGTGAGTTTAAGTGATTTGTATCAGGGCATGCCTTGAGGGGAATGCCACGAATCTATCGGCATCGACGCGCCTTCAGGCGCTGGATTTCGAATTGGAGTTTTATGCGGCTATTTTTTTGGGTAGGCGCACCGTCAGAGAGCTTACGTCGAGATACCGGTCGGCGATTCGGCTGGAAGGAGACAGCAGCGTCGGCCAAATCATCGTTACGTTCAATTTCAACAGTGACAGCGAGCACCACAACTTCAGCCGCACCGCGCGTTGGACGACGTCGAGCCCCGCAGTCGCAGTTTCCGCGTCTGGATGAACGCTCATCGACCTTCCTATGGCAACCAGCTTGCCCGCGTTTTGTGAGATGACGGAGATGTAACTCGCCGCGGCCCGCAAGCGCATCCGCTGAACCCTTCTGAACTCCTTGGGCAACAAGTTGACTCGGAGGAAGTGCACCTCTTCGGGGTCGATCAGGTTCCGAAAAGCATCCAGATCCACCGGCAACAGATTCTCGATTTCTCCTGCCTGGCCGGATTGCCGCCACGCCTGGTAAGACAGAAAGAGTAAGAAAGCCACCGCTGCTGTGGCTAAAGCCATTACCGGAATCATGACCATATAGATCTCCCCACCTCCACCGCCCATTTACGAGCATCCGGGAAAGAAGCAACCGCGGAGCCCGAGGCGAACTCTTTGTGCCGTGCGCTCGCGAAGTACAACCAGATCAGTACCGCAAGGTGATAGGCCCCCATCGGCAGGAGATTCACGACTTTAGGATCCACTGCTTGAGAGTCCGTTAGAGCGTGCAGGAGAGGTTCAAGGCCTGCCACCAAACCCATGCCCAGCGCGATGCCAACGACAAAATCCTGCATCTTGAGGCCCAGATAGCGGTGCCACAGGAAAACGAGGGCAAGCAGACCGCATTGTAAGATGTTGAGCGTTTGGTTGATCGCGTAAGCGGGCACGATCATCTCGCGAAAGTTCCAGGAATACACCGATCCTATGAACACCAAAGCGAGCAAGGCGAGAACAACTGCGGTGTACCTAAGTACCCGAGCTATGGTCAGGCGCAAGCGTGCACAGCGCGCAACCGATGCCTCTAACATCTCCTGAATCATGCCAAACCGTAGCGCAATGCTGCCAGCGCGGCCGAGCAGGTCGATCTCCTGGTAGGTCGACGGCGACACGGACAAAAGACCACGGTACATGGCGAAGAGTGCGCAAAACTGCAAGATTTCGAACAGAACGTAAGCGAAGAAAACCGGGAAGTCTCTGTGCCGCCGGCGCCAAAGCATCACCGCCGCCACGACTGCGAGCAACAAGTGGGGGGCTACCCAGAGATAGAGCCGGAGGATGTGCTGCGAAATCATGCGCCCGAATGCTACCGTCTCAGGAATGTATCACCCGAGCCCGGTAGCGCTCAAGCAGATAGTTGCGCGCAGGCTAGATTTGCGGTATGCAGATCTTGCCGCCGGCGCAGATCGGGAGTGGGTTTCCGTCCGCCCTCAACTCCATGGGAATTGCAGTTAGGGTTGTAAGTACAAGCAGAAGTAGGATAATCTTTGCTGTTGCCTTGTTCATGGTGTCCTCTCAAAAGGGAAGTTTGGTTTGCGTAGTTTCGTGCAGAGGGTGCGATCGAGAGGGGAAGAACTGAACGGCTCTACCCTTACGGAAAATGTGCCGAAAGACAAAAAGGTGCGGAATATGACCCTTAAGTCTGCTTACGAAGATCTTCGTCAAAGAACGGTAGAGAGGATTCCCGGAACCTGGGGAAGATTGAAGTACGTTGCGGGACTGCGCTCCGCAGAAGGCTACGCGCACTGGGGATTCGAACGAGTGCACGGGCCTGCTGCCCAGGACGCTTTTGTGCAGGCCCACAAGGCGTTGCTCAGAACCATTCTGCGGACTCGATTGAGCATGTTGCGGTTGGACTTGGGGCAATCCAGCGCAGCCGAGGGGGTTACCCCGACGTCTTACGCCTCGACGCTGAACGGGAGTCTGCACCAACTGCTGCCCTCAGGCTGTCCAAAGGAGTCGCAGTTGCATCTGTTTTCGGTCCTGGAAACCTTAACGATTCTTGAGGCTCGACGGAACGCAAGTTCCCAATCCTCATCGCGGCGCCCACCACTTGCCCGATCACTTCGGCCTCCTGCGGATGTTTAAGAATTCGCACCGGCGTTGGAGACAGTGGGTGCGGTTGCAGAATCAGCGAGTTGAGCCGGAGTGAGCACCAGGAGCAAGTGAACCCTTCCCGAGTCTCTACAAAGTAGATGGGACGCTCATACTCCGACCGCCAATGGCGTTCCACGACCGCCCGTTTCGCCTCATCCACCTGAACAAATGACCCCGGCTGGAGGATCGGATACATGGTGAAGTCCTCGCTGCCAATGAAGGCGTAGGTGTAGTTCTGTGAAGCAAGATGGCTCAACAAAGTGAATGGGATCGTGCCCCACTGTTGCACCATGCGGCCCAAGTCAGAGGTCTCGCGCACATCGAATCCCGGATCCAGTTTGACGGGCATTCTGCACACGTCCCGCCCGCTCTCCAGAGTCACCAGATGGGAACTGGCTGGCCGCGACGCATCCCAATCGGCATTGGTTCCGTCCAACTCGATTCCATACAGCTGCAGCAGTTCCCCCACCGGTTTGTGATAGATCGCTGCCAGGCAATAGAAGCGGAATACGCTCGGCACAATTCCCTTAGTTTCTATGTCGGAGAGTCTGCTGGGGGGGATCAGGTATTCCTGGCTGGCGTGCCGCTGCGCTACCGTCGCGCTGGCATTCTCCACATCCCTCATGGTGAGGTTCAGGGAGTCGCGAATCTTGCGTAAAGCCCTTCCAGCGGCCAACACTTCATGCTCCTGGTAGCCGGGAGTGCACACCTGCGCCAATCGCCGTCGCCTCTAAGCGCGGATGCTCGGTCGATCCCTCCGCTCTGGATCGTCATCACCTAACATCGCGATCGTTTTGCGGCCGAGATTGCTTACTCCCAGTTACTTACCTGATACCAACTGACCGTGGGAGATCTCAACCCTTGTTCGGCTTTCGTAACAGAGGAGCATCCTCCCGGATCAGGCTTTCAAACTTGAATTCCAACGAGCTTCCGAACATCTGCAAGGTAGCTCGAAGAATTGCGGAGTTTTGGTTCCGGAATTCGTAAACTCCGGAACCGCTGCCCCCTAGAATCTTTCCCCATATTGTAGCTTACGTTTGGCTTTCTTGATGGCTAAACCGCACGGTGTCGACTTGGATAAACAAGGAACTGGCCCCCTTCCCGGACAAACTCAAATCGTGCTAGACCCCATGCAGTGGGCCCTCTGGGAACATAATCAAGACTGGTATCGCGACCTGGTGGAGCACAGCCGAGATTTGTTATGCATACACGATTTGCAGGGGCGTCTGCTCTCTGTGAATCCGGCACCGGCGCGCGTGCTCGGCTACAGCGTGGAAGAGCTCCTGCAGATTCCGATGCGGGAGATGATTGTTCCCGAGTTCCGCGACCAATTTGATTTGTATCTTCAGCAGATCGAGCGCGACGGCGAAGCGCACGGGTTCATGGCGGTGGTGGCGCGATCGGGAGAGCGGAGGATCTTGGAATTCCACAACACTCTGCGAATCAACGGGACCGAGCCCCCAATTGTCCGCGGGTTCGGCCACGACGTCACCGAACAGAAACGAACGGAAGCGAAGTTACGGGGATTGCTGGAGGCGGCTCCGGACGCCACGGTGGTCGCCGACTCGGGAGCGCGGATTGTTCTGGTGAACGCCCAAGCCGAACGCATGTTTGGCTATCGCCGCGCGGAATTGCTGGGCCAAAGAATCGAGATGCTCGTACCGGAACGGCTGCGGGAGCACCATTTCAAGCTACGCGACGAGTTTCTGCGCAAGCCGCATGAGATGGCCATGGGCGCTGAGCGGAAGTTGTTCGCGCTGCATAAAGACGGTCACGAGTTTGAAGTCGAGATCAATCTGAGCCCGCTGAAGACCGCGGAAGGATTGCTGGTGACGAGCGCGATCCGCGACATTACCGAGCGCAATCGGACGGAGCAGGCACTGCGCGACAGCGAAGCGCGGGAGCGTGCACATGCCAAGAAACTAGAGGCGGTGCTCGACGTGCTCCCCATTCCGGTGATCATTGCGCACGACGCGGAGTGCCGGCACATGACGGCAAATCGGATGGGACGCGAGTATTTGCGCCTCCAACCGGGTGCCAACGCGTCGATGAGCGCCCCGAGTAGCGAGAAGCCCCGACTGCGATTTCTGCGGGACGGAGTCGAAATTCCCGCGGATGAGTTACCTATGCAGCGTGCCGCGGCTACGGGACTTCCGGTGTACCAGATGCCAACCACGGTCGTCTTCGAAGACGGGACAGAACGGCACGAACTCGCCAATGCCGTGCCTCTGCTGGGCGAGGATGGAGAGGTGAGGGGGGCGGTTGGGGCGGCCATCGACGTCACCGAGCGCAAACGTGCGGAAGAGGACCTGCGCGCTAGCGAAGAACGGCTGCGGTTGGCGCAGGAGGCGGCCAAGATCGGCACCTTCGAGCGCAATCTCCAGACTGGAGAGTGCCGCTGGACACCCCAGATGGAAGCCATCTACGGTTTGCCTCCAGGAGGGTTTCCCAGGTCCATCGAGGCCTTTCTGGATATGGTTCACGGGAGCGACCGAGCCTCCGTGGCCCAGTTGGTCGAGCAATCGATACAGGTTGGGGATGCAGAGGGCGAGTGGCGCGTGGTCTGGCCCGACGGCAGTTTGCACTGGATTGCCGGGCGGTGCAGGCTCTTCAAGGACGACCAGGGACGCCCCATGCGGATCCTGGGCATAGATTTCGACATCACTGACCGCAAGCGGGCGGAAGACGCGCTGCGGGCGAGCGAGGAGCGGTTCCGGCTTTTCGTCGAGCACGCGCCGGCGGAGTTGGCGATGTTTGACCGCGAGATGCGCTACCTTCACGCGAGCCGTCGCTGGCGGACTGACTATGGCCTGGGCGACCGCGATCTTCGCGGCTTGTCGCACTACGAGGTCTTCCCGGAGGTTCCCGAGCGATGGAAGGAGGCCCATCGTCGCGGACTGGCGGGCGAGGTACTGCGGGGAGAAAATGACCGCTTTGACCGAGCCGACGGGAGTGTGCAGTGGATCCGGTGGGAAATACGGCCGTGGCATGACCGGACGGGCGCGATCGGCGGCATCTTAATCTTCACTGAAGACATCACCGCCGGCAAGCTGGCCGAGGAGGCGCTGCGGACCAGCGAAGAACGGTTCCGGGTCGCGCTCAAAAGTGCCCCTATCAACGTCTACAACCAGGACTGTGATCTGCGGTACACGTGGGTGTATAACCCTCCCGAAGGATGGAAGGAGAACGACTATTTGGGCAAGACCGACGATGAGGTTTTCGGACCGGAAATCGGCGCGCGGATGAAAGCTCTCAAGCAGCTCGCGTTGGACCGTTGTGAGAGTGCGCGCGACGAGGTTGCGCTGACCGTCCGCGGAAAAACGTTCCACTACGATATGACGGTTGAACCGCTTAGGGATACCCTCGGCAGAGTGGTGGGAGTCAACTGCGCCTGTGTCGACGTGACTCCCATGCGCCAAGTCATGGATGAACTGCGGATCGCCAAGGAGAAACTCGCTGAAGAAAAGTTCTACCTCGAGCAGGAAATCGATGCTGAGTGTGGGTTCGAGGAGATCGTCGGGCAGAGTGCGGCCCTAAAAGAGGTGATGGGGCAGGTCGGGCAGGTGGCCGCCAGCGACGCAACCGTGCTGCTGCTGGGTGAGACCGGAACGGGCAAAGAGCTGGTCGCACGCGCTCTCCACCGGTTGGGCCGGCGTGCGGGCAGCAGTTTTATCAAGATGAACTGTGCCGCAATTCCGTCCGGATTGCTGGAAAGCGAGTTGTTTGGGTACGAGAAAGGTGCGTTCACCGGAGCGGTCGGCAGGAAGCTGGGACGTCTGGAGTTGGCCGACAAGGGGACGCTGTTTCTCGACGAGATCGGCGAAATCCCCCTGACCTTGCAGCCGAAACTGCTGCGGGTCTTGCAGGACCAGGAGTTCGAGCGGCTGGGCGGAACGCAAACTTTGAAAGTGGATTTCCGGCTGATCGCGGCCACCAATCGCGACTTGGCCGAGAGCGTCCGCAAGAACGAGTTCCGCAGCGATCTGTATTACCGCTTGAACGTCTTTCCCGTGCGCGTGCCGCCGCTGCGCGAGCGGCGGGACGACGTCCGCCTGCTGGTGGAGCATTTTGTGCAGAAGTGCGCCAAGCGCATGAACAAGAAAATCACCAGCATCCCGAAGAGAACGATTGAGATGCTCATGCAGTGGGACTGGCCGGGAAATGTCCGCGAACTCGAAAACTTCGTCGAGCGTTCCGTGATTCTCACCCACGGCTCGGTGCTGGTGTCGCCGCTGAGCGAGCTGAGAATCGCCGCGGAGGCTGGCGTGAGCGGAACCCTGGAGGCGGCGGAACGTGAGCACATTCTCCGCGCGCTGCGCGAAAGCCACGGGCAGATTGGTGGGCCCAGAGGAGCTGCCGCTCGATTGGGCCTGAAAAGGACAACCCTGCAATCGAAGTTGAAGCACTTGGGGATTGACCGGCGTCCCCCGGCGGCCGGGCCATAGGCCGCCGCGCCGGCGAGGCCCACTCGTCGCATGCAGTGCGCCGAGTGGGCGCTCCACCGACTGGAAACAGGTGTTAGACAGCTTTGCGGATGGCGTGGTACGCGACCAGCACGACGATGGCCCCGATCACCGCCACCACCAGGCTGTAGAGATTCAGGCCCGTGACCCCCGACGCTCCGAACGTGCTGAACAGCCAGCCCCCGACCACGGAGCCAACAATGCCCAGAACGATGTCCAGGATAAAACCCTCTCCCGATTTGTTCACGATCTTACTTCCGATAAAGCCCGCCACCAGACCCAGTACTATCCACGCTAAGATTGACATTGTTCACCTACTCCTTTATGCGTCTATCTGCGGACGCTTCTGTTTAGAAAACGAGCGCTGAATATAGCAGAAACTTTGGGGTACGAGAATCGAGAGATCGCGGTCGAAATGCTGTTGTGCCCATTGGGCGGGTGCGTCTCACTGCTCGGGCTTGGCAGCCCCTTCGAATTCGCCGACCATCGCTTCGCGCTTGGTCATTCTCTCGCATTCCCGATCGAGCGCCGCATACTTGTCGGCGTGCTCTTGCTTGAAAGCATGGAAAGCCCCGCGAGAACTCCAGTAATCGATCGTGAGATAGCGACCCGAGCGCGTGATGTCGCGGACGAGTTTCGTGCCGAGAAAGTCCGGACTTCGCCGGAAGAGTTGAGTCCATGCCCCTTCCGCTCCGTAGATTTCCTCGAATCGCGCGCGGCACTCGGGTTGGACCTCGAATTCCCAGATGGCGAGATAGTTGTGGGTCGCGGCGCGCATCGGCGGTTTCACGCGCCATTATAAGCTTGCCAGCGCGCCGCCTTCGCCGGACTTCGGGTACAATCCTCGGCGCGCATGAACCGCGAATATAACAAGCACTTTAGCCACGAACTGCAACGCGACATGGAGGCTCTGGTCTATGGAGACGCCGGGCAGCCCCTGCTGGTCTTCCCGACTTCGAGGGGCCGCTTTTTCGAATATGAAGATGCCGGGATGATCCGCGCGCTGGTGGGCAAGATTGACGCCGGGCAGTTGCAGGTATTCTGCGTGGACGGCGTCGATGGCGAAAGCTGGTACAACAAAGGTGTCCATCCGGGCGCTCGCATCTGGCGCCACGTGCAATATGAGCGGTACGTCTTGCACGAATTCCTGCCCTTCTTGAAGTGGAAGAACTGGGCGCCGCAAATCGCGGTTACAGGATGCAGTTTCGGCGGATATCATGCGCTCAATTTTTCCATGAAGCACCCGGATCTGGTTTCCGCATGCGTGACCATGAGCGGTTCGTTCGATATCAAGAATTTTCTCGACGGGTATTACGACGACAATTGCTACTTCAACAATCCTCCGGACTACCTGCCGCGTGCCGGAGACGAGTGGTTCCTGAGCCGTTACCGGCAGATGAAGATCGTTCTCGGGTCGTCGGACTGGGATATGTGCCTGGATGCCAATGTGAGGATGGCGGCGATCCTGCATGAGCGCGGCATCCCGCACTGGCTCGATATCTGGAACGACAACAGCAAGCACGACTGGCCGCTATGGCAGCGCATGGCTGGGAAGTATTTCTAAACGTAGCGCCGCCGTCCCGGCGGCAACCGTGGGCCGGCAAGGATCTTCCTGAGCGGAGCCAAGGATGCCGGCGCTATCTTCAAGGAGAAGTCGCAGTGAAAAGAATCGGCATGCTCTTCGGTATGGAAAACACCTTTCCGCCAGCCTTGGTCGAGAAGATCAACTCGATGAAGGTCGACGGCGTCACAGCCGAGTTCGTAAAAATCGGCGGCATCCGCATGGATGAACACAAGAAATACGACGTCATCGTCGACCGCATCTCGCAAGACATTCCGTTCTACCGCGCTTATCTGAAGAACGCCGTGCTCCACGGGACCATCGTCATCAACAATCCGTTCTGGTGGACGGCTGACGACAAGTTCTTCAACTACGCGCTGGCGGACAAGTTGGGTGTAGCCATTCCGCCGACGGTGATCCTGCCGCATCAGAAGCATCCGCCCGACACCACCGACCAGTCCATGCGCAACCTGATGTTCCCGCTGAACTGGGAACAAGTGTTCGCTTATGTAGGGTTCCCCGCTTTTCTAAAGCCCTACGCCGGTGGCGGCTGGAAGCATGTCTACAAGGTCCACAATGCCGAGGAGTTTTTCCAGAGCTACAACCAGTCCGGAGATCTCTGCATGACGCTCCAGCACGGAGTGGAGTTCGAAGACTATTACCGCTGCTACGTCGTGGGGCAAGAGAGAGTGCACATCATGAAATACGATCCGAAAGCGCCGCACCACGAACGCTACGTGAAGGGGAATCCGCCGCCTGCGGCGAAGTTGAAGGAACGGATGGAGAAAGATGCGCTAACTTTGTGCCGCGCTCTCGGTTACGACTTGAATACGGTGGAGTTCGCCGTGGAAGCCGGCGTTCCCTACGCCATCGACTTCATGAATCCCGCGCCCGATGCGGAAATCACCTCGGTCGGCAGGGAAAATTTCGATTGGGTGGTAA
>Ga0075021_10001394_pt1 | contig 12377 bp, 8 predicted proteins | sample ColStrG_CSR_2012_FD_72749 | JGI IMG/M metagenome (GOLD analysis project Ga0075021, IMG submission 72749) | Freshwater sediment microbial communities in response to fracking from Pennsylvania, USA - Cold Stream Run_MetaG_CSR_2012 | ecosystem: Environmental > Aquatic > Freshwater > Creek >...
GGCGTAAAGCGCCCTTACTCGCCGAGCCAGGAGACCGCGCGAACCGTCAATATCCAACCCTTTCGCATGGAGGAGGAGTGATGCGTACGCTTCAATCTTTGGTCTTGGTGTCTTTGTCGTTCGTGGCAGTTCTTCCGCTTGCCGGTCAGACTGCGGGTTCTCAATCCAGTCATTCGTCCGATCTTAAAGCCGGCGACCTTCGAGTGAAGGTCGTAGATCCCGAGTCGGCGCTGGTCCCGGGCGCGGAGATCGTGCTCTTGCGAGAAGGCAGCGGAGCGCCTGTTTCGGTGCAGCCTGCGTCGGCTACCGGAAAGGTTTCTTTTCGCGGATTGGAAGCGGGCGAGTACTCGATCCGCGTGCTTGCTGCGGGTTTCGGTGTGAAGGAACAAAGCGTTACGGTTCCCGCTGCCGAAGAAATCACGGTGCAGCTTGCGATTGTCTCCGCCGTGGAGACGGTCACGGTGACGGCGGCGGGTGTGCCCGTTCCGGCGGAAGATTCCGGGGCGCAAGTTTCGGCCTTGAATGCCAGTCAGATCGATGGTATGCAGTCGGTTGCGGGGGCGGATGCGCTGCGGTTTTTGCCAGGCGCAGTAGTGAGCACGGCGGGGCGGCGAGGCGGATTAACTTCACTATTCGTCCGCGGGGGCAACTCAAACTACAACAAAGTGATTGTGGACGGCGTACCGGTAAATGATCCAGGTGGGGTATTTGATTTCGGTGTCGTGCCGCTCAGTGGCGTGGATCGCATTGAAATGGCGCGCGGGGCGCAGAGCACACTCTACGGCTCCGAGGCGATGACGAGCGTCGTCCAGGTTTTCACGCGCGAAGGCTCAACGCCAACCCCGGAGCTGCGCTTCGGCGCGGACGGCGGTACGTTCGGCACGGCTCGCGGATACGCCTCGCTGGCTGGCGCACGCGGCCGATTCGATTACGACGTATTTGGCGCGCAGACGAATAGCAGCGGGCAGGGCGTCAACGATGTTTACTCGAATTCCTCAGAAGGTGCGAATGTCGGCGTCGCATTAAATCAGCACGTGCAAATCCGCCTGCGCACACGCCACGCCAACAGTTTCACCGGCGTTCCGGGCGAGTGGTTCACCCAAGCGACGCCGCCGATTCCGCCCGACCACGATCAGTACGCGCGCACCAATACTTTTCTCGCGAGCTCGGATTTGAGCATAGGGTTTTCCCGCTGGCACCATGATTTTCACGGCTATGAATATCACTTAAACCGCCGGAACGTAGATACATTCTCCGACCCCGGACGAGGTCCCGGACCGCCACTATTCGATAATCCTTTCGACTTTCGCTCAGACATCAACCGGGCCGGTTTTCAGTATCAGGGGGAGTATTGGGCGCGACCCTGGGCGCGCAGCACGTTCGGCTATGAGTTTGAGGATGAGAACGGCTTTATTGGCGACCCCACCAATCCTCCTCCGCCTCCGTCTATGGCCATCGCGCACGGGCTGCGCCGTAATCATGCTGTTTACGGTCAGGAAATCCTCGCGCTGGGCCGATTGAGTCTGGTGGGTGGCGCACGCTACGTCCACAACGAAACCTTTGGAGATAAAATCGTTCCGCGCATCGCGGCAAGCTACGCTTTGCTCCGCCGAGGAGACGCATTTTCAGGAACGCGCTTGCGTTTCGCCTATGCCAGCGGCATTCTGGCACCCGCACTCGATCAGTCCTTCGCCACCGCTTTCACCGTAGCCAATCCAAACTTGAAAGCAGAGGAGAACCATTCGCTGGAAGCGGGACTGCAACAAGGATTCGACGGGGGAAAATACTCTGCGGCGGTGAACTTTTTTCAGAATGACTTTCGGCGGCAGATTCAATTCACGCAATGTAACACCTGCGCTCTCGGGCAATACGTGAACCTGAATCGCTCCGTGGCGCGAGGGATCGAGTTCGAGGCTCACGCCCGCTTCAGCCATCGTGTTTCGCTCGACGGCGCATACACAAATCTCTCCACAAAAATCCAAGAAGCCCCCCTCGCTCCTACGGAGGTGGGCCAACCCTTGGCGCGGCGTCCTAAGCACTCGGCGAGCTTATTGCTCAGCTACGCCGGATCGAAATGGGGAGGGGATATCGGCGGAAGTTTTGTTGGGCGGAGGCCCGATTCGGATTTCTTCGCTCTACCGATCCCAATCACTCACGCCCCCGGCTACGCCCGCGTCGATGCCGGCGGCTGGTATCAACTCCATTCGCGCGTGACCGCCTACGTGAACGTAGAGAACGCTCTCAATCACCATTACCAGGAAATTGTCGGATACCCGGCGCTGCGGGCGAATTTTCGGGCGGGGCTTCGGTTCCGGCTCGGCGGCGAGTAGCGAACCAATACCGCGCTTCCATTGAATCCAGTGTGGGATACTGAGTGGATGAGCACGAGCATCCCGCCGACTCCAGCAGAAATCGGTATTGCGGCGAATGATCTGCGCAACGATCCGAAGTCTGTGCGCGTGGACATCACGGGCGGCAGCGGCTTGATCATCGCGTGGAAGGATGGCCATCAATCCACGTATTCGTTTCCGTTCTTGCGAGACGCTTGCCCGTGCGCGCTGTGTAATGACGAGCGAGAAAAGGCGGATCGCAAACCCGGGGAGCCAGTAAAGCCTCCTCCGGGCTCGCTGCCAATGTTTAAAGAAAAGGCGCGCCCCTCGCACGTCGAACCTGTCGGGCGCTACGCGTTGCGCTTCAATTGGAACGACGGGCATGACCTGGGAATTTACTCCTGGCCGTTTCTGCGCGAAAACTGTCCCTGCGGGTCGTGCCGCACAGTGCGGGAAGCAACCAAATAGTTTCCGATCTACACTAAGTAGGAATGAAAGCCCTCACCAGGTTCGCGTATTCCGCAGTGGTCGTCGTTTTATTTTGCCTGTGCGCTGACGCCCAGGAGAGCGTCCTGCATTGCGATGCCGGGCAAACCAAAGCCAACATTGTTCTGGAAGGCAACATGCACACGGTACACGGGACATTTGCTTTCAAACGTGGCGAATTGCATTTCGATCCCACGTCGAACGCCATCAGCGGCGAGATTGTTTTTGACGCGACCAGCGGCCACACCGACAACGATTCGCGCGACAAGAAGATGAACAAAGATGTGCTGGAGAGCCAGCGCTATCCCGAAATCACATTCAAGCCCAGCCATGTTGACGGCAAAGTTGCGACGCAAGGCACATCGGCGGTGCAAGTAAAAGGAATGTTTGGCATTCACGGTTCGGAACATGAGATTACTGTTCCTGCCGACGTGAAGTTTGAGGGCGAACATTGGAATGCCTCCGTGCGTTTTCCCGTGCCCTATGCCCAGTGGGGCATGAAGAACCCCAGCTTTCTATTTTTCAAAGTAGACGACTCAGTAGAAGTTGAGTTCACCGCGGGTGGTGGACGGTCGCCTTCCAAGTAACGCGGTATCCCCAGAGATTTCGTGTTCGGAATGCTAGACTGGCCGAGCACCTCCACAAGAAGCGGAGCACTCGCGAATGCCCCCAGTCCTGGTAGTTCACGGCGGCGCCTGGGCCATGCCGGATGACATGGTCGACGCCCACAAGAATGGCGTACGCCAAGCGCTCGCTACTGGATGGGCCGTGCTGCAGCGCGGCGGATCGGCGCTCGACGCAGTCGAAGAGGCCATCGTCATTCTGGAAGATGACGAAACTTTCGACGCGGGCCGGGGAAGTTTTCTCAATCGAGATGGTAAGGTCCAACTCGATGCGCTTGTCATGGATGGCTCGACTCTTCGTGCCGGAGGCGTGGGATGTGTGGAACGGCTCAAGAATCCCGTACGCGCCGCTCGCAAAATACTCAGTGACAGTCCGCATGTGTATTTTGTTGCAGAAGGCGCAGAGCGCTTTGCGCAGGAACATGGCATTCAGCTCTGCAAGAACGAAGACCTAATCATTCCCCGCGAAGTTGCCCGATTGCACGAATATCAATCTCACGGATCTGAGCGCAAGCCGGATTTGTTTGCGCCTGCCATTTCCCACGACACAGTGGGCGCAGTGGCGCTCGATAGCAAGGGCAATATTGCCGCAGGAACTTCTACCGGCGGCACGCTTGATAAAGCCCCCGGCCGCCTCGGAGATTCTTCGCTGATCGGCTGTGGCTGCTACGCCGACAACGATACGGCCGCCGCTTCCACCACCGGTTGGGGCGAGCCGATCATGAAACTGGTGCTGGCCAAATGGACGACCGATCGCGTTGGCGCAGGCCACTCGCCCGACCAGTCGGCTTCCGATGCGATTCACTACCTCAAGAACCGCGTCAACGGACACGGTGGGATTATTGTTCTCAACCGCAAAGGTGAGTTTGGCATTTTTCATAACACACCCAGAATGGCCTGGGGAGTGCGATCCGGCATACTGGACGTCGTCGGTGTTGAAAAACACTAGCGAGTTCCAGCTAACCACTTCTGTTCCCAAACAAGATAAGTGCTTGCTCCGCACAGGCTTGGTGGTGTACAAACCGTGCGGAAGCATCTGTTGGTAAGAAAACAGGTGCGAACAGCCTCAAGCGCTCAGCGAGCGGAATTTGCGGAGCGATCTTGACCGCGGTCTGGCCCCGCCGCGTTGCGGTACGCGCATTCGACGTGAAGGAGAAACAGCGATGGCACGGTTGCTGAAATATCTAGGCGTGGTATGTCTTATGTTGGCCGCGGTGGTCTCCCCGGCGCAGAACGCAGCGAATAGCGAACTCCAGGTAACAGTGAAAGACCCTACCGGAGCCGTCGTCACCAATGCGACCGTGACCGCACGCGATGAGGCCAAAGCCTTCGAGCGTTCCACCAGCGCAAATGGAAATGGAGTGTACCGTTTGCTGGCGCTGCCTCCAGGAGTCTATTCCGTGACCGTCGAGGCTTCCGGTTTCACCAAAGCTGAAGCGAAGGATATTACCGTAACCGTGGGCCAAGTGGCGGATCTTCCGGTCACGCTTTCTCTTAAAGCGGGAGAGACTTCGATTTCTGTCGACACGGAAGCCGCGCTCATCGAGACTTCGCGCACCTCTACGACGGAAACAATTGACCAGCGCAGCATCGACAATCTGCCGATCAATGGCCGCAACTACATTGATTTCACCAAAACAAATTCGCAGGTCGTTCGCGACAATGCGCCATCCATCGGTGCCGCGCCAACATCCGGCTTGAACTTTGGCGGCCAGCGTGCTCGCGCAAACCTCGTCAACGTCGACGGCTTCGATGCCATTGACAATTCCACGAACGGCGTTCGCTCGACCGTTTCCCAGGAGGCGGTGCAGGAATTCCAAATCATCACCAACGGATATTCCCCGGAGTATGGTCGCGCATCCGGCGGCGTAGTGAACATCATCACGCGCTCGGGATCGAACGACATGCACGGGTCGGTGTTTGGCTTTCTCCGCAACCGCAAGTTTCAGGCCGTCAACCCGTTCAGCAACGTAAAAGATCCTGCGTACACGCGGGTACAGGCAGGATTTGCGCTGGGGGGTGCCATTAAGAAAGACAAAACCTTCTATTACTTTGCTTACGAAGCGACGCGTCGCCATGAGACGGGTTTCTCGTCGATCGGAGCGGGCAGCTACGGGCTTGGAACTTTCGATGCGACGCCGTTTTTTAATCCGCTCGCGCCGCCGGGAACCTTTAATATTCAAGTCACGCAACCGCAAGCGGGATTCCTGACTGCGATTGAACCACTCTTCCCTGGATTGCCTTTGCAGTTACAGACGGCGGTGCAGCAGTACGCATTCTTAACTGGTGGTGGATCCGGAATCGGAGTGAACGGCGCCTATCCAGCGTCGTTTGCCTTCATCACGCCCCCAGTACCGAACCAACTTCAGCAATTTCCGACTTCGTGTAACTCAACAAATCTGACCTGCAACGGCCTACCTGCGAGCTTTCATTCGCTCGCTTCGCAGGCAGGGAATTTCCCTGTGTTCGAGGGAACCAGCGTCTACTCGTTGCGTTTGGATCACAATATCAACTCGAACAACCGTTTGCTGCTCAAGGGCAACGTGAGTCCGAGCACCGTGACTGGGATTGAAGTGAACGGCCAGAATCAGACCTTTGGACAGAACGCATATTCCCGCACCACCCAGCAGAGCTACCGAGATTGGGGAGCTGCCATCGCGGAGACGGCGGTGTTCGGCAACAACAAGATTAACGAGACGCGCTTCCAGTATTCGCGCCGGGGGTTAAATTTCAATTTCTCCAAGGGTGTCGGTGGCGGGGATTTGGCTGTGAATATTCCCGGCTTTGCATTTATCGGGCGCGAGCCATTCAGTTTCATTCACCGCACGGAAGAGCGCTTTCAGTTCACAGATAACTTCTCCTGGAGCATTGGCCGCCATGATACCAAGTTCGGCATCGACTTCAACTATCTGCCGCTCTCCGCAACATTTACGGTCAATTATGGCGGCGTCATTAATTTCGGCGGCCTGGATGCCGCGTCGCTCGGCTTCCCGGACCTCACCAAGCTCGGCTTGCCCGTGACGTTCCCTGGATTCTCTCCAGTACAGGCCTATGGCTTGGGGATTCCAAGTACCTTCATTCAAGGCATCGGCAATCCGCACGATGCATTCAGCAATAAGCCACTCGGATTCTTCTGGCAGGATTCCTGGAAGGCACGCTCCAACCTGACGTTGAACTACGGCGTTCGCTACGACGTGGAGTTCAGTCCGAAGTTTGCTCCTCCAGCAGGCTTGGCGGGCGCCGCTTACAACGCGTTGGGCATTCAAAAAGGCGTGCAGAACGACACCAACAATTTCGCGCCACGTGTTGGACTCGCGTGGGATCCCAAGGGGGACGGCAAGACTGTAGTTCGTAGTTCGTTCGGAATGTTCTACGACCACCCATTGCTGGGCTTGTATTTTCTAGGGGACGCGTCCGATGGGTCCAAGACGGGACAGCTGCTCTTTTTTGGTGGCTCTCCCTGCGACGGTTCGGCGCCCGGCAGTCCCCTCAATTTGAACGCGACCAACATTTTTCAGGGTATTCTCGACCAACCGAACTGTCTCCCCACTGCCACTGGAGACTTCGGATATCAGAGTCAACAGCAGCGGTTTGATTCTTTCCAGTCAAGCTCTCTCTTTCTCAATCAGGGATACTTAAATCCGGCTACGTTCCGCCCTTTGATCTCACAGCCTTTTGGATTCCCGCAAGCGACAAAATTTGTGTTTGCGTACTCGAATCAAGCAAATCTGACCGTCGAGCGCGACCTTGGCAATGGTTACGGAATTAGCATTGCCTACAACTTCAACGGTGGGCACCATCTGAATCGACCGATCAACGCGAACGCGGTTCACGGCGATCTTTTGGTGAACAACTGGAAGGCAGCGCTCGCTGCGGGAGCGATTACCAGTACGACCGATCCGCGTTCAGTGAATGTATGCGGAGTGGGTCCCGCTGGACCGTTTATCCCTGCGGCGGTCGCCAGCTTTTTCCGCCCCGGCGGCCTGAATCCTTCGCTAGCGCCCACGGTTCCCGCTCCGTGTCTCGGCCTCATTGAGCAAGTACTCAAAGCCGAGAATCTTGGTTTTGGCCCGAATCGCAGTTCCTGCGATCCGACGGCAGGCAATTGCGTTCCGATTCCGTTCAGCGACATGGCCGCGAATTATTCCAATGGCAGTTCGGTCTACCACGGCCTTTCCGTCAATCTTCGCAAGCGGTTTTCGAAACACTACAACTTCCTCGCCTCCTACACCTGGTCGCACGCCATCGACGACTCGACGGATTTGCAATCCCCGCTTTCGCCGCAGGATAGTTATGTCCCCGCGGCGGAACGTGCGAATTCTACCTTCGATGAACGCCACCGCTTCGTGTTTAGCGGTGGCTACGAAGTTGGCAAGCTGAGTGGCGATGGGTTTGCCAGCAGGCTCTTCAGTGACTGGAAGCTTTCTACTATTGTCGACGTTGCCTCGGGACGTCCGTTCAACATCATCACGTCACAAGATACGACCTTCCAGTTCGCGCCGAGCGAAGCACGTCCGAACGTTGTGCCCGCCGGAACCGCAAAGAGTTCCTGCGGAGACGATCCCGTCGCATCAAAGTATTCGCCGACAGGTTTCTTCCAGATCCCATGTTTCATCGATGGAAGTCTCGCCGGAAACTTCGGGCGGAACAAGGCCATTCGCCCATGGACGCTGTTTAATGACCTTCGTGTAGCGCGGGAATTTGCACTCGGAGAACGTTTCAAGCTCGAAGGCATCGCGGACATGTTCAACGTGGCCAATCGCTTCAACGTAGCCGACGTGAACCCGCTCTTCAGCCAAGCAGGCCAAGCCACCGCCGCTTCCGAGCCGCGGCAGTTCCAGTTCGCGCTCAGGCTGAAGTGGTAGAAGCAACAAACTGATAGAAGCACGGGCGTCCTCGCCCGTGCACATTCCAGAATCTTGTCAAGAATTTGTCATTCCGAGCAAAGCGAGGAATCCCTTTCGCTGTCAGCACCCTCACGGGAAAGGAATGCTTCGTTGCGCTCCAGCACGACAAAGAAGTTCTTTGGAAGCCAGTATCGTAGCCTCCTGCTAAAATCTCTCTACCCGCCGTTCACTCTTGACGATTCCTGGGGTACTCCGCAAATGTCCCACCCACCCACCGAGCGCACCCGTGTGATCCGCGAGCATGAACGCGGCGTCTACGACCGCGAAACAGCCTACAAGATTCTAGACGAAGGCTTTATCTGTCACGTCGGTTTCGTGCAGGATGGCCAGCCGTTTGTGATCCCTACCGGCTACGGCCGCATCGGCGATGCCCTCTACATCCACGGGTCCGCCGCCAGCCGCATGTTGAAGAAAAGCAACACGGGCATACCGGTTTGTGCGACGGTGACTTTGCTGGATGGCTTGGTTCTCGCGCGGTCTATCTTCAATCACTCGATGAATTACCGGTCGGTCGTAATCTTGGGAAAGGCCACAATCGTGGACCAGCCGCAAGAGAAGCTGGAAGCTCTACGCCTGCTTTCTGAACACATCATTCCTGGCCGCTGGGCGGAGTCGCGTCTTCCCAACGAGCGCGAACTCAAAGCCACAAGCATCCTGCGTCTGCCCATCGAGGAATTCTCCTGCAAGGTGCGTCAAGGTGACGTCGTCGACGACGCGGATGATATGTCGTTTCCTGTGTGGGCCGGAGTCTTGCCGCTACCGGTAGTTCCCGGAGTACCCATCCCGGACAAACATCTCGATCCGAAAATCGCTCTCCCCAACTACGTGAAGAGCTATTCTCGCTAGAGAACCAGAACACGTTCCCAGGAGCGCCGCATGACGAAGCCGGCTTCCAACCCGACCACGGTTCTCATCGTCCCCGGTCTCTATGACTCCGGACCCGACCACTGGCAGACCCATTGGCAAAAAGAAAACCCACCCTACCACCGGATCCAGCAGAAGGAGTGGGCCGCGCCGAAGTGCGCCGACTGGGTTGAAACCATCGAGTGCGCGGTGGTCGACCACGGAGAGAACTGCATCCTGGTTGGGCACAGCAGCGGCAGCATTGCTATCGTGCATTGGGGATTGCAAACGCGGATGCGGGTCCGCGGCGCATTGCTGGTGGCACCTAGCGATGCCGAAGCCGTCAGTTATCCAGCGGGCCCAACTGGATTCGACCCCGTACCTTTGCAGCGGCTCCCCTTCCGCAGCACGGTGATCGCGAGCACGAACGACAAATATGTCAGTTTGGAAAGGGCGCGCGCTTTCGCAGACGCATGGGGAAGCCAGCTCGTGGAGTTGGGACCGCATGGGCACATCTCCACAGCGGACGGATTCGGCCGTTGGCCCGACGGCCAAGTTTTTCTGCAGGAACTGCTGCTCGGCTCCTAACTACCGCGCCATCACTCCCACCAACTCCTTCACCAACTTCGCGCAGACGGTCGCGCTAACTCCTGCGACATCCTGCGTGGGGTTCAACTCCACCAAGTCCACTGCCACAATCCTCGCGGGGATGGAATGCAAATGCGCGATCGCCTCCCGCACCGACAACCCGCCCGGCTCCCGATGCGATACTCCCGGTGCAAACGCAGGATCGAGCGCGTCAAGATCAAACGACACGTACACAGGCGACTTTATCTTCATGGCCGCCAGATCGACGCCACCGGCTTTCATCTCATGCACTTCCACGCTAAATTTCTCCGCCTGCGCTTTCTGGTGGGCGTTCAGCGTCCGAATCCCCACTTGAATCAGTCGCGCCGCTAGCTTTTCCTCCATCATTCGCGCAAAAGGACTGGCGTGCGAGTACCGATTGTTCTCATAGTTTTCATAAAGATCCGGATGAGCGTCGAAGTGAACAATCGTCAGTCCAGCGTGTTTTCGTGCCACGCCGCGCACCAGAGGATAGGTGACGGAGTGATCTCCTCCCAGGAACAGCGGTTTGCACTCGCGCACGAGTTTTTCCGCAGCGTTCTCGGTCTGCGTGAACCAATTTTCGCCATCGCCAAACTCCAGGTCGCCCTCGTCGCCAAAAATCTCCGGTAGGCTCGTGTCAATACCAGTCTCTGACCACCGATTCGAAGCGTCGCAGCGTAGCGCCTCCCGGATCGCCGCAGGCGCCTGTGCTGGTCCCCGAAGGTAGGAGCTATTGGCGTCCCAGGGTACGCCTAGCAAACGAACTTGGCCTTTCGCGACGAAACCTCCCACTCTCGGTCCTCTTCTTGAGTTGGATTTGCAGCGGTGGCATTTCTAAGTGCAAGAAAAATAAGCCACATGCACCAATGGCCCCTGTACCCTTGCCGGTTGACCTAGCCCCAGCCAGATAGTAGCATTTCACAGGAATTCCACACTTCCTGAAAGCGACATCTAAGCAGTAGTTGCGTCTTACGTCTGGGGCAGTAACGCGGAGCTGACGGATTTGCTAAGTAATCTCTTACGCCAGATACGAATGTGCACGCCTGCCCTGCTGTTGGCGGCTGCCGCATTCGGCCAGAGCAGCACGCCGGCCTCGCCAGTACCCGTGTCGCAAACCACCCCGCAGGTCCAGCAGACGCCTCCGGACGCTGTGACCGACCTCATTAGCCAGGCCGAAAAGGCGTTCAAAGCCGGGCAGGACGAATACGAGGCCGGACACCTCGCCTCCGCCAAGCAAAACTTCGACAACGCCTTCAATTTGCTGCTGGAAAGCCCGTACGACGTGCGCTCCGAAGGCCGCCTGCGCCACGAGTTCGATCGCATTGTCGACGGCACCTCGAGCCTCGAAATGGTGGCCATCGAGCAGGGAGACGGCTTCGCAGAGCAGAAATCTGAACCGGCCCCCATCGACGAGGCCAACGACGTGACGTTCCCGGTCGATCCCAACGTAAAGGCCAAAGCCGAAGCCGAAATCAAGGCCACGCGCTCCGACCTTCCGCTGATGCTGACCGACCCGGTGGTTTCTTTTCTGAACTATTTTTCCAAGAACGGCAAAGGCACGCTGGAGCGCGGCCTCATCCGCTCTGGCCGCTACGAGGAGATGATCCGCCGTGTCCTCAAAGAAGAAGGTGTTCCGCAGGATCTGATCTACCTGGCGCAAGCTGAGTCTGGTTTTCACGAACTCGCGTTATCCCGCGCCGGGGCCCGTGGGATGTGGCAGTTCATCAGCAGCCGCGCCACAGGCTACGGGCTGCGCCGTAACTGGTGGGAAGACGAGCGCCTCGACCCCGAAAAATCGACTCGGGCCGCCGCTCATCATCTGCATGACCTCTACAACCAGTTTGGCGACTGGTATCTCGCCATGGCGGCCTATAACTCCGGCCCTGGCACCATCCAGCACGCGGTCAAACGCACCGGCTACGCAGACTTCTGGGAGCTCTACAACCGCGATGTGCTGCCGCGTGAGACTCGCAACTACGTGCCCATCATCGTCGCGGTCACCATCCTGGCCAAGAATCGCGCCCAGTATGGCCTCGACCACATCGTTCCCGAGCCGCCCATGGCCTATGACACGGTCAAGATTCAGTACCCGGTGGACCTGAGACTGGTCGCCGAATGCGTTGACGCGCCGGTCACGACGCTGCAGGATTTGAATCCAAGCCTCTTACGAACAACGACGCCGAAGGGCACAGACGACGACTTCGCCTTCGATCTTCATCTGCCCACTGGCACGAAGGACAAGTATGAGACCGCCATCGCCGCTATTCCGGAAGACATGCGTGTCTGGTGGCGCTACCACCGGGTTGTCGCCGGGGAGACGCTGGCCAGCCTAGGGCGAACCTTCCGTACTTCCGCCGACTCGATTGCCGAGGCGAACGATCTGCCCGAAGGCGAGCTGCAACCTGAGACAAAACTCATCATCCCCATCGCTGCGGGCAAGATCGTCGCCGGTGAAACGGGCGATCTCTACTCCAAGCACGCGGTCCGTTACCGAACCCGCCGGGGCGACACGGTGATCTCTGTAGCCCAGAACTTCGGCGTACCCCCCGAGAAGGTCCGTTCGTGGAACCGTATTCATG
>Ga0075021_10001395_pt1 | contig 12375 bp, 7 predicted proteins | sample ColStrG_CSR_2012_FD_72749 | JGI IMG/M metagenome (GOLD analysis project Ga0075021, IMG submission 72749) | Freshwater sediment microbial communities in response to fracking from Pennsylvania, USA - Cold Stream Run_MetaG_CSR_2012 | ecosystem: Environmental > Aquatic > Freshwater > Creek >...
GCTGGCGATGGCGCGTTGAGATTCGGCAGTAAGGCACTTGAGTCGTTGTCCGCCAATTTCGGCGGGTTGGAAGTCTACCATCTGAGCGGTGACGAGTTCGCTGTCCATGGTGATGGCGCTAAAATAGATGCGTTAGACAAGTCGCTTGACTTAGAAGAAAATAGTTTTACAATGGCATTAGACAACGGGGAATCGGTCCCGGTCAGTTTTCTCTCCATGAAAGGAGACACTTATGAGCACGCCGACCAACAACTCTCAGATCTCAAGTCCAGAGCCAAAGCAAGCATTCCTGAAGGTCGAGATGCAGACGGATGGGTTAGAGAAGTTTTTCGCCAAGACAAAGCCAGGCGACCGAGTGCGGTTGATGCACAAGGGACAGGAAATAGACTCATTCCAGATGCCGGAACGCCCGACCATACCTATCTTGAATCCGCCCTTGCCAACGCCAGAGACGTAGAATCTGAATCAAAAGCTGTAGTTGCTCCCCTGTCCCGGCGGGTTGAAGACTTTGGCGAGAAGATTGGTGGCGCTCGTAAAGATTACGCCGCCAAATTTGCCGACGCCAAGAACCTTGACCTCGCCACTGAACCATTCTCGAAGACTTGGCCTGAACCTAATTATTCCAAAATGGCGGCTCAAGGTTTTAGGCCCGAAGACATCTCTCTCCTCAGAGCTACCCGTGATGAAGTCCCCGATAAACCACGCCAACAATGGAAATTAAAGCAATGGGTCGAGCTGGTCAAGTCGTTACGTGGTTATGCTGAGGAGATGGTCGAAGGCAAAACCGGCACCATGAAGAGTGTCGTGGCCCGGCTCAAGGAAGGAAACTCGGCAGTAAAAAGCATTATCGCGAGAGCGGAACTTTATGACGCTGTAGGCCACAACCTATCACTTAGGGGCATAACCCTTTCACACAACCATTATAGCCTTTACCGTGGGGAAAAGAACGTCTCCAAATGGCAGATTGAACAGAGACAAAAAGCTTCGGCCTTTAGCAATATGCCGAAAGAGTTGGGGATAGGCGATACCAAAGAACAGGCTATCGAAGATTTCAAGAGCAAGTTAGATACAGTGCAACCGCAAGGAAAGAAACCCACCGAGTTTGTGATTTATAGCAAACGGGATGAGCCGGGATTTTTCATTGGTAAGAAGATGGGCAAGGATTATGTCGATCTGCAGAAATTTGATGACGTAAAAACCGCCCGAACCTTCCTTCTAAACAATCGTTCAGAATTGGAACTTAAACTGGCAGGGCTGAAAGATATTCCCTACGAGCGAAGGACAACCAACCTGCCCAGGGTTGGCGAAAACGTCAGGGGTGGCAAGCCGGCAACCCCGGAGATGTTTGATAATGCCTATGGCTTCAGGGGTGTCGAGTTTGGCAATTACGTTAACCCTGCCGGAAGACAGACCAACCTTAATGAAGCCTTTGACGCGCTACATGACTTATCCGGGATTCTCGGTATCCCAACTAAAGCAATCTCCCTGAATGGAGAATTGGGGTTAGCCTTTGGCGCTAGAGGCCACGGCGGAAAGAACGCCCCCGCTGCCCATTATGAACCGGTAAAAGTCGTAATAAATCTAACTAAAGCTAACGGCGCCGGGAGTCTTGCCCATGAATGGTTTCATGCCCTAGACAATTATCTTTCCCGCAGCCGTGGATATAAAACCGAGTACATTACTGACAGGGCAGTTAAGCATGGGCCACAAGACGCTACCCGCCAAGAACTAATTGACGCTTTCCAGGCACTCAAGACAAAGCTCAACGACACTAATTTGAGAGTGCGGTCGCGTAACCTCGATGTGACCAGGACCAAGGATTACTGGTCGACTGGCATCGAAATGCACGCCCGCGCCTTCGAGAATTATGTCATCGACAAGCTTGAGCAAAAGTCTGGCAATAATGATTATTTAGCCAATATTAAAGACTTCGGCCAGTTTGCTGAGGATATGATAAAAGGTTTCATAGGGGGAAAGACGGCCGACGATCTTTACCCATATCTCCTGCCAAAAGAGATTGAACAAGTACGGGGAGCATTCGATAACCTTTTTAAGACAATGCAATCAAAAGAGACGAAGACGGGTGTAGCCCTATTTTCAATTGGAGACCACGGCACCTTAACCCCCGAAGCCATCACCAAGGTCCAAGACCTTATCTCTCGCGCTCTTCCTGAAGGCGTCACGGTTAAGGTGGTGGATTCGATTACTCCCCCAGAAGATTCGAAAGCGGCTTTCTCTGCCCACGGTGTCGAGTCGGGCAAGATTGCCGGGATGCACCAGATAACTCCTGGCGAGGCTAAGAGTCTAATCACTCTTGCGCTGAATGGCGCAACAGAGAAAACCGGCTACCATGAAGTCCTTCATTCAGCAGAAGCGATGGGCGTCCTCTCAGCAAAAGATATCGCGATTCTACAGCGCACTTACCCCGACCGCGAAGGGGTGTCCTCACAAGAGAGACGAGCCGATGCCTTTGCTGATTATGTCGAGCATAGCACCAAGCCGGCAGGTTATGCTAAATTGCTTTTCGATAGGGTAATGGCGTTCCTGAAAAAACTCGGCAATCTTCTGAAGATGAGAGGCTGGCACACGGCTGATGCTGTATTCGAAGACCTGGCCGGGGGCAAGATCAAGGAAGCAACCGAGCCGACCGACCGGGGTAGCCAGTTATCCACGATTCCAGATGATACTTCCATCCGCGATCTCAACAGCAAACTAGAAGAGCTACATGGAAAAGCATGGAGGAATGCATATGAGCTTGCCATCTCACCTGATCCTGCCCTTAGTGACGCCTTTGACCGGACCTTCGGAACTAAGATTGTTCCCGTTAAGCCTGTATCGCCGGTGCGCCAAATCTTCGCAGCCTTTCAACTTGGTGGCAAAATCTACGTTGACACTCAAGAGGGAATGCCGGGATTTATCGGATTGGCTGGACACGAACTTCTCCACGAAATAAAAAAGAATCAGCCGCTCATCTACAAATATTTCGAGCTTACGGCCAAACCATTTATTATTAATAGCGACAAGTACCGGGCCAACTTGGAACCGGCAATGATGGAGCACGAAAAGCCTTTAAGCGAGGCGGATATAACTGAAGAAATGTTAGCCGATTTTACTGGCGATTCTTTGAGCGACCCAACTTTTTTAAAGCAACTTGCGCTAGAATCTCCAGGCAAATTCGTGATGTTTGCCAGAGCTGCAGTTAATTGGTTGCAAAAGGTTGCCCACAAGATGGATGGCAATGGGCTCGGTTCGTCTGCATATTTCAAAGAAATTAACACAGTGCGGGAGAGCTTGGTTAAGACGTTATCGGCATACTCGAAAGACAAAAAACCCACAAGCATTGATGGCACTCAATTCTCTCTTGCCAAAGATCCCGTAGAGCAAGACCCGAAAGGTGTGGTCAATCGACTATTGACCGAGAAGGCCCCAGAACTTCTCAAGAAAATCAACGAGTACGTGACCATTGACCCGGTGCCAAAACTCTCCGCACTGAAAGTCCCAGGAACCACTCGAACGGTCGCAGACGCAGCCGTACAACACGCCTCAGCTAGAATCTACGTGCCACACATGGTCGATAGTCTTCTAGCGGAAGTCTTCCCTACCCAGTTCAGAAACCCGGAAGCAATGGCGAAAACCATTGACATCTTGAACAAGGACAACATCCTGGGCGGTTATGATTCCTTCCTGGAACGAGCTCGCAAAGCTTATGAATCTGGCGATGAGGATCAAGCATCCAAATGGATGGCTGCTGCCGATGCCGTTTCTGCCAAACACGACTTGGTTGAATACGATAACGAAGTCAAAGCCGCCGCGCATAATCCGGCGATCAGTGCCAATATCAAACGTTGGCAGCAGACCATTAACCCCTTGTTCGATATGCTTTACAACGAAGTGAAACGCTCAGACCCGAACACTGAGCGAGAAGGGCGGGGGAGAAATTTCGATACTCGGATCAATCTGCTCCCAGGTAACAAGGCCGAGCAGTGGCAAGAATACAGTGCGGACGTTCAAAAACCAATGCCGGAACCTTCAGCAAACAACTATCGGAATGTTCATGTCAAGCGTGACCCGACCGACCAGATGGCCAAGTTTACTGGTGAGTATTCGACCGACGCGAAACTGAATCTACTTTCGGTCCTGTCCCATCGGTGGAACGAAGCCACCAAACTAAGACTTTACAGCGATCTAATAAAGAGCGGTGCCGCCGTAACCGTAGACGGTGCAGAAAGACCCGCCGAATTACAAGGTAATCCCACGGCTTGGCTGGATTACGACGTCCCTAAAACCACCGCCGAAGGGCGTCCGATGCGTGAGAAAGTGGGGATGTGGGTCAGAAAAGACGTAGTAGGCGAAGTCCGGGCGGCTTTAAATACTGATCAGCAGACTGCACAGAACCCTGTCTTAAAAGCCCTTACCTCCATTCAGTTAATGCAAATCGCTGATGCCGTGACTCATGCGAAAAACATCTCTACGGTTATTACCAGAGCCCAAGGGGCGGGGAGTGCCTGGAAGGACGTGGTAAGGAAAATGCCGATACTCGGCACGGCAGATGCTTTAATCCGGATCAATCACGTCTGGAACGAAGTCCTAAGCGATACCCCCGAGATCCGGGCCGAGATTGCCCAGATGGCAGCTTATGGACTTGTGCGTCCTAGCTATCCACCGCAAGGGATTCAAAAAATCACCCATGCCCAACAAGCATTACACCATGCTGATACCGCCTCACGGGTAATCATGAATCGGTTTTTCGATAACCTTGTCGAGCGAGGGCTAGCGAAGGACACCATTCAAAACCGTAGAAACTACATCAACCAGATCGGCCAGTATAACCGCAGGCTGATGGGGCCGGTGATGAAGTTCTTCAAAGACTCGGGAATTTCTCCATTCATTGTCGCGGGGCGAAACTTCAACCGACAAGGTAGAAGATGGGTTACTGGCGACCCTGGGGTTGAACCTACCGGCAAAGCAGCCGCTTGGCAAATGCGGATGACCAACCTTTTGGGGACGCTGTTGCTCTTCACTCTACCAGCGATGCTGAACACTTTGACCACTGGTGAACCAGGCGGGAGAAGTGGCACCCCGTTAGGTGCTTGGGATTTGGGGATGGACGAAGACGAGAAAGGCAAACACAAGGTTATCGACCTTTTGCAAATCACCGGGGTTAGACGCGGGCTTAGAGCCACCGGAGTTGAGGCGATTCTGGAAGGTTTGCGGTCTGGAGAGTCGGCTAACGAAATCACCGGCAAAGCAATCACAGGTTCAGTGCAATCACAACTTCACCCGTGGATGGGACCGGGTGCAGCATTTGTTGCCAAGGCTGCAACTGGTAAACAACCGGACATGCGCGGCAGAATGGAGGCACAGCGAATCCCCGGCGGGGGCGGTATGCAATATATCGAGAACACCCGCGCCGCTTTGGAATCGCAGAACCCATTTATCTATGCAATGGTCAGCCCGGTCTTCCAGGCGATTGGTTTGGACCAGAAGCCACACGACCCTGCATTAAAAGAAGTCGCCATGACTTTACTCAAGTCCCCGACTTCGGCGTTGGGGATTCAAGACAAATCTTCTGCCGCCGTTCAGGAAATGCAGCAGATTTGGGGCGAAAAAGGCTCTCCAGGCATGACTCCCCATGAAGCGATCAAGTCGAAAATCAGAGGCGACTTGCGCGGCCAGGACCACGGAACTATTCAACAAGCCTTACAGGATGATATCGCAGACGGGACTATCACTAGATACGAGGCTTTGAAATTGCAGAAGGGCCTCAGTAAACCACAACTTACCGCGGTGATTCATTTCGATCCGGACGAGATCATGCGCGTAGCCGTAAAGGCCACCCCGGCAGAATTGAAGATTCTTCGGCCAATTGCTTTAAAGAAAATCAACGGCTCTAAAACCCTGACCGGCGAAGAAAAACAAAACTATCGACAGATATTAAATGACATGAATCAATAAACGTGCTAAAAACAGATAAGCGCCGTCGTCAGACTACGCGAACAATCCGAAGCCGTGCCAAGGCCCTGCTTTCCAGAAATGGATAGCCGGGCTTTTTTATTGGAGAAATCATGAACCGAAACTACAACGCAACCGGGGCGCCGCCTTTTAACTCTGCCGGTAGTTCGGCGACTATTAAAGCCGAGTTCGCCTCTATTTCAGCCGGGTTCGCAGGAGTCGAAGCTGAACTAGACACTAAGGCGACTGTCAATACCCCTGGCGAGTGGGCTTTCCCCGGCTATACGTTGGCCTATATAAGCCCCACGCAATTCGCTTGGGTCGGAATTGACGCCACCCAAATCATGTCAGCAAACCGGCGAGTCAGATGCTTAATCGGCGGGGTTTATTCATACTCCGAAGTTCAGGCCGCTGTTTATTCTTCTGGGAATACCACAATCACCCTGTTGAACGCTATCCTCACCGGAGCACTTTCAAGGGTAGATTACGCCTCGATGACCCCGCTCGGACAGGCTTCCGCTTCGCTTTCTCTCTCGAATCTCCAAAGCATCATCGACGCCGAAGTTGGCACCCTGGCTTTCAACACGACCTTGGCCAATACGGTCTCAACTCTGACGGCGCTTATCAATTCGCTGGTTCCAGTGGTGGTGAGTACTACAACAGGGAATCAAACCGTTGCTCTTCCAACCACAGTCCCAAGAGCCAGTTATATCAAATCCACCGCCGATGCTTATACTGTATCTTTCACCACGACCGACGGCAGCACGATTGCGGAAGCCGGTGTAGTCCTAGACACGCAAAATTCCAAGATCAACTTCAACAAGGTCGGCACTGTCTGGTATAGAGGTTAATATGATACCGTTCGCAATCATTCCCGGTTCATTGCTGACAGGTTCTTTGGCGACTTACTATACTATGCCCGCCAATAACCCCGGCGTAAAACAGATCGTCATGACCGGGATGCGCTTCTTGAACAGTGACTCAGTAAACCGAACCGTGACGGTGAATGTGGTCCCTCCCGGAGGTACGGCTAGCCTTGCCAATACAAGGTTTAAAACGTTAACCATCCCACCGGCCAGTGCCGGGAACCCTCCGCCGTTCTTTATTATGGACGATGTTCTAGTAGCAGGAAGCTCTATCCAAGCCCAAGCCGATGCGCCCAACGTCGTTGTTTTGAGCGCTAACGGAATGACATATCCATGACCGACACGTATAAAAATAACGGAATGACCGGCAGACCGGATCTTGTGCTAGCCGCAGGAGGGTCTGGGACTGGCGATATGCTGGCGGCAACCTATGACCCCAACAATAAAGCTGCCGACGCTTTTGCCAGGGCTAATTTCACTGGCACTGAATCGGCAGATGTGTTGATTGATGGCACCACCAACAAAGCCTATACGGCTACAGAAAAGACCAAGCTAGCCGGTATTGCTACAGGGGCGACAGCGGGGGACTCCACTGCGATCCATAAAGCTGTCGCCGCCGAAATCAGCGTAATTACCGCCAAAACTACCCCAGTCTCTGGGGATTACTTGCTAATCGAAGACAGCTCTGCCGCTAACGCGAAAAAGAGCATCACTGTCGGCAGTCTACCGTTTCTCCCGCCCGGCACGACCACCGCCTCAATCGCTGCCAGCACCAATAAGAACTACGTCACTGACGCGCAACTGACGGTAATCGGCAATACTTCGGGTACAAACACCGGAGACTCTGCAACGCCCGCCGAAACCTCTACTACTATCGGGTCGATGGTCGCCGGGGCTACTGCAAAAACAACCCCAGTGGATGCGGACAACTTTCCGATTTCGGACTCGGCGGCTTCCAACATCCTCAAGAAATATACTTTCGCCAACCTAAAGGCGTTTCTCAAGACCTATTTTGACACGCTTTATCCATCCGGATCGGGGGTTTCGACAGGGACAAACACAGGGGATCAGGATCTTACCGGTTATGCTCATGTGGCTGGCCAGCTCGGCAACACCTCAGCCTCCCCTGACGTGAGGGGCTTGCGAGAAACGTCTGGCCCGACCTTGCTTACCATAGGAGATGTCGCTGACGGGCAGTATGTCAAACGCAGTGGGTCGATATTGACAGGCGGCACCCCATCGGGAGGAGGGGGAGCGGCAGCAAAACAGGTCATCGTAGACTTCGGTACCACGGCAGTCGAGTCTGCGGAATTTACCATAACCGATGCGGACGTTACCACCGCATCATTAATTGTTTGCTCAATGGCCTATAACGATATTACCGGGGATAACAACGCCGACGAAATCGAAATGTCCAAGGTTATGTGCTCGGCCGGCAAGCCGCAAATCGGTAGTTTTACCCTGACGGTTATCTCGAACGACGGGCCGATTTCAGGTAAATTCGCCGTAAACTACGCGCCCACTTTGGGCAACCCAATGAGTGCAGTTACTGTCCCTGTCAGGCAGACGGTGTTGTCTTCTGGTGTTGATGTAAATGGGTATGCAAACTTTATAACGATTGGCACCGGGCTGTCAGTTAATCTTTCAGCAACTACTACCCCTATAATTCTCACCGCAGCCAATGGTTTTAGCCTGGCAAACGGTGCGATCAACCGACTTGGGGCAATTAGTGCAGACACTTCGATATCCAGTCTAACGGCAAATGCCATTAATTACCTTTTTGCGGATATCGCGGCGGACGGTTCAACCACTCTGGGCAAGACAACTCTCGCCCCTATCTACCAGTTCGGCGGCACGCCGGCAGTCACCAGTGGTCAATTCACTTTCAATATTCAGCAGATGCAGGGCTTTGTCGGCAACGGCTCGACCGCGCCACAGACATTCCGGATGTTCCTCGGCGAGGCGCTTTGCGGTGCCAGCACCGTGACTAGCGTGGTAAGCTATGCACTGCTGGGGCGGTACGATTCGGGGCTAGTGGCGACACTCCCCGGCAACTCTACCAAAACGTCACTAAACCACAATCTGGGAGTGGGTAAGGTCCTCGTAACCGCCCAACTTTATGCGGAGTGTATTGTTGCAGAGCAGGGGTATGTGGTTGGCGACCGCATCAACCCACAGGTGGCTAATGCTGCTTATGCATGGTCTTTAACGGTTGCAATAAACAACAAAATTGCCTCATTTCGTACCAATACAGCGGGGTGGGTGGCATTGCCTGACGCAGGAGGAGTGATGGTAGCGTTAACTGCCGCAAACTGGAAGTATGGGATGTTTGTGACGAGAGGATGGTAAAATGCACCAAACTGCACCAAAAATGAAAAGGGACCACTAATGGGCTATATCGACAATAATGGAAATTACTATGAAGGCGACCGGCAAGGGATAGACTTAGAAGTCCCACAGCGGCCAACACCTTATCACGATTGGGCCGGATCATGGATAGAAAACGTTCCCCGTGCCAAGGCATCACAACTCAACACTCTTCAGAGGCAAAGGCTTGAAGCCTTGGAGTTCGCTGCCAATCCTCTCGGGACTTCGCCTGCACTACTAGAATCCTATCGGATGGACTACGCGGCGGCCAACCTGATCTTACAAGGCAATGGAGCGTTGTCGGTGTATGATTCAGTGCCAGCAAATGATTACTTACAGAACCGAGCGACTACCGCCGGGGTTACTATTGAGCAGTACTCCGTTGGTGTAAAGTATAACTACGAAACCGCTGGGGCCAAAGCAAGACCGATTAACGACAAGTGGGCTACGCTAGCCACTCAAGTCAATGCAGCAACTACAGGAAACGACGTGTTAGCAATAGTCTGGTAAGGAGAAACCATGTCAACGCTCAAAGACCCAGTTAATGGAACACCTCAATATATCGACTCAAATCACAACGCTTTTGTGACGATTCAGCCGATCATCCAGCCGATTAGTATTACCACACCTACAGGTTTTCAAGGGATTACTTTAAATGGTTGTGTCGGTATCGGCTTACAGATTACTAGCATCGGTGGTGGTGCTACGCTAGTTTTTGAAGGCTCCGGTGATAACGTCAACTGGGCACCCATGAACGGCGTGGCTAATGCCGGATTTGGCACAGCAACAGGGACCACAGCTACTGGCGCTTGGCAGTTTGACGCGGTGGGGGTCCCGTATTTCCGAGTCAGAGCAACTGCATTGACTTCGGGAACCGTCACTGGGGCAATCATTGCTACTGCTAACGGCTCGATTGTTTCCTTAGAACAGGGGAGTACCGGCGCAGGGACTTCGGGGAGTGAGACGGCGCTAGTTGCAAGAATTATCAATCAGGCGTCCACTCTTACGCAATCAAGTGCAGGCGCGGCCAATGGAGCTTTGACCGTTACACTTCCAGCCGCTGGCGCTGGCCTGTTTCATTACATTACAGGGGTCGAAATTACAAGAGTAAACGGAGCAACTGTTACTACTGTAGGAACCCCGTTAAGTATTACCACCACCAACCTGCAAGGGGCTCGCAAGTGGACAGTAGGCAATCTAATAGTTGCAGGCGGAACGCTTATTGACGTGAATATTGACCGGTCAAGCGCACCGCTAAAATCAGTGACGGCGAATACATCGACAACTATTGTCATGCCTGTTCCTGGCACTACAGTGCAATGGCAGTGCAACGTCGATTACTACGTGGGGACGTAAATGATCGTTCTCGTTCTGCCTAAATACAGCGTATCGATACATATGAAGATTTAACCCAAAGGAGATATCGTGAAAAAACTTGTTGCTTTGATTGTTGGTTTAGTTCTGGTTTCTGCTTCTGCATACTCGGCGATTCTGGTGTTGTCTTCGGCTGGAACGTATTCGACCAAGACCAGCCTCTCAGACGCGGCCACTGCTGCCGACGCTGCCGGAAGAACCGTTATGGTCACCTCAGTGCTCACAGCGGTGCAGTCGAATATATCGTCTTCGACGATTCATGGCTGGCCGACCGACCGAGCTTTAAAGGTTGAAATGGGCGGGTCAATCAATCCGACTACCACTTTTAGGTATAGTGGCGACCTGATGCGGGTTAGAGGAACAGGGGTAACGTTTGGCAACGTGTCGTCCGCTTCAATTAATACAACGACTATTAATGCCGGGACGATTAAGTTAAATGGAGTTGCCGCTTCCGCCACGCCGGGGCCGAATGTGATACCGGTGGGGGATGGAAGTGGAGTTTTGTCGAGGGGATTTATCCCGGACAATGTGCCAGGCATAATAAGCGGGATGTTAACGCTATACTCTTCCACTGTTGCAACCACAGCCACCATTAATCTAGGCACGCTATCCCAAGGGGACGTTTTTCTTGTTGTATCGGCGGCCAAAATCACATTTGCTTCTGCGCCTACCTACCCTTACGGAACCATCTCGCAAAGTGCAGGAACCGGGATTGTAGTGTTTACAAATAGCATGTCAGAGTCCTACCCGCTTGGCGGTATCAGTGCGACAATAGTTCAGGGCAACTTTTGCACTTATGGCTATGTCAACAATGCGGGAACGGTAACAATCCAAAATTTGATAACGGCAACAGGGGGAACGTCTTTGGTTTACGATAACCGTATTAAAATAATGTACTTCAAGAAACAATAACTAAAACCGCGCCTGTACCCCAACCGAATAATTATGACGGACGGTTTCCACTTCAACCCCAATCCATACCGCTTGCCAGATGTTCCTATAAGGTTTGGGCAGGATATATGCGATAGCGGTATGGGCCACCAGTGTTGAGGCAAAGTATAAATCAACCGTGTCCCTGGAAGGATGGGGGCCTAAAATACCATTGGACTCCTGATTAACTGCAAAGGTAGTTCTTCCGTCATTATGTTGTTGATAGCCGGTCATTTGTCCATAATGCCGGGAGATTTGCCGAGTTTGCGCCCAGTCGAGACAATGGGCCACCGTGTAAACTACCTGCAACGAAGTATCGAGTTTGGTCCATTCCTCGGCATGGACCGGGGCGCAGAAACAGAGGAGAGCGAGAATGCCAACAATAATCTTTTCCGGCCGGCCGCCCTTCTTACCGTTCTCGCGAGATGCTAAAGCTTTAGCTTTCGAAGTCCGGGCCGCCAGGAAATGAGCCGGGGTGCCTTCATCGCCACATTCGAGACAGACTAATTTTTTATGTCCGCACATGTGAACCTCCTGTTTGTTTGAGATGGTTCCATAATACCAAACGCTGGGATATTGTCAACCAAGAAAGGAGTGAAATGTGAAGCTGATTATTCTACTTTTAGCGATAATCTGCTGTAGCAACGCCCAAGCGGGGATTTTGGTGTTTTCTCCCAGCACCGGAGCGTATACCACTAAAGCCGATTTGACCTCAGCCGCTCAAGACGGGGATACCGCAGGAAAGACGATCATTGTCACTTCTGCCCTCACCGCTGTCCAGTCAAACATTTCCTCGGCCACCCTTCACGCCTGGCCGTCCGACCGAGCGTTAAAAGTCGAAAAAGGTGGATCGATTGCTTGTACTACCAAATTCGCAGGCTTGCCG
>Ga0075021_10001396_pt1 | contig 12364 bp, 13 predicted proteins | sample ColStrG_CSR_2012_FD_72749 | JGI IMG/M metagenome (GOLD analysis project Ga0075021, IMG submission 72749) | Freshwater sediment microbial communities in response to fracking from Pennsylvania, USA - Cold Stream Run_MetaG_CSR_2012 | ecosystem: Environmental > Aquatic > Freshwater > Creek >...
GGCCCCAAGCGGCCCGATCGCGACCCCTAACCGCGTCCCACCGCCCGCACCAGAGCACGCCGACACCGCCCCAGTCACAGCGGAAAACTGGTTTATGCGACAGCCACGGCTAATCGCGGAAGCGGTGTCCGATCATTTCGACGGCGCGAGGCTTGCCGGGCGAGGCTGGTATCCGGCGGTCCCGTGTCAGATCGGTGCGATGGGCCGCATCACCTGCTTCGGACGATGCTGGAGCCGACCGACCGATCTAGGTTCGCGGGTGCATCCCTCGGCACTGTGCGTGCCGACCTTCGCGACGAAGACGGAGCCGGATGGCTCACCCCAAGGCTGTGCGTGATGGGTAAGGCGATCGGGCAGATCCTGCCGTACGCGGTCGCGGCTTCGATCACCGTGTCGGCGATCATCGGGATCATTCTGATGCTCGTCACGCCGAAGGCGAAGACCAACGGCAGCACGTTCGCCGTGGGGTATGTGCTCGGGTTCGCGCTCGTCGGGACGATCGCGATCGTGCTCGCGGGCGGCAAGGACTATTCGTCGGGCAGCGGCCCGACGGAGACCGTCAGCATCATCAAGCTGCTGCTCGGACTGTTGTTGCTGCTCGGTGCCGTGCGCCAATGGCGCGGACGCCCACGGGAGGGCGAGACGCCGAAGATGCCGAAGTGGATGGGCACGATCGACTCGTTCACGGCCGGGAAGTCGTTCGGGCTCGGCGTCTTGCTGTCGGCGGTGAACCCGAAGAACCTGGCGATGTCACTCGCCACCGGCCTAGCGATCGCTCAGGCCGCGATCCCGACGGGCCAGGAGGCCGTCGTGCTGATCATCTACATCGTGATCGGCGCGAGCACGGTGCTCGCGCCCGTGGTCGTGTTCTTCGCGATGGGCGACAGGGCAGCGGCAATCCTCGGCGGCTGGCGGAAATGGCTGGAGGGGAACAACGCCGTCGTCACCGCGGTGGTGCTGCTTGTATTAGCGGCGGTGCTAATCGGCCAGGGCATCACCGGCCTGTCATGAAACGATTCACTTAGCTGCAAGCGCTCTCGCGAGCGGCGGCCTGGCAGTCTCGGCTTCAGGCGACGAGACTTCTGGTCCTGGGAAAGACGAGCAGCCACAGCCGCGCCGGCAGACGGCTCCTTCGGGCTGCCTGCGGCAGTCTCGGCGAGCCGTTTGGCGCAGCCGAGACTGCTGGTTCGGAACGCCCGCACCACGCCGACCCGCACACCGATGGCTGCCCGTCCCCCCCGGCGGTGCAGCACTCCGGCGACGCCGACCCGACGGCCGGCCGTCAGCGACGAAGCCCTGAATAGCAAGCACAAGAGCAGCAGCCTCGCTGGCATTGCCCGGAGTGCTGGCTTCGGACATAGGCAGCCACGCAACCCCGGCCGCGATAGCACTGCGGCGACGAATGCAGGGGCGATCCGAGGGCGGGTCGCCCGTGTGGCGTCTCGGCAGAAGTGGGCAATCGCCGACGCGAGCTTGTGAGCCGGGGACCTGATCGCAGCTGCCGGTGCGCGCTCCCTTACAAAATCCCTGCTCACAGGCGCCTTTCCGCCGTGTCAAGCCCCCGTGTTGCAGTGCTTGTGATCAATCTGTGCGCAATCGAGCACCCCTTCCGCCCAATGACCCCAACAAAAAACCCAGCATATGCTGGGTTTTTTGAGTCGGGGCGCCCGGATTTGAACCGGGGACCTCACCGACCCGAACGGTGCGCGCTACCAGGCTGCGCCACGCCCCGAGGACAGCTAGTAAACCACACGGGTGCCGCTCGGCCTCGGCGGTGCGGGCGGGCGCGCCAGCGGACCCAGCCGGCCAGATATGGCGCACGAAAAGTCGCGCGGTCCGGAAGTCTGGCCTCTCGCGAGTCGAAAGTTTGTATCCGTCTGAACGAATCGGCATACTTGCTCGCATGTAGCGACCGTCCGAGGAGGAACAGACCGATGGCCATTCACCTGACGCCCAGCGAGCTTGCACGTGAGTCCGGACTCGAGCGCCGCGATGTGATCCAGAAGTGCGTCGAGATGGGCGTCCCGATCTTCAACGGCAAGATCGACAAGACCCTCTTCCTCTACAACTTGCAGTCCTCGGACGTGCAGGTCGCCTCGGCGTCCGCCTGACCGTATTCGGGCGCACAGCCGTTTCGTCGCCCCCGTAGTTCGTCGGCTACTCGCTGGCAGATTGGCGCAGTAGCGTCGACGTGGTCTGTCCGAGGATCTTGCGCCACGCGCGCGTGCGCTCGCGCTCGGATTCGAAATGTTTGATGACCTTCCGGACCCGGGTGGCCGAGATCTGGATGCCGTGCCTGGCGCAGATCTGCTTGAACCGTGGATAGTCGTTGGCGAGCTTCAGCGTCACCGACTGGAAGCCGTGCCGAGCGATGTCGACTCGCGAGGTGTAGCTCATCGCGTTCGTGCGGAACATCAGCTCATCGTTTGGTTCCGGCTCGATCAGGATGATGTCGACGCCCGGGTAGCGCTCCTCCCAGCGGCGCGCCATCTCGTGAAGGCGCTGGTAGGCGACCAGCTTGAACGCCTGGTAGCCGATATGCGGGAAGCCCACGTCGGAAACGCGCCGCGGCCGCCGGCCGGTCAAGGTCGGCACGCGCCTCTCGAAGTCGTTCACGTACGGCACGAGCGGGTTCACGACGACCACGAATTTGGCGCCCGCCTCGACCGCGATGTCCAGGTTGGTGGTGGACATGATCCCGCCGTCGACCAGCTCGTGGTCCTTGATTCGCACAGGCTTGTAGATCATCGGCAGCGCGCTCGAGGCGCTCACGGCGACCGAGATCGGGACGTCGTCCCAGCCTTCGCCCCCGAGCACGATCCGCTCACACGTATCGAGGTCGGTCGCCACCAGGTACAGCTCCCGCTCGAGCAGTCGGAAGTCGTCGGTGCGTCCCGGCTCTGCCAAGATCTCCCTGATGTGGCGCTCGATCCCGGCGCTTGAGTAGAGCCCGGACGGCAGCCAGCTCGCCAGCCCGACCGCGAGGTCTACCGCCGAGACCGCGCCGAGGTCGCGCATCAGCGTCCTGGCGAGGCTCGCGATCCGCCACGGAAGCAGCATCCCCTTGCTCAGGTACTCGAGGTAGTTGGGCCGCAGCAGGGCGCTTACACGGACGTCGGGGACCCGCGTGCTGTCGTGCTTGACGATCGCCTGCATCATCTCCTCGGGCGAGACGCCGTTTGCGACAGCTGCCGCGACAAATGACCCGGCACTCGTGCCGACGTACACGTCGAACTGGTTCACGGTGCGATTGACCGACAGGAGGTCGAGTGCTCGCAGCGCGCCGATCTCATACACGCCGCCGGTGAATCCTCCGCCGCCGAGCACGAGCGCGGCGCGTGACGTCTGACCCTGACGCCGCTGCACCGACCGGCTTCGAGTCGGTCGAGCACCCGTGCCCGAGTCCAGCTCGACGACGTTCCCCATGAAGCGGGATTCTACGGTTGGCGGTGCATCACCTTCCCGCGCGGCACATACCAATTCAGCGAATCCGCGCGCCGTGCAACGGCGATGGCGCACGCACCGATGCTGACCCGCTTAGATATGCAAGGTGATTTGGCTGCGCGCCAGACGGCCGGCGCTGTTCACCGTCCTCTGCGTGGCTCTCACGGCTCTGGGCGCTGCGCTTGGCAGCTCGGTGGCCGGGGCTCAGCGCGACCGCACCACGCTCGCTGTGACGTCGGGGCCGGGCACCACGACGACGCCCGGCGCCCCCACGACTCCCAGCACCGGGACCACGCCGGGGACGCCCACAACTCCCGGCCGCACGCCCGCGATCAGCAGCGTGTCGCTGCTCCGACACAAGCTGTCCGCCCAACTCAAGCGCGCCGGCGGCGCCAGCAGCGCACTCGTCATCGACATCAACACCGGCAGGACGCTGTTCGCCGTCTCGCCGCAGGCCGCCCGCCTGCCCGCGTCGGTGCAGAAGCTTTACACGACCACAGCAGCGCTGGAGAAGTTCGGCCCGTCCGCGACGTTGACGACCACGGTACTAGGGGAGGGTGCGCTGGACACGGCCGGCGTGTGGCACGGCAACCTGTACCTGCGTGGCGGCGGCGACCCGACCTTTGGCTCGTCGCGCTTCGACGCGAGCAACTACGGCGTCGGTGCGACCGTCCAGCGACTCGCGGGCGAACTGCGGCGCAGCGGCATTCACGCACTGAACGGGGCGATCGTCGGCGATGAATCGCTGCTGGATTCGGCGCGCGGCACCCCCGCCACCGGGATGGCGGCCGACTTCGAGGTGGAGGGCGAGCTCAGCGGACTGTCGTTCGACGCCGGCTTCGCCTCGCCGGCACAGACGGCGCTGCAGCGCAGGCCGGCGCTGTTCGCCACCCGCGCTTTCGCTGCCGCGCTTCGCGCAGCCGGCATCGAGGTTCCGCCGTCCACGCAGATCTACACCGGCGTGACGCCCGGCGCCGCCACACCGCTCGTCACGGTCGCCTCGCCGCCAGTGTCCACGCTGATCCGTCTGACGAATGCCCCGTCGGACAACTTCTTTGCCGAGCTGCTGCTGAAGGACCTCGGTGTGAAGTTCGGGGCAGGCGGAACCACCGCGGACGGAGTTGCGGTCGTCTCGACGGTGGTCGGCCAGCAGTTCGGCATCCATCCGCGTTTCGACGACGGCTCCGGGCTGTCGCGCTACGACCGGACCACGGCCTCGCAGGTCGTCTCGCTGCTGGTGGCGATGAAGACGAACAGGCCTTTTGTGAACTCCCTGGCCGTGGCCGGCGTCAGCGGCACGATGAAACGGGAAATGGTCGGGACGCGAGCGGCGGGCAACTGCCGGGGGAAAACCGGGACGCTGCTCGATGTGGCGAACCTGGCCGGCTACTGCAGGGCACGCAACGGCGACACGCTCGCGTTCGCGTTCCTGCTGAACTCGATCGGCAACTCGGATTACGGCCACCTGATCGAGGCGCGGATGGGGGTGGCGCTGGCCGGCTACAACGCCCCCCGGTCGCCCTGAGGGACCTCATGCATCCGCACGGCCGTCCAGCAACCCCCGCAGGCCTCCCTCGTCCAGCACTGCGATCCCCAGCCGTTGTGCCTGAGCGACCTTCGAGCCCGGGTGTTCACCCGCGACCACGTATGAGGTCCGCTTTGACACCGAGCTCGTGACGCGGCCGCCGGCGGCGACGATCATCTCGGAGGCCTGCTCGCGGGTCAGCTCGGGCAGCGTCCCGGTGAGCACGAACGTGGCTCCCGCCAGCGGACCCTCGCCCGGCGGCGGGCCGGCCTGCGCAAACGTCAGTTCCTGCGCGCGCAGGTCCTCGATCAGCTCGCGCATCTGCGGATCGGCCAGCTGTGCATGGATCGAGGCGGCCATCTTGGAGCCGATCCCAGGAGTCTGCTCGATCGCCTCCGGATCCGCCGCCAGGAGCGCATCGATCGAGCGGAACTGCTGCGCGAGGTTGCGGCCGGTCACGTATCCCACCTCCTCGATCCCGAGCGCGAACAGCACACGGCCGAACGGCTGGAGCTTCGAGCGCTCGATCGCGTCGACCAGCTTGCGGGCCGAGACCGGTCCGAAACCGCTCTGCTCCGCCAACCGGCCGGCGTCCAGCCTGTAGAAGTCGCCGGCCGTGTGTACCCAGCCGAGATCCATGAACAGGCTCACCTGCCGCTCGCCAAGGCCGTCGATGTCCATCGCGCCGACGAAATGTTTCAGCAGCTGCCAGCGGCGCCCCGGGCAGGCGCGGTTCGGACAGCGGGTGAACACCGAGCCCTCCGGCTTGATCGTCGGTGTGTCGCACACGGGACAGCGCTCCGGCGGGTGGGGCGACGCCGGCCTATCAGCCCGCTCGGCGACGTGGGGCGCCGGCGAAACGACCTGCGGGATCACGTCGCCGGCGCGGAGCACGATCACCTCCTCGCCCTCACGGATGTCCTTGCGCGCCAGGTCCTCCTCGTTGTGGAGCGTGGCGAGCTTGATCGTCACTCCCGCCACGCGGACCGGCTCGAGGATCGCGTACGGGTGCAGGTCGCCGAACTTGCCGGGGTTCCAGCCGATCCCGGTCAGCTTGGTCACCGACGTCGTCGGCGGGAACTTCCACGCGATCGCCCAGCGCGGCTCGCGGCCAACCACGCCGAGGCGCCGCTGCAGCTCGACGTCGTTGACCTTGACGACGACGCCGTCGATCTCGAAGTCCAGTGATCCACGGCGCTGCTCCCACGCGCGGCACTGCGCCACCACCTCGTCCTCGCCGCCCAGCCTGCGGACGTCGGGGTGCACAGGGAAGCGGTGCTCGCGCATCCACTCGAGCGCTTCGAAGTGCGTGAGAAACGAGATCCCCTGGGTGGCGCCGACTCCATAGGCCCAAAACGACAGCGGCCTCTCCGCCGCCAGCTTCGGGTCGAGCTGGCGAATCGTGCCCGCCGCGGAGTTGCGCGGGTTCATGAAGGTCGACAGCGCCGCCTGCGCGCGGCGCTCGTTCAGGGCAGCGAAGTCAGACAGCGACATGTACACCTCGCCGCGCACCTCGAGCAGCGCGGGTGGTCGATCGATGTCGAGACGCAGCGGGATCGCCCCCACGGTCCGCAGGTTGTGGGTCACGTCCTCGCCGATCTCGCCATTTCCGCGAGTCGCGCCGCGCTCGAAGAACCCGTCGCGATACAGCAGTGAGATCGCGAGGCCGTCGATCTTCGGCTCGGCGACGAATTCGAAATGTGGTTCGCCGATGCCCTCGCGGGCCAGGTGGTTGCGCATCCGCTGGATCCAGCCCAGCAGCTCGTCCGCCGAGCGGGCGTTCGCGAGCGACAGCATCGGCTGCGGATGGCGAACCTTCACGAGGTCGCTCACGGGCTCGCCGCCGACGCGCTGGGTCGGCGAGTCCGGGGTGATGAGCCCGGGGTCTGCCGCCTCGAGCGAGCGCAGCTCGTCGAGCAGCGCGTCGTATTCGTCGTCCCCGATCTCGGGGTCGTCGAGCACGTAGTAGCGGTGGCCGTGGTGCTCCAGCAGCGAACGCAGCTCGGCTGCTCGCTCGGGGGAGGGCCCGGCGCTCATCTCAGGTTTCGGCGGTCGTCCAGCGCTCGGCCGGGGGCAGAAGGCGTCCGAGATCGTGCAGCGCGAGCGACTGTATGCCGGCACGATGCGTCAGATCGAAGTGCAGCGGCGTCACCGCGATCTTCCCGGCCGTCACCGCAACCAGATCGGTGTCGACCTCGTCGGGGTGGAATCCGGCGTCGCCGTAGATCCGGTACAGGCGCCGGCCGGCGTCCTGCACCTCCACCAGCGCCAGCTCGTCACGGTAGATGCGCTTGCCGAGCCGGGCGACCTCGACGCCGCTGGGGCGCACACCGGGTACGTTGACGTTCAGCAGCGTGCCCGGCGGCAGCGGGATCGTGTGCAGGTCGGCGACCAGCGCCGCCGTGAATGCGGCTGCGGCCGTGAAGTCATACGCGAAGCCCTGACGGAAGTCGAGCTCGAGCGCGCTGGACTGCTGCGAGACGGCGATGCCGGGCAGTCCCAGAACGACGGCCTCGAGCGCGACAGCGACGGTTCCGGAGTAGGTGATGTCATCGCCGAGGTTCGAGCCGTGGTTGATGCCGGAAACGACCAGCTCGGGGTCGAATCCGTCCACCAATCCGAGACGGGCGAGCCGTACGCAGTCAACCGGTGTCCCGTCGGTGGCGTAACCAACGGTTCCGTCGCCGAAGTCGACCTCCTGAACCCACAGAGGTCGCCGCGTGGTGATCGAGCGCGCCATCGCCGAGCGATTGCCGTCCGGAGCGATCACGACGAGCTCAATCCCGTCGAGCTCCAGCAGCGCTCGGCGGAGCGCCTGGATGCCCTCGGACTCGATCCCGTCGTCGTTGGCGAGGAGTACCTGCATGCTCAACCCATGCTAGTCGCGGCGCGGCCGCGTCCGTGTGAACGTCGCGCATTCGGGCAGCCGCTCGCCCAGGACCCGCTCGCCGGCGAAGCCGACGCCGACCAGGTGCAGACCGTGCGCCGGCGCCGTCGGGCCTGCCTGCGTCCGGGGCGCGCCGGACAACAGCGCCTGAAAGCGCTCAGCCGTGCTCAACCCGGCAGCCACCTCCAGCATCGTGCCGACGAGCACCCGGTTCATCTGGCGCATGAACGTGTCCGCCTCGATCCAGAACTCGAGCACGCCACCTTCGAGCTGCCGCCACAGGGCGGTGTAGACCTCGCGCTCGAACCGCACGTGGTAGCTGTCAGCCGGCGTGAAAGCGGTGAAATCGTGGACGCCCGCAAGCCCCGCCGCGCAGTCGCACAACGCGTCCACGTCAAGGCGGCGGCCAACGTGCAGGATCGCGCTGCGTCCGAGCGCCGCTCGACCGGGCCTGGCGAGCACCCGATAGCAGTACGCCCGAGAACTCGCGTCGTGCCGGGCGTCGAATCCGGGCGGCGCCTGCGCGCACTCGAGCACGGCGACGTCCGGCGGTAGCAGCGCGTTCAATGACCGCACGCTCGCGGGCTCGCCCTCGTAGCTGGCGACCTGGCCGAGCGCGTGCACGCCGGCGTCCGTCCGCCCAGCAACGATGAGCTGGACGCCGCCGGACCGCCGCAGGACCACGGCCAGTGCTCGCTCGAGCTCCTCCTGCACCGTGCGCTGGCCGGGCTGCCGTGCCCAGCCGGCGAAGCCGGCTCCGTCGTACTCGATCAGCAGCCGCGCCGGCATCCGATCAGCAGCCGCGCCGGCATCCGGCCGGCGCCGCTCAGACGAGCTCGAGCAGGACCATCTCGGACGCGTCAGAGCGACGCGGCCCGAGCTTCAGGATCCGCGTATAGCCGCCGTCGCGTGCGCTGTAGCGCGGCGCGACCTCCTCAAACAGCTTGTGGACCGCGAACTTGTCCTGCCCCAGGGCGGACAGCGCCTGCCGCCGGGCGTGAAGATCGCCGCGCTTGGCGAGCGTGATCAGCTTCTCGAGCTCGGGCTTGACGGCCTTCGCCTTCGTTTCGGTGGTCTGGATCCGCTCGTGCTCGATGACCTCCTTCGAGAGGTTCATCAGCAGCGCCTTGCGGTGCGAGGCGCTGCGGGAAAGCTGGTATCGGTCGCGCTGGTGGCGCATCGGTTCCAGAGCAGCTTACGCTTCGCGAAGCGAAAGCCCGCGCGCGTGCAGCGTCTCGATCACTTCGTCGATCGACTTCTTTCCGAAGTTGGGGATCGCGTTGAGCTCGCCCTCGGTCTTGGAGACCAGGTCCCCGACGGTCTGGATCCCGGCCCGCTTGAGGCAGTTGTACGAGCGCACGCCGAGCTCGAGCTCCTCTATCAGGATGTCGTCCATCGCGTTCGGCGCGCGGGCCGGCCGGGCGTTCTCGCCACCCACGAGCCCGGCATCCAGCACCCCGCCGGTGCCGGTCTCGCGCAACTCCACGACGCGGTCGGCGTCGGTGAAGATCGCCAGCTGTGAGATCAGGATCTCGGCCGCCTCACGCAGGGCTGCATGCGGATCGATCGAGCCGTCGGTCTCGATGTCGAGCGTGAGCTTGTCGTAGTCGGTCCGCTGCCCGACGCGCGCCTGCTCGACGTTGTAGGCGACCCGCCTGACCGGCGAGAAGATCGAGTCGATCGGGATCACTCCGATCGGCTGGTCGGCCGACTTGTTCTCCTCGGCCGGGCGGTAGCCCCGGCCGCGGCCGATCGTCAGGTAAACCTCGAGCTTGGTCTGCTTGTCCAGTGTGGCGATGTGCGCGTCGGGATTGAGGATCTCGACGCCGGAGGGCAGGTCGATGTCCTTCGCGGTGATCTCACCGGGGCCGGTGACGACCAGCGGTGCCTCGATCTCGGTCGCATCCGAGTGCATCCGGCAGACGATTCCCTTGAGGTTCAGGACGATGTCGGTGACGTCCTCCTTGACGCCGCGAATCGTCGAGAACTCGTGGGCCACGCCCTCGATCCGAACGCTCGTGACCGCAGCACCCGCGAGCGACGACAGCAGAACTCGGCGCAGCGAGTTGCCGAAGGTGTAGCCAAAGCCCCGGTCGAGCGGCTCGATGGTGAACGAGCCACGGTTCTCTTCGACCGACTCACTGGAGATTCGGGGGACTTGGAAGTCAAGCATCTGGGGTCCTAATGTCGTGGGTTCCGGGCGCCCTGGGCGCTTTTCGAACGCGCGTCGAATGCGCGCGGCAAAGCACTACTTCGAGTAAAGCTCGACGATCAGCTGCTCCTGCACGGGGGCGGCGATCTCACGACGCTCGGGACGGCGCAGCACCTTGGCGGTGAGCGAATCGTGATCGGCCTGCAGCCAGGCCGGCACCTGGCCGGTCAGCTCGGTCGCGTCGCGGATCACTGGAGTCGCCGTCGAACGGGAATGGATCGCGATCACGTCGTTGTCCCGCAGTTGGTAGCTGGGGATGTTCACGCGACGACCGTTGACGGTCCAGTGGCCGTGCAGGATCAGCTGGCGCGCCTGGCGGCGCGACGCTGCGAAGCCAAGGCGCAGCAGCACATTGTCGAAGCGGCACTCGAGCATTCTCAGGAGGTTCTCGCCGGTGATCCCCGGCTGACGCGAGGCCTTGTGGTAGTAGCCGGCGAATTGCTTCTCGAGCACGCCGTAGTAGCGCTTGGCCTTCTGTTTCTCGCGCAGCTGAACGCGGTAGTCGCTGGCCTTCTGGCGCCCGCGACCGTGCTCGCCCGGCGGGTAGCCGCGACGCTCGACGCCGCACTTGTCGGTGAAGCAGCGCTCGCCCTTCAGGAACAGCTTCTGCCCCTCGCGTCGGCACTGCTTGCACTGGGGGGAGGTGTCACGCGCCACGCCGGGCGCTCCCCCGCTCGTCCTGACCGCGCCTCATCAGACCCTCCTGCGCTTCCTCGGCCGGCAGCCGTTGTGCGCCTGCGGTGTGACGTCGCGGACGCCGGTCACCTCGAGCCCCGCCGCCTGCAACGAGCGAATCGCCGTTTCGCGACCGGATCCTGGTCCCTTGACGAACACCTCCACCTTCTGCAGCCCGTGCTCGAGGCCCTTGCGGGCAGCGGCGTCGGCAGTCACCTGCGCCGCGAACGGAGTCGACTTGCGGGAGCCCTTGAAGCCCGCCCCGCCGGCGGACTCCCAGGCGATCACGTTTCCCTCCCGGTCGGTGAGAGACACGATCGTGTTGTTGAACGATGTCTTGATGTGAGCTTGGCCGACCGGAATGTTCTTCCGAACCCGACGGCGGCCTCGCTGCGGCCTGCGCGGCGCCGGCATTACGCGGACACGCTCACTTCTTGCCGGCCTTCTTCTTGCCGGCCACCTGCATCCGCTTTGGTCCCTTGCGCGTGCGCGCGTTGGTCTTGGTGTTCTGGCCGCGGACCGGCAGTCCACGCCGGTGGCGCAGCCCGCGATAGCAACCGATCTCCTGCAGGCGCTTGATGCTCTGCGAGCGCTCGCGCCGCAGGTCTCCCTCGACCGTGAGCGTGCCGTCGATCAGCTCACGGAGCTTGACGACCTCCTCCTCGGTGAGGTCGCGCACCTTGCGGTCAGGCTCGATTCCGAGCTGGGCGAGCATCTGGTTGGAGGTCGAGCGACCGACCCCATAGATGTAGGTCAGACCGACCTCGACCCGCTTGTTGAGCGGGATGTTGACTCCCGAGATTCGAGCCATCTACAAGCCTCCGTGGGTACGTCCGGTCGCCGCCCATGGAGCGCCCCAGCGCGTGAGGTCCGTCATCCCTGCCGCTGCTTGTGTCGCGGGTTAGGGCAGATCACCAGCACACGCCCATGCCGGCGGATGATCTTGCATTTCTCGCACATCGGCTTGACCGACGGTCGTACTTTCACGTCGCTTCGCTCTCGTGTGGGTGATTTCCGGGGGATCCCCCGATCGGGCTCTGGCGACCGGTGCGGTCGCCGCTACCCCTCGGGGTGGCAGGCAGCACGAAATTCTCGGCCGCGAGCGCAGCGATTGATGGTAGCAGGGTCAAGCGGGCTCGCGCTCTCGCCCGGCGGCTTCGCGCTCTCGCCCGGCGGCTTCGCGCTCCCGCCCGGCGGCTTCACGCTCCCGCCCGGCGCCCTCGACGTGCCATGGCGTGAGGATCCGCGGACCGGAGGCGGTGATCGCGATCGTGAACTCGAAGTGCGCCGCCAGCGATCCGTCAAGCGAGAAGATCGACCAGTGGTCGTCGGCGACCCGCACGGCATGCGTTCCCGCCGTCACCATCGGCTCGACCGCGAGCACCATCCCCTCCTCGAGCAGCACGCCGGTGCCGGGCTTGCCGTAATTGGGAATCTGCGGCTCCTCGTGCATGCTGCGCCCGATCCCGTGGCCGACCAGCGAGCGCACGATCGAGAAGCCCTCCTCCTCGACGTGGCGCTGAATCGCGCTCGAGACGTCTCCCAGGCGATTTCCAGCGACGCATTGCTCCACGGCCGAGTGCAGCGACTCCTCGGTCGTGCGCAGGAGCCGCCGGGCGAG
>Ga0075021_10001397_pt1 | contig 12362 bp, 12 predicted proteins | sample ColStrG_CSR_2012_FD_72749 | JGI IMG/M metagenome (GOLD analysis project Ga0075021, IMG submission 72749) | Freshwater sediment microbial communities in response to fracking from Pennsylvania, USA - Cold Stream Run_MetaG_CSR_2012 | ecosystem: Environmental > Aquatic > Freshwater > Creek >...
GGAGTGCACCGCTCCACCGTGTACGCCTACTTCCCGAGCAGGGACACAGTGCGGGCAGCGTTTTTCGTCCGCGCCATGTCGGCGGTCCTCGACGCGGCCGAGCCGTGTTTTCACACCGACGAACCATTCCTCGATCAACTGGTCTCCGCCGTCACGATCGGTTTGGACACCGCACGAAATTCGCCGACGATGCGGCTTCTCATCGCGCGCGACCAAGCCGGGCGAACCTATCGGGCCGCCAGCACGTCCGAGGATTGGCGCAAGAACCTTGTCGAAGGTATCGGGCAACGCATCGCCGCCGCGATCGTGCTCGGCGAGGTCCGTGACGACGTCTCCGCCGAAGCAATGGCGCTTTGGGTGACTCGTATCGCATTCAGCTTGGTAGAAGAACCCGGTCGCCCCGAGGAGGGCGGCGACGAAGGCATCCTGCGCAACTTCCTGGCTCGGGCGCTCGGCCCACGCCACACCTGACTTCGCTCGGCGAGATACCATCCAGCGCAACGGCGTTACAGGCCGAGGTCGCGGCCGATGATGTCCTTCATGATCTCGGTGGTGCCGCCGAAGATGGTCATGATCCGGTTGTCCATATAGTCGCGGGCAACCCGGTACTCCGTCATATAGCCGTAGCCGCCGTGCAACTGGACGCAGCCATCGATCACCTTCTTGGCTGTCTCCGTGCACCACCACTTCGCCTTCGACGCCTCGACCGCCGTCAGCTCGCCGTCCACCACAGCGCGTAGGCATCGATCGATGTACTGCTCGCCCAGGTCGAGTTCGGTATCCATCTCGGCGAGCAGGAATCGGTTGTGCTGGAAGCTGCCGATCGGCTGCCCGAAGGCCTTGCGGTCCTTCGCGTACTGCAGTGTCTGCCGCCAGGTTTCGCGCGCGCCCGCGATGGCCGAGATAGCGATGGACAACCGCTCGGACGGGAGGTTGGCCATCAGATGGTAGAAACCGCGCCCCTCCTTGCCGAGCAGGTTGGCCGACGGCACCCGGACATTGTCGAAGGCAAGCTCCGCGGTGTCCTGGTAGTGCAGGCCCATCTTTTCCAGCTTGCGGCCCCGGGAGAAACCTTCCATGCCCGCCTCGACGATGAGCAACGTGAACCCCTTGTGGCCGGCTTCGGGGTCGGTGCGGCACACCACAACCACGAGGTCACAGTTGATCCCGGAGGAAATGAACGTCTTGGCGCCGTTGATGATCCAGTCGTCACCGTCACGGACGGCCGACGTGCGAATGCCCGCCAGGTCGCTGCCCGCGCCAGGTTCGGTCATCGCAACGGCCACGATCAGGTCACCGCTGATGATTCCAGGCAGCCAGCGCTGCTTCTGTTCGTCGGTGGCCAGCGACGAGAAGTACGGGCCCACGATGTCGTTCTGCAGGCTCAACGAGGGCGCCGGCCCGCCGTAGCGGGCAATCTCCTCGTCGATCACGGCATTGAACCGGAAGTCGTCGACGCCACCCCCGCCGTACTCCTCGGGCATGTTGAAGCCGATCAAGCCATACTTGCCGGCCGCTACGTAGGCCGATCGGTCGACGATGCGAGCGGTTTCCCAGGCCTCGGCGTTCGGCACCAGCTCACGGTCGATGAACTGGCGAACCGTTTCGCGGAACGCCTCATGTTCGGCCTCTAGGACAAGTCGCTTCATGAGTTGGCCCCGTTCTCCATACAAGTCACGCGCGCTTCTCCTTTGTCATACGTGGCACGTCAGCCCGAATTCGATTTCCGCGATCTCGCGTTCAACTTCCTCGCGGTCCGCCTTGTCATCGCCCCGACGGGTCCACAAACCGGACCGCGGTGGACAATCTGGCATCCTATAAACATATACCGGATTGCTTGTAGCCTAGGCAATGGTAACCGCACCGCTCTAGGGGGCTCCCCCGTCGACATATATCGTCTGGCCCGTCAGGAATCCACACCTGTCCGACAGCAGAAACGCGATCAGCGCACCGATCTCGTCGGGCTGCCCCGGTCGCTCCAGCGCCGCGTCGAAACCGAAGTCTTCACGCAGAGCCCGTTCCAACGCCTCGTCGTACGGATAACCCTTGCTTTCAGCGATGTAGCCGCGAATAGCATGCAGGGCATCGGTTTCCACCGCGCCGGGGGCGATGGTGTTGGCCCGGATCCCGTCCTTGCCGTGGGTGCGGGCAATGCCGCGGGTGAAGGTCGCGACCGCCGCCTTCAGGCTGGCGTAGGGCAGTCTCGGTTCGTGGGGCGCACGCGCCGAATAGGCGGCGGTGGTGGCGATCGCACCCCTGGTCTCCCGCAGGTGCGGCAGTGCCGCCTGCACGCTGCGGGTGGTGGCCAGCAGCACATCGCGGAAAGCCGCGTCCCACGCCTCGTCATCGGAATCGATGGGCATCATGCCCGCCGTGCCCATCGTGACGGCGATCCCGTCGAGGCGGCCCAGCAGCCCGACAGCGTCCTCGACAGCGGCGACGGCCTCCCCCGCCCGGCTCACGTCATAGGCCAGGCCATAGGCCGAAGATGCGCCCGCGCCGGACAGAGCTATAGCGGCATCCTTGGCCTTCGCATCGTCGCGGCCGACTACCGCGACGGCCGCACCTTCGGCCGCCAGCGCTGTGGCGCCGGCCAACCCCATACCGGCGGTGCCCCCGACGACCACAAACGCCTTATCCCGAACCCGGAGATCCACCGCTGGTCGCCTCTCAATAAAATGAACAGTGTCGTCAGAAGACTACCTCAGCAGCCCAAAGAAAAGAAGGCGCGATCTTCCATAGCAAGTGATCTGCCTGCGTATTTATTAGATGGAGAGCGTATTGTCTTTTTGTGACATAACTGCCAGAATCATGCCAGTGATCAGAGGCTCGACGTGAGTTCAAGACTCACCGAAGAAGAGACCATGCTCGTCGCGACGGTGCGGGCGTTCATCGACCGGGATGTCAAACCGTCGGTGCGCGAGGTCGAACACGGCAACGTGTATCCCGAGGCGTGGATCGAGCAGATGAAGCGCATCGGCATCTACGGCCTGGCCGTTCCCGAAAAGTACGGCGGCTCAACGGTATCGATGCCCTGCTACGTCGAGGTCACCCAGGAACTCGCCCGCGGCTGGATGAGCCTCGCCGGCGCGATGGGCGGCCACACCGTTGTGGCCAAGCTGATCTCGCTGTTCGGTACCGAAGAACAAAAGCAGAAGTACCTCCCCGGGATGGCCACCGGGGAGATGCGCGCCACTATGGCCCTGACCGAACCCGGCGGCGGCTCCGATCTGCAAGCCATGACGACCGTCGCCCGCCGCGACGGGGACGATCTGGTGATCAACGGATCCAAGACCTGGATCAGCAACGCGCGACGCTCGAGCCTCATCGCACTGTTGTGCAAGACAGACCCCGACGCCACCCCCAGACACCGCGGCATCTCGATACTGCTCGTCGAGCACGGCCAGGGCCTGACGGTGTCGCGGGACCTGCCCAAACTCGGCTACAAAGGCGTCGAATCCTGCGAGTTGTCCTTCGACAACTGCCGGGTGCCCGCGTCGGCGATCCTCGGCGGAGAGCCCGGAAAGGGCTTTAGCCAGATGATGAAGGGACTCGAGACCGGACGCATCCAGGTGGCGTCGCGGGCGCTGGGCGTCGCGACCGCCGCACTGGAGGACGCGCTCGCCTACGCACAGCAGCGCGAGAGCTTCGGCCGGCCGATCTGGAAACATCAGTCAGTCGGCAACTACCTGGCCGATATGGTCACCAAGCTGACTGCCGCACGCCAACTCACACTGTATGCGGCCGAGAAGTTCGACAGCGGCGAGCGGTGCGACATGGAAGCGGGCATGGCCAAGCTGTTCGCCTCCGAGGTGGCCATGGAGATCGCGTTGAATGCGGTCCGGATTCACGGCGGCTACGGCTATTCGACCGAATACGACGTCGAGCGCTACTTCCGCGACGCGCCCCTGATGATCGTCGGCGAGGGCACCAACGAGATCCAACGCAACGTCATAGTCGCGCAGCTGATCTCCCGCGGGACCATCTAACCAAAGGAGTCAGAAGTTGACGGACATGTCAGTCTCAGCGACGCGGCACGGCTACCAGCGGCCGCAATTGCGACTCGCGCCGCACCCGAGCGCTGAGTCCCGGGCGTTTTGGACCGGTGGCCGCAATGGCGAGCTGCTGATCACCCGCTGTCAGAACTGCGGGCACTTCTTCCACCCGCCGGGACCCGCGTGTTGGCGCTGCCGCAGCACCGACGTCGCGGTCGAGCCCGTCTCGGGACGCGCGACTGTGGCGGCGTACACGGTCAATCGCCAGCCCTGGATTCCGGGCCTCGAGCCGCCGTACATCGTGGCGATGGTCGAACTCGTCGAAGAACCCGATGTCCGGCTCATCTCAAACATCGTTGACATCGCGATCGAGGACATAGCCGTCGGCATGGAAGTTGAGGTCTTCTTTGAAGACTGGACTGCGATGTCCGGCGAGGAAGACTCCCGGGTTTGGCTGCCGCTGTTCCGTCCCGTCCGGACGACCAAATGAGCGGACAGAACCGGCGTGGCCCATTCGAAGGTCGGGCTGTCATCACTGGGGCAGGCAAATCGCAGGTCGGACGTCGCCTCGGTCGGACCGGGCTGGACCTCACGCTGGAAGCGGTGACTCGCGCGATCGCCGACGCCGGGCTCAGCATCGACGACGTCGACGGCATCGCCAGCTACCCCGGCCCGGGTGTCCCCGATGCCGGATTCTCCGGGGCTACCGTGACCGAAGTCCGCAACGCGCTGGGCCTGCGGAGCCGTTGGTACATGTCGGCGCTCGAGACCGCGGGTCAGATCGGGCCGGCGATCGAGGCGTGCATGGCGGTCACCGTCGGGCTGGCCAACCATATCGTCGTCTACCGGTCGGTATGGGAATCGACCGCCGCGCAGCAGTCGGGCGGCGGCCGGGCGTCGGTATTGTTCGGCGGCGGCGAGCTGCCGCCGCATCTGGAGTGGACGGCGCCCTTCGGCGCGCTCTCGGCGGCGAACTGGCTCGCCATGCCAGCGCAGCGCTATATGCATGACTTCGGGTTGACCCGCGAGCAGCTCGGCGCCATCGCGCTCAACGCGCGCCACAACGCCGGGCTCAATCCCGATGCGGTATACCGGGATCCGATGTCGATGGACGACTATCTGAACGCCCGGATGATCTCCGAGCCGCTCTGCCTCTATGACTGCGACGCGCCGTGTGACGGCGCGACCGCGGTCATCATCTCCCGGCGCGATGCCGCAACCGGACTGCCGCGGCATCCGCTGACGGTGGAGTCGGTCGGGCCCGGCATGTTCGAGCGCGCGACGTGGGATCAGCGTAGAGACGTCACGACAATGGCCGCCCATGACGCGGGCGCGACGTTGTGGGAACACACCTCGCTGACCCCGGCCGATGTCGATATGGCCCAGTTATATGACGGATTCAGCTTCCTGACGGTGATGTGGCTGGAGGCGCTCGGCTTCTGCGAGCACGGGAAGGTCGGCGAGTTCATCGATGGAGGGCAGCGCATTTCACTGAACGGAGCCCTGCCGATCAACACCAGCGGTGGTCAACTGTCCGGGGGCCGCCTGCACGGCATGGGCTTCCTGCACGAGGCGTGTGTGCAGCTGTGGGGCGAGGGCGGCGACCGGCAGGCACCCACGACGCCCGAGGTGGTCGCCGTTGGTGTCGGCGGCGGACCGGTCGCCGGCGCCATGCTGGTCAGTTCCCGTTAATCAGGAGAGGTCATGAATCTTCGCGTCGGAGTCGTCGGGGTCGGTTGGGGTTCGCACGTCCAGGTGCCGGGCTTCCGGGCGGCCGAGGGCTTCGACCCGGTCGCGCTGTGCGCCCGAAACCCCGAACGCCTGGCACGTGTCGCGGCCAAGGTCGGTATCGCTGACACCTCGACCGACTGGGAATCGTTCGTCACCCGTGACGACCTGGACGTCATCTCCGTCGCCACACCCACTGTGCTGCATCACGACATGACGCTGGCCGCGCTGGACGCGGGCAAGGCGGTGCTGTGCGAAAAGCCGCTCTCGGGCAATCTCGACGACGCGCGCGATATGGTTCGCGCCGCCGAGAAGGCCGGCCGGCCAACCGCTTGTTGCTTCGAAAATCGTTGGAACCCGGACTGGTTGGCGCTGGCCGACACGGTGCGCTCCGGCTTTCTCGGCAAGACCTACGTTGCGCGGGTCAGTCGAAGCGCGTCCTACTGGCATCCCAGCCGCACCCCGCAGGCTCGCTGGATGTACGACCGCGAGTCCGGGGGCGGCTATCTCGCAGGGATGCTGGTGCACGACCTCGACTTCCTGTGCAGCATTCTGGGCCGGCCGGAGTCGGTGTGTGCCGAGGTGCGCAGCAGCGAGCCGGTGCGGCACCTACCTGACGGCGAGACGCTGAACGTCACCGCCGACGACACCGCGGCGTTGTTGCTGCGGATGGAGTCGGGCGTCACGGCGATCATGAGTGTGTCGGTGGTCGGCGCGCACGCGGACCACTACCGGTTGGAGTTGTTCGGTGCCGACGGCACGATCATCGGCGACGGCGACCTGCGTTCCACCGTCTACCGGTTGGGCGCCGCCACCGACGACGGTCTGGGCCCCTTCACGGTGAGCGAACGCGAACCGGCGCACCCGGAGAATCTACCGAAAGGCCTTGCCGGGCAAGCCAGTCAGGAAATGGCGCTGATGCTGGAAGACTGGCTACCCGCATTCGACGGTAAGCCGAACACCGCCGCCACCTTCGACGACGGTCTGCTCAGCCTCGCGGTGATTGACGCCGCGCACCGCTCGTCCGAAGGCGGTGGCTGGGAACGCGTGCATGCGACTGCCTGATGCTGCGGCTCATCGCGCGAGCCGCCTGATGGCTGCTGCGGCGTCGAGGTCTTCGACGGCCAGGCAGGCTCGCCGCCATCCGGCCTCCATATTCTCTGCCTCCTGCAGCCCGGGCCAGTTGATGGTCATCGCGGTCGCATCCCAGGCCTCCGCCGAGAAGAGCCGGTAGCGCTGGAATGCGCTGTTGAAGTCCGGCACCTCCGAGACGCCTCCTGCGCGCAGCCCGTCCAAATACCGTTCCAACAGTTCGAGTTCGTGAGACCGGCGCAGCTCGGGTTCCAGGCCGGTGGTCATCCAGTACGACACTTCACGTAAGCCCGGACCTTGCCAAACGACTTGCCAGTCCAGCAGTCCCGCGCGACCATCAGCCGTCGCGTACGTGTTGCCCAGGTGTGAGTCGCCATGCAGGAAGGTCAGTGGTCCGGTCTCGAACTCGCGGTAATACTCGTCGGGGTAACGGTCCAGTGCCGCCGCTACCTCCCGCACTGCCGCGGTCACCTCGGGGCGGTCCAGCTTGAGCGCCCCCGCGCGGCCGCGCGTATAGAACTGTTTGAGCACCCGATAGCCCGGTCGGCGGCTCCATTTCCGGACCCACGACAAATCGCGGCAGAACCGCGGGCTGTTCCAAAACTGCGAATGCAGGGTGGCGAAGGTGTCGATCAGTCCGCGGGCATGCACGATATCGCACCGGTCTGCCAGCGCATACGGTCGCGCACCGTCGGCGACGATGTCGTCGAGCAGGATCAGGAACCGGGCACCGATTCCCGCATAGGCATACCAGACCCGGGGAACGACCCCGTCCAGCGTTCGGGCCGCCTGGTTGTAGAACCGGACCTCGTTCACGGCCATATCCAGCGCGCCCACCATGAACCGGTTCTTCGCCGTCAGTGGAGTGCTCTTGATGAAGATATTTTTCGGCAATCCCGCTTGGGCGCCGGCGTCGTTCCATTCGACCACCATCCGGCGCCGGTCGGTGGTACCCGTCGTCCCGCCCGCCTCGCTGGCCGACAACACCGCAGCTCCCGGGACTCGCGTGCTCAGCTTCGCGGTGAGCCAGGACTCGGTGACGTCCGCCGCCCGCGATGCCTCCCGCGTCGGTACCCAGGGCAGGCCCGAAGCAGCCAATTGGGCCACCGCTCGAACGGTTCCTGCTGACCGCATCGTGCTCCCGGAGTCGAAGTGCTCGCGTAGCCGTAGTGTATAACGGACCATGATGGTCCGTAAATAGTCGTCACACGCTTGGGAGCATCCAATGCCGCCGAACCAGGCACCAGGCCGACCGCGCGACCCGTCCGCGGACGGCCGAATCATGGCTGCCGCCCTGGGGGAATACGGCCGCCATGGGTGGTCGGGCTTCTCCATGCGGGGTGTTGCAGAGTCGGCCGGCGTCGGGAAGTCCACCCTCTATCTGCGCTGGGATTCCAAAGAGCAATTGCTCGTGGACAGTGTCGCCGCCGGCGCGGCAAAGTTGACGTCCGCTGCGGACACCGGGTCGGTCTACGGCGATGTGTTGGCGTGGGCTACTGCGCTGTTCGAATACTTCCTCGACCCCGCCGGGTGGACCGCCGTTCGGATCTGGGTTGACGCCAAGGCCGGGGCCGCCGCCCTCGACAGCATCCGGGCACGGGTGACCGCGCCGATCACCGAGACATCGGCCACGATTTTTCAGCGCGCCCTGCGGCGGGCAGAGATCTCACAGGCAGTGGTACCGGTCGACGTGGCCGAATGCCTCTTCGGCGCAGTACTGATGCACGTGATGAACCTGCTGCCGGCTCAACACCAGGACGCGAGGAAGGCTGCCGGCGAGCACGTCAAACCCTTGGTGGCCATCGTGCTCACCGGCATCGGGGTCGACGTGGCGCGCGGTTAGGTCATTCGAAGCCAAATCGAGAGCACTGGCTGACAACCCCCGCGACGTCGAGTCGCTAACTTAGTAAGCTATGTTCTGGGTCACAAGGTAAGGAGTCTCTATGACCGGCACCGAGTCAACGAGTTCGACCCCCGTTACTGACGGGCAGCGACAAGTCCCGATTCCGGCACTCTCGGAATTCGCCAAAATGGATGCCCAGCAGGACAGCTCGCGGCCGGTGTGTCGCATCCAAGACGAGGGCGACTACTGGATGTTCACCGACTACTCGGTGATTCTGGACGGCCTGCAGCAACCCGAGAACTGGTCGAGCTCGGTCATCGTCCCGACGGATCCCAACCCACCCTACAAGTGGATCCCGGTCATGCTCGATCCGCCGGAGCACACCAAATGGCGCCACGTGCTGGGTTCGTATTTTTCGCCCGGCCGGGTCACAGCCATGCGGGATGACCAGCGTCGGCTTGCCGGAGAGCTGATCGACGCCGTCGTGCCGAAGGGCGGTTGCGACTTCATCGTCGATATCGCGCGGGTGTTCCCGGCGGTCATCTTCCTGAACATCATGGGGATGCCCCTGGACAAGCTCGACGAGTTTCTCGGCTGGGAAGGCATGATCCTGCACACCGACGAAGTCGGCGAGGCCGCCAACGAAGCGCGACTCGCCGGCATGATGAAGGTCATGGAGTACTTCTCGGGCTTGATCGCCGAACGGCGGGCCAATCCGGATCCCGCGGCCCAGGACATCGTCAGCAAGGCAGTCGAGTGGACGATCGACGGCGTTCCCGCGACCGACGTGGATATTCTCAACTGTCTACTACTGCTCTTCATGGCCGGCCTGGACACGGTTGCGAGCCAATTGTCCTACACGATTCTGCATCTGGCGACGCACCCTGGCGACCAGGCCAGGTTGGTTGCCGAGCCGGATCTCATCCCGCACGCCATCGAGGAGTTGCTGCGCGCTTACCCGATCGTGCAGACTGCGCGAAAAGCAACTCGTGACATGGAGTTTCACGGTTGCCCCGTGAAGGCGGGCGACATGGCCGAATTCCCGCTGGCTGCGGCCGGCCGGGACAACAACGCCTACCCGGACGCGCGGAAGGTCGACTTCGACCGCAAAGTGGTGCGGCACCTGTCCTTTGGTGGCGGCCCGCATCGCTGCCTGGGCTCGCACCTTGCGCGGCAGGAGCTCGTGCTGCTCCTCGAGGAGTGGCACCGCCGCATCCCCGAGTACGCTGTCGCTGGGCAGCCGACCGAACACGGTGGGCAGGTGTGGGGATTGGACTCACTGAATCTGACCTGGGCCTGATCACATGCGGATCATCGTCACCGGCGCGAACAGCGGAGTGGGGCGGGCGACGGCGACCGCTCTCGCGGCCGAGGGCCACGAGGTGATCATCGGGTGCCGCACCCTGGGCAAAGGGCAGCAGGCAGCGGCCGCCATGAACGGCAACGTCGAAGTGCGCCATCTGGACCTGGCAGACCTGGCGAGCGTCCGCTCGTTCGCAGAATCCGTTGATTCCGTTGACGTTCTGGTCAACAACGCCGGCGTCCTTGGCCTACCCCTCACCCGTACCAAAGACGGGTTCGAAGCACACATGGGCACCAATTACCTCGGCCACTTCACGCTGACCTGCCTGCTCGGTGACCGCCTCCGTGATCGAGTGGTGATGGTGGCCAGCAACAGCTACGCCACCGCCCGACTGCACCTCGAGGACCTGAACTGGCATCGCCGGCGATACAGTTCGTGGGCGGCCTACGGGGAATCGAAGTTGGCCAATCTGCTCTTGGTTCGCGAACTGGTGCAGCGTGGCCGCACCGCGTACGCGGCCGATCCCGGCATGGTCGCCAGCGAGATCACCCGGGACGGTTCACCGTTACTCCAGTGGATGGGCAGAGCGTTGTCGCCGCACATCGCTCAACGCCCCGCCGACGGAGCGCGCTCGAGCCTTCAGGCGATACAGACCGACCTTCCGAATGGCACCTACATCGCGCCGCGGGGGGTGGCGCACCAGTGGGGCAAACCCAAGCCGACCAGGCTACGCGCCAAGGCAACGGACCCGGATAGTGCACGACGGCTCTGGGAGCTCTCCGCGGAGCTGACGGGCTGCGACTGGGCCGCAGCCTGAAGGCACCGCCGCTATGGAGCGCCCTACTTGATAACGAATTCTGGTATGCGATAACCGCTTTCTCCGAGATCGACAATGCGCAGCTCCACCGGCTGGCCGATCCGGACATCGGCCGGATCGGCGTCGATGACGGCGTTGACCCGCAGGCGCGGCTGCTCAGGCAGTTCAACGAGCCCGATCACGTAAGGGGGAACGCGGCCAGGAACGAGGGCCTGGCGGACCACGATGTAGCTGAAGATCGTCCCGTCGCCGCTGACTTCCTCGAAATGCACGGGGCCACCGGTGTACCGGCTGCGTTCTAGCGGCGGATGGATCCACTTCCCGGTATCGTCGCAGCGGCACAGCATCAGCTTGCCGTTCTTCAGGCCCTCCCAATACGGTGCCGAGTCGGGGTCGGGTACCGGAATCGGCGCCGCCAGCGCGGGATTGGTCACGGGTGCTCCTTGCTGTAGACGTTCGCACCGCCGAAGGGGCCGGCGCCGGCGGTGACCAGCGCGAATTGCGCGTTGTCCACTTGGCGCACACCCGCGGCGTGGCGCAGTTGCAGCGCCGCCTCGTAATGGTGGTTCAGCCCATGGATGTAGCCCTCGGAGAGCAGGCCACCGTGCGGGTTGACCACGACGTCGCCGCCGTAGGTCGCGCGTCCGGTGGCGAAGAACTTGCCGACTTCGCCCTTCTCGCAGAATCCGAAGCCCTCCATCGTCGCCATCACGGTGTAGCTGAAGCAGTCGTACATGCACGCGACGTCCATGTCTGCAGGCCTCAGTCCGGTGATGTTCCAAATCTTCGGACCAGCCGTACGCGAAAACATCTCGGTAGGGTCGTCCCACTGGGTCCAGCCCGCCCCGCTTTGGGAGTTCGACGATCCGACCAACCACACCGGCGGCTGCTTGGCATTGCGCGCGATGTCCGCACGGGTGATCAAGATCGCCACCGCGCCGTCGACTTCGGAGGTGCAGTCCAGCACCCGGAACGGTTCGTTGATCCAGCGGGCGCCCAGATAGTCGTCCATGGTGAGCGGTTCACGGCGCAGCGCGTGTTCGTTGGGGCCGGCGTGTGTGCGCTGCGTAATCACGATCTGGCCCAGATCCTCACACGTCGAGCCGTACTCGTGCTGGTGCCGGCGGGCCCACATGGCGATCCACTGCGGCGGCACCAGGAACCCCGACGCCGTGTCGAACTGGTCGTCGTCCTGGACCTGCATCGGACCCTCGATATGGCCGAAACGGTGCCCCGAGCGGCCGTTGAGCGATCGATAGACGAGCACCGCCTGGCACATGCCCGCCTCGATCACGGCTGCGGCGGTGGCGATCTGGTCGGCCACCAGGTTCCCGCCGCCGTACATGGCGTTGGCCCAGGCTAGTTCGTCGATGCCGAGCGCCCATCCGACAGACATCGGCGTTGCGGAATCGTTGACCATGTAGGTGCAGATCCCGTCGACATCCGCCGTTGTGAGGCCGGCATCGGCGATCGCGTCCCGGCACGCGGCCGCGGCCATGCCCCGGGTGGTGCGCCCGGATTTGCGGCTGTAGGTGGTACGTCCGATTCCGGCGATGGCACAGGTCATCAGGTCCTCCCATCAAC